>Ga0302325_10021325_pt1 | contig 13567 bp, 7 predicted proteins | sample Palsa_T0_2_FD_201948 | JGI IMG/M metagenome (GOLD analysis project Ga0302325, IMG submission 201948) | Peat permafrost microbial communities from Stordalen Mire near Abisko, Sweden - Palsa_T0_2 | ecosystem: Environmental > Terrestrial > Soil > Palsa > Peat permafrost | place: Sweden: Abisko... | reverse complement strand
GCCATTGATTCGGCCTTGGCGAGATCGCTGCTGCAGAGAGCAGTCCAACTCAATCGCTATGACGCGTCGAGTTGGATCCAGCTGGGGCTTTTATGGGAGGCCGGGAACGATCTTCCCCGGGCTGAAGAAGCATTGCTGCGAGCCGCAAGTGTGGATTCTACTTTTCTTCCCAGCTGGTCACTGGCAAACTTTTATTTTCGACGGGAGGAGGCAGACCGTTTCTGGTACTGGGCCCAGAAGGCCTCTCAGATGGCTCCGGACGACGCGACACCCTTGTTCCGGCTGGCCTGGTACGTGCGTCCGAGCGTAGCGGAGATCGAATACCGTCTGCAGATGAAAAAACCCGCCGTTGAAGGTCAATTCGTAAATTTTCTGGTCAGTCAGGGGGATCCGGCGGCGGTGACGGAAGCCGCATTGCATATGCTCAACGACAGCGATAAGGACAGCGCCGAGAGCTTGCTCGGGGCGTGCGAGTGGCTGATCGAAGAGAAGCGTCCCGAGCTGGCGTGGCCGCTCTGGAACGGGCTGGCGACGCGTCACCTGATTGCTTACGCACCGCTTGCCGCCGGCTCCGTCGACTCGGTCACCAACGGAAAATTCGGCGAATCGCCCATTTCCCGAGGTTTCGACTGGCACCTTTCGACGGTAGAGGGTGTGACTTCCTTCCTGAACGTGAGCCCTGATACGCTCGGCTTCGAATTCTCCGGCCGTGAGCCGGACCGCGCTGTGCTGATGGACCAGGCCGCTCCGGTAAAGGTGGGAAAACCCTATGCTCTGATTATCAATTACGTCACCTCCGGCATTTCGCCCGGGAGTGGGCTGCGATGGATGGTGACGGACGATCGGTCAGGGGCCGTCCTGGCCAGGACGGAAAGTCTTTCCGCGGAGCGCGGCGGAGAGGCTTTCGCCTGCTTCACCGCCCCGGATGGCGCCGCCTTCGTGAACCTATCGCTGCTTTACCAGCGGGAGCCGGGCACGGTGCGTGCCGAGGGGAAGCTTGCCCTCAAGCAAGTCCGGCTCGCCGGCGCGATCGCGGAGGATTGCGGCAAGAAAATCTCCACTTCCGGGGCTGATTCGCCGGGGTTCTGAGACTACACTCAAGGAACAAAGCATGGAGGGATCGATCGTCTGGCAGATGGACCGATAGATGACATTCGGGGCCATGAGGCGTATAACTGCGCCAACCGGTGTCGGCAACTTGCCAGCGGCCCGCCAGAGACTGGAATTGACATTCTTCTCGCATCCGTCATGACGCACCTCAAAATTGGTGGAACTCGACTCGTGTCCTGTAAAACCAACGATTCACGATACCGGCTCGGCCGTGCTGCAGGGCGGATAGGGTTGTGCTGGCTGGCGCTAGCCGGATCTGCCGTTGCGCAGCAGTCCGAGCGGGCGATCGCGACGGCTTCGAATCTCGACCACGCCTATTCAAATCTGCCTACGCAGCCGGTTGGACCCGACGATTTACTGGCCCTCTCGGTCTACGATTCTCCTGAACTGACCCGCACCGTACGCGTCGATGCCGATGGCAATATCCGGTTGCCTATGCTCAAGGACCCCATCCCGGTGCGCGGCATGGTCCCGTCGCAGCTGGAGACCGCGATTGCCACATCCCTGACCAAGGGAAAGGTGCTGGTTGATCCCATCGTTACGGTCACGATCGTCGAGTATCAGAGCCGGCCGGTCAACGTGGTTGGGGCAGTAAAAAATCCATTGGTGTTTCAGGCGACACGGCCCATTCCACTCCTGGATGCAATCGCGCGCGCGGGTGGAATGCGAGAAGATGCCGGCTCCGACATTGTCGTCAGCCAGGAGGTCACGCGTGAAGGAAAGCCGGCCAGGATCACCCAGACCATACCGGTCCGGAAGCTGATCGACAATGCCGATCCCAGTCTCAACGTGATGCTGCATGGGGGCGAGGAAGTTCTGGTTCCCGAGGCACAAAAGATCTACGTGGTGGGAAACGTCAAGAAACCAGGGGCCTACCCGATACGGAATGACGAAGAGACCACGATTCTGCAGTTGCTGGCTCTTTCCGAAGGTTTGTCCCCGTACTCGGCCAAGGTCGCTTACGTGTATCGCAGGTCGGCTGCCGGCACAAAGACGGAGGTTCCGATCGCTCTGGCGAAAATCATGAAGCGCCAAGCGCCAGACGTACCGCTCCAGGCCAACGACATACTCTATATCCCGGATAACAAGGGGCAGCGCCTGACGGCAGAAACCCTCGACCGGCTGGCCGGGATCGGTGGCGCAACCGCTACAGACTTAATCATCTGGCACTGAGATCGGCAATATGCGCAAAGAAGAAATCGTGATCCCGGAAGAGAGTGTAAACGGTTTCGATCGCAGGCCGGTCTCGCCCCGTATCGTTTTGCCTGCTGCGTTGGAGCGGGAAGGGGCGCTCAATGGACCCTCTCTCTCCCAACATCTGTGGGTAGTCAAGCGTCACCGCTGGAAGCTGCTGGCGTTCGTCGTTTTCTCCGTTTTTGCCACAGTTATTGTTTCGAAGCGGTTGACCCCGCTGTACGAGTCTACAGCGGTAATTGATATCGATCGCCAGACCCCGGCTGGGGTTCTTGGCGACGAGAGCAGGGCCGCGGCAAATTCCGCAGACGTGGAGAACTATCTCACGACCCAGGAGCAAATCGTACAATCGGATGCCGTCCTCCGCCCCGTGGTGGAGAAATTTCATCTCATGGCACCGGCGCTTCTCAAGCTGGCTAACAATAAGCTCCTCTCGTCGCGGCTCAAGGACGCACCGATTGCGCTGCCGGCCCTGAAAATCACGCGACCGCTGCACACCTTTCTGCTGCTGATCAGTTACCGGTCCCCGGATCCGCAGCTTTCCGCAGACGTGGTCAACGAAGTCGCCAGGAGCTACATACGTCATACCTATGACATTCGCTATCAGGCGGCTTCACAGATGACTGGCTACATGGAGAAGCAACTGGAAGAACTAAAGGCCCAGATGGAGCGGTCGGCGGGTGCTTTGGCGAATCTTGAGAAAGATCTCGATGTAATTAATCCCGAGGAAAAGACCAACGTGTTTTCTGCACGGCTGCTGCATCTCGATAACGACCTCACCGCGGCCGAGGTCGATCGGGCAGGCAAAGAAGCGGCGTACAACGCAGTGAAGAGCGGCTCCTTGCCGGCAGCGGAAGCATCGGACCAGGGGGAGCAGTTGCGCACCCTGGAAGCGAGGCTGAACGAGGCCACTGAGAAGTTGGCGGAAGTGCAGACCCAGTTCGGCTCAACCCACCCCATCTACAAGAAAGCCGCCAGCCAGGTGACGGAATTGCAGTGGGAGATCGATGTACTGCGGCGGCGCATTGTCGAAAGGGTGGGCATCGATTATCAGCAATCTGTGAATCGGGAGAGTTTGCTGCGCCAGGACATGGCACAGGCCAAGGCTGAATTCGATCAGATGAATGCGCGGTCCTTTGAATACAAGGCCCTCAAGCAGGAAGCGGATACCGACAAAGCGCTGTACGAGGAGCTGATCCGCAAGATTCGGGAGGCTGGAATCAACGCCAGCTTTGAAAGCAGTTCCATCCGGCTGGCAGACGTCGCGCGTCCCGCGCTCTACCCTGCGTTTCCCAAGACATTTCTTAATGCGTTGCTGGCGTTGCTGGGATCGACCATCATCGGGCTGAGCATCATCTTCCTCATGGATGCTTTGGACACGACGGTTGTGGATAGCGAGCACCTGCAGCGGGAACTGCGCGTTCCCATGCTTCCTTCCCTGCCCATCGGTAAGTTTTCAATCAGCACCTTGCCTATGCAGGAAATGCCGGCGGATCCGGATGCAAGGTTCAACGGAATTTCTGCAAAGGAGGCTTTGGCAACGCCGAACGGCGCCTTCGATGAGGCGATTCGTACCTTGAGAAGTTCTATTCTGCTTTCCGCCGGTCTCGAGCACCATCCACGGAGTATTCTCGTGACTTCTGCATCGCCGGCCGAAGGAAAGTCAACGATCGCGCTCTATCTGGCGGCCGCGCACAGCCAGCAGCAGCGAAGGACGCTTTTAATTGACGGCGATATGCGCAGGCCAGTGGTCAAACTTGGTGTTTCCAACGACCGTGGTCTTTCTGATGTGGTCAATGGGACCATGCATTGGCGCGAAGCCGTGCAGACCCCGTACGCTTATCCCGATCTCGATGTTTTGTCCGCTGGTCCGTCATCGCGGCGGGTCGCGGACCGGATCGGAATTGTGTTGCGATCCATTCTCGACGAAGCTGAGCGGGAGTATGACCTGGTGGTGATTGATTCCCCTCCGCTGCTGGGTTTTGCTGAACCGCTGGAGATTGCGGCGCTGGCGGACAGCGTGATCATCGTAGCCCGTGCCGGGCGCACCAACCGCAGCGCAGTGGCCAGCGTAGTGGAACAACTGAAGCGCGTACGCGCCAATATCATTGGCATCGTACTCAACGGAGTCCGGGCGGACATGAGTTCGCAGTACTACTACTACAGCCCGCGCTATTACAGTCACTACACGACTCGAGACAGCTAGACCAGGGGTGGCAATTCAACCTTCGAGAGTAGGCTCTCTTCGCTGTCCAACGTGGTACCGATGACAACGCGTAATACCGTTTATCTGTACGTCTGGTCGGGAGACGCGCAACGCGCGCGCGCGTGCGTGATTGCCCGCTATCCCGGCAGCGAGATCAGGGAGTTTCCCCATCGCAGATTGCGAGAGAGCACATTTCCCGAGCGGATTCGTTTGCTTCATGGCTTTCGCGGCCGGGCGCTTGTGTTTCATTTTCAATCTCTCGCCGATTTACGGTACAGGCAGATGCTCGAGTGCACTCACTTCTTGCACCGCTGCCACGAGACCGTGCTGTGCGATGGCGGCGGCCGATGGGAGCCGATGCGATCGCTGCCTCTACTTCGATCGGCCCCCGGTGTTCTATTCGACATCCTGCGTGACGTCAAGACCCTGGCCGTCTGGTGGCTCTACTTACGCCTCCGCTTTATACACGCCAAACCCGCATCCGCCCACCCTGGAGCCAGTGAACCTGAGATCGCATACTTAATTCCCAGCGCTGCGAGCATGGGATCGAGTGGAGGGGCGATCAGTCACATTCGCGGTTTTTTGGAAGGCCTGAGGGCTGCCGGAAGAACCTGCCGCGTCTTTACCGGCACTCCGCTAGCACAGGATGCTTACGAGAACGAGATTGTCAGTGCGCCGAAGCGGTCGTATTTTTTCTGGGAAGCTGCCAAACTCTCCTACAACTTCGTGTTTGCCGACGGGGTGCAGGAGCATCTCGCTTCGGCCGTTCCGCAGGCTCTCTATCAGCGGCATTCCCGTTTCTCGATTGCCGGAGCGCTGCTCTCCAGACGCCTGGATGTCCCGTTGATTCTTGAGTACAACGGTCCGGAAGTGTGGATTGCGGATCACTGGGATCCCAGCCCTTTCCGAAGCTTGATCAGGTTGTGCGAGGCAGTGACGCTGCAATGCGCTGCCAGGATCATCGTGGTATCCCAGCCGCTCAAGACCGAATTATTAGAGAGAGGCATTCCGGCAGATCGCATTCGGGTGAATCCAAACGGAGTGGACCCGAACTATTTTTATCCCGGACGGGGCAGAGAACTGGGGCGTAAACAGCTTGGAGTGTTAGCGGATGAAGTGCTGATCGGCTTTGTCGGGTCATTCAGCTTGTGGCACGGAATAGAAATACTGCAACGGGCAATCATCGGGTTGTTGAGCGACAGGGTGCGTTGCCGCCTGCGCTTTGTGCTGATCGGTGATGGCCTTCTCCATGGAGAAATGCGTTCTGCCCTCACGGCGTATGAGAAGACGGGAGAGGTGATATTTACCGGGCCGCTCGCGCGCGAAAAGGTCGCGGAGTATCTGGATGCCTCGGACATTCTGGTTTCGCCGCATGTTCCGATGCCGGATGGCAGCAGGTTTTTTGGGTCGCCCACGAAGCTTTTCGAATATATGGCGATGGGCAAGGGAATAATCGCTAGCCGCCTGGAGCAGCTTGCCGAGGTTCTTGAGCACGACCGGACTGCCTGGTTGGTAACCCCAGGCGACGTTGAGGAGCTAGCAGATGCGATTCTCGGTCTGGCTTTAAATCCAGCGAAACGCGAGGCGCTCGGCTCGGCTGCGCGGCTTGTTGCGGTTGAACGCTATAGCTGGGCGCAGAATGTTGCCTTGGCCTTGAGCGACCTACCATCGGGGGAGGCGATTGCCATGGGCCAAAGATTTCACGAGCCTGCGGACGGCTCAACCTTGCGGCCACTCCCCGCATCTCCGAGCTCGAGAAATCAGCTATGGCATAGCCTGTGGTTTTTTTTGGGGAAAACCGCACGCGGTTCGCGAAAGCTACCAAACTCCACAGGTGATCCGGGGTGAAGTTGAGTACCCTCGCCAGCACCTTACGCGAAGAGCCCCTGCCGGCGCTGATAAGGGAAGCGGCGTGGCGCGGGATCCGTTCCATGCGAAAAGCAGTTTTCCGGCTCGCCGGCAAGGGTGGCGCCTGCCCGGTCCGCTTCCATCCCATCGGCTACTACCGGTTGCAGAGACCGCTCGTCTCTGAGCATGCGCGCGAGGCTATTCTTGCCTATGCTGACGCGATCCTGCGCGGGGAGTATCCGCTGATGGGCTACGGGAGCCCCCGTCTCGGGTCCCACCCCGACTGGCAGTGTGACTGGGTTTCTGGAAGGTGCTGGCCGCTCCAGTCCTCGGGAAATTTGAAAATCGTTCGCCACGACGGATCGGACGTGAAGGCCCCGTGGGAGCTTTCACGCTTGCAATGGAGTCCGGTCGTAGCTAAAGCCTACGTGCTGACGGGTGACGTACGGTACCGCAAGGCTCTGGAGTCTCTGCTAACAGACTGGATCGCGCACAATCCGGTCGGAAAGGGAGTGAATTGGACGGTCGCGATGGAAGCAGCGCTGCGAGGTATCAGCCTCTGTCTCACCATGGATCTTCTTTGGCCCTTTACGGCTGAAGAGAAGCGCTGGCTTGATCTGTTGACGAATTCCCTGTGGCAGCATCTTCGCTTTATCGAAGTTCACAACGAGTTCTCGTTTCTGCTGCGCAGCAATCATTACCTTAGCAACATCGTCGGGTTAACCACCTTGTCTGCGTACCTGCAAGGTCCTGGTATGGAGCGAAGCTTAGAAAAATGCGCAGATGCCGTTCAACGGGAGATTCTGTTGCAGACCTACGCAGATGGTGGCAATTGCGAGGCTTCCACGGGCTATCACGTTCTGGTTGCGCAGTTGAGTCTGCATTCCCTGGTTGTGCAGCAAAGACGGGCACGCGCGATCGCGCCGGAGTTCGAGGGTCGCTTGGGCCTTATGTTCGAGTGGATCGCTGCATTGGCCGAAGATGCTGGGAAGCTGCCGCACCTTGGGGACTGCGATAATGGCAGGGTCGAGCTGCTGGTCGAGGACATTGCGCAGATGGTACCTGGCCCAAGCCAGCGGCATTCTCTGAAGGTCAGCGGCCTGATAGGGCTGGCATCTCATCTGCTCCAACTTCCGTTGGGCGGCGATGGGCAGGATGCGGTCTGGTTAGGCGGTGCGACCGATCCTGTCCCTGCGAAACTTGCGCAGAAGGCAGCCTGGGTCTTGCGTGACTCGGGAATCGCTGTGCTCCGTTCGGGCGAAGCCTCTGTAATCTTTTGCGCAATGCCGAATGGATTAGGGGGAAAGGGGAGCCATACCCATTGCGACAAATTGTCATTTATTTTTCGCCTTGGACCGGACGAAGTCTTTTGCGATAGCGGCAGCCGATGCTACACGCGTTCGGCAGTGCTGCGAAACCTCGATCGCTCGACAAGAGCGCACAATACCCTGGTGATCGATGGATCTGACCAAAACATCCTTTCCCCAGACCCCCAGATGCTTTTTCGATGCGGCAACGAAGCCGGGGTTTCGCCTATCGCACTTTCAGAAAGGGAGAAGACGGTGCGAGCATCGCATCGGGGTTATGCCAGGTATGGCATCGAACACCAGAGGACGGTCCACCTGAGCGAGCGCTTATTGCTGATTATTGATGAAGCAGGCATAGATCCCGTAGAAAAGGATGAGGCAAATGGCGGCGCAGAGCGCTCCGTTGATTTGCGCTTTATCCTGGGACCCGAATGGCTAGCGGCTCCTGAGATGATGATAGGAGCGTCTGTGAATTGCGTCATTCGTGGACCGCGGCAAATGACGCTGACGTGTAGGGCGGAAAGTCAGCTGACGTTAAGCATCCTTCCCGCGGAGATCTCGCGGGAGTACGGTGTTGGGTTACCTGTGAGCACTATAAGGATCCAAACCACGGCGCGGCTGCCGGCAAAATTGCGGACCACGGTGGAATGGGATTGAGAGCATGAGCGATCAATTAATCAGTGAAAGCATCGTCTGCTTCGCGGGAGAGGACTGGTGGTACCACCATCCTCATTCCAAGAATCACCTGCTCAAGCGCTACGCGCATCGGAACAAGGTCCTCTTCGTCAATTCCATCAGCATGGGGTTGCCCGCGATGGCGAACCCGGATTTCTTCCTCAAGATCCGACGTAAGCTCAGGAGCTATTTGCGCTGGTTGCGAAAGGTTCCCGAGGGCCTGTGGGTGATGACGCCGATCAACCTGCCGTTTTACGGGTCGAGAGCCGGCCGGTGGATCAACCGAATTTTGCTGGTGGCGCAGCTGCGGCTGGCCATGTTGCTGCTGCGCATGTCGCGTCCGATTCTTTGGATTGCGATCCCGACTGCAGCGGAGACGGTAGGGCGGCTGGGGGAGAAGCTGCTTCTCTACCAGGTATCGGACAAGTACGATGCCAACGAAGACAGTGCGCTGTCGGCGCAGGTCATCCGCCGATACGACCGCAAACTAAAAGACAAGGCTGCTGTGGTGTTGTACTCGGGCCGCAAGCTGTTTCGCGAAGCAACTGAACCGAATCGATTTTTTCTGGAGCAGGCAGTGGATTTTGAGCACTTCTCTCGCCTGTCGGCGGAGCCTGCGCCCGAACTTAACGGCATCCCACATCCGATGCTTGGTTACTTCGGCTCTATGGACTATGTGATGGATACCGAGCTGATGGCCGAGGTCGCGCAGATGCGCCCTCACTGGCACTGGGTGCTGCTCGGTCTCAAATCGAATCTGGTGCGAGTCACGGCTCCGAATATTCATTTCCTTGGCTCAAAGCCGTATCGCGATCTACCGCGATACATCGGGCAGTTTGACGTCTGCGTTCTTCCTTGGCGGGCCCACAACACGTTTACCAGCTACGGGAGCGCGATTAAAGTACGTGAGTATCTGGCCACGGGAAAGCCGGTGGTGATGGCGCCGCTTTACGAATATCTGGAGACGCCGGGCCTGCGTTTCTACCGTGGTACGGAGGAGTTCATCGAACAGATTGAAGCGGCGCTGGAAGAGGATACTGCTTCGCTGGCGGCGCAACGCCAGGCGGTGGTGAAGGACGGCACCTGGGATGAAAGAGCGCGCCACTTGGCCGCGCTCATCAACTCCCTCCTGCGGGGTCAAGTGTATTCGCATCCATCCGCAGAGCTACATCCCGTCACGGAAGGGCATTGAATGCCAACGCGGCGAAAGGAGGCTCGATGCGCGCATTGCTCGAAGACATGAAGTCGGGTCGGATTGCCGCTTATGACGTGCCTGCTCCGGACCTTCAGGAGGGAGGCATTCTGCTGCGCACGGCCTTTTCGGCGATTAGCGCCGGCACAGAGAAGGCGTCCGTGGAGGCTGGCCGGAAGTCTCTCTTCGGGAAGGCGATGGCTCGTCCCGATCTGGTGAAGCAGGTCGTTGCGTACGCGCAATCGAATGGCATCCGGGCAGCCCACCAGAAAGTACAGGCGCGCCTGGAGACGCTCTCGGCCCTTGGCTACTCTTGCTCCGGCTATGTGCTCGAGGCCGGTGCTGGTGTGACCGGCTTCCAGCCCGGTGATCGGGTGGCGTGCGCGGGCGCCGGATATGCCAGCCATTGCGAGATCAACTTCGTACCTGAAAATCTGGCCGTGCGCGTACCAAATAATGTGAGCCTCGAAGCGGCGGCCCTGACAACGATTGGCGCCATCGCCGTGCAGGGGATACGGCAGGCAAACGTCACCTTTGGGGAGACGGTGGCAGTGATCGGTGTGGGTCTGGTGGGCGTTCTGGCGGTCCAGGTCTTGCGCGCTGCCGGCTGCCGGGTGATCGCCATCGATCTTTCCAGCGAGCGTGCTGCTCAGGCACCGTCTTTTGGTGCGCATATCGGTTTGTGCACCAGCGATCCAGGACTCGAAGGTGCTGTCGCCTCCTTTTCACGTTACGGAGTAGATGCAGCGCTGATCATGGCTGCTACCAAATCGGCAGAACCGCTGGAACTCGCGGCAAAGCTGTTAAGGGATCGCGGCCGCATTGTGGTTGTTGGAGACGTCGGCATGGGGGTGTCGCGAGCCAACATGTACAGGAAAGAGATATCGCTATCAATGTCTCGTTCCTATGGCCCTGGCCGCTACGACCCGCTTTACGAAGAAGGGGGCCAGGATTATCCGATCGGCTTTGTTCGCTGGACGGAGAAGCGGAATATGGAAGCGTTCCTCGACCTGTTGTCTGCCGGTGCGCTTCAAGTAGAGGCCTTACTCGGGGGCTGTTTTGCAGTCGAAGAAGGCGAAAAGGCGTACGCCGCCGTAGAGACCGGCGCATACACAGGCATCATCGATTACCATGCGCCTGCCGATGGGCTACTTTCTGCTAAGCCGTCTTTGCCGGCGCATGCCGTGCAGCCGCGGATGAAAGACAAGTTGCGTGTGGGGTGCATCGGCGCCGGAGGATTTGCGCGCGGGATTGTCTTTCCCCTTCTCCGATCGACGCCCGGGTTGACGCTGGACTCAGTTGCCTCCAGCACCGGCGCGGCCGCCGAATCGGCTCGCACGGGCTATGGTTTCAGCATCGCCGAATCGCCTTCAGAACTGCTCAACAACCCCAATCTGGACGCAGTCTTCGTTCTTACCCGCCACGACAGCCATGCCGCGTATGTAAAGGGGGCGCTCGAGCGAGGTAAGAATGTCTTTGTCGAAAAACCGTTGGCGGTCAATCGCGAGCAGCTGGAGATGGTGCGAATTGCTTACGCTCAAGCGTTAGCAGAAAGCCGCTCACCTTTCGTGATGGTGGGGTTCAATCGCCGCTTTGCGCCGCTAACAGAAAAGCTGATGGCGTTCTTCGGCCAGCGCAGCGAACCGATGCTCGTACATGTCCGTTGCAACGCCGGGTTCATTCCCCGCGAAAACTGGGTTCAGAACTCTGAGAACGGTGGCAGGATCATTGGAGAATTGTGTCATTTCGTCGATTGGGCTCGAGCGGTGGTCGGCTGCCCCATGCGGGCGATCACGTCGGCGGCCCTGCCAGACGCTGGGCGCTATAGCCAGGACAACGTCACGGTCGCCATAAGCTTCGAGGACGGCTCGGTCGCCAATCTGCTGTATCTGGCAAACGGAGATAGAGGGGTCGGGAAGGAATATTTCGAGGTATTCTGCGGAGGCGGCATTGCACGGCTTGACGATTTCAAGACGCTCATCCTTTCTCGCAATGGCAAAACGGAGTCCTTGAAAAGCGGTAGAGACAAAGGTCATCGCCGAGAACTGGAAATGACCGTCGAGGCGATGAAGCAAGATCGAAATGCTCCTATCCCCTTCCACGAACTGGTTGAGGTGACAGAGGCAACGTTTGCGATAGAGGACGCGATCAGGACGCAAAGAACAATATCACTAAGTTGAAGGGCGAGTGTGGGTCGAACAACAATCGTACCTCAGCGGCTAAGGAGTGCCCGGCATTCCCAACGGCATGGCTAAACTCGTTTCACTTTTGCGGGCCGGCAAAGCCGGTGGTTGATTTCTAGCAAGTCCAGGCGTCATCCCTCTCCGGGAAACCTGCCGTCGCATCGTTAGTGTGTAAACTTGGACGCAGTTAGAAGCCGTCCCGGGCGGGACGGCTGACTACTTCACTCGTTATCTCTATGGAATTGTTTGGACGCCAATCCGGGTCGGCCGCGGTAGGATCGTCGAGGACGATGTACTGGCCGCTCGTCTTAATCTCTCTCATGTTGGTCGGGATCGTGGTCCCAATGGCTCCTACGAAAGTAGGCATCGCCGTTGTTGTCGCGTGGATTTTGTTGATCTGGATTACGATCAGCTTTGTACGTGGCAGATTCCATTACTTCACGCTTATGTGGGTCGCGGTATACCCATACTGCTACTATTTTTTCTCGTATCCAAGAGCGCGGGCGGTCTTCACGCTTGACCGCGCATTCATTGTGCTGATAGCCGTAGAAATGCTTGTCGTGTCGCGGCAGGCAGTCGTGTCGCTGCTACCGAAGGACATCCGTGTAAGCGCGTATTTTTGGAGTCTATATCTATTCATCTGTTTTCTGTCCTTAGCGGGTCACCCTCCGTCTGAGGTTTTGCCTGCCTATCGTTCGTTGATCGATGGAATGGTACTGCCAGCACTGTTTGGTCTGTACGCAATTCGCTACTTTCCCTTACTCAAGGATCTTCGGAAACTGCACGTGTGTACTTGTATTCTCGGTATCGGCCTGTGTATCACCGGGCTCGTTGAATTAAGCACGGGGGTGGATCTGTTTCCGTGGAGCGGAGCAAATCCTGATTTTACGGATACTCAGGTTCTGCGTCCCGACGGGCCCTTCGAACAGCAGGTGGTCCTTTCCGTGGTCGCAACCCTCGCGTTTTTCCTGATCATCTATTTGCGACGGCTCATGCCGCGAAAGATCTCCACCTCTCGCACCCTGCTTCATCAGGCCGGAGCGGTCGCCTCACTTGGGGCGGCACTCCTCCCACTGAACAGAGGTCTCGTGTTAGCTTTACTGCCGATCGCCGTAATCGATTCGTTCTCGAGCCATCGTTTGCTTTCCCGTCGAATCTGGGCATCATTTTTCGGGATGATCCTGCTCGCCGCTTTTGCAGCAAAGCTGCTGGATCCCCAGCTTTTTGAAGATCGCGTTGCCAACCCAGCCAACTTCTACCAACGGGTTGCGCAGCAACGGGAAACGCTGCAAGTGATTCGCGAGTACCCAATCTTTGGAGTGGGCTTCGGTTTATACCAGGATATTGCCTCCAAGAATCCTCGCTACATGACGAGGTGGAAGGGCATTGATTCGATGAATGTTCCACACAATGTGCTCATGACGGTCCTTTCAGAAGAGGGAATCGTCGGCCTGTTTTTTTATGTTGCAGCACAGGTTTTCTTCGTACGAGCGATGTGGAAAATCCGTAAGGCATACCCGGAGGGTTGGCTAGCGTTTCTCTACTGCCTTCTGGTTTACACGCTGATCGGCATGGACTTTGCAATCGGATCTCTTTCCGATATCAATTTGTTCTATATCTTTACGATGGGCATAATTCTTCAGCTTCAGACAAGAATCGCGCGCGAACAAACGTGCACGATTTTGAATTCTACACAACGGTTTTTGTCAGGTGCAGAACCTGTAGTGGCCTTGTAAGCCGGAGCATTCTCCAAGTGAGTGTGAGCTAAAGTGGATTCCAGTTTTGCCATTTCATCCTACCCGGCTTCCGGCAATCGACATGTGCCGGGCAGGATCAAGTGCCGTCTGCGCCG
>Ga0302325_10021324_pt1 | contig 13567 bp, 9 predicted proteins | sample Palsa_T0_2_FD_201948 | JGI IMG/M metagenome (GOLD analysis project Ga0302325, IMG submission 201948) | Peat permafrost microbial communities from Stordalen Mire near Abisko, Sweden - Palsa_T0_2 | ecosystem: Environmental > Terrestrial > Soil > Palsa > Peat permafrost | place: Sweden: Abisko... | reverse complement strand
ACACTTCCGCGAAAGCAGAAAGCATCTCGAGCAATTTGCTAAAGAATTGGACGCCTATCAGAACCGTTACTCCCAAACTCCCTGGAAACATCTCTCCTTTTATTTCAAGTTTCGAGATCCAGGCTCATCTCACCACCAGACAAACAGCACGAGCACTGGACCTAATCCGAAGGAGCTGGGGTTGATATATCAATAATCCTCTCGGAACAGAGAGCACAGTAATTGAAGGATACCTCCAGAATGGAAATTTTGGATATAGATCAAGCCGAGGATATGACTACGATGCTTCATACGTATCTCACTCTCATGGGTGGAGTTCCGGACCAATATCTGCTCTCACACCGTACGTTCTTGGTCTTAGTGTTGAATGGAGACGCAGGAAGTCATGCAATTGTAGTTAGATGAAATGGTTCAGCACACTCCCACGACCAGGGTTCAGATCATCAGATGAAAATTCCATTACTTTTAATCAACAAGTGGCTGTGCAGTCTCCCCTCCCACAATAACTTCCCTTTCCGTCAAGCGGCCTCATGAAAAAGGAACTCCAAGCAAGGATGGCCCTGACCACGGAGTTGATCTCGAAGATAATCGAAGCAGCAAAATTGCCCGAAACAAGCGAGACAGGTCCGCGGTGTGAACACTCGTGCATGATGCTTGAACCTAAATCCTCCCGATGCCTTGATTTTTGCAAGCCTAGCGAAGGGAAGGTCTGCGATTCCCACCAAATGGTGTGAGGGCTACGGATCTCGAGAGGGAAAATTAGGGGTCCTGAGTCCTGAGGGGCTTTCAGATGCCGGGATCTCCAATAGGGTTGAGGCTGTGCAAAGAGTCTCGACGCGGTGGATCGTCTGCTGTTGTTGGTGGGGCACGGTGAGGTGTGTCCGTGGTACAGTAGTAACTTTAGTCGAGGTTGGCCCTACGTCATCGTGTCGACGATGGTGGTTTTATCCTAATGGACCCCTATGATGATACAACATTAAAAGGCCTGTCCAGCCGTCGCCGAGAAATACTTACCTTCATGCATTTCCAATATATCTAATTCGATCTAACTTCGATCTCGACCTTGAGATATTAATCCTGAAGTGCCATTCAAGCAAAGACGGATACTCCCCGCAATCAAGCAGCAAGGGTCCGGAGATTGGCAACCGACGATTTGCGCAAGCATCAGAAGTGTCTCACCCCACATTAAAAAGAAATTCAAGGTGAGCTCACACGTCGACGCGACGTCTCCAATTATCATTCCAGTTCAACGGCCTTTACAACCTCCTGAAAAGCAGCAAAACACTAACTCAAAATGCGCAGACAATTCCCAAGCATGGCTCAGCAGGCAGGCCTACCTGGATCGCATCCAGTGACGATGCCCAATCGTCAAGCCTCGGCTTCCAGCGCCGTGAGCGACGATGCTGTTCCTACAATGGATCCCAAAGATGTCAGTACCTGCAACTCGCAGTAGCTCAAGATACAAGCTAACATTGGTGGCAGACTTCTGAGCTGTTGGCAGAGCGTCTGCAAGCTTGGAAGCATGCTGTTGGATACCTCGAAGACTATGTGAGCGCAACGGAAAAAGTTGAGAAGGCTCATGCCAAGGAATACGAGAAGGTGTTGAAGGTACGCCGAAAAGTAACTCCAATATGCAGATATGTTGCTAACTGGTTTAGACTATATCAAATCCCTTGAAGGAAGGTCACCATTTTGATCAGAGCATGGGAGGAATCGCGGGCCTCTTTGAGAATATGAGACAAAATACGCAAGTAAGTTTCTGCGCGAATGGGCGGGAAATATAACTAATTGTTATCCAGGGGCTAGCAAACACTCACCTCGAAACTGAAAAGAACCTCAAGGGCTCCGTGCTCCCTATTCTCGATCGTCTGCACAAGGAAATCAAGAACAAGTCGAAAGAACTATCATCAGGAGCTCTTAAGAGCGCGAAGGAGGTTGAGAAGGCACGAAATACAACCCAGAAGTATATTGAGCTTCTCGGTCAACAAACCGCCAATTATGAGTCGAGTGGAGGAAAGATGCACGCCCATGAGGATCCATACATCGTTCAACGAGGCGTTTACCACCGACTAGGAAAGCAGGTCATGGAGGAAAACAACAACCGCCACGACCTCATTTCCGTACAAAACAATTTTGCTCAATTTGAATCCCACATCATCGAAGTCATCCAACAAGCTATGGCATCCTTCCAACAATTTGTGGGAGGTCAGGCTCAGAAGGTGGACCAGCTTTACGCAGACATGCTTGGCACAACTCAACGTGTACCACTCGATTTCGAATGGAGGCAATTTGTTGGCCGCAATGCGAACATGCTAGTGGATCCTAACGGCCCTGAACGCACTATCGAAGGAATTGCTTTCCCAAACCAGAACCACAAAGCCACAAAAGCTATGATTGAGGGTACTTTAGAGAGAAAGTCTCGTAACAAGCTCAGTCTAAGCGGCTATTCCTCTGGCTACTATGTAGTAACCCCAAGCAAGTACCTCCACGAATTCAAGGACAGCGACAACCTCCGCAAAGACCCAACTCCCGAGCTCTCAATCTACCTACCAGATGCCACAATTGGCACTCCCAATGGCGAGAAATTCAACATCAAGGGGAAAGATGTGAGCAAAGGGATCGGCAGCAAGCTCTCTGGCACATCCGAGATAGCATTTAAAGCACACAGCGCCTCTGATGCCGAAAAATGGTTCGGAGTCATTAGATCAGTTGTTGGCCATGCCCCCGCAAATCTATCCAGCGAACCAACATCGCCTATCAGCCCTGTTGAAGAGAAGCGCGTCGTTTCACAACCGCCCATTAATACCGAGAGCAGCGGAGCTGCGGCTGCAGAAGAGAAGCACCCTGCTCCTTTGCAAACGAGTGGTATAACTGGTGGTGAGACCGTGGCTTCACCCGCTACAGCGACACCTGCATCAGCGCATGCTCCTGTCAGCGCTGTAGATCATGCCGCCCCTGCAAATGTTGAAGAGAAGATCTAAAGTCCTTGAACTGAAGGAACACGAGGATGGAAGTGAATGGATGTGGTAATGTGTAATTTATGGCATATCAACTGAACTGTTCGAGTTATTTCATGAATCCAAGAACAAGGAAATAAGAATGGGAAGCATGCAGAGAGGTTTTTCGAAATTTCCAGACTGATTTAGAAGTACATGAAGGATGATCAGCATCAAGTCAGCAATAAGAAACATTCTAGAACCTCTCCCTTCCTCCTTTTACCTCTCTCAACCACAGCATCTCCATTTTAAAGTATTTCCGTCCAGCTGAAGAGGCATTGCAGACCATCTCACAAGCATAATAGCTCAAATCAACAAGCATCTCTACCTCGTAAAATTCCCGTAAGCATAACCCGAACCCTCAAAATCCACCAATCTATTGGTCTCCTTAGCCTTACCCGTCAGCATACCCTTGTCACTCCACTTCACTTACAAACCCTCTGAATAAAATTGAAATCTGACGTACATGCAGTAATCATCAAACCAACTCATCATTGCAGACCACAACTCGCCCCCAGTCTTAAACGACAGCTACTATTACATTGGCCCATATATTTAGCAATCAAATGTAAGTAAACTTTCAGCCCTATCACTCTCGTCTCTCTTCCTTTTACCCTCGCATATCTGCGGTTGCGACTAGGCGCTTGGTCTTTACTTTCCCCCAGCCAGCTCCGCCAGAACATCAGAACGCATTATTCGGCAGTTCCGTCAATAAACAACTTTATTACTCAAACAAAATCTGAGCCCCGAGACACAAAAGTCACTTGTCCATATATATATATATATATTTAAAAAAAACACTAAGAAGCCAAGAAGTCGATATGTACGCCAAAACCAAGCCACGCCTAGTGTCCGCCCTTAGCTGTCAGCGCCGAGAATTATTCCTCGCAACTTTCTGACAGATTTCGTTTAAGGGCCTAGACTTCCAAGCAAGAGGTTTCGAACGGCGCCCCAAAAGTGTCAGCATTCTTTTTTGGTTCGCCAATCATGGCAGGTTGTTGTTCGGGGCGAAGCCTCGATAGGCTGATGGGGTCTTTAGGTATGGTCAGGATGAGGAGGATTGGGTGATTCAGCTCCCGGGCCTGGGAGTAGGTTATTGGGGAAGGCTGGTTGGGTTCATGTAAGGATTTGAGGAGGTGGGGGTTCGAGTTGACAGGCAGACCTTGCCATTAGGGAAGAAGTGGAGGGATCTATGTCATCCAAGAGTAAGTTATATATAAGTGAGCAGGATAATTTTGTGGCTGTGGCTCGGTACGCTCTCGATCGTATATAGGTCAGTCTTATGCTGTAAAAAGAAAAGTGATTCACGGCTTCCTTCGTGATATCCTTTCAGAGACGTCGACATCGCTGCTTCCTTTCGTGAAGTGAGTCAACAGCAACGAATCAAGGCTATAAAAGGCGAATATTCGAACCAAGAAGCCAAAATGTCCTACCCCACAGAACAACCCAACCTCACAACCCAAGAGATGAACTCCCAAACCATCCATTCAGTACCTCCAGATTACAGCCAACCAAACGGAGACTTCAACGAGAAGGGCATGCCTCAGCCCATTCCCCAACAGGCAGCACCTCCCAGGAATAATTACCAAATGGCCACACCCCTTGGATCATTGCAGCAAGGTCCCGCACCCGTGGATTGTCCCGTGTGTCGAGTGAGAGAGATGACAAGGGTCGAGTTTGTTTCTGGTGGGACGACGCAGTAAGTCTTCCTCATTCTTGCTTTGAGGAGTGGAATGAATTAGTGCTGATTTAAGGGCAAAATAGTCTGACAGCAGCACTGTGTTGTCTCTGCCTCTGCTTGGGCTGTGTCCCCTACCTCGCGAGCTGGTTCAAGGACTGCGAACATAAGTGTGGGAATTGTGGAGCACTTTTAGCTGTTTGGCATAGGAGTGGGAGGACGGAGGTATTGGCACATCCAACTGCGTAGTCAGTTGTAGAGGGAGATTGGGTGTAGCGCGGTAACGGTTGACGAGTAGTGTGGAGGTGATGTCGTCGTCTGCTTGGGAAGGGTTTGGTTTTGATACTTTGTACACCGTTTTACTGGAATACGATGAATTGCAGAAGCGTTGCTCTGATTCAGATTCGGAAAGAAAATAAAGTAACTTCGAAATTCAAGTGAAAAAGTCTTAATTTATTAATTATATCGGTATTGAATCTTAACTCCATATCTCATCGTGTGCTGGATATAGAACACATGAAAATCCACAACATTCAAAGTAAATCTAAGGATATGTATTATGCGCAAGAAGAATGAAGAAGCACATGCCCCCAGATGACACAAGGAACTGCGTTCAAGTCAACCTTTGAACGTCAATTGAAAACGATTGAAGAGCAAGGATACGTTACACGGGCAGATACATGACTCACCGTACCAAGCGTTTATTCAATTTTCAAACTGTTAGGTAGTCCTGCAGCTCGGCAGAACATGTGGACAATGATCGCTTATGGATTTGAAGAGTTCACTTGGCTGAGAAAATTCTGGGCGATCTGGATGCACTCCAGGCGTTCTTCTGGCGAAATGAACTCCTCTAAGGCGGAGTCTTTTCGGTTCATGTCGGCAATCAGGATCATGGTTGCGTTGAAGAGGAAGTGCCTGGGTCTATAGTTAACCACGAAGATGTGTCAGTACAACCAGCACTCACTGTGCAATCCAAGGTGCTGATAGGTAGGAACTAATGGCTACAACCTTATCACAGAGCCGTACCAAGATAGTAGGCGATTGAACACTGTGAAAACGTCAATATTGCATGAACCATTGCAGATTCTCGCGGTCATAATAATGCCTACTATCAACGAGCGTACAACCTCAGGTAATCCTCGCTTGAAGATAATTGATTTTGTAACACGGTCATTAACACGGGTTGTAGTAATTCGCAGACAATGCCCAGGGAAAGAGATTGAACGGTCAACTTGCTAAACAGATCAGCATAGACAGATCAGCATAGACAGATCAGCATAGACAGATACTTTCTTAAGCATGAAATTGAACCTTACTACGGCAGTCTTTTGTTGATAACTTATCTCTTGGCGGAATATTCGAGAGTCATCCGAGCTAGGTGTTTGCAAAATTGTGTACAGCGGCAATTTGGCGTGCCAGCTGTCGAGGGCATTGAGGGGCACGTAGTATAGAAGTGACGGATCCTTTGCCGGATGGCGACGATTTTTGATAATTTCCCGAACATGGTTGCTGATTGCACTGATACTCATCTGAACTAACCGGCTGTTATAGCAATGGTCGAATAGTCGTGGAGGCTGCTGTTCGCATCAGGGATTATATCCGGAGCTACGCTCATGATTCACAAACATGGATGTCTGGGAAATAGCTCATATTTATCTGAAAGTTGTCTGCCCAATGCTGGTGGCTGTAACATAAACCATCTAAGCAGTCAAGTTAATGGACTCTGCTCTGATGAAAGTAGGGAAAAGAGGCTCACAGATTCAAAAATTGGATCGTTTCCCAGACGCGCAGCCATTGAGAAAGAACAGGTTCATCCATCCCATTTAAGGTAGGCTCTTGAGAATCGAACCCTAACCCTAACCCTATACTCAACGCGGCATCTACAAGAAGTCAGTCGAACTGCACACCATGTCGCAGCCAACGCGATATCATACTGAGGAAGCGGCAAGCAACATCAATATCATCAATCTCAAAGATACAGATCAAAGTTAACACGCGCATCATCCACAGATCATCATGGCATTCTTCAGTCAAGAGACGCAGACGCGCTCTGGTATACCACTCATTCCTGACGTCCTCCACTTGGAAGCCGCTAGCTTTTGCCCCAAGAGCAAGGACCAAGTAGATATCGACTGGGAAATCAGCATTGGATGTCTGCTCACGTAGATTGAAGCTCTGCCGCAGCTCAGCCTCGCTGAACAAGAAGAGGAAATGATTGAAGCTCTGCAAGAAGGCTTCGAAGAAGGCTCCGAGTGGCTGGGAGCGTGCTGCAGCCTCAGCCTCGCGATTTGGACTTTGTCTACTCGAGCCACTGTTCGCACCGTGAAGCATGACATCATCCAGCGACTGCGACTTGTGCCCCGACTCGGCCTCGGGCAGGGGGTCTGATTCCGAGGCGGGGATGTGGATGCCAAGAGCATCCAAATCGTGAAGTACTCGGGCCACCTTTTCTTGCTCAACAGCTTCAATGTCCTCTGCCCGTATCTGTGAAATGTTAGCCTCAAGATCATGTACGCTCTCAGTGTAGATACTCACGGCAATGGAAAATAGGCGACTGCTCGTTCGGAGGACGTCTGTCACACGAATGCTCGTGCCATCCACGCTGGAGCCATCAGTGTCGTTTGAAAAACTTTCTCGAGACCATGGCGACTGGATAGTGCTTGCCAGAGAATAGTAGTCCTCTTCGAGCAGTTCTGAGTCGATACGCCCGCGAGTGAGTCTTCGCAGATCCTGGCGGTGTTGGCTCAATTCTGATGCGGTTGGGAGAGGTCTGTTGTCAGGCCAGAGAAGGCCTCTCGCGACGGCACGCTGCAGCTTGCGGCGGTGGCCGACACGGATTCCGATCGCGATAAGTTCTGCTTCGGTGATGGTGCTGAGCGACTGCCAACTTTGAATGCCTGCACGCAAGCAATTGCTCAGGTATTGCTCAAGACCAATATCTCTTAGACTTCTCTCCAATTCTGATTCGCTACTCGTAGCCATTCTCGCTTCGCCGCCCAGTCACGTGCTGTGGCTCGCTCGCTCGCAGGACTGTGCTGGACCCTTTTCAAGGTTCGGGGAGACGGAGTCATGAAGAATGACCTAGACTGGGAGGCAAGGACCTGCGGCTTTAATACTACTGTATCGCAGAGTGGACATGAATCTGCTCCGTGGATTGTTGGTCCCCTGCAACCACTCCTGCATCGGTCAGGGAATGTTCGAAGTTTCTAGCGTTTTCCACGATGTATGCATGCTGTACTGTACTGTATTACGATGATACTTCGTATTAGGGGCTCAACCTCCCGTATTGCCGTAGACTGATTCGTCGGTCCCTGTTGCAAGTGATGTGGTCCATGGGGTCTTGGGGTCTTCGACGCAAGAAGGGACCAATGGCAACCCGGTTGAAGTATGTATCAGCGGGACAGGCCTGTGGCTGTGGGCGAGAAGTCACCGGTCTGATCAGCCTAGTTTGTCTCTTTATTGTCAGCCTTTATCGTTATGAAAGATTCGAACGACTCAAATTTCATGACATCTGTATTTCCGATTTGAACCAGTATTGAGCATTCTCTGCTGTTGAAACGGGTCGTTGATCTGTTGTGTATGTATACTTCTGGAAGACTACAGTACAGCGAGCGCTAGCTGGTCACCCCCGTACGGCAATGGCGTCAATGGCGCAATAACCCGGTAATTCTTACGCCTTTCGAGCAAGTGGCGCATTGCTTTGGACAGGAGTAGTCCCGCTGAGCTCCGCCTCCGCCACTTGATGCATTCTTCCGGGAAGAGTGCAGATGCAGGTCGTGTTCTAGAACATGAAGTTCTGGGGTGTATAGGCCCTATGATACAATCTCGTGATGAAACGCTTCGTCGTTTTGTTGTGGCAGCTTTGGAGACGATGAGAGAGTATTGCTCCTTCTGGCCTCATATTCAAGACAGCACCCTTAACTTGGAGACCCCGAGAGTGCTGATTATTGCTCCTTGGTATGGTTTGTATTCAATAACGGGCTCTTTCGTGGGATGGTAGTCAATGACGGCGCCTCTTACCTTGGCGTCGGGGGTGGGGGAGAGGTGGGATACCAGAGATGGAAGTGATGTGAGAGGGAAAGGAAGGATACGAGAGAATCGTGAAGCAGTATGGACAGATATTTCTCTTCATTTCGCCGCGCCGTACCAGTCACTGTGCCTCGGTCTGGTATCCACTGCGTACGTTCGTTACTCTAGGTTCAGGCGCAGATTGCTCAAACAACCATCGAAACCTTCATTCGATTTCAGTGTGGCGAATGTCAAGAATGGTTTGGTAGGTCATTGATGGAGGTGAAAGCAAATCCGATTGACAGTTCGGCACTGCGGTAATAGAAATCGGACATTTCAGAAGGAGCTTACCCTGTTCATGCTGGTAGCGTCAACCTTAATGGAGAACGGTCTGGACTCGTGCCCCCTATTCAGTGATTGAACGTCCCATCAGTGATCGTCGATAGTCTTGGAATTATATAAACTTTCTGAAATATCGCACACCGGAATGCATACTGGCAGTCCCGACCAGAGCGAAAGCGACCGTTCGTTTAAAGCTATTTCCGGGATGCACAATGTTTGCGAGATAGAACCGGCCACAACAGTGAGAAGCGTAGGCGTAAGCCGAAAATCCACACTACAACTTGGACTACTCAGCTACCAAAGCCTGAAGGAATTGACGAGAAACAGTTTGGGATGAACCTCTTGCACTGTAGCTCGTGCTCCTCGTGGAAGACCTCGCAAGGGTCTTTGATCTGGCGTTCCGCACATCGAAGCATTGGCACTATCTACTACAGCTACTAGTGCTCGTAGACACGAAGGTGAAGAGTTCAGACCACCTCTATGGCAGTAATGTAGCATCCCGTGAAACGGGTTTCCAAATGGCCAATAAATGGAAGCGTATGCAGTGCACAATGGGAGATATGGCATTTGAGTATGGATCTATGAAATGGATGAAGATCTCAGTTGAGAACACATGTATCGAAGGCCAGGAGACTGTGAGGAGGGGAGCCCGCGCGAGTTTGTGGTGCAGGGTTCAGGCACCGCAAACAGGCCGTTGAACTTTCCCCCCCCCCCAAGTTTCAAGCCCCAACGATCGTCAGACGTGGGAGAAGGACGCTGATGAGCGAAGAGGTGCAGAGAAAAGTTTCGGAACTGTGATCAATGTGAACTACACATTCACACGTGAAAGCTAATCTGGACGGAGGAGAATGATGTAAATCTGTCCAATACGCTCGATGCCCATCCCGCCTTATCCGTCCGTTCCTCCACTGGCGATCTCGTGGACAACCGCCTTTGGACTAGAGGGTTGACAATGCAGAGAGACTGGAGGTAGTCATCTCACCGGAAAAACTGAATCTCGGACACAATGCAATTAAACTTATTTTGGTCCGAGATGTGATAAGATCCACGACAGGCCAAGCCAATGTCAGCTCTCTCAATGCGATTCGCACTGGCAAAACGGTGGATGTGATGGTGGAAACGCGGAATATGAGAAACTTTACTTCCCGGGTTTTTACACGATGAACGGCAGAAATAGATATGTGGAAAGAATGAAAGATGAAGATAGAAAGAGGTGTCTTGAAGCAAATTTAATCCGATCTAGCGTCTTAGATGAAATTTAGGGCCCGGACCGACTTACGTCATCGCCAGAAAGGGGAAGGTCGTTCGGATTGTTACACAGACCTCTCCAAGAATCAGCTCTTCAGATTTGTAACAGTACGAGAACACTATGCGAGGTCGCTCGCTGTCAACCTTGCTAGAATATCCTGAGGCTGTTGCGGCTTTAATCCTTGCATAAACAAAGCAGTGACTGCAGCTTCAAATGATAGTTGCGGCTATGTAAGCCCTTAAGTGCTTACTAAGTTGTCAGTCTTCAGATCGAAGGGTGCGACAAGATCAGAGCCTAGGCGTCCTTTATGAGGCTCTAGATGCATTTGGATGGGCACTCAACCTTCTAGGTGGCTTCAAAGTGACCAAGATGTCACTGAGCTGGGAATACTGCAGGGCAAATCGGCCATTCATGTCAGGCACTCTAGTCTCTAGGTGAGGCAGAAGCATTGAGACAGCAAGGACGGAGACGATTAAACTCCTATATGCTAATAACCTTTAAGAATTATCTTCAGTTTCCTAGCATTGCCACATTGGCGGTGTTCCTTCTTGAGATAACTGAATCTCGGCTTTGCAGTCAAATTGTGTGGCAGGCTCACTCCTTTCTCTTATCACTTCCCCTCCGAAGCTTCGCAAGGTATGTATGTGTGTTGTCCCCTGGTCACGATATATCGCTGCTTTTTGTCCAAAGCTTGTTGACCTTCTCCAATGTGTTCGATGAACGCTTTTGCCTGGTCAAGCACAATATTCCTTTTCATTCTCTTTGCTGAAAGATGTCCGCTGTATTACCTCATCTCTGCCTTATGCTGAACTGGAAGGATTTGAAGCAGCTCGTTAAAACGACTCGTTAGGCTGTCTCTTATATTCGCGTTCGCTAGTTGTGTGCTTCGTTGCTTTGGCGTGGGTAATATTCTCCCGACTCTGAAAATCTGAAATATCTTCGTGACTCTAACAGAACGATTCGGACGAGATTTTCTTGCTCATTTGGCAATAACTCTGGTGTCGGGTATAGCTTCGTGATTCTCGAAGTCCTGGTATTGCTGAAGAGAAATTCGGAGAGGATTGTGAGGCACTTCCGAAAGAATGAAGAGAGTTTCTCGTCCAAGACAGTGTCTTGGCGCAATGAAATCTACACAAAATTAACCTCATCGTAGGAGTGGTGATCGCTATGATTCTGCGAGCAGTCAGACAGTCAGACAACTTCGCAGGCTTGGGTAACAGCTCCTGTTTCGGTGTGGTCCTCACGAATCCTCGTATTTGGATCGAAAAGGGGAACTTAGCTCACGACCGTGTTCCTGCGCGGAAGCATGGACAAATAGTCCAAGCACCGAGAGTTCAGACTCTCTGGACTGGGAATTCCTGCCATGAACCAGCGTATTCGGCGCGTCGATAGCTGGTGTGTCAAGGTCCTGCGAAGCTTGAGAGATTGAAATGCTTTCGTCGCTCGACCAGTCGAGTGCTGTACCTAGAGGAGACAGCCATGTTGTAAAGCTCTTCTCGAGATACAAGAAACTTTATAGACTTTGAATGGAGTTGTTTGCAAAGAAGCCTGTGAAGGCGGGGTTAGTGAAGGTGGCAAAGGCTGAAAACAGGGTAGTCTTTCCAACTTGCATCCCTGTCTAGACCAATTCTAGAAGAGAAATAGTCTTACTCAACCATTCGAGACCTTCGACTCTAATCCCAATTAAGAACAATCTATAAAAGGGGGATGAAATCCATGTTCGTATGATCTTATCTCAGATACATTGTCTGTCCATGCGCCAATATTCGCACGATTTACACGATACTCTCGAATATTCTTTCGATCTGCTGCTTCGTGCTTTGGGGTTGGGAGAACCACCGCCTCACTACTCACCCGAATTCATTCGCTGAATATGAGCTGCCGTCTACCTTGTTATAGCCTACTTCAGTACGAGATGGCAAGGTGTCGTATTATTCCTGCATAACATATGAACTTGCTCCTTCACGAGTTTGCAGCTGCTGCAGCTACCTTAACTTCTCCGTAAAGCATTCAGACACGGGCTTCGATAGCTCACTGCACGATGGTGTGTTACACTACTGTGTGAGGAGATTATTGGTGCTCTAAATTAGAATTTCTCCGAGCAACACTGCAACAGCAATTTGAAAGGGGTCAAGATTCGCTGCGCTTTTGATCTGCTGTCCTATCGTCCTGAGTTCTCCAGACCCATACTCACACTGCATAAATTGACAGTTTCCTTCTGTACAAGCTGGACATCTCTCGGATCTCCATGCCGGCATAGTGGACTAGTTGGAAGTCGGCCTTGAGGATACTGACTTGGGTCGAATTTGAATATTCAACTAGCCACTTTCCAATGGGGAAAAGGAGAATGCCATGGTGCCACAACTTTGCGAAGTGCAACAAAATTTGATTTGTGGCTTTCAAGATTGTTGGGGTCGCAAAGCCTGTACGAGGTAATTTCAGTGACGTCTGTGAATATGCCACTTCAACTGAAAGCTGCTTACGGAACAATTTCCCCACGTGCGAGCAAAAGCTGCAATAGACTTATCAGATCTCCAAATAATCTTTTGGACAATGAAAGATGGTAGGTAACTAGATTCAATTCTCAATGCTCGCTGCATGAATTAATCGCAACTTGGGAATGTTTCCTTCAATCCTGATAAGTCAACTCTCCTCCTCTCTAGCTTACAAGAGACTATGTCGCCACCATACAATCTCCCTATGGGAAAAAAAGAAACTCGATAGCTGATACGTAACGAAGTCGTGAGTGTTTCGACCAAACCAGCCCTGTTCCTGGTCTTGATTCCGAAGATCGAGGTTTGGTAACTGTGAATCAATCCATCGACCTTTATGTAAAGTTATCTGAAGCTAAGAAAATACGAAATATATCGCCAAATCATCTATCAGAACTTTTCAAATTCCACATTTCATTAGCATCATGGACAATCGAAGTCGATTCAGTCAGGATAACACTCCGATTCACATCAATATCAGCATCATCAGGACAGCAGCAACCCCTAAAATCCAATACACTCGAAAACTACTCCAATTCTACCCTTTCATCCATTAAATGCATTTACCGAGACATTCTATCTCAATCAAATCCTTTCTCTTGGGAAGAAAACTACCGCTAACTCACTCACTTTCCTTCCTAACTAGCAACCACAAATTCCCAGCCCCTCCAAAGAACTCCGCATCAGCACAAGAAATATCCCCAAAATCTTTTCCAATTTCCAAATCCTTTCTCCCCCCAGAAGAAAACAAGCGCTAACTCACTCTTACCCACCCCTCCAACCAAACTCCACGTTACTGTAG
>Ga0302325_10021322_pt1 | contig 13568 bp, 17 predicted proteins | sample Palsa_T0_2_FD_201948 | JGI IMG/M metagenome (GOLD analysis project Ga0302325, IMG submission 201948) | Peat permafrost microbial communities from Stordalen Mire near Abisko, Sweden - Palsa_T0_2 | ecosystem: Environmental > Terrestrial > Soil > Palsa > Peat permafrost | place: Sweden: Abisko... | reverse complement strand
CGATTACACCAAGATAACTTCGATCGCGCGGTGCGCTAACTTAATCGGGGCACAGTGCAAATGCGGGGTGGTTTGAATGTGCCGCAACAGGGGCTGCATTGCCGCACGCACAATTACCATCCATGTTCAGCCGGCATTGGACGGAATCGGTTCTGTCGATCTTCGCGATAATTATCGCGGCCATCTCGTTGTGGATCGCGATCGACACCGAAAGAACCAATCGCCAGCTGGTTGCCGAGGCGGCATGGCCATTTCTGCAGACTTACCACAGCACCTTCGCCGAAGGTCAGCAGGCGATCTCCCTATACATTGCCAACGCCGGCGTCGGGCCCGCCAAGGTTGAGACGCTCGAAGTGTTCTGGAACGGAAAGCCGTATGGCAGCTCGGCGGAGCTCATGAAGGCTTGCTGCGGATTGGGTGGCCCGGCGACCTGCCTGATTCTGGAGCGCCGTCCGAAGTGGCTCACCGATTGCACGCCAGCTACGCTGCAGGCAAGGTACTCCGGGCGGGGGACACAGTTCAAATGATCAGTTATGTGTTCACCTCGAACGAGGACGCCGTGTATCATCGCTTCGGCGCCGCAAGAGACAAGTTTACGTATCGGGTTTGCTACTGCTCGGTCTTCAACGAGTGCTGGCTAAGCGATGGGCACGATCTCAATCCGCCGCAAGTGAAAACTTGCTCGCAGCCGCCGGTTCCGTATTCCGAGTGATGGCAGAGTGTAAATGCCTCGGAGCGGCTGGTATCTGGACATTGTGTTGCGATGACAGCAGTCGCTCCACCGCCCAATAGACCGTGCAGGCCGAGTGACTCCGGTCTACTTTACGTTCTTAGGTGATCACAATCAAAGGGTATCAGATCTACGCCATGAAACGTCTGAAGCGCCGCGCTGAGCGGATCGGCCGCCTGAGGCTCGTGGTGAGTGCTCTGAGTCTTTGCCTGATTTTCGAGATGGCAGGGAGCCTAACTTCCATCTCGGCGCAATTAGCGAGCGGTCCGGACATTCATATCGATGACGTGGCGCGCTTCTACAAGCTCTACGAAGCGACGAGCGAACGCCCTTCAGCCGATCAGTTGCAACACGATTATCTCGATCCTGGCTCGCCGGGCCTGCATCACCTGGCTGATATACGAAACGTCACGGGCGTAAGCATCGCCAAGGCATTGGCCGCGCACACGGAAATCTTTGCGGACGCCAAGCGCTGCATGACGGTGTTGCCTCGCGTGCGCGTGCGTGTAGCGGCGGCGCTGCACAGGTTTGCCCATCTCTATCCGAAGGCGGAATTTCCGGCGGTGACGATCGCCGTCAGCCGCGGGAAGCCCGCCGGCGTCGCCGATGCCTGGGGCGTCATTATCGGTCTGGAGGCTACGTGTGCGGCCAACTATTTAAATCCAAACCTCGAAGACCGGTTCGTGCATGGGATCGCGCACGAATACGCCCACGTCGAGCAAGCGCGGCAGTCACCGGCTCTCTACAATAAACCGGAGCCCACTGTGTTGGACTCCTCCCTGATAGAAGGAGCAGCGGAGTTCACGGCAACGCTGATCACTGGAGAGGTCGGGTTCCATTCCCCTTTCGCACCGTCAGCAAAAGCGCATGAAAAGGAAGTCGAGACCCAGTTTGTCACTGACGAGGGCAAGACCGATCTTTCGCAGTGGATCGATAATGGCACACTGACTGAGCCGAATGACCTGGGCTACTGGGTCGGCTATCGCATCGTCAAATCCTATTATCAACATGCCGATGACAAGCACCTGGCTCTGCGCGAAATCATAGAGATGACCGACCCGAAGATGTTTCTGGCCAAGAGCGGCTGGTATCCGGGAATCGTGTTGAAATAGAAGTAGTCGCTTCGCCGGCTGAGAGAGTGCGCCGGACGATTGATCTTGAGTTTCCGTTCTATCCGCAGGATTGACATGTCCGAGGAGCACATCGCCGTGATGCAGGCCAGGATTTCAGTGTAACTGCGGTAGCGGTTCGGCCATCCGATCGTAGGTATCACCGATGCGGCGTGCTCTATATTATTTAGGCACTCACAGTGAGCGCGTATGTCCATCAAGAGAGAGCCGTAAAATGTTATATGCCTCGCGTATGGGTTCGCGCAGGATTGCATGCCTCACAACCGCCGAGGGAAACGCTTTTTTCACAAGACGCTGAGAAAAAGAGAAGCGAGCGCGTTAATCACGCTCAGTGGCCACCTCGAATGCAAGTCCCATCAACGCCATGCCGCTTATCGAGTTGATGACACGTTGAGCGCGGGGACGGCGAATAAACTCAGCGATTCGTTCGATCAGCAGTGTATAGAAAGTCAACCAGCTGAACGTCAGCGCACTGAAAATTAGGCCAAGGCTTAGGAATTGCGGCAACACAGAGGAACCCGTTCCATGCACAAAAGGCGGCAAGAGAGCCGAAAAGAACACGAGCATTTTCGGGTTCGTGAGATTGCTCAATAGGCCCTCGCGAAATGGTGATCCGCTCCGCAACGCTTGGCCTTCGGCACCGCTCATAGCGCCTAATAGGTTAATTCGGAAGCCCTCATAGAGGGATCTTGCGCCTAAGTAAAAAAGATACGCCGCCCCGCAATATTTCAAGAATGTGTAACCGTGATGCGAGGCATTGAATAGAGACTGCAGACCGGGACTCGCTGTACTGACCCAGCAAAGCTGCCCGACCACAATGCCTACGGCCGTTAATAAACCGGCGTTGGTTCCGCAGCGGATGCTATTGCGAATTGTTAGCGCAGTGTCCGGTCCAGGAGTGATGATCACGACAAGCGCTATCCCGATAAATTGTAGAATGGTGTTCACAGCCATGAGTGTCCTCCAGTCAAACGTATAAAACAAATGCAGGCGCAATGGATCCCGACGTTGGCTGGTGCACATTGAAGGGACACGCGACCGCATTTTTTTGGATAGCAGCTACTTCCGCCTTTCGCGCCCGGCAACACGCTCAACGTGGCTGCGAGTTCGAACGTCCAGCAGGTAGTTCGAAATACGAACGTGAATGCCTCGGGTGAGCGTGTCGCAGTGGCCTCTGGTTTCTACCGATTCGATAGAAAATGCTGCTCATTCATCCTCCCTCCGGGCGACACGTTGCCGATTGGTGACCAGCGCATTTCGTTCGTAGGGACAAAGCCAAGCGACTGGTATAAGGGGCGGCCAGCATCGGAGGCGTGCAGGTGCACGCGATCGAAGCCCTGGTGTGCTGCCCACCGCAGCAGCGTATTCATGAGGACGCGCGCTATTCCCATACCTCGAACGTCTGCTTCGGTGTACACGTTTACCACCACCGGGACCAGCGCACTGGTCACAGTTCTGTCATGCGCGATACGTGGCAGCGGCAATTGAACGTGAGCGCCAGCGCCCGCGAGAACGCGATTGGTTTCAGCAATTGCCAACCAACCAAAATAGGTACCTTTCCGCAGGGACTCGTCTAACGCAGCGGTTGAAGCCTGAAGTAACGCCGCTGCGAGCGCATCCGTCGGAACTTGGCCCATATCGCGGAACATACTGACGCGGTGCCGAGCAATGATGGGCGCATCTCCGAACGCGGCTTTCCGGATTGCGTATTTTATCGTTTCCATATCTGCCTAAATCACACCGCTAGCTTCAGGGCGAACATGCAGCGCAGACCAGGGCGATAAACGCCTTTCTTGCCAACGGCTGCAAGTGCCGCACGTCCGGCGCCATTCGGCGGTCGTGTGGAACGTAGGATAGTCGATATTGACCTCATCACTCAATGAAGCGAGTAGTGGGTTCTTTATCGCGCGGGCGAGTTCGACGTCGGTACGCCGGTATACAAAGTTCTCATGACTGCGCCGCAGCTGCGCAAGGCGTTCGGATTGAAATAACGCTAACAGTTGGCCGATCGTCCGTTCCCTCGATTCCATCGACGGCTATCTGCGGTACACCGCACTCATGTTTTCGGCTCCTGCAGAGATCCAGCGTGGCCGGTGTGCCCTCGATTGGCGAAGTTTATGCAACGAATGGCTAGCCCCGTGCAATGAGCGGTCTGGGTGCGCCCGATCGGCGTACATACACTCGAGGTCTGAGATCCTAAGAGGCCGAACGAAATGTACAGAACTCCAATAGGGATAGTATCCATGAACAACCCATTCAATGCGGTTCTAAGCTTTGCAGTGTTTCTGGCCTTGGCCGCCGCGGCGCCCACGATCAGTGGAGCACAAGCCGCGGCTGCCAAGCAGCAGCAAGCCGTGCTCGTAACGGGCGCCGGTACCGGCATTGGCCGCAAGATCACCGAGAGACTTGCGGCCGATGGCTATTTCGTATATGCCGGAGCGCGCAAGGACGAGGAATTAAAGGCGCTCGATACAATCAAGAATGTTAGGCTGTGCGCCTCGATGTGACCAAGCCGCAGGACATCGCTGCAACGTTGGAAACCATTAAGCACGGCGGGCGAGGGCTGTATGGTCTGGTAAACAACGCCGGGATCGGCTCGGAAGCAACCGTCGCTGAGATGAAGCCCGAGGAGTTCGATCTCATGATGGCCGTCAATATGACTGCGCCTTATCGCTTGTCACAGACATTTGAGCCACTGATCGTCGAGGCCAAGGGACGAATTACCAACATCAGCTCGATTTCAGGAATTCTCGCCAGCCCAACCTTGAGCGCCTACGTCATGAGCAAACACGCGATCGAAGGATTTACCGACTCGCTCGCGCGGGAGCTGGCGCCGCTGGGGGCCACCGCCAATGTCGTGGAGCCGGGGAATTACAATACCGACATCATCAAACATGAGATCGAGCGAGGCGTGGCTCCGCCAGGTACATCGCCGGACCTTTCGAACTTTAAGCCCCCAGACGAAGTGGCAGATGCGGTCGAAAAGGCGCTGTTCGAGCCCAATCCCAAGCGCCGCTACCTGGTAGTCCCCAATCAGCACGGAGCCGAAATCACGATCAAAAAGCAGATTGAACAGCTGGTGCAGCTCAATGAAGGACAGCCTTATACCTACGATCGCGATGCGCTGATCAGGATGCTTGACGAGGCGCTCAGTACGGCTCGTCCGCGAACGAAGTAGATAGACAGCCCTGCGCCGGTAATGAACTTAGCATTCGTGACCAAACTCGCTTTTCTGAGAGGGACGGCGGCGCCCCATGAACGCAAGGCTGTGATGCTGGCGTTTATGTGCAATTTCGTCTTGCTGGGAAGTTACTACATCCTAAGACCCGTGCGCGACGCGATGGCGACGGTGTTTGGCGCGGCGCACTTACAGGAATTGTTCACGGGCACTTTAGTACTCACGATCGTATGCGCGCCGCTGTTTGCGTGGGTCACCGATTCATTCAAGCTATCGCGGGTCTTGCCCGGCGTGTTCTGGTTCCCTATCGCAAATTTCGCGGCGTTTGACCTATGCTTCCAGGTAAGTCCGGAGAGTCGCTGGCTGGCCGCTGCGTTTTTCTGGTGGTTAAGCGTTGTGAGCCTGTTCATGATCTCGGTATTCTGGAGTCTCTTGGTCGATGTGTTCACGCCTAGCCAGGCCACTAGACTCCTATCCGCGATCGCCGGCGGCTTTCGGGAGTTGAAGGTCTGTGGGAAACGAAGGGCGGGCTCGGCGGATTCGGCGCACAGCTTTGATCGTTGTGGGAGTTGTGTCGGCGTTGGATCTCGCGGTCGTGGCGGCCGCGGCCCCCTCGCTGGATCGCGCGACCCTGGACGGCGCTAGACCTTTTGGGGAACAGTGCGGATCTTGTCACGAAGGTGCCGGAGAGCGAGCGCCGAGTCGAGCAGTGCTTGCGACGTTGGGGCGCTCCGAAATTCTCGCTGCCATGACAACACGGGTCATGGCGCCAATTAGCTGAGGCGCATAATCTCCATCGAAAATCCGGCGCCAGAAATGGTGGTTGAGGGTCATCGCTTTGGATTCTCCCTGACAATTGTCATCAATTCGTGGTCGAGGATTCACGCAACTTGTCCACGCTCGATCATCTAGGCGCCGTGAAGAGCGCACCGAACTTGTTCTCAGAAACATTATGATACTTCGACTGGGCAGCGTAAAATCTGCTGGCAACCTAATGCACAGGAGGGTGCATGGCAAAGGATTCGGGAATTGAATGGACTCACCACACGTTCAACCCATGGTGGGGGTGTGTCAAAGTTTCGCCCGCTTGCGCGCACTGTTATGCAGAATCCTGGGCTAGACGGGTCGGCATGAATTTATGGGGCGGCGACGCGCGCCGCCGCTTCTTTTCCGAGAAGCACTGGCGCGAGCCGGTCAAATGGAACGAAGAGGCCGAGAAAAGGGCCACTCGTGCACGTGTATCCTGCGCGTCTATGGCCGATGTCTTCGAACCGCGCATGGACCTCGATCCTTGGCGCAAGCAGTTATGGACCTTGATCGAGCAGACTCCATGGTTAGATTGGCTATTGCTAACCAAACGACCTGGCAATATCAAACACGTCTATCCATGGGCTAAGATGCCACGCGAAAACGTATGGCTCGGCACTACCGCGGAGACTCAAAAATCGGCTGACATTCGAATCGAAAGGCTGCTCAGCGTCGAGGCGAGAGTCCGCTTTTTATCATGTGAGCCACTTTTATCAAACATTGATTTGTCGAGGTGGCTCGCTAAACGGCAGCTCGGTTGGGTGATTGCCGGCGGTGAAAGCGGAGGCCAGGCAAGGCCCACTCATCCTAATTGGATTCGCTCGTTGCGAGATCAGTGTCACAAAACCCAGGTTCCGTTTCATTTGAAACAATGGGGCCACTGGAGCCCTCTAAGAGAAATAGTCGAGAAACCACGGCGGATCGAATTGCAGGATGAGTCCGGCGTGAAAGAACTATTGACTTGGAGATCCAAAACACTGAGCGGCAGATTGCTTGATGGCCGTACTTGGGATGGATATCCGCAAACTCAATAGCAGGATCCAAGCTTGGCAAGGAAGCAAAAACAATCAGATCCGCGACAGCACTTCTTTTTTGAAGAGCCGCCACAGTACCTTCCGGCTGACCCCACATTCAAGCCACTGGAATATCCTGTCTGGACGAGGAACAAAGCCCTTTTGGTGCAGCGATATTTGCGCTATTTCGTGTTCATAACGAAACATGGGACTTACATCGACGGTTTCGCAGGCCCGCAAGAACCAAAACAACTTGAAACATGGGCGGCGAAGCGTGTTTTGGAAAATGACCCGCAATGGTTGCGCCATTTCTTCTTTTGCGAGCTCGACAAGAAAACAATACCGGCCCTACGGGCGCTAGAAAGGGGACCCGCTGGCACCAATCTCCTCATAAAGCGCAATGTTCAGGTGCTTCAGGGTGACTTCAACGTCAGAATTGACGACGTTTTATCTAGCGGCGTCGTCACAGCAAAAGAGGCGACGTTCTATCTCCTAGATCAGCGCACGTTCGAGTGTGACTGGTCGACGGTCGCGAAGCTCGCCCAACATAAAGCCAGTAACAAAATCGAACTGTTTTACTTTCTAGGAACCGGATGGCTCCATCGCGCATTTTCTGGATTAAAGAAGCAACCGGCCACGCGGATGACTCGCTGGTGGGGCCGCGACGATTGGGACCATTTGGAGCCCGCAAACGGCCGTTCCATAACGGACGCTTTCGTGCGGCGTTTCAAAGAAGAGCTGGGGTATCGCTACGCGAATGCATTCCCAATTTACGAGAAGAGCAATGAAAGGTCGAAAGCAATGTATCAGATGATTCATGCGTCTGATCATCCGGAGTCTTTGACTTTCATGGTTCGCGCCTACAGGCGAGCGGTCGACTCTAAGGAGCCGCCGGGCCAGTTAAGTATGGAATTGGGTGGTATGTAGAACGGCGGTTATTTTCTCGTTTCACTGGGTTTCTTTTTCCACTTGCGACGAAATCGGGAGTCTCCTTGTCAGCTAAATATCCTCCTCATTTCCCGAAGCCCGTCTTGGACGATCTTGTCACTGGAAAATGGTTGCCTGTGTATTCCGGTCCATGGCGGCCACCAGTTCCGGAGCATGCCGGGCCATGATTCCGGTCCATGTCGGGCCACCATTCCGGCCGATGCCGGCCGGGGGGTGTGACGCGGGTTAACCGCCGCTACCGTGGTCTCTTTTTCCGAAGGGAAGGAGAGCTACGGTGGGGCAAGAGAGGTTACCCGTGCGCAAGATTCGTGAGGTCCTGCGGCTCAAGGCCGAAGGCTTCAGTGATCGGCAGATAGCCGCTGCGATCGGCAGCGCCCGCTCGACCGTGCAGGAGTGCGCGCGCCGGGCACGCGATGCCGGTGTGACTTGGCCGTTGTCGCCGGCGATGGATGAGGCGGCGCTGCATGCGATGCTCTACAAGCGCGTGGTGCCCCTGTCGCGAACACCGCGACCGGATTTTGCCTACCTTCACAACGAGCTGCGCCGCAGCAGCGTCACCCGGCTATTGCTGTGGGAGGAGTACAAGAGCGCCCATCCGGATGGTTGGCAGTACAGCGTGTTTTGCGAGCAATACCGACGGTGGCTCGCAACCCAGGAGCTGGTGCTGCGCCAAGAACATGCCCCGGGCGATAAACTTTTCGTCGACTACGCCGGACAGACGGTGCCGATCAAGGATCGGCACACCGGAGCGAGTCGCACGGCGCAGATCTTTGTCGCCGTGCTCGGTTTTTCCAACTACACGCATGCGGAGGCCACGCTCAGCCAAGGCGCCGGCGATTGGTTGGGCGCGCACGTTCGGGCGCTTGAGTATTTCGGCGGCGCGCCGCGCGCGATCGTGCCCGATAACCTACGAAGCGGCGTCGCCAAGGCCCACCGTTACGATCCGGACATTAACCGGGCGTACCAGGACTTCGCCGAGTACTACCAACTCGCTGTCTTGCCCGCTCGGGTGCGCAAGCCCCGCGATAAGGCCAAGGTCGAGAGCGGCGTCCTCGTGGTTGAGCGCTGGATTCTCGCGCGTCTGCGCAACCAGGATTTCTTCTCGTTAGGCGAGCTCAACAAAGCGATTGCCGAGCTCATCGAACGGTTAAACACTCGCCCCTTCAAGAAGTTCGAGGGCAACCGCCGCACCCGATTCGAAGCCCTAGAACGCGCAGCCTTGAAGCCACTGCCGGCGAAGCCCTATGAGTTCGGCGAGTGGCGCAAAGCCAAGGTGCATCCCGATTATCATATCGAAGTCGCCCGCGCCTATTACTCCGTGCCGTATCGATTGATCGGTGAACGAGTCGATGTGCGCCTCACCGCCCGAGCGGTGGAGATCTTTCATGCAGGGCAGTTGGTTGCCGCCCATCCGCGGGCTAAAGAGCGCGCACAGCGCTTAACACGGCGCGTGCACCGGCCCGACAAGCACATCGCCGTCATCGACCAGCATCTGGATCGCGTTCTTGAACGTGCGTTCGTCATCGGTCCGGCCACCTTCGGGGTCGTGCAGGCCCAAGCGGGCGGCCGTAAACATCCCGAGGAGACCTTGCGCAGCGCCCAGGGTATTTTGCGCCTGGCCCATGATTTCTCCCCGGCGCGGCTCGAAGGCGCTTGCGAGCGCGCCTTGGCACTGAAGGCCTGCAGCTATCGGGCCGTGCGCACGCTGATCCAAACGCCGCTCGCAGCTCCATCTTCGCCCTCGCTCGATCTGGCGCACGAGAACGTGCGCGGCGCGAAGTATTTCCAATAACCAGTAAGGAGTTTATAAATGTTGACCGAACCGCTCATCCAGCAACTACATCAACTGCGCCTCGCCGGCATGGCCGCCGCTCTTGAGCAGCAACTCAGCTTTCCGGATCTCTCCGATCGGTCTTTCGAAGACCGTCTCGGCATTATGATCCAGCACGAGTTTACCGAACGCGCCACTCACCGTTTGGCGATGCGCCTGCGCTGGGCGAAGCTGCCCATCTCCGCTTGCATCGAAGATATCGATACCCGCAGCCCCCGCGGCCTCGATCCCGCGCAGTTCGCTCAGGTGAGTGACTTGGGCTGGATCCGCGAACACTTGAATGTTCTGATCACCGGACCCACGGGCGTCGGTAAAAGCTATCTGGGAGCTGCGCTTGCGCACTCGGCCTGCCGCGCGGATTTCTCCGTGCGCTGCTTTCGTCTGCCGCGCTTAGTCGAAGAACTCGCTCGTTACGCCGCCATGCAAAGACGCTCCGCGTTCTTCCGGCAACTGGCCAAAGCCGATCTTTTGGTGCTCGATGACTTCGGTATCGCTCCCTTAAGCGACGAGACGGTGCGAGATTTACTTGAGATCCTCGATGACCGCTATGACCGACGCTCAACTCTCATCACCAGTCAGCTGCCGATCGATCAGTGGCACGCCTACCTAGGAGATCGGACCGTCGCCGATGCGATCCTGGATCGAGTCGTGCACAACAGCTATCGATTGATCCTCAAGGGCGAGTCCATGCGCAGACATAAAACCGTCGGCAGCAAATCGACGAACCCATCCAAATCAAAAAACAGTTGACCCGAACCCAGCTTCTGACCGACAGTTCATTACCGCGTCACAACCGGCCCGGCATCATCCGGAATCCTGGTCCGGCATCAGCCGGAACGGCGGCCCTTCATGACCGGAATACGCAGTTGCCGGTAATAGGCGCGGGAATGTCGCTCAATGCATCATTGCCTGCTGGAAAGAAGATGCCGCTTTGGGCTGCCATGACCAAACAGCTAACCGAAGAACTAACCGACTACTCGTCTACAAGCATTCTTGACGGTATTTCGGCCTACCAACATGAATACGGACGTGCTCGCTTAATCGAAAGACTGTCCGACATCTTGCTCGTTAGAGATGCTCAGCCTGGCAGTGCACATAAGGAGTTTTGCACAATACCTTTCGATATCGTATGCACCACCAATTTCGATTTTTTACTCGAACGACAATATGATCTGACACCAAGGTATGTCTATCCAGTAGTGGATGAGGAGCAGCTTTCCATTAACGCGGGCACTCTGCTTTTAAAGCTGCATGGAGATCTTCGGCACCCCAGTCGGCTAATCGTGACTGAGGTTGACTATGACGGTTTCCTTTCCAACTATCCTCTTTTAGCTACCTATTTATCCAATTTTCTTATTGCGAAGACCGCCGTATTTATTGGTTACAGCCTCGAAGATCCCGACTTCAGGCAGCTTTGGCAAATAGTTTCCGAAATGCTCGGCCGGTCCCGTCGTATGGCTTACGCGATTGCCGTTAACCCCAAGAACACTGATATTGCCCGATTTGAGCGGCGAGGCGTTAAGGTAATCAACTTGCCCGGCGGCAAGGAAAAGTATGGCGAGGTCTTGGCCGCAACCTTTAAGGAACTTAGAGAGCATATAAGGGATAATGTAATCACCATAAGCAAGGTAACTGAAGAAAGGCCCCTGAGGGAAATTACTGCTTCCCCGCGGTGTCACTACGCGACTTTGCTTCTTTTCGCTGCCGCTCGAGTTATTGCCATTTTATCGAGATCGCGTTTTCCCCGTTGTCGAGGAGGCGGGTTTTGTCCCTGTCACTGCGGATGATGTGGTGTCCCCAGGAGACAACATCAGTGCAAAGCTCGATACACTGATTGATCGCGCCGCGGTTATGGTGACTGAGCTTAGCTGATCCTGGACGATGGCCGAATACAGGATGGCGGTTGCGCGTATCAAGGGTGCCGAAGTCGACAACCCGCGTCGCAAGCCGCTTCAACTCATTATTGTCGTGACCGCACTGGAGCAGATTCCGCCTTCGGCGCACGAGTTCAGGCTTTTGCGACGCCCAAAAACAATCACAGATGATGCGGAAGATTTCATAGTGCAATTGGGCCAGGTTCTACGCGGAATTGCGAATGAAAATGGTACAGACCGGCTGGCGGAGCCCCAAAGATTACTTGAGGCGAAGGAGTATCGCGCCGCTGTCATTTCGGCGATGACGCTACTCGAAACCAGACTGCGAGAACTCCTAGACAATGCTCCGTGGCGCGAAAATCGCAGGCCGCAGCCAATCAGATCGCTGTTCGATCAGGCTGTCGAGCATGGCTTGCTTCCGGAAGAAAGTAGGCTCGCTCTAAATTCGTGGATGCGTGCGCGAAATGCGGCCGTTCATTCGGCAACGATTGTTTCAAAAGCACAAGCCGACGAGATCGTCACGAGCATTCTCGCGCTCCTATACCAGCTATAGCGAGATATGCAACGCCAAACGGACGGGGTCCGTGAGGCGACTTAGAGGCGTGACTCTAAGTCGCCGGTGTCGGGCGAGTGCAGGATGCACGAACAGCCCGGCCGACGAAGAACTCTCACCAGTAGATCGCAACGTCGGTGGTGAATCGGCGTGTTTGACGGCTGATAGGCAAGCTGATCTAGAATCGCTGAACCGGTAGAGCGGGTGATGGCCGCATTGAGCACCGCGCCGGCCGATCCCACCGTCGTGTGTACAACGCAGTATCCCCTGTCGTGCTTTGCCCGCGCGGGCTCGGGTTAGAACTTGTCGCCGACTTGAAACTTATAGTCATCCGCTACGCGCGGGAAGCTCCGTGTCTCTGGAAGCGGCTGGTAAGGTTGGACGTGCTCAATGACCCAGGCCACGTTGAAATCGTACCAACCGGCGACGGGTGAGTCGTTGATGGTCGCCGGAATCAGGGGCCACCAATGACCGACTCAAAACAGGCCGTGTCCAAACGAGGGAAGCCTGTCGATTTCAGCAGTTGCGCCGCGGGAACGGTTCCAGCGGCTTCAATGAAAAAGGCGAGAGTGCACTTGCCTTGCTCGTGATCCTTTAGCGACAGCTTGGGGTAGTAATCTGATCCGACGTGTAGCGAAAGCCTTACATACATTCTGCCACCGCGCCTGTAAACGGGAGCATCTGTGGGCGCAGGAGGGCTGGCAGCTTGTTCTTGAGCCAAGGCACTGGACGAATATGTGGGCAGCCATGGAGCTGAGCCGAGCATGACATTTACGTTCGCACGCAAGGGCGGCGACCTCGTCGCATCGCTCAACGGCGGTGCAGAGACGGCGCAGAAGCCGCAGGCACGCGACATCCTCTTCACGCCGGGACACGGGACGACGCCTAAGGTTTTTCAGCGAGGCGATGATGGGAAGATTACCGGCTTCATTTTTCCGCGAGGCAAGAACAGCATGGTGTTCAAGCGCATCGTTTAATCGAACGTAACGGCAGCACCGCACGTCGCCCTTTTGACTCGTTTTCGTCGCCCGGGGTGAGATCACGTGCCTGTCGACGAGATAGATTATCTCACCGATAACCTCCGACTCTTTCATGCAGAGGTTGATCAAGCAGCTGAGCGAGCTTGGTCATTTGATGTTAGATCGGGATAGACTCGGTCCGGCAAGCCTAGAATGTGGGTCCGTTGTTACAAACGCAAAGGGGTTCGACATGAGGGTGAGGATGAAATGGTTGGTGGCGTTTGCGGTTCTGTCCGTCGAAGTCGCAGCGGCCGCGCCTGCCAAGACGCTCGACATCTACTTCATCGACGTTGAAGGAGGACAGTCGACCTTACTGGTATCCCCAGGCGGAGAGTCCTTACTAATCGATGCGGGATGGTCTGGGAACGGCCAATCCGGGCCCGGCGATCCGGCGAAAGCCCGCGATGCAAACCGAATCTTGGCGGCCGCTCACGAGGCCGGCATCAGCGCCATCGATTATTTACTGATCACGCATTTTCACCCTG
>Ga0302325_10021321_pt1 | contig 13568 bp, 10 predicted proteins | sample Palsa_T0_2_FD_201948 | JGI IMG/M metagenome (GOLD analysis project Ga0302325, IMG submission 201948) | Peat permafrost microbial communities from Stordalen Mire near Abisko, Sweden - Palsa_T0_2 | ecosystem: Environmental > Terrestrial > Soil > Palsa > Peat permafrost | place: Sweden: Abisko... | reverse complement strand
TTTCCACATTGGCGGCCGCGGCGCGCGCCTACTGCCCTGCCAAGTCTGGGAAATTCGCCTATCCGGCCCTGCTCGCAGCGACCTTGGCTCTCCTTGTGTGGACCGGACACGAGGGCGGCAGCCTGACGCAGGGTGAGAATTTTCTGACGGAACGCATGCCCGTCCGCTTGCGTGCGGTGTTCGGCCTCGAGCCGATCCGGCCTTCCATCAGAGCCGCTCCGCCGGATGCCGCCGGTCAACAGGCCTCTGCGGCGCATCCGGAATCGACCCATGTGGCGGTCTCCTACGCCAAGGAAATCGCCCCGCTTTTCGAACGCAGCTGCGTTTCCTGCCACCGGCCCCAGAAACATAAGGGCGGGCTGAGAATGGATTCGTACGAGCAGCTCATGGCGGGCGGCGAGGACGGAGCAGCGGTCAGTCCCGGAGATCCGAAAGGCAGCGAACTCATCCGGCGGGTGACGCTGCCCTCCGACGACGACGACTTCATGCCGAGCGACAACAAGAAGGCGCTAAGCCCAGGGGAAATCGACCGGGTCCGCCGCTGGATCGCCGAAGGAGCCAGGAATTCGTGACGCGTCCTCTCGCATGGCTTGTCCTCCTCGGGGTCCTCGCCCCGGCCGGGGGGCTTGTGGCAGGAACGGAAAAATCGGGATCCGGCCATCCCGGGTTCAGGCTCCGTTTGGATCCCGGCAGTCACGCGCGCAAGCAGACTCCGTTGTCCGTCAGTCTCGATCGGCCCGATTCGCTGGGAGCGGCGCCCCACGTCTATGCCCAGCTTCTTGACGCCAATGGCGTCGATGTGGGGGTTCCTGTTCAGGTTGAGCCGGAAGGACCACGGCTCGAACTATCGTGGATCGAGCCGGAGCTCGCCGCGAACACCCCCGCCTACCATGTGGTCTTGTTGAAAGCCGGTCCCGCGCCCGGACCGGTGGAAATCAGCGACGGCTTCCACTATTACAGCGGGCGGGATTGGAAACAGCTGCGCTACGGGGATCAGCCCACTTGGCAGGAAGTATTTTCCTTCGACCCGGAGCATCGGGAGGAAACGCTAAGACCCTACCTCCATCTGTTCGGCTTCAACGATGAAGGCTATGTGACCAAGGGATCGTCCGGGCTGTATCCCGCTCAGCGAGGCCTCTTCCTGGGTTGGTCAAAAACAGAGTTTGCAGGCGCATCCTATGATTTCTGGACCTGCTCCAAGGTGATGCAGCGCCAGGGGACGACACCCTGGGCCCGGAGCGCGACCGGTCTGGTGCTCGCAAGAGAGCAGACATCGACCGACTGGCTCGCGCCGGACGGTCGCGTGATCGCGCGGGATACGCGTGAATACACGACCTGGCACACCCCGTCCGGGGCGGTGATTCTCGACGTCTCGATTTCGATCGAAGCCCCGGGCGGACCGATCCGGCTGGACGGCGACCCTCAGCATGGGGGACTGCATTTCCGGGCCGTAAACGAGGTGCGCGACCATGCGGTCGAGACCTATTTCGTGAAGAGCCGCGGAACCCAGGGCGGCAAGAACGATATCTGGGATCGGGCCAACTGGCTCACGATGGTTTTTCGCGTGGGAAAGCACACCTATGCCCTCACCGATATGTGCCACCCGTCAAATCCCGGACCTACCCGGTTCGCCACACGCGACTACGGACGAATCGGCACATTCTTCGCCAAATCGGTGGAGCCGGGCACCCCGCTCTCGTTCCGCAACCGATTCCTCCTCACCGAGGTGACCCGGCCCAATCAAGTGACCGTCCAGACGGAGGACGCGCATTACTCCGACTTCGCCGACCCGGTGAAGATCAAGATCGATTGAGGCGCCATTGCCATTGAGCCGCGTCCGCGGGATCGCTATTTTTCAGTCACATCGCGAAACGTATCTCCGCTTCAAAATCATGATGCTGCCCTTCCGTCGGTTCAATTGGGTGCTGGTCTTGGCCGCGGCGCTCGCCTGCTCGCTCGGGACTGCCGCACGGGCCGCCGGCGGCGGGCAGGTGCGGGTGACCCTCGTCGCCGGAGACGCCTCTATTCAGGCCGGTCATCCGGTCCTGCTCGCGCTGCACCTGGTTCACCAGCCCCATTGGCACACGTATTGGAGCTATCCGGGCACAGGCTTGACCACCTCCCTTACCTGGACTCTGCCCCCCGGCTGGAAGGCCGGCGAAATTCAATGGCCTGCCCCCGATCTTCTCAAGGACAGCCGCGCCAACATTGTGGGCAATGGCTATGACGGGGATGTGCTGCTGCCGGTGGAACTCACCCCGCCCGCATCGCTTCCACCGGGCGGAACGATTGAACTGAAAGCGACGGCCGATTGGCTCATGTGTTCGGATGAATGCGTTCCCGGGGAAGCGCCGGTCTCGGTGACGCTTCCCGTCGGCGCAGCCGCTCCCGCGGCCGATCCGGAATGGGGGGCCAAGATCCGGGCTGTGATCGGCCGCCTCCCAGCGGGGGATTCGCTTTGGGCGGCGTCGGCAACCCACGACGCTTCGTCAGTGACTCTGAGCGTTGGACGATCCGCCGGAAATTCTGGCGCAGGCGGCGCGGCTGCGCCTTCAGCGCTTCATTTTTTCTCGGACGACGGTTTCGTCGCTTACGACCAACCGCAAACCGTGAAGTCCGATGGCCGCGGAGGCTTCCTGTTGACGATGCCCATCGGATCCGACGGCCCCAAGGATCCGGCGCGGCTCACCGGCGTCCTGACCTCGCAGACCGGTTGGAACCCCGACGGGTCCCTCAAGGGATTGCGCGTGGACGCCGCGTTTGTGACCGGCAGCGGAGCCGCGGCGGGCGCCCCCGGTTCCACCGGCAATTTGACGGCTCGGCCGGGCGCGGCAGCCGGGGGTGCCGCGCCGGCGGCCGGACTGCTTCCGACCCTGGCGCTCGCCCTGATCGGCGGCCTCATTCTCAATCTGATGCCCTGCGTCTTTCCCGTGCTGGGCATCAAGATCCTCGGATTTGTCAACCAGGCGGGGCATGATCGCTCGAAAGTCGCCGGGCATGGCCTGGTCTTCGCTAGCGGGGTGCTGCTCTCGTTTTGGACGCTCGCAGGGGTGCTCGCCGTCCTGCGGGCGGGAGGCTCGGAATTGGGCTGGGGCTTCCAACTCCAGTCGCCGGGATTCGTCTATGCCCTGGCCGCGGTGATGCTCGTATTCGCGTTGAACATGAGCGGTGTTTTTGAATTCGGCCTTTCGGCGACCGGGGTCGGCTCCGGCCTGCAGATGAAGTCCGGGCTGGCGGGCACCTTTTTCACGGGTGTCCTGGCCACCGTCGTCGCCACTCCGTGCAGCGCGCCGTTCTTGGCTCCCGCCCTGGGCGCCGCTCTCGCGCTGCCGGTCATCGATTCGTTCGTCATCTTCACGGCAATCGCCGTGGGCCTGTCGACGCCGTACCTGCTCCTTTCCATCTTCCCCGGGGCCGTCCGGGCCCTTCCCCGGCCGGGGGCGTGGATGGAGACGTTCAAGCAGTTCATGGCCTTCCCTCTGTATGCGACTGTCGGATACCTTCTTTGGGTTCTGGCCGGGCAGGTGCAGGAGGCCGAGCTCCTGTCCGCGTTCCTAGGCCTGGTGCTGGCGGCGATGGGCATCTGGATCTACGGCCGGTGGCGCGCCCCCGGCGCCTCCGCGGGCCGGGCGCGTTTCGGGCTCGTGGCGGGACTGGCGCTCCTGGCCGCAGGGGGCTGGTGCGGCTGGCCCAGGCCCGCGGCGCCGGGAGACATCGTTTGGGCGGCGTGGAGCCCCGAGGCGGTCGCCCAGCTGCGCGCCGATGGGCGCATCGTGTACGTGGATTTCACGGCCCGTTGGTGCGCCACCTGCCAGGCCAACAAGCGCCTGGTTTTTCATTCCGACGAGGTCTTGCGGGCTTTCCGCGACGGGAAGATCGCCACCCTGCGCGGAGATTGGACCAACCGCGACCCGCGGATCACCGCCGAACTTGCGAAGTACGACCGCAGCGCGGTTCCCTTCAACCTGATCTGGAAGCCAGGCCACGATCAGCCCATCATCCTGCCCGAATTGCTCGCGCCGGCGATTGTCCTCAAAGCGGTGCGGGACTAAGAGCTTATCCTTTAATAAGCCGGAAATCCACTCACCTCATGAATGCAACGATCACCGGAACGACGATGCAGACGGTCCTCGTGGAGCTTGCTCCCTCCGAGAGCGTCTACTGCCAGACCCACGCCATGGCGTGGATGACCGACAATGTGCGCATGGACACCAACTCCGGCGGCGGACTCTTTGCGGGCTTCAAGCGCGCGCTGACCGGCGGAAGCTTTTTCATCACGACCTATACCGGCGGCGGACCCGCTCCGAGCCGCCTCGCATTCGCCCCGCGGTTCCCCGGTCACGTGCTGCCGTTCAAATTGGGGATCGGGGAATCGGTGATCTGCCGCAAGGAAACCTTCCTGGTCGCGGAGTCGTCCGTATCGCTCGAGCTCGCGTTTCAGCAGAGGCTCGGAGCCTCATTTTTTGGCGGCGAGGGATTCATTCTTCAGAAGGTCACCGGACCCGGCACAGTCTGGCTGGATTTATCGGGAGAGGTCGTCACCGAGGAACTGCAGGCAGGACAGCGTCTCTTGGTTCACGCGGGACATGTGGGCATCATCACCCCTTCGATCCAATTCGACATTCAGCGGGTGAAGGGTGTCCGCAACATGCTGTTCGGCGGCGAAGGAATCTTTCTGGCGGCCCTCACGGGTCCAGGAAAGGTTTGGCTGCAGAGCATGCCGATCATGAATCTGGCCGAGTCGATCGCGCATTATTTGCCGCGCACCGAGCAGGTGGAGGACACGACGGCCGGCGGCGTGGTCGGCGGCCTCGTGGGCGGCCTGCTTCGCGGTCGCTGAGCCAAAACCTTGAACGCCGCCCCATTGGCCGGCCCGTCATTTCAGCAGCGAAGCCTCCGGTGTCTGCTGAAAATTGGTTTGCGTGCTCTCGCCGCGGAAATGCAGATCGGCAAAATCGAGCGCCGCACGCCAGTCTTCATTGCTGAAGGCATGGCCCCCGGACCGGAAGTGCAGCCCGAGAGCCGTCGGCCCGCCGGCGAGGCCATACGAAGGCTGGGCTGCGCGAAATGTGGCCACACTCGCGTTGCCGTTGCACGAAGCGTCGTCGAACGCTTCGGCCATGAGCAGGGGCCTCGGAGCCGCCAGTGCGACGAACCAATGCTGGTCGAAGGGCAGTCGCTGGACGTGACCCGAGAATTCAGGCAGGTGCGGTCCGAACCAGTAGGGGAAGCGGCGGGTGATCTCCTCGAGGCCCTCCTTGCCCTGCCGCGCCGCACCATTGACGCGAAAAGCCCCGGTGCCGCCGCAACCCGAGCCGGCTGGAATTGCGAGCGCAATCCGGTCGTCGAAGGCTGCGGCGATCAATACCGCCTTGCCGACACGTGAATGCCCGGCGACCGCAATTCGCCGGGCGTCGGCAAACGGCTGCTCGCTTAGGTAGTCGACGCAGCGGCTGATGCCCCACGCCCAAGCCGCGAGCGTTCCCCAATCGTAGGCGGGGTAAGCGGGGAAGAAGCCCGAGGAGCGGTTGTCGCTTCGGTCCAGCGCCGCTTCCTGATAATAATAGGTCAGGAGGCCATAGCCACGGCGCAGAACATCCGCCCGGTCGCTCGCAAACGCTTCCGGATCGACGTCCTTGTAGCGAGCATCCGCCGCTTCGGGCCGCGCGGATCCGGGCGTGGCCGTAAAGGTCGGATAGACAAAGATCGGCAGCGGACCCGGCGCCTCCGTCGGAAGATAAAGTGCGACGATCATCCCGAGGGAGCGCTTCGGCCCAAAGGCGAGCCGAACCAGCCTGTACTCCGCGTGCCCGCCGAGAACAGGGCGAGCGGCCATGACCTCGGCGGTCGGCGGAAGGGGCGCAGGCGGCATATGCCCGATCGAATAATGCTCAAGGATAGCCCGCATTTCGGATCTGCGGCGCATCCATTGAAGGGGGGTGGTCACCGGCCGGCCCCGGTCATCGATCAACGGATCGGGCATTTCGGGATGCTCCGGGAGCGCCTCCGGCGACGGATACACCTGCGCATTTGGATCCAAGAGCGTCAGATTCGACGGGCCCGCTCCTCGGCCAGCGGGGAAGGGTGCTTGGGCGAGCGCGGGGGCTGAGCGGGAGCCGATCGGGGAGCACACGCTTAACGCCCCCGCAAGCGTCCACTGCGCAACCAGGCTCGCCCACCGGCGGCCGCCGAACCGAACGGATGAAACAGGGGGTGTGGGGACAGCGTTCAAAGGACGGCCGGATTCAGGACAACGTATTTGATGTGCCGCCGCCGCCAAGTATAGGTTATATGGACCAATCCGTCCGACGCCTGAATCACCGCCGGATAGGAGTAGCCGGAAGCGTCGGGTTGGTCCTCGAGCGTCAGCACCCGCTTCCATTGGACTCCGTCGCCGGAGACCGCGACCGCCACGCCCGGAAACAAACGAGGGATCATCCGGCGGATCCAATCGGCAGCAGGCTCCAGGCGCAAGGCCTCGACGGGCAACCCCCGTTCTGCAAACCTTTCGGTGCTACACCCCTTTTCGATGTTTCGACTCGACCGCAAGACCGCCCTCGTAACCGGCGCCGGATCCGGCATCGGCCGTTCCATTGCCGTCATTTTTGCCGATGCGGGCGCTTCGATTTGGGTGGTGGATCGGGACGAAGGAGCGGGATCGGCAACCGTCGAGCTCATCCGCTCGAAAGGCGGCACGGCCGAGTTTGCGGTCCTGGACGTCTCTGTGGAATCCGCGGCCCTCGGACTGGCCGGACGCATCCCCACGCTGGACGTCTTGGTGAACAATGCGGGGATCGGCCACGTCGGCAATCTGCTGGGAACCGCAGCGGCCGACCTCGACCGCCTTCATGCGGTCAACGTCCGCGGGCCGTTCAACCTCTGCAAGGCATTCGTTCCCGCGATGCTGGCCAGGCGTTCCGGAAGTGTGATCAATCTCGCGTCAATCGGCGGGGTCATCGCCGTGCGCGACCGATTGGCCTACACCATCTCCAAGCACGCGGTTGTCGGCCTAACCCGCGCATTGGCGCTCGATCACTCCCATACCGGCGTCCGCTTCAATGCGATCTGCCCAGGACGTGTCGAGACCCCTTTTGTGAAAGCCCGAATCGCCGAATACCCGGACCCGGCGCAGGCGCACCGCGATATGGCGTCGACCCAGCTCAACGGCCGAATGGCGACGCCCGAAGAGGTCGCCGCGACAGCGCTTTATTTGGCAAGCGACGAGGCCGCGATGGTCACCGGAGCCTGCCATATGGTCGATGGCGGCTGGAGCGCCGGAAAGTGAACTTCAGCCGCGACGGCTAAGGACGTCCTTCTCGTAGCGCCGGACTCCGTCGAGCCACGCGCGATCGGCCGGGACGCCCGACCTTCGGCAATGCTCGTCCCAGACAGCCCCGAAAGGAAGCGTCTTGCGGTCTTCGAACAGGGCGAGGCGGCCGGTCGGGTCGCCCGAGGCCTCCAGCTTGTGGAGCAGCTCGACCGGATCCAGCAGCGCCGCCAGAAGCGACTTGAGCGTATTTCGGGCGCCGATCACCCATGCCGCAACGCGGTTGATGCTGGCGTCGAAGTAGTCCAGCCCAATGTGGGTGCGTTCGAGATAGCCGCCGCGGACGATCTCCTCGAAAAGCGCGCGGGTCATGTCGTCGAACAGCACCACATGGTCGCTGTCCCAGCGGACGCCGCGGCTGACGTGCAGCAGCAACTCGGGCGTGAAGAGCATCACCGATGAGATCTTGTCGGCCACCGATTCGGTCGGATGGAAGTGGCCCATGTCCAGGCACAGGATCTTGGCGCGCGTGGCCGCGTAGCCGAGGTAGAACTCGTGCGACCCGACCACGTAGCTCTCCGAGCCGATGCCGAAGAGCTTGCTTTCGACGGCGTCCAAGGCATGAGCCGGGTCGATCGTCTCCTTGAAGACCGCATCCAGCGACTCGACGAGCCGCTCGCGCGGGCCCCGGCGGTCGGCCGGAATGTCCTTGGACCCATCCGGTATCCATATATTGGTCACGCACGGCGTGCCCAGGGCGCGCCCCATCTCGGCCCCGATGCGCCGGCTCGCCACGGCGTGCTCGATCCAGTAGCGGCGGATCGCCGGATCGCAGTGCGAGAGCGTCCAGCCGTCATCCGCAAGCGGGTGGGAAAAGCAGGTCGGGTTGAAGTCGAGCCCGAGCTTGCGCTCGCGCGCCCAGTCGATCCATCCGGAGAAATGCTCCGGCGCGATGGCATTGCGCTCCACCTGGCGGCCGCCGAACTCCCCGTAGATCGCGTGAAGATTGACCCGGTGGCGGCCCGGAATCAGCCGGAGCGCCTCGTCGAGATCGCGCCGCAATTCCGCGATCGTGCGCGCCTTGCCAGGATAATTTCCGACCGCCTGGATGCCGCCGCCCCCCAGCACGGCGCCCGCTCGCTCGAATCCGCCCACATCGTCGCCCTGCCAGCAATGAAGAGAGATGGGGGTCGAGGCCAGCGTGCCGAGCGCGGCATCGGTGTCGACGCCGACGGATTTATACGATTCTTGGGCTGCTGCGTAGGCGGAGGAATCCATCGGTTTCGTCGGGAGAAAGAGGTCGGAGCGTGACGACGGCCGGCCCGGAAGGCAATAGCCTGAATCGTCCCAAAGACCCGTGGAGCGCCCTAGCCATGGGGGGCGGCCTCCTTCGGCGGGGCAGCGGGGGCGGGGAGCGGCAACCGAAGCGAGCTTTGCAATTCTTCAAACCGGCGGCGGTCGCCCTCGCTTGCCGCGAACTCAATCCCCACTTGGCAAAGGGCGGCGGCATCCGCCGGCCGGCCGCACTGCGCCTTCAGCCGCGCGTCGGCATAGACCAGCTTGGAGTCGTAGGGAAAGAGCCGGACACCCTGATCAACCACCGCCAGATGTCCTGACTGAGGCGAAAATTGGGAATGGCTCCAAGCCGTCGCTATCGCCGTATAGATGTCGGCAATCGCGGGCTTGAGCACGCGCCCGGCGAACAAGGGTTTGAGCACGCCGGCGAGCTGATCGACGTCGATTCGGCCGCCCGCGCCTCCCGGGTGCGCATCGGCGGCGGCCAGCCGCAATTGCGCCAGTTCCAAGTAGGCACGCGAGCGCGTGGTCCCGCCGGCAACCGCCGCCTCGAGGAACTTGACCGCCCGATCATCGCGTCCCTCGGTCCGCTCCTCGAGGCCAAGCGCGGAGAGCAATTCGGGCTCCCGGGAGCCGCGTTGATAGGGGGCGATGAGGTTCCAGTGGGCGTCTTCGGAGCGGCCCGCCATCAGGAGCGCTTCGCCTTTGATGCGGCCCTGTTCAGCATCGTTGGCCGCGCGCAACTCGAGGTTTGACCGCGAGCCCTCCTTCGAGGGGGAGGCCGCCAGCTTGAATGAAATGGTGAGAGCCCAGTCGGTCGAAGCCCACACGAGCGCGAGCATCTCGTCGTATCCCATCTTGAAACACCGCCTGAACAGCGCCTCGTCCGCGTTCCGGTGGGAACAGAGAAAGGCAAACTCGATGAAAGGGGCCCTGTACCTCCCGTCGCCCGAAAAGAGGCAGAATCGCGTGAATTCCCATCCCTCGATCGCCACCGGATCGCTCAGGGCTTCCTGCCCCCACTCTCCGTCAGCCGAAAACAAATGCGCCAGCGGAATCAGCGTGCCCCGTGAGAGCGCCTCATGGCAGTCCTTGTCGGCCGCGGCAGCCCTGGCCGCCTCCGCCGGCGACACGGAGCGGATCTTCTCGGCAAAGGCGCGACGCGCGGCAAGGTTGCCCGGATCGGCTATGCCGGGAAACGAAAAACCTTTGGAGTCCTGCTTCATCGTCGTGAAGAGCCTGGTCAGGGCATTCTCAAGCCATGGCGGCGTCCGCGGCCCGATGCGGCTGATCAGGAAGTGAACGAACTCTCCATGGAGCAGTTGCTGGGCATAGTCGGATCCGCCCCCACCCTCGTCTGCGAACGACGCCCCGGCCCCGGAATTTTCGAGGTTGATCACGATCGCTGCCTCGCCGCCCGACTGAAGGCACAGGCTGAGCGTGTGATCGATGTTAGCCAGGTCGCTCGCGGGCGCGAATTCGGCGAATCGGGCGACCCGGTTGCAGAGGATCAAAGTCGCCGGCACCTCGGCGTTCAGCTGCACGGTGGGCCAAACCATGGCGACCGCTTCGTGAAAGCGCAGGAAGTCATCGACGATCCGCCGGGTATCACGGTCCGATGCGCTGGAAAGAATCTCAAACGCTCCGATCTTGGCGTAACGCCACGCTTCGAGGGCGGGAAGAATCCGCGAATCGGTGACGGTGTAAGAGGGCAGCTGAATGGGCGGGTTCGCGCTCGCCGTCTCCAGTGCGCGATCACTGGCCGCAGGCGGGGTAGCGGCACCCACACCCGCGCCCACGACCGCTGCGGCCGCCGCGCCGATGCGGACGGCGATCGCCGCGCTGGCTGCAAAAGCCCGTTGCATTCGCATACCCCAGTTTAGGGGTCTCGGGCCAATCGCAAGCCCTCCGGCCCTTTGGGCCGGCAATCAGGAAGCGCGAGCCCCGGGGCGCCGGGTCAGGCGGGATATCCGCTCCCTAAGGCGCCCGAAATGGGCCACTTCCGCGGAATCTCGCAGCACAGCCTCCTGATACATCGGTGAGAGCGCCGTCTGGCATTCGTGGCGGAATACAATCTCCACATACAGGCCTTCCGCGGAGTGTCTTTCCGGGTGCAGCCGGGCGATCACCACATCTCGCGTGCGGAGTGCCCGTTGAACCCTCGTTCCGACGATCTGATCGTCCTCAACACTGGGCGCCACCCGGAATCCTTCCTCGACGAGGCTGCGCGCGATCATCCAAAGCGCGGCATTCTGGGAAGTCGCCGCCAATCGCTCGATTACCTGCATCCCTGCAATCGGCGTGGCTGCGGGCTGCCCATGCCATCGGATTGATTACGGGAATTCCCGGCATGATACGGGAATTTCCGACACCGGACCCAGAACCCAAAGGCCGCGGGCTAGATCGGCTTTAGCCCGCCCTCGATCTCCCGTCGCCTTCCCTCTAGAAACGGCGGGAGGGCAAGCTTTTGACCAAGAGAATCGGCGGGCTCGTCCACCGCGAACCCGGGGCCGTCCGTAGCGATCTCGAAAAGCACGCCGTTGGGCTCCCGAAAATAGAGGCTCTTGAAATAATACCGGTCCACCGGTCCGCTGGACGACATTCCCATGCGCTCCAAGCGCGCAGCCCATTCCTTATATTGCTGCTGATCGGGAGTCCTAAAAGCGACGTGATGGACGCCGCCAGCGCCCATCCGGGCCGGCCGGGCCCCAGGCTCAACGAGCACATGGATTTCAGAGGCAGGGCTCCCGCCTCCCATATCGAAGACATGCACGCTGGTTCCCCCCAAATCGCCCGAAGCCTTGAATTCCCGCACGCGCCGCATCTCCAAAACCTCGGTAAGGACCGCCTCCGTCGGTTCGAGATCCGGAACGCTTAGGGAGATAGGGCCGAGTCCGAGGATTTGGCGCTCGGCCGGAACCGGGCTTCCGGACCAGGGATGCGAGGCTCCAGCGCCCAGATCCTCAATGAGGCTCAGCCTTTGTCCCTCCGGATCCTCCAGGTCGATCGTACGCCGGCCGTCGCGCACACTGGCTCCATTATGGCGAATTTTCATCTGGGAGAGATGAGCCGACCACCAGTCGATGCTCCCGCCGCCGGAGACGCGCAGCCCTGTTCGGACGATGCTGTGCGTGCCGCGCTGTTCGCGTGGCACGGGCCATTCAAAGAATGTCAAATCCGTTCCCGGCGCCGCCACCCCATCGGCGTAAAACAAATGATAGGCTGAGACGTCGTCCTGATTCACCGTTTTCTTCACCAGACGCATGCCGAGGATTTTCGTGTAGAAAGCGTGATTGCCGGCAGCATCGGCCGTGACCGCCGTCAGGTGGTGGATTCCTCCCAATTGGATCGTTTTCATGAAGAGGGTTCTAATTTTCGGCGTTCCAGCCAGGCGCTGACCGCGGTCAGGTCGCCTGCGTTCAGAGGATGGCCTGCGTCCCGCCACTCAACATCGACCCGCGCCCCATAACTCCTCAGAAGTCCCGCCAGCGCATCGGGATCTTTTGCCGGGACGATTCCATCGAGCCTGCCCGAGCCAATGAACACCGCGCGGCCGGAAAGGTCGGGCGGCCGTGCCGGGCGATCCACAAACATGGGGCGCAGCAAAACAGCCGAATTGAGCAATCGCGGCCTGAGAAGCAAAAGACCGACGGCTATATTCGCGCCATTTGAATAGCCAAGGGCCGTGAGGCGACGGCCCTGAAGAGCGTATTTTTCGACGGCCGCGGTCAAAAAATCCGCCAATTCTCCCGTCCGAAAACGCCAGTCTTCAAGGTCGAGGACACCCTCCGCAAACCGCCGAAAGAACCTGGGTGCCGATCCCTCCATCACCTGGCCCCGAGGGCTGAGAAACGCGGACCCAGGCGCCAAACGCTTCCCCAACGGAATAAGATCATCCTCCGATCCGCCGGTGCCATGAAGAAGCAGCCAGACGGGCGCATCCGGCGCAGTCGCAGGGACGAATCGATGGATGAATGCAGGATCCACGGGCCCATCCTAGCACGACATCCGCTTCGTCGCCAGGGGCTCCCCAGACCGCAATGCCCGTCTGCCATCCTTCATGCTTGGAGCGTCGGATCTCCATGGGCTCAAGATCGTGGCGGCTCGAGCTGGATGAGGATATTGGCGAGGGTGATGAGGCCGCCGCCCAGAAGCAAACCGGAGGTCATCACTTCGTTTGGATAGGTGATGCCCGCCCAAAGGGCAAAGAGCGCGGGAAGAAAAAGCGCCATGAACGAGCCAAAGATCGGCTCAACACAATAGATCAGACCCGCCTCGGTCGCGGTGATGACAGGCTGCCATGCGTTCATGATCGTGAACGACCCCAGTGTCGGGAACACGGCAAGGATGACCGTCAGGCCAATCCATGGGCCGGATGACAGTGGCGCGGCGAGCGCGCCCGCTGAAGGCGCGGCGCAGATCGCTAGGACGCTTAACAGGGCGGCTTCCGTCCCAAACATCACGAGCGTCATCTCGGCCGGCCGATTGCCGGCGAAACGCCGGTCGCCTATCCATAAAATCTGCCCCATGAAAAAGAGCGAGCTGACGAGCGTTTCCCATTCGCCGCGACCCAGGCGCAGCAGCCGCCAGTCAAAGCGGCCGAGCACCGCGACGCCTCCCACAACGAGGGCGCAGCTGGCCCAGGTCGCCCAACCGGGATTGCGTCGGCTCCGCATCGCGATCCAGAGGGGAATGGTCACCGCGTAGGCCTGAGTCAGGAACGCCGAGGTCGAGGCGGCCGTGTACTGCAGTCCGTCGTTTTGAAGGATCATCCCTCCCACCGCGAATAGGCCCACGACCACCCCTTGCACGATCTCTGATCGGCGCACGTCGAATCGGCGGCGGCACGCGCGCACCAGAGCCATCACGGCGAATGCCGCCACAAACCTCGGCGCGACCGCGTACAGCGTGTAAAACCACGGAGAGGCGTCCGGAATCAGGCGGCCTTCCAAGAGCAGGACCGCCTTGATCACGGGGAAACTGAGGCCCCAGAACAGATTGGCGA
>Ga0302325_10021320_pt1 | contig 13568 bp, 10 predicted proteins | sample Palsa_T0_2_FD_201948 | JGI IMG/M metagenome (GOLD analysis project Ga0302325, IMG submission 201948) | Peat permafrost microbial communities from Stordalen Mire near Abisko, Sweden - Palsa_T0_2 | ecosystem: Environmental > Terrestrial > Soil > Palsa > Peat permafrost | place: Sweden: Abisko... | reverse complement strand
AGCCAGTTTGGTGTCCGAAATGGTGTCCACCGCCGCCACTGCCTCTTCAAACCATTGTGTTCCAACACTTTAGGAATGGAGCCAGTTGCCGGATTTGAACCGGCGACCCATGCTTTACGAAAGCATTGCTCTACCAACTGAGCTAAACTGGCCTCGAAAGGGGTTGTAAAGTAACTCAGCCTTCCAGCCTCAGCAAGAGCATTATTGGGTTCATCCGAGAAGTTTGTACTTAGTGGGCCACCTCGTAAATTCACTAACGTATTTTGAGTCAAGCCGCCAAGGCAGAGTGGAGTGGAGCTTGAACCGCCAGTATTTCCAGCCATTGGTTAAGATCGCGGCGTGTAAAGCGCCACTCGAAGGGTCGTGCAATTTCTTCATAATGCCGTTCAATTTGAGCCAGGCGCTCGGCTACGGCCGCCAGCGAGGGAAAGTCATTGGGCGTGAGCACTTTCTGTTGCAGGATGGAAAAGTAAATCTCGATTTGATTGAGCCAACTGGCATGCACCGGCCCATGCACGACCGTTAAATTGGGATAGCGGTTTTGCAAACGCAGGACGGACCTCTGGCCGCGATGCGACGAGCCGTTGTCCACAATCAAAAACACCCGCCGCGCCTCTCGATAAGGAGATTGCTGCATGCCTTGATCGACCAACCGGTCAAAGGGGGCAATACCGCTCTGGGCTTCACAACGGCCAAACACTTTGGCGCGATGCACATCCCAACCGGGGCAAGTAAAACGTTTGTCCAAAGGCACAACCGTCACGAATACCCCGCCTTGTTTGATCTCCGTCTTGGTAGAACGGTAACTCTTGGATACACCGAAAATCTCGTGCAACAGTGTGTCTTCCATGCATCAGTGTCATATCAGAAGATGCTATAAAAAGGACAAACTTTCCGGAAGAACCAAAGACAGGCCCTTTTTTGCTGTCAGTACGTTTTTGCGAGGGCGGCCCTGGCTGGTTGAGCGTTGATGGCGTGTGACTTACAGAAAATTACAAAATAACGCTTTTTCGCGCAAGAATCGAGAATTCCCAACCAACACCTCCCGAATGGGTCAACTAGAAGATTTTAATTCCTTGCGTCTTTGGGCCGTTGCGTCTTTGCGTTAGAAAAGTTACGCTTTTGGATGAATGAAAACGAAATTTCCCAGGCCTCAATGGCAGGGGCAAATCTGCGGGAAGACATTTAACGCAAAGACGCCAAGGCCCAAAGGCGCAAGGATGAGACATCGCAACTTGGATGCGCTTCCCCAGCAATAGGATCATGAAGAAATTGCGGCGTGTTTGATGATCGCGTATCCTTAGGACAAGTGATGAACATCAAAGAACATGATTGTGTGGTCTTGACGGCGGACTTGCCAGGCGAAGGACTTGAGGCGGGCGATGTCGGTACGGTGGTCCACATCCACAAGGACGGCTCGGCTTACGAAGTGGAGTTTACAACCCTTGACGGGGGCACTTTGGCGGTGGCCACTGCTGAGAACAAGCAGCTTCGGCCCGTTTCACAGCGTGATGTCGCCCATGTGCGCAAGTTGCAGGCGGCTTAGCGGAATGATGCAGTTCAACAGAAGTGAACAGAGGACGCAGAGCAGTGGTCGCGAGTTTTTTGACCACTCACAGTTTGAATTCATGGGTCGTCCCGGGCGTCCAATCTCCGTTGGATGAACCATCACGCGCCTAATCCAGAGCATCTTGTCTTGACGCGTCGCGATTTTTTGCGACGTTGTGGCATGGGCATGGGCGCGATTGGTCTGGCTAATCTTCTTTCCACTGTCGGCGGGGTGGACACCGCCCGCGCCGAAAACATCGTCTCCCCGCTCCTGCCCAAGGCGCCGCAATTTCCCGGCAAGGCCAAACGGGTCATTCATATTTTTGCCAATGGCGGCCCCTCCCACGTCGATACTTTTGATCCCAAACCGGCCCTGGACAAATATGCCGGCAAACCGCTGCCGATGGAGAATCTGGCCACGGAACGAAAGACCGGCGCGGCTTTTCCTTCCCCTTTCAAATTCAAAAAATACGGACGCAGCGGCATCGAGGTCAGTGATTTGTTCTCCAATGTTGCGGAAAGCATTGATGACATTTGCGTGATTCGTTCCATGACGGCGGATGTTCCCAATCACGAGCCTTCCCTGATGCTGATGAATTGCGGCGATGCGCGCCAGATCCGGCCCAGCATGGGTTCATGGGTCACTTATGGGCTTGGTTCGGACAACCAGAATCTGCCCGGCTTCATCGCCATGTGCCCGAATGGCTATCCGATCCAGGAATCGCAAAACTGGCAGGCGGGCTTTCTGCCGGGAGCGTATCAGGGTACTTATATTGATACGTCTCACACCAAAATTGAGGATTTGATCCAAAACATAAAGAGCGATTACGTCTCGCTCCCGGAGCAACGCCAGCAACTTGACCTGTTGCAAAAACTCAACGAGCGGCATCGGGAAAAACGGCGGGAGGACGCCCAATTGGAAGCGCGCATTCAATCCTTCGAGCTGGCCTATCGGATGCAGATGGATGCCAGCGACGCTTTTGACATCAGCCGCGAGCCTGAATTCATTCGCAAAATGTATGGGGACGGCACGCAGGCGCGGCAACTTCTCATCACCCGTCGATTGCTGGAGCGCGGCGTGCGTTTCGTGCAGGTGTGGCACGGGGCGGGACAGCCGTGGGACAGCCATGACGACATCCAACTCAACCACGGAAATCTCGCCCGCGAATCGGATCAGGCCATCGGCGCTCTGCTTAAGGATTTGAAACAGCGCGGCATGCTGGAGGACACGCTGGTCATCTGGGGCGGCGAATTTGGACGGACTCCGACGGTCGAATTGCCCAAGCCTGGCTCCAACTCTGGCAAAGTCAATGGGCGCGACCATAATCATCACGGCTTCAGCATGTGGCTGGCCGGCGGCGGCGCGCGTGGCGGATACGTCCATGGTGCGACCGATGAATTCGGCTTTGCCGCCGTGGAAAACAAAGTGCATGTCCATGATTTACACGCCACGATTCTGAAACTTCTCGGCTTCGACCACGAGAAGCTGACCTTCCGCCATTCCGGCCGCGATTTTCGCCTCACGGATGTCTATGGCCGCGTCGTTCCGGAGTTAATCGCGTGAAGGAGCATGTCTTTTGCCTCGCGCTGTGCCTGGTAACGTTGACGAATGACGCCAGGGCCGCCGACGCGCCTACGGGAAAAGTTGAAACCATCCGCGACAAGTCCCGTTCGCATTGGGCTTTTCAGCCCGTCCGGGAACCGGTTGTCCCGTCCGTCAAAAACAAGCGCTTCGTGCAAACGCCGCTGGACAATTTCATCCTCGCCAAACTGGAAGCGGCCGCGCTTCGGCCCTCGCCCAAGGCGGACAAGCTCACGCTCATCCGCCGCGCCACGTTCGATCTCATCGGCCTGCCGCCGACACCCGAGGAAGTCGCAGGTTTCGAGGCCGACACGTCACCCGAGGCGTTCGCCAAGGTGGTGGACCGGTTGCTGGCCTCGCCGCATTACGGGGAACGCTGGGGCCGGTATTGGCTGGATGTGGCCCGTTACGCGGATACCAAGGGATACGTTTTCGAGGAGGATCGCCACTATCCTTATTCCTACACCTATCGCGATTACGTCATTCGTTCCTTCAACGAGGACCTGCCTTATAATCAATTTATCAAAGAGCAGATCGCGGCGGATTTGCTGCCGGACACTGGGGACAAACGCTCGCTGGCGGCCTTGGGTTATTTGACGCTCGGACGCCGTTTTGTCAATAATATCCACGACATTATTGATGATCGGATCGATGTGGTTTGCCGGGGCATGATGGGACTGACCGTCGCCTGCGCCCGTTGCCACGACCACAAATTTGACCCGATCCCCTCGCGGGATTATTACTCTTTGTATGGCGTGTTTGCCAGCTCGATGGAACCGGAACAGGAGCCGTTGCTGGGGACCGAAGCGCCGGAGAAGGCGCGCGTGGAATATCTTGCGGAGCACAAGAAGCGCGTGGAAGAACGGGACCACTACCGGCAGGAACAGGAAAGGTCGATGGCCGCCCAATTGCGCAGCCAGTCTGGCGATTACCTTCTGGCAGCTTACGAGGCGCAACGCTCCACCAACAAGACGGATGTGGACGCCCTGGCCCGCGAACGCAAATTGGATCCGGATGTGTTGCGCCGTTGGATGACCGGCCTGGATGGATGGCATAAAACTCAGCCAGCGATTTTCGCGCCATGGTTTGCTTTCGCCGCGTTGTCGGAGAATGATTTTCCGGCCCGGGCCAAGGAACTTGCGGCCAAATTCAGCGCCCATCAGGATGCGGCTGTGGCCATCAATCCGCTGGTGGCACAAGCCTTTGCAGGCGAGCCGCCAACCACGATGAAAGACGTGGCGGAAAGATACGGCAAACTTATCAAGGAAATCGACAAGCGCTGGCAGGAGGCTCTGGCGGCTACGAATTCGCCGGCGGTCGCGGCCTTGCCCGATGCGGCGCAGGAAGCGGTGCGGAAAATTGCTTACGCGCCCGACGCGCCGGCAAACGTGCCGCGCAACGAGTTTGACCGGTTGTATGAGACGGCCACCGGGCAAAAGTTGCGTGAATTGCAACGCCACGTCGCTGAATTAGACGCGACTTCCCCCGGCGCGCCACCGCGGGCCATGGCGTTGGTGGACCGGCCCGACCCGCATAACAAGCATGTTTTCATTCGCGGCAACTGTGATAATCAAGGGCCGGAAGCGCCTCGCCAATTCCTTGAAGTCCTGAGCGGACCCAATCGCAAGCCCTTTCAAAAAGGCAGCGGACGTCTCGAATTGGCCGAAGACATTGCCAGCCGGGACAATCCGCTCACGGCCCGAGTTTTGGTCAACCGCGTCTGGCTGCACCATTTCGGCAGCGCGTTGGTCGCGACGCCCAGTGATTTTGGAATGCGCTCGGACCCGCCCACCCATCCCGAGTTGCTGGATTATCTGGCGGCGCGTTTTATGGAAGGCGGTTGGTCCATCAAGAAGCTCCATCGGCTGATCATGCTCTCCGGCGCCTATCAACAAAGCAGCGAGAACAACGCCGCCTGCGCCAAAGTCGATCCTGGCAACCAACTGTTTTGGCGCATGAATCGTCAACGGCTTGATTTCGAGGCCATGCGCGACACGCTTCTGGACGTTTCCGGCAAACTGGACCTGAGCGCGGGCGGACACGCCGTGGACATCACGGCCGCGGCTTCGACGCGGCGCACGGTCTATGGCTTCGTGGACCGGCAGAACCTGCCCGATGAATTTCGCGCCTTCGACTTCGCCTGTCCCGACTCAAGCAGCCCGCGGCGGTTCTACACGACCGTGCCGCAACAGGCATTGTTCATGATGAACAGTCCCTTTGTCATCGAGCAGGCCAAGAGCTTAGTGGGACGGCCGGATTTCCGCGCCGCGTTCACTGATCAGCAAAGGGTCCATCTGCTTTATCAACTCGCCTTCCAACGTGATCCAAGCCGCGAGGAAATCGAATGGGCCGCCCAAATTATCCACACGCCGTCGAAGGAAGTCGAGGCCGCGGGAACGACGAATTGGCTGTTCGGCTACGGCGGGTATGATGAAGTTTCGTCCCGGGTCAAAGCCTTTCACGCGTTGCCTCATTTCAATGGGCACGCATTTCAAGGCGGACCCGAAATGCCGGATCCCAAGTTGAGATGGGTCATGCTCAATGAAGACGGCGGCCATCCGGGATGCGATCAAGACCATGCCGCCATCCGGCGATGGATCGCGCCACGCGATGGAAATATCTCCATCAGTAGCACCCTGGCCCACCCGGCAGCCCAAGGCGACGGAGTGCGCGGACGCATGGTCTCCAGCCGGCTGGGATTGCTGGGCCAATGGCTGGCGCATAACAAGAAGGAAGCCGCCAATTTCGAAAGCATCAACGTCCGGCGGGGCGATACGATTGATTTCGTGACGGACTGTTTCGGAAATGACGGCTATGATTCGTTCACGTGGTCCCCGAATATCCGCTACCTCGGGGAAGGCAAGACAGCGCCCGGCGAGCGAATGGAATGGAGCGCGTCGCACGATTTCAACGACACGGCTCACCCCCCGCATCCAAGCCTGGATGCCTGGCAGAAATACGCGCAGGTGCTCTTGATGTCGGATGAGCTGGTGTTTGTGGATTGAATCCCGAAATGCTTGCGCAATCAAGGCAAAAGTCCGATTCTATGTTAGTGAGTGCAATTGCGAAGCGTTTTGTCTGGGTCATCTTGCCCTGGCTTGTGGTTGGCCCGGCCAGGGCCGCAGAACCGCCTCCATTGCCTCCGGCCGCCGCAGTGAAGGTGGATTTTGTCCGCGACATTGAGCCGATTTTTGCCAATCGTTGCTATGAATGCCACGGCGATAAAAAATCCAAGAGCGGCTTTCGCCTCGATGACAAAACCCGCGCCTTCCTGGGCGGCGATTCGGGCAAACCTTTTCTCATCCCCGGCCAAAGTTCCAACAGCCAGATCATCCTGCGCGTGGCCGGATTGGCCGGCTTCGATGAAGTCATGCCGGCCACAGGCGAACGGTTGAGCGCGCAACAAATCGGCCTTTTGGAAGCGTGGATTGATCAGGGCGCCATCTGGCCGGCGGCGGTTAAACAGCCGCATTGGGCTTATGTGAAACCAGTCCGTCCGGCGTTGCCCGAAGTCCACCAGGCCAGGTGGACACGCAACCCAATTGATGCATTCATCCTCTCGCGGTTGGAGAAAGAAAACCTGAAGCCTTCCACAGAGGCAGATCGGGTAACATTGATTCGCCGCTTGAGTTTGGACTTGACCGGGTTGCCGCCGAGCCTCGGAGAGGTGGATGCGTTTGTGGCGGACAGAAGCAAGGACGCTTACGAGAAGTTGGTGGATCGTTTGCTCGCTTCCCCGCATTACGGCGAGAGGTGGGCGCGGGTTTGGCTCGATTTGGCGCGCTACGCGGACTCTCAAGGTTACGAAAAGGACCCAGCCCGCAGCATGTGGCCGTATCGCGATTGGGTCATTAACGCCTTCAATGCCAATATGCCGTTCGACCAATTCACCGTCGAACAAATCGCGGGCGACATGCTGCCCAACGCCACGCAGGACCAGAAAATTGCCAGCGGGTTCAATCGCAACACCATGATCAACACGGAGGGCGGAGTGGATCGGGAACAATCAAGGGTCGAAACCATCGTGGATCGTGTCAATACAACGTCCACCGTCTGGCTTGGTTCCACCCTGGCTTGCGCGCAATGTCACACGCACAAATACGATCCCTTTACGTTGAAGGAGTATTACCAATTGTTCGCCTTCTTCAACAACGCGGATGAACCAGAGCTTAGATTGCCTTCCGAGGCGCAGAAGACGCGCGAAAAGCAATTGTCGGGCGAAGTGGCCAGATTGGAAACAGAATTCAAAAAACCGACGCCAGAGCTGACCGCCGCGCAGGAAGAGTGGGAGAAAAAAGAAGCGGACGAACTTGCCTCCACCAATAGTGAGGCCAGCACGACCAACAAATCTGCGGTACCCGCGAAAATTGCGGACATCCTGAAACTCGCGCCGGACAAACGCACGGACAAACAGCGGGACGAAATGTCCGATTATTTTCGGTCCCAGGCACCCGAACTCAAAATGTTGCGCGATCAGTTGGCGGAAGCGCGCAAGACCAAGTCTGCCTTGAAGAAGGAAATCCCCTCGACGCTGGTCATGCAGGAACGGTCCGAACCCCGTGAAACACACGTTCTCCAGCGCGGAAATTTCTTAAACCCGGCAGAGAAGGTTTCGCCGGGCGTGCCGGCCGTTCTGCCGCCCTTGCCGGAAGGCCAGCCGGCGAATCGCGTCACCCTGGCGCGCTGGCTGGTTTCCCCGGAAAACCCGTTGACCGCGCGCGTGACCATGAATCGGTTCTGGGAGCAGATATTTGGCCGTGGCCTGGTGGAAACCGTCGAGGACTTCGGCACCCAGGGCGAGCACCCAACGCATCCAGAACTGCTGGATTGGCTGGCCTCAGAGTTCATGCGCCAAAACTGGAACATGAAAGCCATGCTTCGCCTCATGGTCACTTCGGCCACTTATCGCCAATCCTCCCGTTCGACGCCAGAATTAATCGAGCGCGATCCTTACAATCGCCTTTACGCGCGCGGTCCCCGTTTCCGCGTCGCGGCGGAGACAGTGCGGGACATCGCGCTGCAAGCCAGCGGTTTACTGTCGCCCAAGATGGGCGGTCCAAGCGTGTTCCCCTACCAGCCTGATGGCATTTGGACCCAACTCTATTCCGCCGACAAGTGGGAAACGAGCCTGGGAGAGGACAAGTATCGTCGCGGGATATATACCTTTTGGAGGCGCACCTCGACTTATCCCGCGTACGTGTCGTTCGACGCGCCCAGCCGGGAATTGATCTGCCCGCGCCGCCAGCGCTCCAACACGCCTTTGCAAGCCCTGACCACTTTGAACGATCCGTCGTTCGTCGAGGCCGCACAGGCCCTGGCCCGGCGCGTCGTGCAGGAATCCAAGGGCCATGCCGAGGCCGGCGTCGCTTACGCCTTTCGCCTGTGCGTCGCGCGGCCCCCGCAGCCGCGGGAAACCAAACGCCTGGTTGCGCTTTACGAGCAGGAATTGGCCGAATACAAACAAGATCCCTCCGCCGCCAAAAAACTGGCCATCGGTGATCTCGGCCAGCCGCCCAAAGGCGTCAGCATCGAAGCATTGGCCGCGTGGACGGTGGTGGCCAACGTGATCTTGAATTTGGATGAAACCATCACCAAGGGATAGTCGCCATTTCCATTATGAACTGCCAATTTACACCTCAAACGCCGCAACAATTGCACGCCATCACGAGGCGTCATTTTTTCAGCAAATCGGCCGTTGGCATTGGCGGTTTGGCCCTGGCCTCATTGTTAAATGAGAAGCTCTTTGCGGCAGGGCCGCCCAACCCCTTGAGTTTCAATCCCCTCACCCCCAAACCGCCGCACTTCGCCCCGAAAGCCAAGCGTGTCATCTACATGTTCATGGAAGGAGCGCCTTCCCAGCTCGATCTGTTCGATTACAAGCCCAAGCTGGTGGAATTGAACATGCAGCCATGCCCGGAGGAGATGATCAAAGGCGAACGCTTTGCCTTCATCCAGGGCGTGCCCAAAATCCTGGGCACCACTCATGAGTTTGCCCGGCACGGGCAATGCGGCATGGAGCTTTCCGAACTTCTGCCCAATCTGGCCACCGTCGCCGATGACATCACGCTTGTCAAATCAATGGTCACGGACGCCTTCAATCACGCGCCGGCCCAGATTTTTCTCAACACCGGTTCCACCCAGATTGGCCGCCCCAGCATGGGGTCGTGGCTCAATTACGGACTGGGCAGCATCGCGCAGGATTTGCCCGGCTTTGTCGTGATGATTTCCGGCGGCGGCCTGCCCAGCGGCGGGGCGGCCTGTTGGAGCAGCGGCTTTTTGCCGACCGTTTACCAGGGCGTGCAATTTCGTTCGCAAGGCGATCCCGTGTTGTTCCTGTCCAATCCCGCAGGCATGAGCGCGCGGGAACGCCGCCGTTCCCTCGATGCGTTGCATGATTTGAACGAAATGGAAATGAACGCCACCGGCGACCCTGAGATTGCCACCCGCATCAATTCGTTCGAGCTGGCTTTTAAGATGCAAACCAGCGCGCCTGAATTGATGGACATTTCCAAGGAACCCAAGGCCATCCACGAAATGTACGGCACCGAACCTGGCAAAGTTTCCTTCGCCAACAATTGCCTGCTGGCCCGCCGCCTGATCGAGCGCGGCACGCGGTTCGTGCAACTTTACGACCGCACCTGGGACCATCATGGAACCGCCCTGGATACCGACGTCGTCAGTCCGAACGGCGGCTTGGCCAACAAATGCCGGCAAGCGGATCGTCCCATGGCCGCGCTGATCAAGGACCTCAAACAACGCGGGTTGCTCGAAGAAACGCTGGTGATATGGGGCGGTGAATTTGGCCGGACGCCTTTGAACGAAGCGCGCGGCGGGTCCAAATTCCTGGGCCGCGACCATCATCCCCGCGCCTTCAGCCTCTGGATGGCCGGGGGCGGCATTAAAGCCGGCTACACCCACGGCGCCACCGATGAATTCGGATGGAACGTGACCGAAGACCGTGTCCACGTGCATGACTTGCAGGCCACCATTCTGCACTGCCTGGGACTGGACCATACCAGGCTGACCTACAAATTCCAGGGCCGCAATTTCCGCCTGACTGATGTGGCGGGAAATGTGGTCAATAAGATTCTCGCGTGATTTCTAGGTCGAAGTGGTAAACAAATAAGTTAAAAACATGAACTCACCCCTCCTCTACCTGCGTGACTGCGGCCAATGGTTTAATCAGACTGTTCCGCGGTGCATTAATTGCGATATGTAGGATGCGAAAAACTCCTCCTTTGGAACATTTTTAAGATCCGGTCCACCGTCATTGAGTCTTTTTAGAAGAACTTCCCTGTGAGGCTCGCTCATTAAATCCGGGTTGCGGATAAACATCCACGCTTTGAATGCGCTCAGAATTGGCGCAACTTCCTGGGTGATGGTTTCATAAGTGCATACTGCATCGAATAAGTAACACTCTGTAGCCTCAGAATTAAAATCGAGAAGGGCATTGGGGTCTCGCTCGGCGTGCTTAAAGAAATTCTCATAACGACTCAGCAGCTCTCGAAATTTTTTCTTATATTCCGGGCGAACCTCATCTGGAAGTTCGCGAACTATAGAGGGAGTCCCTCGCGCTTTTCCAAGGTCATGAAGAACTTGGTGAGCTGCCGCTGCCAGCGTGTGGATGGAAACAGGTTCGCCCGAGTAAAACCACAAACGGATGGCTGTCTCTATTGAAGCTCACTCAATAAGGTGACAAGGTTTTCCTAGGTCTTTTAATGTCACTCTATTACGTGAGCCTCAATAGTTGTCGCTTTGCAGCATCAGTTTTGCTGATTTTCACTGTCGGATGCTTGGACATTTATTAAAAAAGGTTTGACTGAACGCAGTTCGTCGAGCTGTTTTGACATAACAATGTCGAAGTGGGCTAAATGGCCGAGGGTTCCTCCTCTTTGAGTTTTTGCGAAAGCCATTCCTTGATCTGAGCTTGCCGCGGCAGGCCTTTGCGCCGGGCGATGCGGTCAATTCTGAGAATCATCCAGTGCGGAATGTCCAGATTAATTCGCTCTTTCTCAAGGAGGGGACGACTCGCCTTGGCAAGATCGAAATAGTCCATGACGTCTTCGCCCTGATCGAACTTTTTCTCAAGATTTTCCCCTGTCGTTTTAGTCCTCATAATATAAGCTGCGCTCGTTGTCGCGCGAACGCCGGACACTGATAATCCTGGCCGCGTCGCCTCGCTCCGCAAAAATCGCCGTCCATAGTTTGCCGTCTCGTTGCGCGATGAGCAGCTTTCTCGGCTCCTTCTGATGCTGGGACGGCAGAACCAGCCTCTCAATATCGCGCCACAGATCCTGCGCCATTTCAAAATCTATTCCGTGTTTAGCGAGATTGGCCGTGCTCTTGGCTGCGTCAAACTCGAAGCGCATTTATGGTATAAAAATGCTCCATTCCGAAACTCATGTCAAGGCGCAGAATCCAAAAACCATTCACGACGGCGGCCTGCCGCCGGGATTTAAGCCCGTTTTGAACCTGTTTCGAACTGCAACCGAAGCGCCTCATGATTGATCGTACGCGGCTTTGAGCCAGCCGATGAGTTCCTTGTCCACGTCGGCGGCCTTCGATACGCGAACGCGGTGACTCAACATGGCGTTGAAGCTGCCGGAAGCTTCGAGTCGCTCTTTGGGAAGGACATTTTTCAAGTTGATGCCGACATCGAGGCGGCTGGCGGTGGAGGGTTGCACAATGGCGAATTGTTTGCTCCGGCGCAGGCTGACATAGGCTTTCTTAGGGGAAACTTCAACATCCGCGCCAAACTTCCTAACCGCCGCGAGAATGGCGTCATAAGTTGGCCGCAAAGCTGCCTTGGCTCCGCCATACTGGCGATCCACGAGGGAATCGGTATCGCTTTCGGTATGACTATCAGAGTTGAGCGCCTGCAGTGCGATCATATTGGCGAAGCCGTGAGTGATCCCATGCTTGGTTTTGAGCAGGTTCACCATTTCTTTGTGCTTGGAAAGTTTGCTCGCTCGCAACAGAACCAGCCATTCCGCCAGCGATTTCCCGGTTTTCGCCGCCAAGCCCGCGATCATCGCGGCTTTCAATTCTTGTGGGGACTTAGTCATCGTCCTAGATTGAACCTTACACCATCGTGGCACGGGGGCAACTCCAAAATAAAATGGCTGGATAGTAAGTGGCATGGAGGGTGCTTCTCTCACAAAGACGAATGAATATGCACATAGGACGTTTTTTGGCCAATGCGAGCGACGCGGGGGAAGGATGTTTTTCCTTCCCAATGGCCTAATGATATGAAGGTCAGCTCCAAAAAAGTTGGGCCGAAATTTCAAGCGGAGCGCCCATGGCCCCGCTTCCGGAATTGTTTTAACCGAGGATTGAGGCAGGCCCATCCTGGATTCCAAAAAACAAGACGGAGAGCCGCGTTCACTTTGATGGAAGCACTCGTCTCCACGGGTATATTGGGCATTTGCTGTGCCGCGTGCCTCGAGGCCATCGTCACCAACCAGGTCGTCGACAGAAAGGCAAAGCAGCAGGCCATAGCGATGGATTTTCTGACCAAATACGTCGAGAACATCAAGGCGTTGCCCTTCACCTCGGTGGCCCCGGGATTGCCCATCAACTCAATCTATAATGGCTCCGGGGGAGTCCTGATCACTATACCGACAAATAATGCCTGGGTTTCGCTCAACACGACCGCCTTTTTGACTTTTTATCCCGATCTGCTGTGGTTGAGCAATCTCAATCCGAAGATGCAGGTGAACTTGACGCAGACGAGTGTGAGCGGAACGTTGCATGATATAGAGATCAACGTCAGGGTGGATTGGAGCGCTCCGCTAGGCAAAGGCGGGGAGTTGGAAGTTGAGGTTGATTTATTGCGGACGGCGAACGTGCCCACCTTATGAAAACAGCCTCAGCCAACGTCAGGGCGCGATTTTCCCAAAGAGCCTTCACTCTGGCGGAACTGATGGTTGCCACTGCTGTGGGCCTGGGTCTGTCTGGAACGGTGGTTCTGCTGTTGGTCCAAACCGCAACAGAGCAACGGAGCGGATTTGCCGCCACAACCGTCGAGGAAAAAGCTTACCTGTTGCAGGCCAATATCACCTCCTGCCTGCGCAGCATGAGCGCCAACCAAGGGCTTACGCCCAACTATTCGAGCGGCGTTTTCGCTGCCGGTGGGATCCTCTTAGGATACGAATCGGTGTTCATGTTTTACCCAACCAATGGCGCCTACAATACCGCGAGCATTACTTATAACCCTTCCGTTGGGCAAGTCATCTACACCCCCAATATTTTGTCTCCCACAACCCAGGTTCTATGGATGACCAATAGCTCGACCGCCATGTTAACCGAGTTTTACTTCACCACTTCCTTGAACCTGGATGGATCGCAGAATAACTCACTGGTGAATGTGGTCTTTCAGATGAATGACCATGGATTTTCACAACAAAGCCCGACTAACAATCCGGCCAGCATATTACGC
>Ga0302325_10021319_pt1 | contig 13568 bp, 14 predicted proteins | sample Palsa_T0_2_FD_201948 | JGI IMG/M metagenome (GOLD analysis project Ga0302325, IMG submission 201948) | Peat permafrost microbial communities from Stordalen Mire near Abisko, Sweden - Palsa_T0_2 | ecosystem: Environmental > Terrestrial > Soil > Palsa > Peat permafrost | place: Sweden: Abisko... | reverse complement strand
GCGTTCGCGCCGACGAACACGTTGAGCCCGGCTTGCGGCTCGAACTCGAGGGCGGCGTAGTTCCGTACGTCGAGCAGCGAGAGGTGCTCCAAGAGCACGGGTCCTACGCGGTTTCCTATTACTGGCGCAGCGGCATGAGCACGTACAGCTGCGTCGTTCCCTCGCGCGCCTCCAGCGGCTTGATCGCGGCCGGCGAGAGCGGGCCCAAGAACTCCAGCACCGCCTGCGGCGAATCCACGTGCCCGAGGATCTCGCTCAAGTACTTCGCGTTGAACGCGATCGTCAAGTCCTCGCCGGTCTGCTCGACCTCGAGTTCTTCGTACGCGTTGCCGGCGATGTCGCTGCTCGCCGTGATGATGAGCTGCTGGTTCGCGACCGCCAGTTTCACCATGCTCGCGCGGTCGCCCGCCACCAGTGCCGCGCGCTTGAGCCCCGAGATGAGGGCCTGCGTGTTGACGGTCACCGAGCGGTCGAACTGCGCGGGAACGACTTGACCGTAGTTCGGGTACTGCCCGTCGACGAGCCGCGCGACGATCGATGCCGCACCGGCCGCGAACGACAGCTGGTTCTGCGCCGGCCCGAGGGCCGTCACGTCGACCTCTTCGCTTGCGCCGAGGTTTCGCGCCACTTCACTCAGCGCGCGAGACGGTACGATGAACTTCGCCGGCCCATCCTCGATCCCGCGGCTCAGCGTCGTCTGCCACTTCGCGAGGCGATAGCCGTCGGTCGCGACCATCGTCAGCGAATCGCCCGCGACCTCGAGCAGCGTCCCCATGAGGACGGCCCCTCGTGCCTCCTCGTTCGACGCGGCGAACACCACGGCGCCGACGCCCTCCCGGAACCGCTTCGCGTTCACGCCGAACGACGCACCCTTTTGTGCGGACGGGAGCGGCGGATATTCGTCGGGTGGTAAGGCGTGAAAATCGTAGTTCGACCGTTCGAATTTCACGCTGGCTCGGGCCGGCGTCCCGCTCAACTCGACGATGCCAGGCGTCAGGTTCGCCAGATAATCGCTGAACAGCTTCGCTGGGACCGTCACGCTGCCGCCCTCGGTGACCTCCGCCGCGAACGACTGCTCGAGCGTGATCTCCAAGTCGGTGGCGCGGATGCGGATGCCGTCGTCGAGGGCCGTCAGCAGGACGTTCGAGAGAATCGGCACAGTCGTGTGCGCGTTCACGACCTTGCTCGCTGCGCCGACGGCGGCCGCGATGTCCTTGCTGCTACAAGTGAACTTCACGGACGATGTCCATCCACCGGTCGTCGGGTCATCCGTTCCTCTTTCGTTTCTTTTAGAAAACAGTCGTACTGGTAGTAAGCCGGTGAAATCTGCGAAAAACCGCTCGCAGGCAGGCGGGGCCGCCCGCTTCCCCCGTGCCATGCTGTGGATGAACTGGGCCGGATCTGCACACCGCCCACAACCCGGAGCGAGAGCGGACCTTATCCACGGCTCGTGAACCGCCCTGTCCGCATATCTATCCCCACCTTCGAACCACCCGAAAGCGGTGCGGCCCCGCCGAGACGACGAGGCCGCGCAGCGCTGGGCGTCCGAGCTCGTTTAGTCGTTCTGGCAGAGCGCGAGCAGCGCGCGGACGCGGTTGCGGTACACCTCGTCGGTCTCCATCTGATGCTTCACTTTGTCGCGAGCGTACATGACGGTCGTGTGGTCTTTCTTCTGGAACTCGCGCGCGATCTGCGGCAGCGAGTTGTCGGTGAGTTCGGTCGCGAGATACATGGCGATCTGGCGCGGGCCGGCCAGGCGCTGGTCGCGGCGGTGGTGGTCCATCTCTTTGACGGTCAGACCGTTTGCCTGCGCGACGCGCTCCTTGATCTGGGCGATCGTAACCCGCCGCGGTGGCGCGGTCGCGACGACGTTCTTGAGCACTTCCGACGCCAGCTCGGCCGTAATCGGGGACTTGGTGAGCGATGCGAACGCGACCACGCGAATCAAGGCGCCTTCCAACTCGCGAATGTTGGACGGAATCACCTTAGCGATGAACGAGGTGACTTCGTCGGGGACCGGGATCTTCTCGGACTCCGCCTTCTTGCGCAGAATGGCCTCGCGCGTCTCCAGATCGGGCGGTTGGATGTCGGTCAACAGCCCCCACTCGAACCGGGAGCGCAACCGGTTCTCGAGCGTGTGGATGTCCTTGGGCGGGCGGTCGCTGGAAATGATCAGCTGGCGCTGCGACTCGTGGAGGGAATTAAAGGTATGGAAAAATTCCTCTTGCGTCTGCTCCTTGCCCTCGAGGAACTGGATGTCGTCGATGAGCAGGACGTCGGCGTGCCGGTACTTGTTGCGGAACTCGACCGTCTGGTTGTTCTTGATCGCGATAATGAATTCGTTCGTGAACTTCTCGCTGGACACGTAGACGACATTCGAGCGCGGGTTCGCGGCGGTGACGCGGTGCCCGATCGCGTGCATTAAATGGGTCTTGCCCAAGCCGACGCCGCCGTAGAGGAAGAGCGGGTTGTATGCCTTGGCCGGGGCCTCGGCCACGGCGAGGGAAGCGGCGTGCGCGAACCGGTTGGAGTTTCCGATGACGAATTCGTCGAACGTGTAGCGCGGGTTCAGGTTGCCGTGGCGCAGCTCGTCCGGAAACGAGGCGCGGGGCGGCTGCGGCAGGGCGTCCGTCCGGACGGGCTCGCCCTCCTGTACGACGATGAAGCGCAGGGACAGCGCGTGCCCCAGGAGCGACGACAGAACGTCGGTCAGCTCAGGTTTCAAGCGGTTTTCGGCCCAGTCGCGAGCGAACGGGCTCTGCACCGAAAGGGTGAGTTCGCCGTCGGTCAACCCAAGCGGACGCATCGGCTTGAGCCACATTTCGAAGACCGGCTTGGAGTACTTCCGCTCCAGCGCCGCAAGCGCGGACTGCCAGAGCTCGCCGCCAAAGTCCGTACCGACTGCAAGTCGCATCGGGGGGTTCCGCCTTCTCACAAATTTTGCATCCGGGGGCGTCGGAACGAGTGGCGTCCTGGCGTGGTTCCCCCCGAGATGGAGGCGCACAATTGGAGGAGGGACGGGGTATTCCTCTGCCCGGCGCGCAGAAAGTTCTCCACGGTTTTATCCACTTATAAACAGCCGCGAAAGCCCCGTCAGAATGGGCTTTTCCGGCGCTCCGGCGAGGTTTTGAACTGGCTCGCGAGACTGCCGAAGAAGTCCGCCGGACGGTCGCTTGCGGTACGCGATCGCGGTGTCGGCCGGCCCTCTATCCACATGCCTATCCACAGGTGTGGACAGGCTGCGAGGGGTTCGCAGAACCGGCCGCTGCGGACGCGGCCGGAACCCCCCGAGGCGGTTGACGGGGACCGCTCCCGCTCGCTATACTTCGAGGTCGCGGGTCGTCTAGCTGACGGCTCCCATAGGAGAGCGATGAAGCGGACGTTCCAACCCCACAACCGGCGGCGCAAGCGCGTCCACGGATTTCTCGAGCGGATGTCGACCAAGAATGGGCGTCGCGTTCTGGCGGCTCGCCGCCGGAAGGGCCGCAAGCGGCTGACGGTCTAGCGCCGGCGGCATGCGCTGGTACGCGAGCCTGCGCCGGCCGGCGGATTTCGCCCGGGTGCGCCGGCGGGGCCGGCGAGGCGCCTTCGAGACGCTCAGCGCCTTCGCACTGGAGCGCCGCAGCGGGGCCTGGCGGGTCGGGATCACCGTCGCCGGCACGGTCGGCGGTGCGGTGGTGCGCAATTTGATCCGGCGCCGGGTGCAGGGAGCCCTCGACGCACTGCCGCCCGAGCGGCGCCAGGAGGCCCGTGCCCGCGATCTCGTCCTCGTGCTCCGGCCCTGCGCGGCGCAGGCACCCTACTCCGCGCTCGAACGCGACGTCGCCGCGGCCGTGGCCGCGGTGCCGGGCAAGCCGGCGTGAGGGCGGTCGTCGCCGGAGTCATCCGCGTGTATCAGCTGGTGCTCTCGCCGGCGCTGCCGCGGTCCTGCCGCTACTATCCGTCGTGCTCGCAGTACGCACGCGAGGCGGTGTTGAAGCACGGGGTGATCCGCGGCACCTTGCTTGCCGCGGCGCGGCTCGTGCGGTGCAACCCGTGGAACCCCGGCGGCGTCGACCTCGTCCCGTAGACCGCTTCCCGAAAGGCTGACCCTTGGAGCCCGTGCTGGCCACCAATTTTCTGCTCGACCCGATCGTGGGGTTCCTCGACGTCATTTTGCATTCCATAACGCAGGTGACGCACAACTTCGGCTGGAGCCTGATCGTGCTCGCCGTGCTCGTGAAGCTCGTCTTCTGGCCGCTGAACTCGTTTCAGTTCAAGTCGATCGCGAAGATGCAGGCGCTCCAGCCGCAGCTGCGCGCCCTGCAGGCCAAGCACAAGGGCGACCCGCAGAAGCTGCAGCAAGAACAGATGGCGCTCTACAAGACGCAGAACGTTAACCCGTTCGCGAGCTGTCTGCCGCTGCTCTTGCAGATGCCGATCCTGTGGAGCATCTACTACGCGATCTGGCAAAGTTGCGGAGCGTTCTCGAACAGCACGTGGATGTGGGTCGGCTCGCCGCTCGCGCGCTGGGCGCCGGTCATCGACCACATCAAGGATTCGTGCACGCACGGTCCCAACACGCTCGCCGTTCATTTGCTCGGCACGAGCTTGCTGCTTCCCGACTACCTGCTGCTCGCGCTGTACGTCGTGTCGATGTACTTCAGCGTGCGCTTCTCGAGCCCGGCGATGGACGAGCAGCAGGCGCAGCAGCAGAAGATCATGGCGCTCGTGTCGCCGATGATGATCGCGTTCATCGGGCGGTCGTGGCCCTCGGCCCTTATCCTGTACTGGCTGACGTTCAACTTGCTGACGATGGGCCAGCAGATGTACTTGATGCGGCGCTTTCGCGCCGCCCCTGCAGCGGCTGCAGCCGCGAACGCGCAAGTCGCAGCAAACGGTACCGTGGCCGCGCGGGGCGCGATCGAACAAAAGCCGGCGGCGGCGGGGGCGGGCAGCGGCCGGCAGTCACGGCGCCGGCGCGGCTCTCGCCGCTAGCGGCGAGAGCCGCGATCGCAACGATTCGGACGAGACGACGAGGAGCAGCATGGACGACCAGGGACACCAGGACGACGCCGCGGCGGGCGCGGGCGACCAGAGCGGTGACGCGCCCCGCGGATACGGGCAGCGCCGCCGCGCGCGCATCGGACCCCCGCGCAACGTACCGGTGGGAGAGCGGCGCAGTCCGCGCCCGGAGCGCGTCGCGCCGCGGCCGGCGCCGGCCTACGTCCAAGAGCCGGAGTCGGCGAAGCCGGCGCGCGAACTGCTCGAGCAAATCCTGACGAAGATGGGCGTGCAGAGCGTCGACCTGCGCTACTACTCGCGCCCCGAGGGGGAATATTTCGAAGTTCGCGGTCCCGACTTGGCCAACCTGATCGGCCGCCGCGGACACACGCTGGAAGCCCTCAACCTCGTGTTCAACAACATCATCAACGCCGGCGTGCGCAAGGACCGGCACTACTTCACGATCGACGCCGAAGGGTACCGCGCGCGGCGCGCCGATCAGCTGCGGGGCGTGGCGCTGCAGAGCCTCGAGCGCGCGATCCGCGAGAAAGCGCCGGTCGAACTCGAGCCGATGCTGCCCTCGGAGCGCAAGATCATCCATCTGGCTCTCGCCGAGAACCCGTACGTGACGACCGAGTCGGCCGGCGTCGACCCCGACCGGCGCGTCGTGGTATCTCCCCGCCCGACCTGACGCGCGCTCCAGGGGGTTCGGGAACGGCGGACACGATCGCCGCGATCGCGACGCCCGCCGGCCGCGGTGCGATCGCCGTGGTGCGCGCGAGCGGCGCCGATGCGTCCGCAATCGCGTCGCGGGTCTTCCGCTCGCCCGTGCCGCTGCGCCCGCGCGTAGCGACCGTCGGCAGCGTCATCGATGCGGCCGGAGTGCCGATCGATCACGGCCTCGCGATCTTCTTCGAGGGCCCACGAAGCGTGACGGGCGAGGACGTGCTCGAGCTGCACGTCCATGGGTCGCCGGCCGTCGCGCGGGAGACGCTTGCCGCCGTGCTGGCGGCGGGTGCACGGCTCGCGGGGCCCGGTGAATTCACGCGGCGCGCGTTTCTCGCCGGGAAGATGGATCTAACCGCCGCCGAGGCGGTCGGCGAGCTGATCGAAGCGGAGCACCGGTCGGCTGCGCGTGCGGCCGCGGCCCGGCTCGGCGGCGGCCTCGCCGCGGAGGTGGAGCGACTGCGGGCCCCGCTGGACCGCACGCTCGAGGAACTGGCCGCGGCGATCGATTTCCCCGACGAGGTGGCCGCGCCGCCGCGCGAAGCGCTGGCGGAGCGGCTGGCCGCGGTCGACGCCGGGCTCGCCGCGCTGGCCGGCTCGTGGGAGCGCGGGCGGCTGGTTCGCGAGGGCGCCCTAGTGGCGATCGTCGGCCCGCCGAACGCGGGAAAGTCGTCCCTGCTCAACGCATTGCTCGGCGACGAGCGCGCGCTCGTCTCCGACGTGGCGGGCACCACTCGCGATACCGTCGAGGAGATCGTCTCGCTCGGCGACGTCACCGCGCGGATCGTCGACACGGCCGGCATTCGCCTCATCGCGGAACACGCCGGACCGCATGCCGCGCTCGAGGCGGCCGGCGTTGCGCGGGCGCGCGCGGCGCTCGACGGTGCGCGGGTGGCGATCGTCGTCGTCGACGCGTCGCTGCCGCCCTCGCCGGACGCCCGCGCGATCCTGGACGGAACGCGCGATCGCGACCGCGTCGTCTTCTTCAATAAGTCCGACCTGGGGCGCGGCGGCTACGATGCGCGCACCGGCGCGGAACGCGACGCCCTGCTCGGCACGGTTTTCTGTTACGAGGACGTCGAGCGCGTACGGGAGCGCGTGCGCGACGCCGTTACGCGCGGCAGCGAACTGGACCTCGAGCGCCCGATGCTCGCGAACGCGCGGCACGTGGATGGCGTGCTTGCGGCGCGGCGTGCGCTCGCATTCGCGCTGACGACGTTGCGTGAGGGTGCGCCCGTCGACCTCGTCGCGGGCGACGTCTTGGCGGCGAGCGCGGCGCTCGGCGAGCTGACCGGCAGCGCGGCGACCGAAGCGATGCTCGACGCGATCTTCGCGCGCTTTTGCATCGGGAAATAGGCGTGGGCGGCGAGCCCGGGCGGCGGGCGTGGTAGCATGGGGCGATGGTGATGGCGCGTTCGGACGACGCTGCGGTCCTCGTCGTCGGCGGCGGCCATGCCGGCGTCGAGGCGGCGCTGGCGGCGGCGCGCATGGGCTGCGACACGCTGGTCGTGACCGGCGATCCCGCGCGGATCTGCACGCTGCCGTGCAATCCGTCGATCGGCGGCAGCGCGAAGGGTCAGCTCGTGCGCGAGATCGACGCACTCGGCGGCGAGATGGCGCGCCTGATCGACCGCACGGAGCTGCACGTTCGCTTCTTGAACGAGTCGAAGGGTCCGGCGGTACGCGCGCTGCGCGCGCAGGCCGACAAGGACGCGTACGCACGAGCCGCGATCGACGCGCTGGCCGGCGAACCGCGCGTGCGCGTCGTGCAAGGCTACGTCGAAGATCTGATCGTTTCGGGCGGCAGGGTGCGAGGCGTGTCCTGCGCCGACGGCGCGCAGTACCGCGCCCGTGCGGTGATTCTCGCGACCGGAACGTTTCTCGGCGGGCGCATCTTTCGTGGCGACCACAGCGAGCCGGCGGGGCGGCTCGGCGAGCGGCCGTCGATGGGTCTCAGCGCGGCGCTGCGTCGGCTCGGCTATCCGACCGGGCGTCTGAAGACCGGCACGCCGCCGCGCGTCGACGGGCGCACCGTCGATCGTCGCGCGATGCGCGAACAGCTGCCGAGCCCGGTGCCGTTGGCGTTTTCGTACCGCAGCGACCAGACGTTCCCGGGGCCTCAGCTCTCCTGTTTCATTACCCAAACGAACGAACGCACGCACGAGTTGGTGCGCGCGAACCTGCATCGCTCGCCGCTCTATGGGCTCGATCTCATTCGCGGGATCGGGCCGCGTTATTGCCCGTCGATCGAAGACAAGGTCGTCAAGTTCGCGCACAACCCGACCCACCTGATCTTCGTGGAGCCCGAGGGTTGGGAGACGGATTCCCTGTACGTCGGCGGCTTCTCGACCTCGCTGCCCGCCGAGGTCCAGCTGGAGATGCTCCGGACGCTTCCGGGGCTCGGGGACGCGACGATGCTGCGGCCTGGATACGCCGTCGAGTACGACTACGTGCCCCCGACGGAGCTGTTGCCCTCGCTGGAGACGCGAAGGGTCGGCGGCCTGTTTCACAGCGGTCAGCTGAACGGGACATCGGGCTACGAGGAGGCGGCCGCACAGGGCATCGTCGCCGGGATCAACGCGGCGCGAATGGTGCAGGGGCGGTCGCCGGTGCTGCTGTCTCGCGCCGACGCGTACATCGGCGTGCTGATCGACGACCTGATCACCAAGGGGGTCGACGAGCCATATCGCATGCTGACTTCGCGTGCGGAGCACCGCGTGCTGCTGCGCCATGACAACGCTGACGAGCGCTTGTCGCCCTTGGGCTACGAGATTGGCTTGCTCCCCCCGGACGCGTTCGAAGCGTACCGCGCTCGCGGAGCGGCGGTCCGCCGTGGCGTGAAGGCAGCCGAGGTGACGCGCGCGGGCCGGGGCAACGGGCAAACGGGCGTACGTCCGGCGGTCGGCAGCGTTGCGGACGCGCTGCGCCGCCCGGAAGTCGAATATACGGACGTCGCACGGGCGCTCCCACTCGATCCGGCCATTGGCGAGCGGGTGGCGATCGAAATCAAACTCGCCGGATACGTTAAGCGTCAGCAGGCCGCGGTGGCCCGCAGCGCGCGCGACGAAGACACTCGCATCCCGGAGACGCTGGCGATCGGCGCGATCGGGGCGCTTTCCCGCGAGGCGCGAGACCAGCTCGGCCGGTACTGTCCGCGAAGCCTGGGTGCGGCGGCGCGGGTCCCGGGCGTGACGCCGGCGGACGTCGCCGTCCTCTCCGTCGCCGTCTACCGGCACACCCGCGACGCGAAACGAGGAGCCGCGGCGCCCGCGTGATCGACGAGATCGGGTTGCTCTTGCCGGGCGGGGCCGACGAGCCCGCACGTTCGGGGCTGGCCCGTTTCGGCGAATTGCTACTGCTCGGGAGCGCGGCGGCGAACTTGACGGGGGCGAAGGATGCCGCCGCCGTGGTCGAGCACATCGCCGACGCCCTGTCGATCCGCCGGTTCGTCCGCGGCCCGCTGATCGACGTGGGCAGCGGCGGAGGGCTCCCCGGCATCCCGATTGCGATCGCGACTGGAATCGACGTGACGCTCGTGGAGGCCACGATCCGGAAAGCGCGCTTCCTCGAGGACACCCTGCGGGCACTCGACATCCACGGACGCGTCGTGGTCGGCCGGGCCGAAGACGTCGCGCACGATCCGCAACTGCGCGAGCACTTTGCGTGCGCGACGGCGCGGGCGCTCGGCGGGCTGTCGACCGTCCTCGAATTGACGCTGCCGTTCCTGTCGATCGGCGGCGTCGCCGTGCTCCAGCGGGGGGCAGTCAGCGACGACGAGCGCCGCGCCGCCGTGGATGCCGCCCTGATGCTGGGCGGCGAACTGGTCGGAGAAGAGCGCCTCGGCGAGCGCCGGCGGGTTCTCCTCGTGGAAAAGGTCTCCGCGACGCCGGATCGGTTCCCACGCCGAACCGGCGTGCCCGCAAAACGCCCCTTGGGCCTCCGGTCGGTATCGGTCGACCGCTCGTGACCGAGCCGACGGTCGCGCGCGTCGACGCGGCGCTCGCCGGGGTCCTGCCGCTCGGTTCCTTGTATGCGGTCGGGGGCCGCGTTCGCGACGAGGTCCGCTCGGAGTCGGAACGGCATCCGATCGCGGTCAAGGACCTCGACTACGTGGCCGTCGGCATGGCGCTAGACGCCCTCATCGCGGCGCTGGGCACGGTTGGCCGCACCGACGTCGTGGGCGCGCAGTTCGCGGTGGTCAAATGCACGCTGGGCGGGGTGACCGTCGACGTCGCGCTACCGCGCCGAGAGGTCTCGACTGGAGTCGGTCATCGCGAGTTCCAGGTGCAGTCCGGTCCGGACGTCTCGCTCGAGGATGACCTCGCCCGGCGCGACTTCCGCATGAACATGCTGGCGCGCGCCCTCCCGAGCGGGCGACTCGTCGATCCGTACGGGGGAGCGGCGGACATCGCGGCCCGCCGAATCGACCTGCTGCACCCAGCGGCATTCGTCGAAGACCCGCTTCGGATGCTTCGCGCGGCCCAGTTCGCCGCGCGTTTTGCGTACGAGGTCAGCGAGGCGGCGATGAAGGCCATGCGAGCGGCGGCGCCGCTCGCGGCTTCCGTATCGCCCGAGCGCGTGCGAGAGGAGCTCGCGAAGCTCCTCGGTGCGCGGCGACCCTCGATCGGGTTCGAGGTGCTCCGTTCGGGGGGTGTCCTCGGGGTCATCCTCCCCGAACTGCTGGCGGGGTACGGCGTGCCGCAGAACGAGTGGCACGCGCACGACGTCTACTATCACACACTCGCCACCGTCGACGCGGCGCCGGCGGACGACCTGACGCTCCGCCTTGCCGCCCTCCTCCATGATATCGCCAAGCCGCAGACCAAAGACGGTCCACACTTCTACCGCCATGAGATCGTCGGCGAGGACGTCGCGCGGGACATCCTGACGCGGCTGCGCTTCCCTCGCGACCAAATCGACACGGTGGTCAAACTCGTCCGGGGGCACATGTACCTCGCCGACCCGCATATGACGGACAAGACGGTCCGGCGCTTCATCCAACGCGTTGGCCCGGAGAACCTCGAGCGGCAGTTCGACCTGCGGGCGGCGGATATCGCCGGAAGCGGCCTACCCAAGCGCGACGACCGGAACGAGCGGTTCCAAGAGCGCGTCTCCGCCATCTTGGCGGAGCACCCCGCCATATCGGTGCGCGATCTCGCGGTGGGCGGCGCCGATGTGGTGGCGGCACTCCGCAGGTCTGGTCGCCTCACGGCGGGCAGCGCCGGCGGTCCCGCGGTCGGCGAGATCCTGCGGGCGCTGCTCGAGCGGGTCATCGACGACCCGGCGCTCAACGAACGCACTACCTTGCTCCATGAAGTCGACCGCCTCGCCGCCGACGACCCGCCGAATGCGGGCGGGGCGCTCCACGAGTTTCACGAGGAACGAAACGGTGAAACAGGAAGTTGAGCCGATGGACGGAGCGGGGTTCGAGCAGGGGCTGCTATTGGGCATTCTGATCGGCGAGGGGCACTTCGGCGGCGACCGCTTTCAGCCGCAGGTGACCCTCAAGATGCACGTGCGCCACAAGCCGCTGCTCGATTGGCTTGCCGATCGCTGTCCGGGCGCTCGCCTGTACGGACCGTATGAGTACGACCGGCGCCGCTTTTACCAGCTGATGGTGCGGGGGAACGCGCTGCGCTATCGCCTGATCCCGCTGCTCGATACGCTGCCGTGGGCCGAAATCGACCCGCACACGTACGAGCGCTACCTCGCGATGAAGCGCCGCTACGGGCTCCTCGCGGAGGTCGGCTGATGGGCAGACGCGCACCGCTCGAGGGCGCGGCCTAGCGTGCGGACGATCGCCATCGTCAACCAAAAGGGCGGCGTCGGGAAGTCGACGACGGCCGTCAATCTCGGAGCGTCCATCGCGACGCTCGGGAGCACCGTGCTGCTCGTCGACCTGGACCCGCAGGGGAACACGACGAGCGGGCTCGGCATCGACAAGACGGCGCTGGAGCGCGACGTGTACACGGTGTTGCTCGCGGATGTCCCCGCAGCGTCGAGCGTGCTGGAGAGCGAGGTCCCCGGGCTCGCGCTGATTCCGGCGACGATCAACCTCGCGGGCGCCGAGATCGAACTCGTCTCGACGATCTCGCGCGAGACGCGGCTGCGCCGGGTGCTCGCGCCGCTGGCGGGGCACTACGACTACGTGCTGATCGACTGCCCGCCGTCGCTCGGCTTGCTGACGCTCAACGCGCTGACCGCCGCGGACGAGGTGCTGATTCCCGTGCAGGCAGAGTACTACGCGCTCGAAGGCCTCTCGCAACTCACGGCGGTCGTGGAGCGCGTGCGCGACGCCCTGAACCCCGCGCTGCGTTTGACGGGCGTGTTGATCACGATGTTCGACGGTCGCACGAAGCTTGCGACCGAGGTGTTGGACGAAGTGAACGCGCACTTTCCGAGCCAGGTGTTCCGCACGCAAATCCCCCGAAACATCCGCCTTTCCGAAGCGCCCTCCTACGGCAAGCCGGCGATTCTCTTCGACGTGCGTAGCCGCGGCGCGCAAGCGTACCTCGCGCTCGCGCGCGAGTTGCTCGCGGCGTCGTGAGCAAACCGGCTCGCGGTCTCGGGCGCGGCCTCGGCGCACTGCTCGGCGAGCCGCGCGAGCGCGCCCCTGCAGGCGATGCGCTCGTTCAGATTCCCGTCGAGCGCATCCGTCCGAACCCGGCGCAACCGCGGCAATCGTTCGCCCCGGAATCGCTCGCCGAGCTCGCCGCGTCGATTCGCGAACTGGGCGTGCTCGTACCGATCATCGTGCGGACCGGTGCGAATTCCGGCGAGTACGAGCTGATCGCGGGCGAGCGGCGTTGGCGCGCGGCGTCCGCCGCGGGGGTTGCGACGATACCTGCCATGGTACGGTCGGTCGACGATGCGTCGAGCCTCGAACTCGCGATCGTCGAGAACCTGCAGCGCGAAGACCTCGATCCGCTCGAAGAGGCCATGGGCTTCGCGCACCTCGTCGAGGAACATGGATTTACGCAGGAGCGCTTGGCCGAACGCCTGGGGAAGAGCCGGCCCTCCATCGCCAACGCACTGCGCTTGCTCGCGCTCAGCGATGCGATCAAAGCGCGCGTGCGCGCTCGCGAGCTGAGCGCCGGCCACGCGCGTGCGCTCTTAGCTGTTCCGGAATCGGGCCGGGAAGCGCTCGCCGAGCGCGCGGTTCGTGAGGGTCTGACCGTCCGCGACCTCGAGCGCCTGGCCGCGAAGGGCGAGCATCCGGCGACGCCGCGCCGCGCCGTCCAGCGCGACCCGCACGTCGAAAGCGTCGAGGAACGCCTGCGCTTCCAACTCGGAACGCGCGTCGCCGTCGTGCCGGGAGGTCGTGGCGGACGCATCGAGATCCGCTATGTCGACGACGCAGACCTGATGCGCATCGTCGACACGCTTCTGCGGGACGAGCCGTGATCGCACGAGCCGCGATCGCACGCGCCGTTGCCGCAGTTCTCCTCGCGGCCGCGCTGGGTGCGCTACCGGCACGCGCTGCCGTCGGCATGGATCCACAAGCGAAGCGCGTGCTGCACGACTACGTCGACGCGCTGCAGCACGAGCGGTACGCGGACGCGTTCCGTCTGCTCAGCACGCAGCAGCGCGTGTACTTTCGTGCGCCCGGGAACTTTGCGTCGATCTTCATCGCCGACGGCCTGCGCATTGCGAGCTTCCAAATCATCGGCTCGCGCAACGCGGGGAAACTCGGGATCCTCGGCATCGTCTCGGAGAAGATCTCATTCTTCGATCACGCCCATCAAACGACCGGAACGGCGACGGTGACGGTGCCCTACGGACTCGTGCGCAGCGGATCCGATCAGTATCGGATCAAAGACCCGTTTCACCCGTGGAAGGCGTTTCGCCCGCAAGACGCG
>Ga0302325_10021318_pt1 | contig 13569 bp, 12 predicted proteins | sample Palsa_T0_2_FD_201948 | JGI IMG/M metagenome (GOLD analysis project Ga0302325, IMG submission 201948) | Peat permafrost microbial communities from Stordalen Mire near Abisko, Sweden - Palsa_T0_2 | ecosystem: Environmental > Terrestrial > Soil > Palsa > Peat permafrost | place: Sweden: Abisko... | reverse complement strand
GGAGCTTAGTGGCGTCGCAAGGTCGGCGAAGCCGAACGCTGCGGGTCGCCATCATCGGGTATCCGGCCACCGCGCGCGGCGTGCCAGACTGTCAGACGTGGGTGCGATCACGTTGGACGGCAAAAGCACACGCGACGAGATCTTCGTCGATCTGAAGCAGCGGGTGGCGGCCCTGACTGCGGCGGGCCGCATCCCTGGACTGGGCACCGTTCTGGTCGGCGACGACCCCGGGTCGCAAGCCTACGTCCGCGGCAAGCACTCCGACTGCGCCAAGGTCGGCATCACCTCGCTTCGCCGCGACCTGCCCGCCGACATCAGCCAGGCGAAACTCAACGAGACCATCGACGAGCTCAACGCCAACCCCGAGTGCACGGGTTACATCGTCCAGCTGCCGCTGCCCAAGCAGTTGAACGAGAATGCCGCGCTGGAGCGGGTCGATCCGGCAAAGGACGCCGATGGGCTGCACCCGACAAACCTGGGTCGGCTGGTGCTCAATACGCCGGCGCCGCTGCCGTGCACCCCGCGCGGCATCGTGCATCTGTTGCGCCGCTTCGATGTCGAGATCGCCGGCGCGCATGTGGTCGTCATCGGCCGCGGTGTGACGGTTGGCCGCCCGCTGGGGTTGCTGCTGACGCGCCGTTCCGAGAACGCAACGGTTACGTTGTGCCACACCGGAACTCGAGACCTGCCTGCATTGACCAGACAAGCCGACATCATCGTGGCCGGGGTCGGCGTGCCGCACATGCTGACCGCGGACATGGTGCGTCCCGGCGCGGCCGTCGTCGACGTCGGTGTCAGCCGGGTGGACGGCAAGCTGGCCGGAGACGTGCATCCGGACGTCTGGGAGGTCGCTGGCTACGTGTCGCCGAATCCGGGCGGGGTCGGCCCGCTGACCCGAGCATTCCTGCTGACGAACGTCGTCGAGTTGGCCGAAAGTCAGTGAGCGTTCGCCGATTCATCCGGCTGCAGTGGCCGATGGTCACGGTCGTCCTGATCTTTGTCATGGCGTTCAGCTTGGCCGCGGCGAACTTCTGGCGCCGCGGCGCACTGTTGATCGGCATCGGGGTCGGCGTTGCCGCCGTGTTCCGGTTAGCGCTCACCGAAGATCGTGCCGGACTTCTGGTGGTGCGTACCAAGGGAATTGATTTCGCGACGATGGCGTCCGTCGCTGCGGCGATGGTCTACATCGCTTGGACGATCGACCCGTTGGGGACGCGTTAGACCCCTGGGATTCCTGTCACTCCCGGTATCTGCTGCGGCCCAGATACGTTGCCGCCGAGTATGTTCGACATTTCGTCCGGACAGTAGGTCTGAATCGCGATGGTAGTGAACATTCTGGCCAGCTGCGGCGACATGCCACGGTGGGCGACGCCCGACGCGGCAGCGCCGAAGCTGCCGCCCGGCTGAGCGATCATCGGGCAGATGGACTCGCCCACTGCCATCGCGTTTCCTGGTTCGCCGTACTCGATGCCGGCGTGGCTCAATGCGTCGATGAAGTTGTCGTCGCTGGGATCTGCCTCGCCTGTTGCAGAGAATGCGGTGGCTACTGTGATCAAACACCCGACACCGATCAGCGCTCGCACCATCAATGGCTGTTTGCTCAGCGGCGACATCCAGTTGCGACGCATATCCACCCCCAGAGCTTTTTGCGGTCTGCCTAGTACATTGGTCTATCGCTGTCACGTTGAGAACACGGTGGGGTTAAGGTTCGCGCACGTTTTCGGCGACGCGCGTCGACACGTCTTGTGCCACCGCGGTTTGCGCCGTCGTCGGGTTGACAATGCAGAGCATGACGTCATTGCAGGAGTCCGACGTTGGCGCGTGAGATCTCGCGCCAGACGTTTCTGCGCGGTGCTGCCGGAGCCTTGGCCGCCGGGGTGGCATTCGGATCCGCCCGCGCCAGCGGTGATCCGGCTGCCTCGGGCTGGGACGGTCTATCCAGAGCCATCGGCGGGCAAGTCGTACAACCGGGTAATGGCCCGCAATTCGCAACGGCCAAGCAGGTTTTCAACACGAACTACAACGGACTGACGCCTGCGGCGGTGGTTACCGTGACGTCGGCGGCGGACGTGCAGAAGGCGATGGCGTTCGCTGCCGCCAATAACCTCAAGGTTGCTCCGCGCGGTGGCGGGCATTCCTATGTGGGGGCGTCCACCGCCAACGGCGCGATGGTGCTCGACCTGCGTCAACTGCCCGGGGGAATCGATTACGACCCCGCCACCGGGCAGGTCACGGTGACGCCCGCGACGAGCCTGTATGCGATGCACCAGGTGCTCGCGGCGGCGGGTCGGGGTATCCCGACCGGGACGTGCCCGTCGGTGGGCGCCGCGGGGCACGCGCTGGGCGGCGGCCTGGGTGCGCACTCCCGGCACGCCGGCCTGATGTGCGACGCGTTGCGGTCGGCCACCGTGGTGCTGCCCGGTGGTCAGGCGGTCACCGCATCTGCCGCCAGCCAGCCCGACCTGTTCTGGGCGTTGCGGGGCGGTGGTGGCGGCAACTTCGGCGTGACGACCTCGCTGACCTTTGCCACGTTCCCCACCGGGGAGGTTGACGTAGTGAACCTCAACTTCCCTCCGCAGGCCTTCGCGCAGGTCCTGCTGGGTTGGCAGAACTGGTTGCGGACCGCGGACCGCAGCAACTGGGCGCTGGCAGACGCCACCGTCGACGCCATGGGTACGCACTCCCGCATCCTCGCGACCTGCCCGGCCGGGTCGGGCGGCAGCGTGGCGTCCGCTATCACCTCGGCCGTCGGGGTCCAGCCGACCGGAACCGACAACCACACGTTCAACTATCTGGACCTGGTGAACTATCTGGCCGTCGGGAACCTCAACCCGTCGCCGCTCGGATACGTCGGCGGATCCGACGTTTTCACCGCGATCACGCCTGCGGCCGCCCAGGGAATCGCCGCGGCGGTCGATGCTTTCCCGCGTGGGGCGGGTCGGATGTTGGCGATCATGCACGCGCTCGATGGCGCCCTGGCCGATGTGCCGGCGGGGGCTTCCGCCTTCCCGTGGCGGCGTCAGTCCTCGTTGGTGCAGTGGTATGTGGAAACACCCGGCGACCCGTCGGGCGCCCTCGGCTGGCTGGATGCGGCGCACCGGGCAGTGCAACCGTATTCGGTTGGCGGCTATGTGAATTACCTCGAGGCAAGCCAGCCGGCGTCACGCTACTTCGGCCCGAATCTGTCGCGGCTGAGTTCCGTTCGGCAGAAGTACGATCCCGGCCGGGTGATGTTCTCCGGCCTCAACTTCTGACGTTGGCGAGCGGCCTCCCATCCCGCGGGACGGGGACCGTTCCACCGTCAGTGGGCCTCGACGCCGGGCGATCCCGCCCCCGGCGGGCTGACCGGCTGATTGTCATCGATCACAATCCGCGAGCGTCGTTGTTGTTGCAGGCCAAATGATTCAGCTGGTGCTGTATGCCCAATAGTCATACGAGCCGCCGGGCACCGGGCACAGGCCGTGGTATGCGGCCAGCACGAACTGCCCCGCTTGGTCCAAGGTCAGCTGCGGATGGTCTTGCACCAGGTCAGCGGCTATCTGTGTACCCGGCATCTGCCGAACCCACAATCTCCTGCACACGCTGTAGCCGTCTTCCAGCATCGCCGGATCCGTTCCGGTGATGCCCGCCGCGCGTGCGGCGGCCAGGAAGTCCGGGACGGCCTGGGGTTGCGGTACTAGCGGGCTGGCGCTGGCCGGCGCGGCCAGGCCGAGGGAAATGACGGCTGCGGCGGCGCTGACGAGGATCTTCCCGATCATGAGAGATCTCCTGTTCACTGTGTGTTCGTGTACGCGATGTCCTTAGTTAACATCATAGATGCCTTTAATTAATCCCGGCTGAGTTCGGGGTGGGTCGTATTGCCCGTGATTTGTGCCGGTGCGCAACGACTAAACGCCTCTTGACCAGCACAGTCATGGCCGACGTGCGCGCACCCATGACCTACTCGGTGAGGTGGCACGGACCATGAGGCCGGCGGGCTTGGGTTTCGTGTCGGCTGGCGGTATCGAAACCGCCCGTGATATGCGCACGCGATTCGGCGCGATCAATCAGGGGGGTGTAACTACCTTCAGGTACCCCAGCAGCGAGGAATGCAGAACAGAGTTGACCCACGTCGGTTGTCGGAATCCCCCGCGAACGCAGCACAAGGGGCGCCGCGCGGCTGAAATTGTGCCGAATCAAAGGATTTCGGTAACACCGACCAGTCCGAATGCGGTAACAACGGAACCCAGTTCGACGGGCGGGCGACGGTCGCCGCTACCATGGAATCAACTCCCGAAGCAGGCGACGTGAGGTGTTCACGGCAGTGTATCGCGCCAATACGAAATCGCTTGTGAGACAGGGTATTGCGCGTAGTCATCGCAGCGAGTAACGTCAGCGCCCCAAGCGCAGGAAGTCCCAACCCAACCTAAGGGGAATACCGTGCGACAACCTGAGCTAACCAGCCTCATCGGCCTGCGAGACAGCGATGGGGACCGGCTCCTCCTCCTACGCTTGGACCGGCACAACGGGACGCGCGGCTACATGCTCAGGGTCGGAACAGGGAGCGTGTTCCTGACTGCCGCCGATCTAAATCAGCTGAGCACCGTCATTCGGTTCGAGCTGGGCTCGGCGAACCAGTTCCGATTCTTCGCCCGGGCGATCGGGCTTCTGATCTTGTGCGCACTGGCGTGGCTCCTCACATCTGCAGTCACCGGGCCATTATTTGCGTACCCCTGGTCGAACTGAAGTCAGCCAGCATGATGGATCCAGCGATCGATGTCCGATTCTTCGCCCAGATAATCTCGGCACGAGTCAAGCCGAACCGGACCGCCTTACCAGCCGAGGCGCGGGAGGCAACCCTGGACAGGCATTGGGCGGCGGCGACCCACTCGACAAACTGCGCGACGTGGATTACTCAGCCCGTGACGGGCTGACGGGGGCTGAGCGAGTCCCTTCTGCTGGTGGGCGCGAGACCGGGACGGATCGCGGACCTGCCCGCTTCTTTCGCCAACGTCACCCCAACGATTCGGCGCGCCCGTAAGGCGGCGGCATCCGCCTGGAACTCCACGCCACCCCGCCATCCGTCGTAGCCCGAGTGATCGGACGCCATCTCGAGTATCGCGGTGTCGCGTTCGGCAACCCCGGACAGGAACGACCTCAAACGGTCGGTCACCTGATCGCTGTCGGTGTGATAGTCGCGCGACCCCTGCAAGAATATGTGAGTTGACGATTCCGTCTCCGGCGTGATGCCGTGGGTTCGGGTGGTCGTGTACCGTTCGCCATTCGCCGTTGCAATCTCCCAATACTGGCGGTGCAGCGAAGGGGAGACGAAGGTGCCGCTTTCGCGACGTTTGTAGATCAGGCTGCGGTCCAGTCCGGTGGCGTCGGCCTCCCAGTCAGTGAGCTGTGCGTCCGGCAGGAGCCGAGTATAAGAGACGGTGGTTTCCGTGACTTCGACATCGCTAAACGCTGGCATGCTTTCGATTTCCGGGGGGACGTCATGCCGATGAAGGATCGGCGCGTAGCTGAAGTCCAGGTAATGTTCGTGGATCATCAGGTAGTTGGCCGCTACTCGCCAGGCACTGCCAAATGTTGCCCACGTCGGGTCGTTGATCCACAAAGTGGGAGGCGGTTCACTGCCCGCGGCGGCAGCTGGCTTTCCGAGCCAGATCCAGACGAACGGTGGATGCTCGAGTACCGGGAACACGCCCACTCGCATCCCGGTCGGGACTTGAGGCTGAGACGGGATGTGAACGCATTTGCCTTCGGCGTCATAGGTGCATCCGTGGTAGCCGCAGACCAGGTGATCTCCGTCGACGTCACTGTGTGACAGCGGAAACGCCCTGTGCGCGCAGCGGTTTACGAATGCTGCGATTCGGCCGCTGGCCCCGCGCCAGAGCACAACGTCCTCGCCGAGCAGCCGCCGAGCCAACGGCGATTGGGTGAGCTCTTCGCAGGTGGCCGCAACGTACCAGCAGTTCTTCGGGTAGTTGGTCTTCACAGGTCCAGCACCAGCCTTTCGGTGCGAGAGCGCGACACGCAGACCATTATCACTTCGCCGGCCGCTCGCTCCGCCTCGGTGAGTACCGAGTCGCGATGGTCTGGTGTTCCCGCCAACACTCGTGTCTCGCAGGTGCCGCAAACGCCTTCGTAGCAGCTGCCGAGAATTGGGATATCGGCTCCCTCAAGGACTTCCAGGATCGAATCCTCCGCTGTGATTTCGAAAGTAACCCCGGTTCGTTGGCAGACCACCTCGAATTGCTGCAGGGCTTCAGCCGCCTCCTCCGCCGTCGGCGCCTTCGGGGCGAACCGCTCGATATGAAGGACTCCCGTTGGCCAGTGGGCGCATTGCTGCTCCACCGCCCCGAGCAGCGCTTCGGGGCCACAGCAGTAGACCAGAGTGTTGTCTTCGGGATCTTTGAGCAGCGATTCCAGGTCGAGCAGCCCGCGTTCGTCCTGCGGCCACACCGTAACGCGCTCCGGGTAGCGCTCGGCGAGTTCTTCCGCGAAGGCCATGGACGTCCTGGTCCGTCCGCCGTACAGCAGTTTCCAGTCGGTGCCGGCGCGCTCGGCGGCCTCAACCATCGCGAAGATCGGGGTGATGCCGATTCCACCCGCGATAAACCGGTAATGCTGAGCGTCGACCAGCGGGAAATGATTGCGCGGGCCACGCACCCGCACGGTGTCTCCCTCGTTGAGGCTTTGGTGAACGAATCGCGAGCCACCACGGGATTTGGGTTCGAGCAAGACCCCGACGCGCCAGATCCCCGAGTCACGCGGATCGCCGCACAGCGAGTATTGCCGCGTCAGGCCGTCGCCCAGAATCAAGTCGATATGGGCGCCCGGTCCCCAGCGCGGCAGATCCTCGTTCTCCGGATGGGCAAGGTCCAGCACCACCACACCCTCTACGGGTGTGCTGCGCCTACGAATGACCAGATCGGTTGTGAATTCATGCACATTGGCGCTCGGGGTGGCGATGACGGCCGCAGACATAGGTCAATCACTTCCATCCGAGAACTGGTACGAACTCAGGTCGAAGCCAGGGGATCCGGCGGCAGGTAGATGGTCTTGAACACCTGGAACGGCTGCAGTCCTTCTGGGCCGAGTTCGCGTCCGACGCCGCTTTGCTTGATGCCGCCGAACGGGGCGACGGGATCATTGACATAGTGGTTGACCCCGACTGTCCCGGAGCGAACACGGCGGGCAACGGAGGCCGCTCGTTCGAGATCCGACGACCACACGGTCCCGCCCAAGCCGTAAATACTGTCATTGGCGATCGCCACGGCTTCTTTTTCGTCGGAGTATGGGATCAGCGACAGCACCGGGCCGAAGATCTCTTCGCGCGAGATTGTCGCGTTGTTGTCCAGATCGGCGAAGACCGTGGGCTCCAGGAACCAGCCTCGGTCGAATCCCGCCGGCCGCGAACCTCCGGTAGTCATCCGGGCGCCTTCACTCTTGCCCTTGGCGATGTAGCCCTCGACCCGCTCACGCTGCCGCTTCGACACCAGCGGACCGACTTTGGTCTCCGGGTCGAGAGGATCGCCCAGCTTCAGTGATCGCGCCATATCCGTTATGGTGTCCACGATTTCGTTGTATCGGCTACGGGGGGCCAGCACGCGGGTGTTGAGCCAGCAGATCTGCCCGTTGTTGAGCAAGGTGGCTCCGAAGAACTGCTCCATGGAGGCGCCCAGCTCAGCGTCGTCGAGGACGATTGCCGCAGACTTGCCACCCAGTTCCAGGGTCACCGGCCGCAGCAGCCGTCCGCAGGTTTCGGCGATCCAGCGGCCCGCGGCCGTGGAGCCGGTAAACGAGATCTTGTCGACGTCCGGGTGCTCGACCAGATAGGCGCCTACCTCACGGCCGCCCGGGACCACGTTGATAACGCCCTCTGGCAAGCCCGCTGCGGCCGCGGCCTCAGCCATCAGGAACGCGTCGAGCACGGTTTCCTCGGCCGGTTTGAGCACCACGGAGCAGCCAGCCGCCAACGCGGGTGCGAGTTTCAGGAACGAAATCCCTTGCGGGACATTCCAGGGCACGATCGCTCCGACGACGCCGACGGGCTGCTTGGACACCAGTGATGTGCCGCCCAACATGCCCGGACGCACGTCCTCCACTGGCGCGCTGGTCATCAGGTCGCTGTAGTAGCGCAGCAGCAGAGGCGGAAAGCCCGCCTCGAACTGCTGGGCAAGCCAGATCGGCATGCCGTTCTGCATCGATACGCGCCGCGCCGTTTCGGCGCCGCGCGATTCCAATTCCACGGCGAACCGTTCCAGGACGTCTGCTCGCTCCTTCGGATCCCAGGTAGCCCACCCGTCTCGGGCGTCGAAGGCAGTCCGGGCGGCTGCGACGGCAGCGTCGATATCAGCCTCGATGCCCCTGGGCACCGAACCAATCCGGTCCTCGGTTGCCGCGGAATGAACCGCGATAGTGTCGTGGCCGGCAGGCGCGGTCCACGTGCCGCCAATGTAGAGCTGGGGATAATCGATCATCGTCATTGGACGTCTCAGCCGATCAGGAGATCGTGACTTTGGCGGGCAAGTGCTTGAGGCCGCCGACGAAATTCGTCTGCGTCACACTGCCGCGACCGAGCACCTCGATCGAGTCCAGCCGGGGCAGCAGTTCCTCGAACATCACCCTCAGCTCTTGTTTGGCCAGGTGCTGTCCGACGCAGGTGTGCGCACCGAAGCCGAACGCGAGGTGATTGTTCGGCTTTCGGTTGATGTCGAACTCGTCGGGGTGGTCGAAGACGTCCTCGTCGCGACAGCCGGACTGGAACAGCGGCATCAAACGATCACCCGCTTTGATGTGCTGTCCACCCAACGTGTGATCCTTCAACGCGACGCGCATGAAGTGTTTGACCGGTGCCACATAGCGCAAACCCTCCTGAATGAGGTCGGGTATCAAACTCGGGTCGGCCTTGACTCGCGCCAAAATGTCGGGGTGTTGGGCCAACTGCTGAAGCGTGCCGGCCAGGAGTGCCGAGGCGGTGTCGTGCCCGGCGGTGAAGATGGCCGTGTACCACCCGTATACGAAAGTCTTGGGCCAGTACTCACCGTCAGCCCCCTTGGCGCAGGCGACCACCGTGGCCAGGTCGTCGCGCGGATGGGCGCGGCGATCTTCGGCCAGGATGTCGAAGTAGCTGAAGAAGTCCTGGATGGTGGCCGAGAACTGTTGGGCCATCGCCTCTGGGCTCAGTGCCTCGACGTCGTCGCGCTGATGCTCCGGGTCGGCGGCGCCGAAAAATTCCTGGGTGAGTGCCATCATCCGCGGCTCGTCCTCACGCGGTACGCCCACCAGCGTCATCATCACGTGCAGCGGGTAGCCCAGCGCCCAGTCGTCGACGAGGTCGATCTCGTCGCGGGCCGAAAGCTTCTTGAGCTGATCAATGGACTCGTTGGCGAGCTCGCGGATCTGGTCTTCCAACTTCTTGACCGAATTGGGCTTGAAATAGCTGAAGGCCATGTTCTTGGCATGAGTGTGCTCAGGTGGGTCGATGTAGGGGAGTGCGTCGAGGATGCGCAGACTGCCGCCGAGGAGTTGCTTGGTGAACGCGTCACCGGCGGTGTTCTGCAAAATCGGGTTGTGCGAACCGGGGTGGTCGATGCCTCCGCCCGCGGCGAAGACCTCCGACAGGCTCTCGACCTCCTGGATGTCGGCGTGCTTGCTGACTAACCAGATGGGGTCGTAGCCTTCGACGACGGCCTTTGCCACCGGCATGTTGTTGCGCAGCCACTTGTAGGCCTGGTGCAGCGCGGCGAGGTCGGAATGGCCCTCGGGGAGCACGAGCTGTCGGGCGATTGTTTCGGGAAGAATCGCAGGCGCCGAGTGTTCGGTGGTCGTCATCGTGGATATCCTTTTCCTACTGCCTCGAGGAACCAACATGGCTGCCCACGGCATGTCCTGCCGCCGGTGCTGGTGACTCAAGTCTCATCGCGAGAAGGTTCTTTGTGCGTCACCATGACGGGGGGTCATCACTCCCACGTTGGGGGTAATCGGGCTCCCGTCGGCACTCAGGCAGACAGTTCGCACCCGTTAATCCGCTGGGCAGCCATCGTTGATCCATTGCTCGATATCGCTGATTTCCTGTGCCGGGATGGGATCGAGGTACGCGGGCATAAGAGGGGTCACGGCGCCGGCGGGCGGATCGTCCAGGTCGGAGCCGAACGGCGCCGCGCCTTTCAACGACAACACCAGGGCCGAATTGGCGCCGTCGCCGAGGATCACGAGCTTTCGTCCGCCGACCTTCATGTCGACGAATCGGTCCCTGGTGACGTCTCGCCAGAAGGGGCCGTGCGAAGCCACGTCGGCGTCGGGACCTCCCACCGAGTTGTCCAGGATTGCGACGACGTCCTTGAAGTTCATGATGTCCTCCTTCTCCAATCTCTGTCATCGACCCGCGTCAGGCCCCGCGCGCCAACCCGAGCACCTCGTCGAAGCCTTCGCGCAGGCAGGTCGCGAACGCAGTGGTGTCGACGATGGCGTCCGGATCGAAGTTGACCGCGATGCAACATGTTCCGTCGTAGGTCACCATGGCAACCATGGCCGGGATGCCCGGCCGGGGACCCATCGGGTAGATGCGGGTCACCCGCGCACCGGCCAGATACAGCGGTCGACCGATCGCGCCGAGGTTGGAGGCCTGCAAGTCGGATAGGCCGGTCATCCCACCGGCGATGCGGGTGAGCACGACCCCCGGCAGTCGGCTCAGCACAGGAGCGAGAAGGTCGAGGAATCCGAGTGCGGGCTCCATCCGCGCATCGGCGACGAATTGGTGGATGGCAGCGATGCGCGCCTTGGGATCTTTTTCACCGACCGGCGCGACGAATCGCGCGCCCGCGAACTTGTTGGCGCCCATCGGATCGGCGTCGGTGCGAAGGCTGACCGGAATTGCCACCGGTATGGAATCGACTGTCAAGGAGAGTTTTTCGTGGTAGCGCCGCAATCCGCCGAGTAGACCGGCAAGGAATGCGTCGTTGACCGAACCTCCGGCTGCCCGCGCCGCGCCTTTCAGGTCATCGAACGCCACGTCGAAAGTGTCCAGCCGATAACCGGATCCGCTGCCTGTCAGCGCGGGAGAGTGAGGTGCATCCGGCGGAGCCAGCACTCGCCGGAGCGACATCGCGAATTTCACTGCATCGCTTGTGGTTCCGATCGGGTCGGCGGCCAGCCGGCCGGCGACGTGGAAAGCTTCGCGCAATGCGCTGCCGGGCGCGCTGACGACCTTGCCGGCCAATCGGTTTATCAGTAGCCCTTCGGGTGACTCTTGCCGACGCGGCTCAGGTATCGGCCTATCGTCGGCGGGACCGGGCTCCCGGCTGTGCCCGTGGGCAAGATCCAACAATTGCAGCAGACCGATCCCGTCACTGAGGCAGTGATGCGGTTTGAAGAGATAGGCGGCCTGACCTCCCGCCACGCCGAGTACCAGCAAGGCCTCCCACGGGGGACGTTCGGGGTCGAGCGGGCGGGCGGCGAACTGCGCTGCCACGGCGTGCAATTCGGCCATCGACCCGCCATCCGCCAGCCGCACCCGTTGCAAGTGATACTCCAGGTCGAAGTGGGGGTCCGGAGACCACGCCGGCGCGACGAGGGATAGCACCGGCTCGACGACGCGTTCCCGCAGCCGCGGGACCAGCTGGGTAAAGCGATCGTGGGCGGCCACCAGGCGATCCCAGTCCGGCTCGGTGTCAAGCAACTCGACCATCACCCCGGTCGAGCGGGTGCGATAGTCGCCGCCGGTGCGCCACATCAGCGCTTCCCACGCGCTGAGGTCTTGGCCGCCGCCCCACGACGCGAGCGGGTCAGTGTCGTTGCTGGACAATGCCATCACCGCCCTGTGTCGACGTTGCGGCGTTGTCAACGGCACGGGTGACTTCCAGGATCAGCTCAGCGACGCGGGCCGGGTCGTCGGACATCGGAACGTGTCCCACCCCACTGAGCCTGATTAACTCCGCGCCCGGTAAACGTTCGAGCATCGGTGAACCGAAATGCTTGAACGGCAGGATGCGATCGCGCTCTGCCCACACCAGCCGCACGGGGTAATCCCGTTCGGCTGGGAGGGGGTCAACGGGGTTCAGGTGGAGTACCCGCAGCAGCGGCTCGACGACCGGCGACTGACCGCTGGCCTGTATGAAAGCCACCAATGTTTCCCGTGGCACCCGATGGGGATGTGCTACCTGGCCTGCCAGCATTGCCCAGTGCAGCAGGCGGCGTTCGGCGATCGCGTCTGCCCGTGACGAATTACGGGCCAGGGCGCCGAAGGAGAATCTCATGCCGCGCGCTGTCACCCTGAGACGGCGGGCTGACCGCCAAGCCCCGGCGGGGCTGAGCAGAACCAGTGATTGCGCGCGTCCACGGCGAGCGAGCTCGATGCCGATCCACCCGCCGAGGGAGTTGCCGGCGATATGCACTTTCGGCAAGCCCAGGCGGTCGAGCTCCTCCTCGATACCGTCGACCAACGCCTGAACCGACGGCGCAACTTCCGAATCCAGTGGCGGTCCGCCGGCGTGCCCGTGCAGTGTCGGCACGATCACTTCGTGGTGTGGTTCCAGATACGGCAGAACCGGGGACCACGCCTGCCAGATAGCTCCGATTCCATGCAGCAGCAGCAGGGGCGTACCCGTTCCGGCACTGTAATTCGGGGTGAGTTCCAATGCGGACACTGTGGCATCCGGACTGCGGGGGTTGCGGGTGACGAGGCTGGCGCGCGCCGCCACGGCGCTTCCCGTCAGAAGCGCTGTCGCCGCGATCGCCGCCGCACGGCGCGATTTGTTCACCAGGTCGTCCGAGCTCGGGTCAGGGCGTCAGCACGACCTTGAGGACCTCACCGCGGTGTTGGGCCGCGACCGCCTCGTTGATCTGCGCTAGGGGCATGGTGGTGATCAGCTTGTCGAAAGGGAACTTGCCCTGGCGATGAAGTTCCAGCAGGTAGGGGATGAACGTCTGCGGGTCCGCGTCGCCCTCGACGATGCCCCGGATAGTCAGGCCCAGCAGGGGTGGTTGGAACAGCCCGACCGAAAATACGGCCGCCGGGTCGGCCGGCACACCGATCAACCCGAGCATGCCCCGTACCCCGAGGCAGGAAAGCAGCTGTTCCACTACCGGAGTCACGGCGGTGGTGTCGATGGCGTAATCGGCTCCCGCCGGGGCGATCTCACGGATCTGGTCGGCCAGTGGACCGGCCTGCGGGTCTACGACCTGGGTGGCGCCGAGTTGGGTGGCCAGCGTCCGCCTGCTTTCGTGTAGATCGACAGCGATGATCGACGCGGCGTTGCGCACCACGGCTGCCATGACAGCGGACAGGCCGACCGCTCCCGCGCCGGCGATGACCACCGTCGACCCGGGCTGGACGTCCAGGGAGTTGAACACCGCGCCAGCTCCGGTCTGAATCCCGCAGCCAAGCGGACCCACCAGCTCGACCGGTACGTCCGGCGGTAACTTGACCACGTTGCGTTCGTGAGCCAGCGCGTGCGTGGCCAAGGATGACTGGCCGAAGAAGTTGGCCCCCAGTTTGGTGCCGGCAGCGGCCAGCCCGGCGGACCCGTCCGATCGCACTCCGCTGAAGTTGTATTCCAGGAAGTTGTGGCAGTAGGCCGG
>Ga0302325_10021317_pt1 | contig 13569 bp, 12 predicted proteins | sample Palsa_T0_2_FD_201948 | JGI IMG/M metagenome (GOLD analysis project Ga0302325, IMG submission 201948) | Peat permafrost microbial communities from Stordalen Mire near Abisko, Sweden - Palsa_T0_2 | ecosystem: Environmental > Terrestrial > Soil > Palsa > Peat permafrost | place: Sweden: Abisko... | reverse complement strand
TCCGTGGCGCCCAACCTACATAAGTTAACGTTGGGCTTGAACTCTTCCAATGTCCCGCTTCCTGAGGCTGTGAGGACGCGTAATCAGGATAACCTTTTCCTGGATACCGGACAAGAAGGAACTGTACTCAGTGTCCTGTATGCATATGGTTCACCCAATCACATACATACCACCCGACGCTGCCCAGGGAGTATCAGCCCAGCCGGTTGCAATTAGCCTAATCACGGGATAATTCGACTTAGCTAATTCCGCATCACATCCCACCCATCCCACGCCTTAGCGTATTGGCACCGCCTCTCACCGGTCATTCCACTGCGGCTGGCGGCCCTTGCCCCAACCCGTACCATCGTCGTCACCGGGCACCATGGCAAATCCTCCCAATGAGTCACAAGTTGTCCAGAGTGGCAAACCACCGCTGGGACCTGACCCCAATTCGCTACCGCTTGAGGTCTTTGAAGCGATTGTCGGAACGATCAGTTTCGTGGACTTGCCGCATTTTGTGCAAACCTCCAAGGCGATTTATGTACTTCCGACCTGCGAGAGTAGCTAACGGTAGAATGGTTATTTGAAAACCCGGTACAGGACACTGTTGGAGTCGATGACAAAGGAAGATGCGAAACAATTAGAGAGCTTGTTAAGTCGGTTTCCGAAATCATGGCATCATTGGACCACCCACGATATCCTCAACAAATACACTGATCCGCATTGCGATAACGTACCAATCCCGAATCCGCAGTCCATCTCCCCGATGTTGAAGTGCTGACGATGCTTGCTTCAGTGTAATGAGTACGGTTATATCTTCTTATGGTGTTGTGTTCCTGTCATGAAGTTATGTGAATGCTGCATTAGTCTCCCTCAATTTCGCTTCGTCGACTTCAACACCGCCTTAGCTCGATACGGCTACAAAAGATGGGAGGTCTCTTCTTTGCCAACCCTACACAGTAATCCCTCCCTGAAGGTGTTGATCATAGGTCTGTTCGGCAATTTCTCATCGGATACACGTATCATCCTGCGATACATGTTGATGTCGGGGGCGGAAAGAAGGGGAGAACAAGAGTTAGAGCAGATGGACCATTATTTCCCATTTGTGCGACAGTGGCCTGCATCCAACTGGTTTTTGCCTGGGTGCATGAGAGTCTCGTATTGCCTGGCAAGGTGTAAATAATACTGATTTGGTAGACAGACGTTGGAGAAGAGTACCGGAAGGAAGTTGCGGGAATTGATGTGTGGGCAATGTCCATTCTCGCCTGAGGAGGAAGCACATCGCAGAGCCTTGTTCCATATCCCCACAGCCCGAGTCTACAGAACCTCTGTATTACCCTAACAACTCTCTACCTCCAACCACTCGTCTTTTGTCTGGACATTCTAACTGCGGCCGATAGGTTCCCAGGAGCTATGAACATCTTGAAGAACATATCATCAAACATCACCCGAGTCTTCTAGAACACTACCAAAAGGGGTGGCAGTGTCTCACCGAAGGCCAAAGACACCGCTTCCTCTCCCCCGACTCACATCCCCGCCCAGAAGCGCCTCTCACATACCAACAAAACCCGCCCATTGGAATCCTTGTAGGCTACCCCGGCGACACCATCATCGTCAACGTTCCCGGTCAACCACCAGCCCATGGCCCACCCATGCCAGTGCCTATAGCGCAGCCCCCCATGGCCAGTTCCCCTGCCCAGCCTCTGCTACAAGCTCCTTCTATCTGGATTACTTGGGGTTTCTTTGTCTTTGCGGATATGCCGTACACAGTGTTCTCACAACTCCCCCCGGCCATTAACTATATTGATTCCAAGATGGAACATACGGGGCATATTCATGGGTTTCCGGCGATTCCATCGGACTATGGGGATATATCGAAGAATACGATGGCGTGTAAAGTTCTCCATGAGTGCCTTGAACGAGCCAAGTCGGAGTCTTGGGAGTATCTTAAGGAGCGGATTGATAAGGAGGGAATCCAGGTGGTGAAACAGATCTTGGACGGGGGACCGGTGTTGAAAGACTTGGTGCGAATGAAGACGGAGGAGGAGGAGACGGTGGCCGGGCGGGAACGCCCAATACAGAATCTCGTTCCTGAAGGCCGCATATTTCAGGCAATGCCTCCAATTGATGGGGTACCATGGGACTGGGAGGAGTGATTGAACAGGAGTGACTCGATCGGGTACCGGTATTGGCTTTTTTTACATATTTTTGTTTTTCATTTCTTTCGAGTCGTAACAGGTAGGGACCACATATTATATTACCATGAATCAATCTGGAGTACATAGTACTGGTATCTTATGTCTTACGAGACGGCGCTCAAGTTCCGGACATTCTGACTCGTTCCGCAATATTTCAAGGGGGATTTATACCCAAGGTTACAAGTCCCCGCAAGTAATCACAGTGCCCTGCCTCAAACTTTAAAGGGAAATTTTCGCAGATACCACTGAATTTGCGCGGTTCAACGAAAATATTCTCCAGTACCACTATGTGCCAACGGCCCAGTCCAGGCTAGTACACCCGCTCCAGGCTAGCGCGCCAACCTCAGCTCGCACTTCCAGCTCCAGGCTAGCGCCCCAGCTCCAGGCTAGCGCATCTGCTCCAGGCTAGCGCTCCAACCTTAGCTCGCACTTCAAGCTCCAGGCTAGTACACCCACTCCAGGCTAGCGCCTCAACCTCAGCTCGCACTTCTAGCTCCAGGCTAGCACACCTACTTCAGCTCGCACTTCCAGCCCCAGGCTAGCGCTCCAACCTTAGCTCGCACTTCAAGCTCCAGGCTAGCGCACCCTCTCCAGCTAGCGGCTCCTTTACATATTCACGCGTCATGTCTATTCTCACAGCATCTACCTTTGCGGTTGGCCTCCAGTTTGACACCATGAAAGACCTTCGGCTTGCTTGTAAAGCTCTTGCGATTCAGGAAAACTTCGAAATCAAAACCGACCACGCAGACAAGAAGCGATATCGAATTCACTGCATTAGCTCGGAAACATGTCCTTGGCGCCTCCACACATCATTAATCACCACCGATAAAACTAGTAGTTCAAGTATTGTCGAAATCAAAGCCTTGACATCTGAGCATACCTGTAATGGTGTACGCACAGCCCATCATCGCCAGGCTGGAGCATCTATTGTTAGTGCTACTATCCAAGGACGGCTCCGAGATCAACCTACCTACCGTCCTGTTGAGGTTGTACACGATATGCTTCGAGAACAAGGTGTCAAAGTCAGTTATTCAACAGCTTGGCAGGCCAAAGAAGATGCTTCTGCAACGATCAATGGTTCTCATGAAGAAGCCTATGCACGGCTTCCACAATACTGTGCAGACCTACTTCAAGCTAATCCCGGCAGTACTATACAACTCGAGTGTACTATAACAAACAATTTTCGACGTCTTTTTATCAGTTATGCTGCTTCTGCAAAAGGATTTCGAGATTGTCGTCCCGTTCTCGGTATAGATGGTGCTCATTTGAAAGGGAAATATCTTAGTATCTTGCTCTCAGCTACTGCTGTCGACGCCAATGGGTCATTGTTTCCCCTAGCACATGCTGTTGTTGATGCAGAGAATGACGACAATTGGAATTGGTTTATCGACTTGCTTCATAATATTATTGAAGAATATGCTCCTGCATACCTCGCTCCTATATTTCTCACATTTGTTTCCGACCGGCAGAAGGGCCTCCTTGAAAGTATTGAGCAAATCTTTCCTGGAAGTCCGCATGGATACTGTCTATGACATTTGTACGAAAATCTCCACAAAAATTACAAGCATCCTGATCTCCAACGATTTCTTTACGAAGCAGCACGTGCGAAGACTGAACAAGAATACAACAATGCAATTGAACAGCTGCGTGGTATCAATTCTGATGCGGTGGACTGGCTATTCACACATGCTGCACCTTAACATTGGTGCGAGTATTACTTCCCCGGCCATCGCTATGGTCATATAACCTCAAATATCGCTGAATCCATCAACGCTTGGCTTTTAGATGCTCGTGAAAAGCCAATTATTACGATGTTCGAGCAAATTCGTTATCAATTGATGGAATGGTTTGCAGCTCGGCGAAAAATTGATAAGAACACGGAAGGCATCCTTGTTTCAAGTGTTGCCAAAATCATCAAAGATACGTTAACTACACATGCAAGACGGTATCGAGTTATTCAATCTAATGGTGCTGTTTATGAAGTTTTTTCACCAGAGACGATGAGTACCTATGTTGTTAGATTGGATACAGAGACGTGTACCTGTTACGAATGGCAAATGTCAGGAATTCCATGTGGCCATGTTCTTGCTGTTGGTCTTGGGCGTGGAGATGATCCACAGACCTATGCAAAAGCTTTCTATCGACTTGATGCCTACAGAGGCATATACTCCGATTCAATCTTCCCTCCGAATGTCAACGCTACCAACACCACTGCTATAGCCACTACTGCAACAATTATACCGGTTATTCAACTAAATCCAATCATTGTTTTGCCACCCAACACACGTCGTCCATCAGGGAGACCTAAAAAGCAAAGGATTCGTGGAGCAAGAGAGGGTTGTGGAAGGGCCAAGCGGATTTTCCGCTGCAGTCGCTGTGGGAATACCGGGCATTCGAGGCAGTCCTGCAGAGGCCCAATTTAGCAGGGCACATATGGGTACAATTGTTTGTGGCTGTAGGGTGGAGTGCGAGTTTAGTTAGGCAGTGGTATATGAGAATATTTTAATTGAAACTAGTGGTATTTCCGCAATTTTGTGAATAATCAGTGGTATTTGAGAAATTATCCCAACTTTAAATCCCACTCCCATTTTGTCAGCGTCATCCCACTTCATCCCGCCTCCGGCACAACGCCGGCCACAACAAGCGACCTTGAGGCTTGCCCTTGGCGTCGGCTGTTCGAGCCCAGTCGCGACCCGGGGAAGGCTCGATTTGGACCGGTTTTGGGTCAATCAGCATGTGTTATCAAGTGCTGTTCTTGGCATTCTTTATCATTTGTCAACTATTTCACCCATCAGTCGCTCAGTCGGGATGTCGAGTGTTGGATGTCCTGAACGTACCTCGTCTGTCTCCTTTCAAAGTTGACTATTTCGCAGACGTCCATTCTATTCACCGATTTATCCTCCCCCAAAACACTCTCCATAGTCATATCGTACACGTATAACGACTGCGAGACGTTAACGTTCGCCACGCTCTGCACGTTTACATTGCTTCAAAGCCTCCTTAACGGGGGATCGCAATTCTACGTCCCTCCAGTCATCATAACGAGTCAGAGTCCTTATTTTACAGCGACTTATAATTATCCCTCCGTCACATTAACCTCGTTATCCACTGTAGGGCCTACGATTTTACTGGTAAGAGGCGCGGTCGTAAGGATCGTTTCTGATGGTAGGGAGAAATTGGGTTGACAGGCCAGGGGGGTTGTGCGTGGGGACCTGACACATATCCGTAAAGCCTCTCTCGCTATCTGAACCTAGATTATATCTACCCCGGCCTCTCGAACCTCCACAACAGTTTCTCCGACGGTGCGTGTCTTTGATACCCCTTCTAATAGACAGTCTTCCTTAATACAAACGACATCTGCGGCGCCGCCACCGACCTCCGAAGTCTCCAGTGGCTTGTCTTCCGGCGCAAAAGGCGGCATTGCGGGAGGCGTAGTTGCGGGCTTAATAATAATGGCTTGTCTCATAGGATACTGGATTCAGAGACGAAAACGATATGCAGGTCACGCATCCGAGAATGCCGAGCCGCAAGAGCTTAGTACAAACGAGACGGGGAATTGGGGAACGGAGCAGCCGGGTGGGAGACTTGGAAAAGATAGGTAACGAGCTGAATGAGTCTGGCATGGCGAGAGTACGCTATTATTTGAAGATAAGCTGTAAACTTAAGATCGAACTTCAATGCGTCCATTACGTACATAGGTCTTCCGTTGCAATTGAGCAGTACCGACATTTTCCACTGTTACACCGCGTCATCTCATTTAATTTGGTACACCTAATGCAGGTTCAAAATACTCTATCAAATAATCCTCGTTCCAGAACCTCAAAGCTCTGCGAAGACGCTCCTTTGGTGCCTCGTCCCATAGTTCCTCAATCTCCCTCGCTTGTTCCACCCAGCCCCACTGTCCCAATTGTTGAGTTATTTTTCTCCGTACTTTACATGTCAGAAGTCAAAAGGAAAGTTAGTACCGGCAATGTCAGAAACGAAGCAACTACCAAGGCGAAGAAGAAGGACAGCCCTTCTTTCCATCCAGTAATCCTGGTTGTGTTGCGATAGATTCCAGTTTTCCCCAATCCAATCTAAGCATCGACGAACACTTTCATCTCCTATGGAATCGGCGATCGCTTGAGCCAACCCGTTCATGATCGATGAAGCAGAGAGGACCCTAACGAGAAGAATGACAGTGTCAAACATCCAAAGAACTGTCTGGGCCTCATCTTTCATCCAGCCGCTAAACAACGATCCCAGTCTTATGTCCGACAGGAAGTTACGGAACTCGGTATCGACGAGTTGACGAGCCACCTCTGTAACAATTTCTGAATATGCCAATAGTTCTCGGTCATCGGGTGCATAGTTTTCTATAAAAAAGAATTTTCGCATGCATCCGATTAGCAAGTTCAACGGCAAAAATATATGCTCCGACACAAAACTAATGTATATCAAACGTGAAGATACATAGTATAGCTGACTGGATAGTTTGAAATATTGCAGACGTTGGGAGAAAGTTAACACGTTAAGAAGAACTGGTATCTTTGATAAAGAAAGCGGCCCTCGGTGCCATTGAGACCAGTGGCCGCGCTGGAGTCCTGCACTCTGCGTTATACCTCGTGTTAGAACCCCAATTTGCTGATTGAAAGCGGGGTTCCTTTGAAAGCGGAACCTTAATTCCCAAAGAATTGAGGACTCGGCACTCAGAGATTCAGTGCGTTTCGTTGATTCTCTTCCGAAATCCAGGTCTGGCAGACCCACGGCGTGGGAAAGAGAGCCTTCTACAGTGACGTAGCTCAACACGGCCGCGGCGAGTAGGTCCATCTCAGTAGCTTCCACCTTAGTAGTCAACTTCCGCTTCAGCGCTCGAATGGCGCGTGACCGATATTCTGTTATTTGCTCTCGGCACTCGGTGTTCGGATGGTAACGAGCGGCCACCGCATACAAGGTATTGCGAAGGGTTGTCGGCAGATCTACTTTCCCCGCATCGATCCGGAGAAGAACAAACCACGTCCAAACATAGCAATTTCTCCTACTGAAGTCGTTCGAATACACAAATTCGACAAGGCCTTGCTCTTTCCAACTGCGATTAGAAGTGTCGGTGTGTTGCAGTGCTCTCGAAGGATCAAACTCCCTCCGCGAAATTTTAACGCAATCTCCTTCTTCGCCAAGCGTTTTGCACCGCTCGCAGGGCTCTTTAAACGAAGTGTAAACGCACTAGGCCCTTTGTCAGCCAAGCTCTTCGATCTTCCCCGCAAATATTGAGGAACTTGAAAATGTTACCTTTCTCTTCCAAGTTCGACAGACTCTACAAGCCCAAGTACCGCCTCGTCCATAACAATTATTCCCCCTCTCGATGGGTTTGAGGAGCCTCCTTTGCCTGTTTGAATTAGTTTCAGTCCATTCACGGGGAATACCTCGTTCGGTTAACGGTTTGTATGGACTGTGGTTGGTTGTCAGCGGTGGCGTTGGATTCTTCTTGTCGGACATTAGTACTAGCTGCCCGAGGCGCGAGTCGAAGGCGCCTAGTGTTCAAATCTTGGGCTGAAATTGTTTGGGCTTCTGAGTCGTGAGGTGGGATCTGCGATCCCGCGGCCGGCTCGTCGGTAAACAATTCCTCGAATCTATTTCCGCCGCCCTCAATTGTTTGCCCTTGTGCTAAGGGCACTTGAAGTTCCGCAAAAGTGGGAAACGGCGCGAAAGGGGTTTGGTCGATCATTAGGTAAGGCTCGGTAAAGGAAGTGGCGGGGTAGTCGAGTGGCGTCTGCAATATAGATTAGTGTTTGAAAAGGAAGAAGCTTACCGAGAATTGAGACCAGATAGGAAAGACTGGATTGGCGGCAGGTCCAAACGTTGGCGCGATGTAGAGATCTGCTGAGGCGTCATGCAAAGGTAGCGGCACGCGATCGGTGAGAGAAAACTCGAGTTCGTCTGACGTGTTAAAGCTGACGTCGAGCGGCAAGCCGGTAGTGTCTAAAGGCTCTGTGGTGGCCTCAAACTGACCATCGAAAATCCCGTTCCAATCCATGGACTGCGCGTTCGAGGGCACATCCAGAGGGTCCGGAATTGGCGTCTCCGTGGGCTGGATTTGGGTAAACGTATCGCTCGCGATTGTAGTTTCTAGTAAAGCACCCTCCGAGGCATCGTTGCTGACATCCGGAACTTGAAACTCGTCCCACGACGCGAAAATGTCCTCAATCGCAGAATCGCCAAAGGTGGGAGGAAAAAGCAAGTCGAATTCATCGGAGAAAAAGCCTGGTTCGTGGTCGCCGGGCATGGCAGCTGCAGCGCTTGGATCGCTCTGATCGGACATGGGATATCGTATTGCAATTGAGGGAAAGGAAAGTCGAGGATGGGGATGAGACGGTGGAACATTGCAACGCTTATAAGCCTGGAAGTAGCGATTGTTTCGGTGGCTGTGTCTTCGAACCTTAACCGGTAGGAATTAGGACGTAAAGCGTGATTGGTGGAACAAATAGCTACTCCCCCGACCCGTGATGGTCGACATGATACTTTGTCTACGTAAGCTAAATAACAGACTGTAGGGCCAAGAGGTGGGAGTTACTGAGTAAGATAGCTTGCTTCACATACCAGGGCAAATCCAGCCTCCCGGTACACCACTAAGCACAAAGAGAAGTTTGTCCATCCCTCGTCTAAGGACCACGCAATAAAGTCACGAGAGTGTTGCGAGAGCCGTGCGCAACGGTACGTAATCAGACCCAATCTGCCTTATCAAAAATTAGCACCAGCTTCCGGGCCGGCCCCCACGTTCAGTCCAATAACACACCCGAACGGCAAATTAAAGTTTAGTTAAGGAGGCGGTGCACTTTTAGCGGGTGGTTGGACTCATTCACATACATGTATTAATTTGCTTTGCGGCGCCGGTAAAAAACTGTGATATTTAGGGGCCTGCCAGACGTAATTGTCGGCGACCGAACACGGCTTTTTGAACCGGCCACGCGCGGGAGTCATCGACGAGGACTGCGTGGACCTGTGGAGTGAATGTGTCGGACGTCAGAATGCTCCGGACACATCCGTATGAGAGGAACGGGCATAGTCCTTTCGGAAGAAGGGGCAACAATCCCTATGGCGCCAGAGGAACCTTTAAATGTGGTTATTGTCGTATGAAGAAACAACGGGTGACTACAACACTCAGTATTCAACGCTGATAATTAGTGTTTGATACTCATGGGCGAATCACGGTGTGAGGCTTGTAAAAGGCTAGGACATCCCTGTGGCGACCAAGCCTATGCCGCAGAAATCAGACATCGCGAAGCCCAAGCCAATACTAGTGTGGGACGCACATCCGCCGCTCAACCCAGTAATTCTAATGCGACGCCCATGGCGCGAATACCCTCGCAACCAAGCTGGAGCCCGTACGAATTGCAACCAGGGATGGAGTTGCCGAGGCTTTCAGAAATTGTACGGAGACTGGAGTTGGCTTGTCCCTCGGAAGATGTGTTCCAGATTAACCAACGCACACAAAGACTTCTCGAACGCCTGAACCCAGGAGATCCTCGCCTGATATCAGAAGCAACAAATCCACGGACACCCGCATTGAGTCCGTATTCGTTTGAAATGTTGTTGAACCCCTATGTTCCAGATCCACATCATCGGCCACGAACCCGCACTGAACCGATCGTCACCAAATCGTCACGACCGTCGTCTGGGTAAGTACCAAATCCCGTCGAGTCATTGCTTAAATGTAGAATGTCCCAAGTCGCCATCGCGCCGCGTCCTTCCTCGAGGTCGGACAAAGCCTCGCCACCAGCTCGCAATGCATCGCCTCCTCCAGAACGTTCCTCACCACCAATAGATATCCCTTCTATACGAAAGGTACCGGAGATCGCTCCCGCCAAGCAGTGGAGAGAAATCCGGCCGAGCCACCGACCTCCATCGTCTCCCCCTCTCGACAATCGTTCGTGTGATCTTTCGCAAGGCCAGGAAAGGTACATTCTTACACTATTACCGTCGTAACTTAATATCAGGCCCGCCATGGAAGAGCAGGACGAGCCGAAAGTAAATCTATCAACCTGTAAACAGTGCAGAAGTTCACGTATACCGGTATTGCTTCTCCGTTACAAAGCAGGGCTAATGCAAGTGTACTCGTTCTTGGCCAGCAATAAAGTGTGATGAATGCCGACTAATGCATCTCCCTTGTGATCCCAGTGTCGTCGAAGAGGACAAAGATCGAGTTGGATGGCGGTAGAGTTGCCTTACGAGCAGTTGGTCTTGCGAATTAACGCCAAAGGTTTTGATTCAGTTGGGCCGATCTCAGCCACCTTGACTAGCCGGGCGCCAAAACTAGGGTGTCAGTGTATAGCTTGTAGAGTTATCAAGGAAACAACTTAATTTCACTCTACCCTATTGATATTACTATAAAAAGTCTTAGACAAAAGGTTGGTCACGGAAGTATATGGAAAATTAAGAAACATGTCAAAAAAGGTCAGAACCGATAAGTTATACTTTGGAACGAGGTTTGATGGGGTTGCATGGTAGGAGTGAAGCGATGCTTTATGGCCGAGTACAAGTACTAGTAGTCTGAGATCGCCGCGGATCCGGATATCTTCGATCACACTACGGCGATGTCAAAGAGCGGTTCTGAGGCATGACGCTTGGGATCTCTCCATGTCAGTTTCTTCCACTTGTTCCACGCTATGTATTTAAATTTTCGTGGGTCACGTGTTCAGTTCGCCGGCTCAGCCCCCATTCTCGCTACATAAATCATTGGTCTTTTTCTATCATCATTATCTCTTGCTGACCGCAGGCCAAGTTTGATAACAGCTGAACGATGGACGGTGGCCAAAAGCCACGAAAACGCAATCCCATAAGTACCCTATTCAAACGACAGGGGCAGACACAACGGACCCCGTCCCCTCATGCGACCTCCGTCCAGACCAATGACTCACTTGGGCAAAGTCCTCATCCCCCCAGCGATGCTAAAACTGGAGACAGGCAAAGGACGAGAAAAAGATACTTTGCTTCAACCAAACTACTCGAAGATGCAGTCAAAGCGAACGAAGGCAAATGGGGATCATTCGACTTCCCTGAACTAAAAGGTGAACCAGAAGATTTCGATGACTCGCAATTCAGAGAGAAAATCAACACTGTAATTGACAGTCGGCAAAATGACATCAATGATCAAAATGCATGGGCAAAATGCAGGGATGCAATCCAATGTGCATTCACTGCCTTCAGTCCATTCGCAAAGAATTTTCTGACTATTGCGACAAACGTTCAGGCCGTATTTGTTGTTCCTTGCCTTTCTCATCAGTAGATGCCAATATTAAACCCCTATGGGTTACTCTGCGGTGGTCTCCTTTTATTGATTACGGTGAAATTTCGTATTTGATCTTCTAACGATACAGATTGCAGATAAAGAGATTGGCAGAAAAGAAGAACTCAAGAGAACGTTGGAGTATCTGTCCCAGCAATTCGCACAACTCGAATTGGTGAATGTTTTACCCAATGATCTTGAGCAGCGTGAGTTTGTCGCCAATCGAGCACTTGACGTCTGATCTGCCTCTATGCTGTATTTAGCCTTCATTATTCGCCACGACGCAACTCCGCATGGAATTCCAGGTACTCCCCCATAGTATATCCACTTAACAAGGTTAGGCAAAGTAGTTCGGAGTTTCTTCCTTGGAGATGTAGAGATCACGGATTCAAAAGCTTATCTGGATAACTGTGTTAAGAGTTACAGCAGCGCTCTCCACGATATTGGCATTCACATGATCATCAAGGTGTGGGAAATAGTAAAAGGTACGTGCTCATGTCTTGGATGTGAGTTTGATAGTCAACAGGGATCGCTGCATTAAATCTCCAAAATCAAAAAGACGAACCTAACCAAACCGAGAATAAATTTTTGGTTCCCTATCAGGCTAATCCTCGATTCATCGGTCGTACACCGTTTCTCCAAACACTAAAGGAAAAACTATTTGATATCGCTCCAAGGCACGATAACCATCGCATCGCCCTATATGGCCTGGGAGGGATCGGGAAAACACAATGTGCCCTGGGATATGTCTATGCGAATAAAGACGTTTATGACCGAATATATTGGATTCCTGCAGTCGATCGGACTTCTTTGTTATTAGGGTATCAGACCATCGCAAAAGCTTCAAGACTTCATTTTCTGGAGAATGCCAGCTCCGTCGAAATTGCAAACGAGGTTTTATTGTGGCTGAGGCAGCAATCGAATTGGCTGCTCGTGATCGACAATCTCGATGACATCAATGTTGCAGATGATCTGCTTCCCGAAAATGGTTCCCAGAAGCATACAATAATTACAACTCGGAACCCCAATGCTGAGGGGATTCCAGCCGAGCCACTTGAAGTCCCGCTCCTTGGGCCCAATGACTCAGTAGATCTTCTCTCGACACTCTCAAAAATCATCGTTCAACCAGATTCACCCGAGGAACACCAGGCTGCTGAGATTGTACGAAAGTTGGAATATTTACCCTTGGCAATCGAGCAAGCTGCCGCGTATGTTCGGGAGGTAACGGCTGATTTCTCAGCATTTTTGGAAGAGTACGAACGAGATCACAAGAAATTGCATATGTGGGTACCAGCCGGCAATCGACAATATCCAAATTCGATTGCAACGACATGGTCCATGTCCTTCAATCGGCTCCAGAAATATCCTGCCAAATTACTTCGTCTTTTCTCATTCTTGAACCCAGACAGTATTCTAATCGCGTTTTTGGTGTCCGGAGCCGAAGCTTTGCAAGAGGATTTACAGCATATAATATTCGATCAAACTGAAATGGCAACAGCTCTGCTTGAGCTAGAGAAATTCTCGCTAATTAAATGGGACCGACCGAAAAAATCGATTACGATTCATCGACTTGTGCAGGCGGTCGTAATCGACCAAATGTCCGATGAAGACTCCCGATCGACTCTCACTAACATCATCGATCTTTTTACCCAAGCGTTCCCAAAATTGCTCACAAACGAAACTCGCCCACTCTGTCGGAAATACCAAGGACAAATGGTAGAACCTTTACTACGCATGAAGACTATGCGCACCTCAGAATCAGCTCTCATCAGAAGACGGGTTGGCGAATTTCTTTACGAGGACGGCAAATACGATGACAGTGAGAAGCTTCTATTGCAAGCAGTGGAGACCTACGCATCCGTCTTAAGAACCGAGAATTCTGACACTCTCCCGACCAGGAGCAGGTGGTGGAGAAAGCGCAGGAGGATCCTGGGAGAAGAGCACCCCGAGACGCTCTCGGCCATGCATGCCCTCGCCCTCACGTATCAGGCGCAGGGACGAAACGCCGACGCGGCCAGGATCCAGGAGCAGGTGTTGGAGCAGGGCAGGAGGATCCTGGGAGAAGAGCACCCCGAGACGCTCTCGGCCATGCATGCCCTCGCCCTCACGTATCAGGTGCAGGGACGA
>Ga0302325_10021313_pt1 | contig 13570 bp, 17 predicted proteins | sample Palsa_T0_2_FD_201948 | JGI IMG/M metagenome (GOLD analysis project Ga0302325, IMG submission 201948) | Peat permafrost microbial communities from Stordalen Mire near Abisko, Sweden - Palsa_T0_2 | ecosystem: Environmental > Terrestrial > Soil > Palsa > Peat permafrost | place: Sweden: Abisko... | reverse complement strand
ACTCCCCCCCGCATCCCTCTCCCTCGCCGTACTACAACCCCCCCTCCACCGCATACTACCCTCCATATCCGTATCCACGCTGAATCCCATCCTCTTCTGCCACCCAAACAGCCGCTCCAGCTCCGCATCCCGCCGCTCCTTGCTAACCAGCCTCGCCCCCCTGATGGGCTGAAAAACTCCGAGAACCAAATCGCCGCGCCAGGTTTCGAGGAGGTGGTAGAGGTGTTTGCCTTTAGCAGGGTTCTTGTAGTCGTGTCGCGAGGGGGTCGGTGGTGTGGTTCCTGGTGGGTGCCTGTAGTTGGGGTTGGGGGCGTAGGCGTGGAGGGGGACGGGGCCTCGGATTGACCTAGAGGGTCGTTGTTAGTTTTGCTTTGTGATAGGGGGGGGAATAAGTACCAGTGAACTTGGTAGAAGGATTTCTTGGTCAGACCGAGGCACACTGACGAGGCGCGGTCGAGGTATTTGAAGAGTTCGTGCTGGAGACAAAGCGGGAGGTTGTTGATGTAACACTTGGTGGGGTCGATGATGGTGAAGCCTGTAATCGCATCAGTTAGTTTTGCGAAATGAAGTTTTTTTGGTGAGATGAGGTGAGAGGTGCTTACTATTAGTTGAGTCTCTGTCTTGATATTTGCTTTCTGCGATTGCGAGTGCTTGCTGCGATGAATTCGGTGTTGTCGTTGCCATGGTGGTGTCAGGAGCCATTGTTGCTTGCGAGGGAAGCTCTTGAGTGAGCCCGTTGTGAGACTCCATGTTGAGGTTTTTGGTTGTAGGAGGGAAGAAGGAAAGTTTGAGTGCGAGGAGATGAGGGAGTTTTTATACGCTTTTAGTTTGGCAGTTTGGCTGGTCTGAAGCAATTCACTCGAGAAGTGGTTGTCCGATGTCGCATACGGAGGCTGTTGAGCATTGTTCCGGGTCAGGGTGAATAAGGTGAAAGGATAGCTTGCGGGTTCAGAGTTAAGACACTGTACCGGGGAGTTTTAAGAGGATGGATTGTTTTCGGAGAAGAGCTCGTTTGTTTGCTTTGATGTTGCTGCTTGCTATTCGACGACGAGATCCTTTGCATTGAGATCAGAGTCAATGATATACGCTTTCCCACTATCTCAAGAGTTTTTTCGTCAGGTTGACCATCATGATCCCACAGTCATGGCCAGGACGGGTTCCTGAGAACTGAATCCTGCCTAACCAGTTCAAATTCAATCCCAAAACGGTGGTTTCCATTTTCCTCCCATTTTCCGCCGACATAGCAGCCACCCATCTCATTCACATCGCGCCTCGTTTCGAAAAGACACTTCTTCAGTTCAGGGAAGAAGCCGTCATGAGCGTAATCATCAGCCTCTTTTATCTCATCAGCAACTCCCTTTCGCATGATCTTTATCTTTGACCAGCAGATACCCAGATCTGGACCAATTAGACATAGATCACTTCCTCTAACATTCCAAAGATGGCTGCGTGTACTATAGGTAGGGCACTGGCATTTATTGATCATCTCCAAGCAACAAGAACACCTTAATCTGCTCATGGCACTTGAACTAACGTCTGGCTAGTCCATTTCCTTTTTTTTTTTTTTCAAAAAAGAGGGACCCATGTCCAGTCCAACCAAAACCAACCTATTTCCTTCAAATCCGTTCACATAGCCCCCTCATGCCTATTTTTGTGAAGCCCAATGCGCTGCGAATGCTTCAAGGCCACCTTGTCAATGAATTTGAACTTACTACTATCAAAGTGATACTTGAGTTCCATCCACCGCCTCAACATTCAATACAAACGAATCCCATGATCCTTCCTGGGAGGCGACGAATAGCAGGCTTTGAGAGGTACTTTTCTACGGAGACTGAAATGGGTCAGTAGAGTTTCTTATTGCAAAGGCCGAGACAGGTTGAGGAGGCTCTATCGAGGAGTTTGAAGATTTCGAGTTGAAGTTCGACAGGGAGGATGTTGAGGTTTGGTTCAGGCACTGACTTTTGTCAGTTTTACCATTTGAATCATGATTGAAGTAAAAATTTGAACATACTTGGACGACGCGTAGCTTGCAATCTTTGCAAAACAGCTTCATCGAATGCATTCACGATCGGAACCAGCATCGCGTCTGGAACGACTTCAAGGACTTGAACAAGCTGTTGTGTGATATCTTCTTTGGATACGTTCCAGCTGTATCATCCTTGTCAGAGTGAGATGCCATGATGTTGACTATCGTTGTTAAGAGTTGATTGAATTTTGTTGTTGGTATTAACTAGTTCGGGTCCGGGAACGGGAAGTTTCCTATCTTTTTACGTTGAGATTGGAGGTCATCGGATTTACTTGACTTGTTTTCTAAGAGAAGCCAAAATTTATGTTTAGCAGAGCCACGGCAATCATAAACCTGTAAGCGATTTAAACTAGGTTGCAAAATACGGTGTCAATTATTATGGTAGAAACCAATTCTGAAGGCGAAATGGTAGTCAGCGAGCAATGGGGGGAGTTCAACTAATGATCAACTTGTCTTGCCATAGCCTTTCCACTCTATCCATTTACCCCCAACATAAAAGCCACCCATGTCCATCTCCCCTCGTCTTCGTGCCGTATGGAGTCCAAACCACACTAAACTACTATCCTCATACTTCATACTTCCATATCGCTCCTTCGGCACGAACCTCGTGAATGACTTATCAATCACGAGCTTGGGGCCAACCCATTCTCGCAGTAAAGCAAACAAATGAACTCCTGAATCCCTTTCCGGTGGAAGGACACACCAAGAATTGAGTGATACGATTCCTGTCAGCCTTTTATACAGAGGGTATAATCGCTTGCAGGTGAGACCAAGGCATGTGGAGGAAGTGCGATCGAGAAGTTTGAAAATTATGGTGTAGATCTCTAGTGGCAATAAGGCTAGGGATGGTTTTATGCTCTCGGTGCTGTGGGATGCTTGGCTTGGTATCAGCTTTGTTGAACAGATTCAATAAGAAATGTGTAGAAGCGGCTTGTTTACCTCTGCTCTCGTCTTCAGCTTTCCTCAGCCCTTGCTCCTCCATAGCCCATATTCCCTCCTCCCAAGTCGTTTCAAAAGTCATCATTCCTTTTGCTATTGCTCGCTTGAGGTAGGCTTCAGGGTCGGTACGTAGTAGTGAGGGTAATAGTTGAGCTTTCATGTGAAAATGAGAATCGATATTTTGCAGAAAGAAGCACAATTTTGTCTGTTCTGTTACATTCACTTTGGGTCTCTAGAGCTCTGCAACCCATCTGATTACTTTACTGAAATCATTCAAGTGTGTGATCATTCCCTGGAGACTTTGGTGCATCGGGAATTATGCAGAAAATGTCCTTTATTTGCTTTCATGAATCTATGTGTTGGGGATACAAATAAGGAACAGGAGCACCAAGAGAGCTGTCAAGTTTGCCTGGTCACAAGCTTTTGGATAGAGAGTATGGTCCAAGATCTGATAGATTCCTCATGTGAAGTCTTGAGCGTCATTATGCTAATCTTCAAGACGTAGGAGGAACTCCATGGTGAAGAAAGTAGAAGGTGTAGTAGTCCCTCCATTCGACAGGCTTCCATTTCCCATCAACATGAAAGCCGCCTAACTCCTCCTCATCCTGTTTCTGACCCCGCTCAAGCATTCCTCTCTCACAACAGAAATTCTGGAATGTATCCCTATTCTCGGTCGCAAATTGGAATGCCTTCTTGCTCGTAAACCTCATGCGTGCTCGATCGATCACTAGAGGGCCAACCCAATCCCGTAGCAACTCAAACAAGTAGACTCCGGAATCTCTGTCGGGAGGAAGAACACACCAAGCGTTCAATGGAATCTTTCCTCGGATCGATAGGTGAATTGGATACAGGCGTGTGTTGGTCAGGCCGAGACAGGTAGATGAGGCTCGGTCGAGGAGTTTGAAGATCTTAATCTGGAGTTCGGTAGGGAGGGTGACGATGTTGGCTTTGACTGGCTTGTCATCTTCAAATAAAATCTCATTAGTTTTGACTAAGATGGAGGATTGACATGCATATTAATTCATCGTAAATACCTTTCTGAGCTCGTAATGCTCTTCTTCCCTTCGTGAAAGCAGTGCCAAAAGTCATTGTGTTGGTTGACTGAAGTTGTGGTTGTTGACAGTTTTGTACTTTTGGGTGGATGGGGAGAGTAAAGCAAGAATATTAGCTTTGCCCCGAAGGGATGACTTATATCTTGTCCAGATCGAGAATTCGGAGTGCAAATTCACTGGAAATGTTATCTGCTTAATTTTATATAGATTATGACGTTGGACTCGCTTTTAGGCAAGTAGAATGTAAAAACAGCCGCTTAGGTTGCAATACAAATCAACATGTCAACTTAGCACTCGTCATGATTGCAAGAATAGAATTTCCATGATATGGTCAGTGAGACACACACATGCACCATCATGCAGTAGACACCAGCCCGATCCCGAAACACATGAAATCGCCCTCCTGAATACATATTTCGGCCTGAACTCATTTGTCTATCCATTTCAACCCCATCAGGGGGGAAGCTTTGTGCTTACATCAATGCCCAATTATTATCTCCCGCTTCCCTTGCATCCTTTATTTTCTCCCTTTTATCCCGCTGCTTGGATTTGATGTCCTCACAAAACGGGTTTCCTCTTTCACAACACACAAGATCACAAGGACCTTCTCGCTTGACAAATTTGTCTTTGACACAATCGTACACCAGCTCTCGTCCCATCCATTCTCTTAGCAGCGCGTGCAAGCGGAATCCAACACATAATGGACTGTCCGGGACAAAGTAGAAAGCACAGAGTGGTACCATGCCGCGAACTCTCTTGGAGAGTGGATAAAGTGTCTTGCAGGTCAGACCTAAGCATGCCGAGGAGACACGGTCGAGGTTATCGAAGATCGTGAGGTGGATCTCTGGTGGTAGTGCTACAATTGTGAGTATTGCTTCATTGGTTGGATGGATTTGGGATTGATGGGGGAGAGTAATGCGAGTGGCTTGTTGGGTAGGCTCTTCGACTTGATCTGCGAAGTTAGCAATGGTTGTAGATCTAAGGATTGGAACAAAAATACTAACCTAACTCCCCTTGTACAATATCCTCCGTCATATCCTCTGCTTTGGTAGAAGCCATTGCGATAGCGAGTGCGAGTAGTCTTCGTTGCTGCGGTGCTCGTACGAAGGTTTTGTTTGCTGTAAGGGGTGTATGTAGATCGAGAGTTCCCGAGGGAGAAGTACAAGAAGCGAAATATATAGAAAGAGATTCACAAGAATCAGCCACGCGGCTGATGACATTGTCTTTCTAGAGATATCCGAAATTCTAGTGTGCCGACCAAAGACTAAAATTCTGCGGCTTGCGGTTAAGTAAGATCGTAAAGCCGGAAACAACTTAGTTATCGAGCCGTACAAAATGCTTTATAAAAGGTACAATCGCGTTGCTATTCCTTAGACGCGGATTATCTAGAGACTCCTTGCTTCCATACCTTCCTTGATCGCGCGGTGATTTCGTAGTCTATGCTTGCTCTTCGTCTACACCCTCATAATATCAAGCGACTCCCCACCACCTCATCCCTCGAGAAGATTATTAGATGACCCATCTTCTCATTTTTACTCTCTTCATAAACTCTCTTAAGCACTTCTCGTACCACTGTCACCGAATACAATGACGAGATGAATCCAATGGACACTTCGGCTATTTAGCTAGAAGTGGCTCGAAACACTTCAAAACTTCAACCGTTCTTTTGGAGATAAACTATTTCTTTTGACTCTATTTAATCATATGGTTCCTTTTTATTCCATCTATTTAGCTTTTTCTATTTAACAATGCAGTTGTCGTTTGAACTTTTGAAGTGTTTGGGTGTTGAAGCGAGGTTACCCTGAGAAGTGCAGGCGTCGATGGCCAGATTAGAGTGGGATCCAAAGATATGAGATCAGGGGACATAGTAACGTATAGCTAGGATGTAATTCAAGCAAGATCTTACGGTCTATGCAGAACGGCCGATATCAAGTAGTTGGAGAAGCGTTTTGCGAGTTGTGACTGGTAAGCACTTTTGGGCCCTTTACCAGACCATGTCAACCTCGTGAGACGAGAAGACGAGGAATTCGGAAGACTTTATTTTTTTTTTTTCATATTTCAATCGTGACGAGGGCACTTTCCATGTCAAGGACACGAGGTTGGGTGAGCTGCCTCAGGGCTGGAGAACTAAGAGCCATTCGCATGAAGGATATTTTTCGCCTTTCTTTAATTCTGAGACTAAGAAGATAACAGGCGATGATCCGAGAGTGATTATTGAAGCTTTGACGAGCTGAGGGGTTGAACTACAAGTTTTTGATCCAATATAAGGGAAAGATGTTATGTAATTTGGATTTGGGCAAGAGTTTACTTCTTTTGACGATTCTATTAATTAGGCATATATATTAGTTACAAGAGCGAAATTGAAGAAGTAGGGTAGCGCATATATTAGCTCCTAGGCCCCGCCTTCTTCGTTGTTGCCATGTAAGTCATTGGGCTTGGAGTAGTTCGCGCCCTCGTTCCAGATATGCGACCTTCAGCATTTAGAACAGCATTTGCTTTGCAATGGCTCGTTGGCGGACTTCCTATCATTGCGTTCTTTCTAGTGCCAGAGCAAGATTCTTCTCAAACCCAACCCAGCACAGGTCTGACCCAAGCAGATCACACGGTTACTTAATTCTGAAAGGACGAACGGAAGCAGCACACAACTCGCTGGCTCGTATATATGGCAATGACAATCACATCGATGTACGCTTAGCACATCTAAAATCTGGAATTTAGCATGAAAAGGGTCAGGATCAAAAAGCGACTTATCTGGACTGCTTCAGAGGTACTAACCGCAAACGAACTCTGACAGTCTGCCTCCTCATGGTGGGCAACGGCCTCACCGGCACCGCCCTATTAACCCAAAACATATATTTCCTAACTCTAGGCGGACTACCAGTTATCCATGCATTCGATATCAACATCGCAGGCTTTGGTCTCACACTACCGGTACTCATCCTGCCGCTGATTTAGTATTTTGGAAATAAGGTGAGACGACGACCAATATATCTCGGAGGGTAGTGGGGAATATCATCACCATAGGAGTTGTGGGAGGTCTTGGATGTGCACCATTGTCAGATAAGGGATATTTGGGCTATTGTTGTCCTTCTGTAAGTCTTCCCCCAAGCTCACACTTTTCTTTTCTGACACACGAAAGCAACGTCCTAATATCTTGGTAACTCTTCACCATGGTCCCCGTCCCCTGGTCTATCCTACCCGGACTCTCGTCCTACAGACTCAGTTAATTTACACGATTTATTTCAGTGATGGTGCAGGCTTTCATCTCCTGCCTCTTCCAATTTTGCACTCCTTATATGCACAATGTCGACACTGGGTCAGGGAATTTAGGGGCTAAGACGGGATTTTTGTTTATGGGGAGCAGTATATTGTTACTGGGTCTGGCGTGGCTTTGGATTCCGGAGACGACGGGTTTGAGCACAGAGGAGATTGATAGCTTGCATGAGAGAGGCATGAGTCTGAGGAGGTTTGGGAGAGTTGAGAGGGATGGGGAGAGGTTGGGTAGGGAGGCGGAGAAGGTGGTGTTGACGAGCTGGAGTCAGGACTCAGAAGAGTGAGAAGAGTTAGATGTGCTATTGGATGGTTCGCATAGGCTTCGTTTCTGGTTTGAACGAGTCAGGCGAAGAGAAGGGAGGGAGTTGGATATCATGTGCTCGGAATGGCGCTGATGGGGATGGGAACGGTTATCTACAAATCTTCCCATCATCCATAGCATCGGAAGAGAGTTTGAATATACAATCCTACTCAGTTCATAGATTCAACACAGAGCCGAACGTTAACGAGGCGAGAAATTTTCCGAGGTCACGGGTTCTCCATATCATTCACATGCCCCTAGATAACAAACCTCATTATCAATAACAAACCTCAACTATCACCTGTTCTATTTCCATCTCAGCTCACAGATCCGCATCAATCGATTGGTCAACAAGCACCTCCTCAATCTCAATTCATTATCATGCAAACTCCCTCATCTCGCTTATCTACCACAGTCAGCAGCCTCACGTGCCATCGTTCCTTTTCAGACGAGCCCCGAATCTCCACCCCGTCGATCATCCCTATTTTGAAAATGTCGCACAGCCTTACGAGGACACATCATGTTTCAAGACAAGAGATAAGATTCACAACAAGACACGTCCAAGCAACCCGTCTCATCCTGCACCCCAAAATTCCAAGCTCTGAAACACCCCTTTCTGATCAGAGCAGCTCCGTTCACGAGCCTCCAGTATTTCTGTAACGCGCTAGCGAGCGACGCCTACCGAGGCTGGAGGAACCTTGTACGGAGTACAGTACATTCGTTTCTGACTTTTTGGGCTTGTGTTAAGGGGCGAGAAGTTTTATTTCAGGCTTCCTATTACAGGCACTGCGGGATTTTTTTCAATCTCTTACAATTATCAATTGGCGCTCCTTGAGTTTATTTTCAGGGACCAGTGAGTTGAGCGAGTGATGAAAATGTGGGGCAAGTTTGCTATTCCGAGAGAGAGCGCGAGTGCAAAAACAGACGCGCGGGAGTCTTGCGCGGTTTTGCCCACCGCACAGAGCAGATTTTGCTTTTGCGAGGTGGGAATGGGGGGAATGGTGCACGCGCAACGAGTGGATGGGCGCGCCTCAAGCGCGAAGAGCTGCAAAGGGGCTTCGGTTGGGTGGTGGTGGACCACGATAGCGACGGCTAAATTGGGGAGTGTGGAGGGTTAGCATGCGGCGGGGTGAGGTGCAGCAGCCTTCTGAGTTTTGCTGCAAAACGAGGCCGTGAGATTGACTCCTGTGTGGTTGTTTGGAGCGGTGGTCCGATGGGAGGCGAGTTTGGCGGTGGTTTGCGGTGGTTTGGGTGGGTGACTTGTTGCAGGAGGAATCTTGCGCCTTGCATAGAAGCGCCCTGAGAAATGCGGGCGGGCGGGCTAATGCGGGTGGATTTTCTTCACAGATCGTCGGAAGGATAGGGTCACCCCTGAGTCCTGACCATACATCTGTGCGCTCCTCTCCTGGTGCTTTTGGCAACACGAGAGCATGAAAGCGCGCCAGAGCAGAGGTCAGAGTCAAAGTTTGGTGCGGAGGAGTCAGATGCATAGCTTCGGAACCTTGAGAACGTTGGGATGAGGGGAGATGAATGGCTTCGAGGGCAGGAGATGAGATGATGTGCTGTCATTTATTTCCATATATGACTGTACGGTTATGGGAGGTGTTCGTGAGTCACAATTGGAGGGAGAAGACGCATCTGGTGAACGGATGGCGATGGCCGCGGCTCGCGAGGGATCAATAACTCGCTTGCACCCTGCTGGGCTTCTCACGGCGGACATCGATTGGCAGCGCATGATTTAGGGGCCAAGCCACAAGACCAGACGTGCAGAACACGCTGGAAGGGGGAATAGGGGCACGGGCACTGGGGGGGGAACCTCGAGTACGAAGTACAGTGCAACTCCACCGCTCGGCTGTAGCAGGTGAGAGGGGCAGCAGTGAAGCCGTGCCATGAATAGAATACTTCACACAGATGACGGGGCTTTGTTTTGAAGACCCGACGAACTTTAGCCACCACAGCGTTGAATACGGAGTATGGATAGAGGAGTGAGACTGTGAGAAGTACTGTACTTTCGTAAAGTAGCCACTGCAGTGCAGCTGATTCAAGTGCTGCGTTTTGCAGCTGGTTTCCAAGTGATGCGCACCGTACCTAGAGTCGGATTGCCGGTGATTTCCTGGAGGGCTGGAATTGATGCTTAACTGCTGCCCCTGCCTCTGCACCCTGGAGCTTCTGGAGATCAATGCATCAGGTAGTTCTACTGTATCGGCATTGCGAGAGCGAGAACGAGGTCAGCAGTTGCCTCTTGTCACATCGCAAGCAGCCATCACAACGGTTCAGGAGCCGCAAGAGTACGATTCTAGCCCTCCAACAGGCTGTTGCCCTCCTCGACGATCACTGCTCGCATCTACGTGCGAGCCAATAGCGGTCGGCTAGCTGCTGCTGTCAACAGCCCACGAGCAGGTCGACGAACAGGCCCCAGTGCCCACGAACAGCAAGCCTAGACACTAGGCCCAATCCGGCCTAGCACCCGCTTGCCTCCTGCCCGCCCAATCGTCCTCCTCCCTTCTCTTCCCACACCCTCGACAAACTCTCTTTTCCATCATCCCTTCAGTACACCGCCCTTCTCTTTTCCTCTCGTTGTCGTTGTCGCCTCCATCCTCCATCTTCTCTCCCTAGAGTGATATCCGACAGGAGCGTGCTGGAATTGAGCTTGAGTTTTTCGCTGATTCTTCGCAATTCATCATCGGCCCTTTCCGGCCATTTGTCGTTCTTGCCTTCGGCTCCCTTTTTACCTCGCCCGCGCCCCCATCGATCCTGCCCTTTGATCAACCAGAACGGAGCAACAATCCCGCACTTTCTGCCTTTCAGCTCATCGGTCGCTCTTTGTTGAGTGCAGAGCATCGCACTTTCCTCTTCCCGGAAATCGATTTCATTACATTGAGCACTTCTGCTTCCCTCTTCGAATAGACAACACTCTGTAATTTGCAACGCCACGAACTACATAGTCCGCAACGCGTTTTGTTTCCCTCGGGTCACCCGGTTTTTGTGCACACATCTTGGATCACCACGAGCAAAGCTATTCCTTACAAACTTTTCGACAAAATCTTCACTGCTGCCTACTTTTCAAAAGCTTTGTCTCCGCTCAGCACGAGCTGTTTTTACGCTTCATAATTCTTCGACCTTTTCATACGTACAAAATCGATCGACTTGCTCGGTCATTTAATTCCCCTAATACCTTCGATCCTGCTTACTTGCTGAGCACATCGCCAACTCGACAGCCTTCATTCTCTCCGCGTCGACTTCGCGACCATCGATCTCTACGATCACAATATCCTCCGATCAACCAACCCACCTGTACAACATCACACTTCGAGTATGGACGCAGGCGGTCTTGCTCAGATGTCCTACAACAACTTCCCATCCAGTAATGGATTGGGAATGCCCGGCTCTGGCTTTGCTTCCAGACGGGCAAATGCACCGGCTCTCAAACGCCTCTCCTTCGAGCCAACCAAGCCATCCGACCCCCAAGACAATGGTGCTCCGACACCTCGCACCTCCCGGTCTCACTTGCTTGCAGGTTTGAGAACAGCCCCAAAGTCCGCCACTTCCAGCACGTTCCCCTCTACGGCTCCACCCACCCAGCTGCAACATAATACTGGGCTTAGTGCAAGCATTTATGCGGACAAAGAGAGTTATGGTGGACCGAAAACTTCCAGCTACTCCAAGCAACAAGATGGATATAACCAAATGAACAGCAATCGTCAGATGTACTCCGTTCCGGAGCAACCTCTTGCACCGCCCGAGATCTTCGTTGATGAGCACGGCCAGGAACAGATGGATCCGAACCTCTATGCTCAACTGGTAGCTACCAACATGTACCTCGCAGAGCAACAGCAACGTCTGCAGCAACAACTCATCAACGTGCAAGCCGCTGCCCAACAATTCCAAGGATTGAACTTGGGATTGGGAAACCAGATGCAACAACAGTTTGCTACGCCTCCGGTCACACCACAAAACATGTATCAACAGCAACAGGTCAAGAACCAGATGCAACCAATAATCACACCAGTGATGGGTGCTCAACCTGGAATCTATTCGTACTACAACCCAGTCACTGGACAGCAGAGCTACTTCATGGACCAGAGCGCACAACAAAACCAGTACATGGACCAGCAGGTCGTGCAGCAATCTGTCAACTATTCTCCACCTCAGCAAACTGGTACACCACGATTCCAAGTTTCACCACCTCCGCAATCAGATACACCTACGTTTACTCGAAGCATCAGCCCGCCCAAGAAGTCACAATCTCCTCCATCAGACCACGCTCCCTTGCCACCCCCATCGGCAGGCGCTTTCCGCCGTGGACACCGCAAGGCAAACTCGATGGCAATCGGTACTGACATCGCTCCTCAATTTGATGGCCCAAAGTCTGCGCTTCTGCCAAAGAGCATGGGTTTCCCATCAACTCCGACTGCATCCGGCTTTGGTCCTGGCCAAGCTCGCGCTGGTGAGCACCCCATCCGCCAACCCCGTGGACCACCTCCCTTGGACGAGTTGCTCGCGAAGCCCACTACCAAGTTTGAGGGTAGCAAGAACTTTGCTACTCGCACACGTCGAAATGCTGTCCACAATCTCGTTCGCGCAGGAATGGAACGTCGCAGAGCTCCAGGCAGTGCAGGCTCTGGTAGCATGTCTCCGGTCTCTGAGGTCGGCGAAGTGGCATTCTCTGCTTCATCAGATAATGACTCGGACAGCGGTCGCAGTGGAAGTGGAAGTCTTTCCGGTCGACCAACCGTTGGTAGTTCCCGCACTTCGGCTCACGGTGCTATTGGATCCGATAGGCCATCTTCGCGTCAAAAGGAGCGCTCCTTGGAACGAAAGTCGGTGGCATCTGACTTCACTACTGCTAGTGTCAGCAGTGATGAAGATTCTTCTGTTGGAGGCAGCTTTGCAGCTGTCTTCAAGAACGGTGGCAAGAAGCCAGAGCCCAACACTGTTGAGCGAAAGGCACCCATGTTGGTTCTCACATCGGCTGAGAAACGCAAAGGCCCTCTCTACTAGAGAACCACGAACTAAAGTCGACCGAGGGTAGATCCCTGATTGGCTGACATCCGATCACTCATTGTTTGTGTCAATTTGATATTGCATTCGACTGTCCATATTCCCTTGCTTTACCTTACGACGACGATGAATTACCAAGTCCTTAATTCGATATACAAGTACAACAACATTATTCTTTCTTTATTTCGACAACGAGATCCTGAGATGGATTGCGAGAGATTGCGACATGAGCATGGTAGATGCGCAGATGGACCTTGGATTGTATTCATGGTTTGCATTTTGGAGATGATAGGCCGGGATTGGGGTACTCGTTTCTATATCTGGCGCTACGTTGCATTGCTTGGCTGGGTCTGCTTGCTTGCTTGTTTGCTTGCAACGTCCAGCTCTGATGATGGTCTGAGGGACGCAATAGTAATTGTCAAAACACATGATTATAAGCCAGCCTGGATTGCGAGGTATGAGGGGATGATTATTGGGCTTGGGTTTTTACATGGGGTGGGCATTGGCGGTGTGAAGGCATAGCCTAGGTTGATAGATGAAATCAGAAATAGTGTAGTAATAGGTTTACCTATTTGTGCATCCTATGAATGATTTGTCATTGTGGAAATATGAGTTTGTTCTAATGGCACAGTTTGCCTGCACATATCCCCTCTATAAAAGCACCAAAACCACGCTAATGGTACCAGATATCGTTACACTCTTCACAATGCAATGTATATCCAGGATCTCAAATTCAAAATCTTCATGAAAATCACTATTTTCTTTTCCTCGTCACAGATCTGCTACCAAGCCAGCCCGAGTATGCCTAGCGGGCGGAATCCACCCGCGTGAGGCTGAGTACAGACAAACGTGTCTGCGAAGCCGTAAGACAATCTTCTTGGCCAGCAAAGTCGCATTCTCACCTGTACGAGGTGCTGGCTACGAACCTGCGATCAATTGATTACAGAGCCAACGAGAAGCGCAATTTCGATCGATTCT
>Ga0302325_10021306_pt1 | contig 13572 bp, 10 predicted proteins | sample Palsa_T0_2_FD_201948 | JGI IMG/M metagenome (GOLD analysis project Ga0302325, IMG submission 201948) | Peat permafrost microbial communities from Stordalen Mire near Abisko, Sweden - Palsa_T0_2 | ecosystem: Environmental > Terrestrial > Soil > Palsa > Peat permafrost | place: Sweden: Abisko... | reverse complement strand
CCAACGGCGGCGTCTCCATCGGTCACGATTAGCAACTCCGTGTTGCTTTTTTGTCTGTCATTCCCGAAGGGAATCTGCTTCTGCCTTTCAGCTAACTCGACGTGACGCATCCGTCACTCAATACGGCAAATCAATCACCTCAATCGAGAGCGCCGGAACGCTATGCATCCACTGGCCGCCTGAGACAGAAACACTCGACTCCACCGGATGGATCGCCTCCGGATCGCCCATTGAATTCGTAGCTTCGAAAGTCGCAGCATGAAGCGAAGTTAACCGAGCCGTATGCGCCCCTTCAATCCCGGGCAACCGCAATGACAGTGGCTGATTCAAGCTCGATGCGTTCACCAGCTTGAGATGCAGCACCTTGTCCTTCGTGCTCACCGTGCAAGAGTAGAAGAATCGCGGGTTTTCCCCGGAGATCGAGCTCTCCGCGGTGCCATCGCCCAAATGCCCCGCAAACAGCGACTGAGCCCAGTAGCTCGGCGAGACGTACGTGGTTCCCGCATCGAAGCCGATCAAATCCGTTGGCCACTCCATTGCTCCAGGGCTCACATTCACCAATAGCGGAGCATAACTCGCCATCACGATCAGGTCGCTGTTCCGCTCCATTGATGTCATCCAGGCCGCATCGCCCAATGCGTCGCCAAAATTAGGCGTCGGCGATCCCGACCGAGTCGCCCACTCGCCCACAAAGATCTTCGGCCCGCTCCGCGAAGCCTTGTCGTAGTGATGCACCAGATCCATCATGTCCGCGGGCGATTTGTAGTAATGCTCATCAGAAACATCCGCCGCAACTTTGGTCGCATACTCGCTGTTGCCATCCGTCGCAATCAGCTTGTACTGCGGATAGCGCTTATGCAGAGCCTCCGCAAACTGCGCATAGCGCTCCGGGTAGCTCCCAGACTTATCGAGATAGTCCTCGTTGCCTACTTCAATGTAGTGCAGCGGAAACGGCTCCGGATGCCCATCGCGCGCTCGCTCCGCGCCCCAGCGCGTGCTCACGTCGCCAGTCACGTATTCCACCTCATCCAGTGCCGACTGCACATACGGCTCCATATCTTTGCCCACGGCCACATGCCCGCCGCCAAGCGAATAACCGGCATAAACCGCCAGCACAGGCTCGACCTTCAAATCCTCGCACCACTCCAGAAACTCCAAAAGGCCCAGCCCATCCGATGACCAGTAAAACCACGGCCCCTGATGGCCAGCTCTATCCACCACCGGACCAATCGTCTTCTTCCAGTCAAACCGGTCCTGCACCGTCATCCCTTCCAAATAGTTCCCACCAGGCAGACGAAGGAACTTAGGATGCATGGCCGCCATGCGCTCCATCAGATCGACCCGGTTGCCATTAGGCCGATCGTGAAACGTGGGCTGCATCAACGAAACCAGTTGCAGCCACACCGTACCGGGATGGGCAACAGTGAACTCCACATGGTTGGCTATCGAAGGAGAAATGTCCGCCGTCGCAAGCTTGTACTCGTACCGCTTCCAAGCCCCACCCTGAACCGGCACTTCCGCCTGCGCCTCCACCTCTCCACTCGTGTTGTTCACCATCCGCACAGTAATCGGACCGATCCCCGAATCTTCAACCCTGGCATAGAGCGATCCGGAGTAGACCGTATGAGGGCGAAGCCCAAAACCCCAGAACCCTGGGTTAGTCAGGCCAGCCTCATTTCCCTGAGAGGCACGGCTCACAGAAAGCTTCATGCTATAAGGCAAAGCCTCACTTGGCCCTGTCGAAACATCGAGAGCCCTGCTCGCAACAGCATTGCCACGCCGCACCAGATCCCAGGGCGGTTCGCCCTCCCAGTCGGCATGGAAGGCGCGATTCTGAATCATCTCCGCATACAGGCCGCCATCATAGGAATGGTTGATCTCTTCCGTCATCAAACCGTATAAAGTCGGGCTGACCGGCGAAACGATGTGCGCTACATCGACAGTCAGTTGTGCAGGCACTGCATCTCCCTGTTGAGCCATCAAGCCTGCATCGGCCACCGCCGCGAACAGCAGTAGGCAGCCCGCGCAAATTGCAATCGATCGATTTTCCATGACTCGCACCCTAGCACACCAGATCACACACTCTCAATCCACATACTGAAACCGCATTGCATGGAATTACAACGCAAAAGCGCGCAATGCAAATTGTCAGAAGACCCCTTCGGCCCTCACAGCTAGCGAGCATGCGCATTGGCCGCAGCAAGCAGGAACACAAGCGGAGCATTCCAGTTGATCGCGACCTCATTGAGCGAATAAGCCCGATAATCGTCCATCCACATTCGCATGGGCGGAAGTTCAGGCAGCGTGAGCCCAGCCGGCTCAGCCGGCTTCGCATTTGGTCCGCCGGACATCAGGCCCGGCCATGGTGCTGAAATATTGTCGGCGATGCTGGGCCGATGATGAGGATGCTGAAATGGGTTCGTTCCAACCTGAGTCACCCAGGACACGCCGAAACAGTTGCGGCCCAGCAAGTAGTGGAGGTTACCGAGCGCCGCCTCAACAGCCCGCAAATCCGGCTGAAAGTGGTTCGCCATAAGCAGCAGCAACGACTGGTTGGCAGCGATGGAATTCGAACCCCAGCGATAGTCTACCGCTGCCAGAGTGTGTCCATAGCCGCTGGCGTTTCGACGGGTAATGAGCGTCTGAGCGGCATCCATGGTCTGCTTGAGAATGCGGCTCTTGAGTGGCTCCGAAATCCTGCGTTCCGCCAGCAGATAAGTCCAATAAGCCATGGAAGCAAGACCCGGCCACGACGGAACCCAGATGGACTTCTCAGGAGCCAGCGCTTCGACTCCGTCCAGGAAAGTCCGCTCATATTGCTGATCCCCGGTAGTTCGCCAAAGCTCAGCCGAGGCCCACAGGATCTCGTCATTGCAATGCTTGTCGTCATACCCTCCCGTGCCGATGCTTGGAGGATTGCTGAACGTTACATCAGGATGAGCGACAGCCCAACTCCAACCGCTCTTCGCAGCCGCCAGGCAACGGGCTGAGAATGCTGGATCGTACGCGCCATAGCAGCGTGCTGCAATCGCCATAACGGCAGCGAGGTCGGCAGTAGCACAGGTGCTCTTGTACGGCGTAGCCCCGGTGCCAATGACATAGCTTGTGAGTTCGTCTTTCTCCGGCATAACGAACCCGCAGAACTGCTCACTCGTCTGCTTGTGCCAGACGCCGCCATCCTCATCCTGGAGTGAGAGCATCCACTCCAGGTTCCATCGAATCTCCGCAAGATAATCAGGGACTTTCCCTCCTGATTCCGGAATATCGAGTGAGAGTTTTTGCAGAACCTGCGGATAAAGCTCCCACGCCCACAACAACGTTCCCACGCTAAGCCCGCAGTTGACGACATAGCGGCCGTAGTCACCAGCATCATGCCAGCCTCCATGATTCCCGACTGCTCCCTGACGCCCAGAAGTAGCGTGATACGCGCCTGACATGTGGCAGGCCGGATGACGATAACCCCCACCAAGGTCGACTGCACACCCGCAGCGCTGACCATAGAAAGAGCGCACAGTGAGTCTCAGCGCGTTGCGATACGCATCCTTTCCGATATAGAAAGGCTCGCTGCGTTTACCCTGCGCCGCGAACCGATAGGTTCCAGGCGCAGTTACTCCAGAAAAATCCGCCAGGGCCACACGATCACCGGAAGTGGAATCAAGCACCGGTGAGGTGAGCGTGCCATGAAATACCTGCTTCTTGCCGTCCTCAGAATAGATTTGAAAAGTAGCGTCCGCTGCATCCTGCGCCTGCACGGTAGCAATCTTCTCTCCGCCAGGCAGGAAGCCAACCTGATTGAAAGCAGCAATGCCTAACGCCGCAGGTCCACTCGCGGCCCGTGATCTCTTCTCAGAAATCGCAGCGCCCAGAGCGGAAAGGCCAACATACTTCAACACTGACTTCAAGACAGATCGGCGGTTCATCGCCCCATCTTACGACATATTCCACGCAAGATGATCCGCATACAGCGACCAACTAATCTCAAGTTCTGTCGATCCCGTTACGGAACCATGACTGTTTCTTCGCCAGCGTCAGAAAAAGTAATTACACCACCCCAGATACACATCAGCTGTGAAACGTTATCGAGAGTGGGCATATTAGCGAGCATGACGGTGGAGGCTCCCGGAGTCCAGGGCGCAGGCGTAACTGGAATACAAGGCATCGGGGTAAGCACTCCCAGTGCGGCTGTTGTAGCAGCGGCAACCTCGGGGTTTGACGGCGACATGCACATGCCAAAGGGCATGATGTTAGTCAGGGGAATATTGTCCATGATATTGGCGTCCGGCATCTCACTGGTGAATACCTGATTCGTGGGCAGAACCACAAGCGAACTCGGCGCCACACCGAAAGTACATTGCATCATCGCTCCCATGCAGACTTGAAGTGGCATTATCGGACTCCTTTCCAATCAGCAACGAGTCTACGCCAGACACGAACCTTCCGAGAAGTCTGCAAAATGATCGAGAAGCGAACTGACGTTTGCCGGGAATTATGCGCCAATAGCGCATCCTTTAGACAATCAATCAGGATTCGCCAGTTCCCAACCCAGAAACGGCAACCAGAAAAATCTCTAAGTCCGCCGAACAAAGACATCACCCCAGCCGTCAACGCACCAAAATGGGCTCAAAGCGGCCCAGATCGCACCCTAAAATCCATGTAAGACCACTTAAATGAATGGCTTACAAGGAAAAACCTGCCCACCCGGGTCTGGCACCATTTGTTCGTCTCTAAGCGTCGGTGAACACCCCTGCGCGCGGATGTCCTTTAGCCAGCGGCGGAGGAGCAGTCGGATCGCTGAAGTCCGCCGTCCAATGCCAGTTCTTGATTTCGGGCATATCGTCCAGGTGCAGCCGAATGTAGTCGTAATGCTCCTGCAACTTGCGGCTGAACATGTCGATTACATCCGAAGACTGCGAGCGCAGCCGCGGCACATGCTTCAACGCCTCAATAGCCAGATGGTATCGGCTCATGTGGTTTAGCACCACCATGTCGAACGGCGTAGTAGTAGTGCCTGCGTCCATGAATCCTCGCACATGAAATCTGCTCTCGTTGGAACGGCCATGCACCATTGAGTGAATCAGCCAGCGGTTGTTGTGAAAGGCAAAGATGACATGCGTATCTTTGGTGAAGAGCGCATCGAACGACATATTGTCCATTCCATGAGGATGATCGTCAGGCATCATCAGCGCCGTAAGATCCACGACATTCACCACCCGCACCTTGATGCCGGGAACATACTTCTGCAGCAGCCACGCAGCAGCGCATGTCTCGATGGTGGGCACGTCACCCGCGCAGGCCAGCACTACATCCGGCTCATCGCCTTCATCGTTCGTAGCGAAGTTCCATATAGATGCGCCCCGTGAGCAGTGTTCAAGCGCTTCTTCCATGCTCAGCCATTGCAATTGCGGCTGCTTGCCGCAGGTAACGATATTGACGTAGTTGCGGCTCCGCAAACAATGGTCGAACACGTTCACAAGGCAGTTGCTGTCTGGCGGGTAGTACACCCGAATCGTCTCACTCCTGCGCCCCAGAGCATTGTCCACAAACCCCGTAGCCTGATGACTGAAGCCATTGTGGTCATTGCGCCATACATGACTCGTAAGCAGGATGTTCAGCGATGCCAGAGGCCTGCGCCAGGTGAACTCCCGGCATTGCTCCAGCCACTTGGCATGTTGCGTCAGCATGGAATCCACAACTTGCGCGAACGCCTCATATGAAGACCACATGCCGTGGCGTCCGGTCAGCAAGTATCCTTCCAGCCATCCCTCGCAAAGATGCTCGCTCAACACCTCCATCACCCGGCCATCGGGGCTGAGATTGTCATCGATCGAGACAATCTCTCCCATAAAGCAGCGTTTGGTCGCCTCAAAAACAGAGTTCAATCGGTTGGAGTCCGTTTCATCCGGGCAGAACATTCGGAAATTGGTCGCATTCAAATTGATAATGTCCCGGAAAAACTCTCCCAGTTTCCTCGGAGCCTCTGCCACAACCTGACCCGGCCCCGGAATCTCAAGCGAGTAGCCGGCGAAGTCGGGCAGATCCAGCGAAGTCAATACTCTTCCCCCATTCACATGAGGATTGCCCCCCAGCCGGCGATTGCCCTTCGGTGCAAGCTGCGCAAGCTCATCGATAAATCTTCCCTTCTCATCGAAGAGTTCTTCGGGCTTGTAGCTTCTCATCCATGTTTCCAAAATCTTGAGGTGCTCGGGATTCTCGCGCACTGTTGCGAGTGGAACCTGGTGCGCTCGGAACGTACCTTCAATTGGCACCCCATCCACTTCCTTCGGGCAGGTCCAACCCTTGGGCGTACGAAAGACGATCATGGGCCAGATCGGTTGCTTCTTGAATCCACTCTGACGCGCATCCTGCTGTATGGAGCGAATCTCCGCGTAGCAAGCGTCCAGCGTTCCCGCCAGAAGTTGATGTACAACTGCGGGATCATCCCCTTCAACAAAATAGGGCTTGTATCCGCGCCCTTCATACAGCGCCTTGAGATCCTGGTCGCCTGTGCGTCCTTGAGTCGTAGGCCCTGAAATCTTGTAGCCGTTAAGATGCAGTATCGGAAGCACTGCGCCGTCTCGCACGGGATTGAGAAAGTTGACCGACTTCCAGCTTCCTTCGAGAGGACAGGTCTCCGATTCTCCGTCGCCGATCACGCAGGCCACAATCAGGTCGGGATTGTCAAAAGCTGCACCAAAAGCGTGAACCAGCGAATAACCCAGCTCTCCGCCCTCATGCAATGAATTGGGAACATGCGGCCCGCAGTGACTCGGCACTCCACCCGGAGTGGAAAATTTTCGAAAGAGGAGCCGCAAGCCATTTTCATCGGGCGTAATCTCTGGATGAACCTCGGTGTAGCTTCCCTCCAGGTAAGAGCATGCGTTGAGCGACGGTCCGCCATGGCCGGGACCAGCTATATAAATGATGTCCGCGTTATGCTCTTTGATGATCCGATTCAGATGGATGTAAAGCAGATTTTGGCCCGGAGATGTACCCCAGTGCCCTAGCAGCCGCGGCTTGATCTGCTCTGCTTTCAGCGGCTCTCGCAAGAGTGGATTTTCGAAGAGGTAGATCTGGCCGATGCAGAGAAAATTCGCGGCTCTCCAATAGCGATCCATCTTGTCGAGGGCTTCATGCGTGAGAGGACCATCCGCAGGTCCCGCTTTTGCCTCAATCTTGCCCTCGGATGCAACCGCAGTAGAAAGGGCTGAGTTGAAAATGAAATTCTCTTGCGCTACAGACTTTTCGTCAGGAAGACTGCTTTTGGTATCAGAGCTGGCGTTCTTTTCTTCAGTATCCATGGTGCTTATTCCCCTCAATTTTCCATCTCAGGTAAGAAGCCGGTGACAGATAACACACTTGGCGATGCAAGCATTGATCGCAAAACCACACTTGCTTTGCTCTTCAAGCAGCCTGCGGAATGGACTGCAACTGCCGCAGACGCTCTGAAGTGGTCTTAGGATACGCCATCTTGGGTTGGCCGAGAGAGTCAAGCACGACGTGAGCAGCACGACGTGAGCAGCACGACTTGAGAATCAATCAGGCGCGAACCTCACAAGGAACATGCCCTCGATCCAGAGAATATCTTTTGTCGAAGAGAGCCGATGTGCAGTATCGCTCCAAACGAGGCCACACACTGATGTAAATGGTGATAATTCATCAGATCATTAAGATGTCATTAAGATATTCCCGACCACTCCGGAATAGTGTTCCCCTGCGCGCCAGGATCAATCGGCCGCGGCGTCCACATCAACACATTCCACCTTTGTCGCGCTGAATGTATGTCCTCGCAACGTAAGATAGAAAAGCAGTTCAACGCGGCTCGAAACACCGAGTTTCTCGAACGCCCGAAACAGATAATTCTTTACTGTATGTTCACTCAGACCCAGCTCACTGGCGATTGTCTTGTTCGTCTTGCCCTTAGCCGCATACTGCACAACCTGCAATTCTCTCGCCGTCAATGTCGGGGAATCAGACGCGGTAAACAAGTTGGGAGCAGGAATGTTCTGGAAAGCCTCCAGAAGAGAGTTCGTTTCCTCTCTTCCAGCCCAAATGAATCCTTTTCTCACATGCTCGACGCAGTCAAGAAAATCCGCCATAGGCTGCTGCCTTGAAAACACCCCGCGCGCCCCGGAACGAAATGCTTTGATGACCGAATCACGATTGGCCTGATTAAGGAGGATCACAATATAAGTATGGGGGTGATCGCGACACACTTTGTACGCTAAATCGAAACCATCCCCAGAATTCGCACTGAGTTCAGCGCCGATTACGACCAGATCCACTTCGCTCGTCGAAAGCGCGTAAGAGAGATCCGCTGCATGAATCGCCGCGGCTTCACATCTGCAGTCCCGGACAAGCGCGTTCGCCAGAAGATCGCTGCTCATCGAATCACGATCGACGATTAGCACCTGAAATGCGGCTTCAACATCGGGAGCAATAGTCACAATTTTCTCCCCCTTGCTCGACTTCGGCAATATCGGAGAACTTCCTCCACGATTCCTGAAGGAGTCGTTCCTGGAGTCTGATGAGGACTGTTGCAAGCTGTAAATCTCCTGTTGCTGCCCAGAGCAAAGTGGCTTGGAACAGCTCGGTGACTATCTTGCGGCTTAATCGCGACCTTCGCGAACTCTACATCGCGTGAACTGCAAGGAAAGGGCATACCGCGTCCGAATCGCAAGACGTTGATCCCTACTCCAATGCGCTCCAGAGTACTGAGCCAAGAGGCCAACTTCAGAGGTATGCTTTAACTGTACCCTTCCTTCAGACTTTTGCAAGAGCTTTTTTGCTCAAACACATACTTTCTTCTCTATTGTGAACCAAGATGCTTACTCTGCAGGCTTAGGAACCATTAGGCCTCATCAGAACGTAGCATAGAGAACAATGGCACCGTGACCGCCCCCCGGTCTTCTCACGCAATTTTCAAACATTCGGCGTCTTGTGGGATGTCACCTGGCTTCATATCCTTAAATTGACTATGAGACCAGGTCCAATTCTTGAGCGCAGTCTGCAGCGCAGAGCCGCAGTTCGGTACAAACTGCAGCTGCCCGTCATTTTCCATTGGAATGACGGGAGGGAGCACACTGCCGGAGGCTTCACAAGTGATGTGGCGCTGGACGGGGCGCTGATTCTCAGTAGCAAGTGCCCACCCGTCGGATCGGAAGTTCGCATTGAGGTCCTTCTACCCTCGCCAGACCAGAGCGGTGAGGAATTGCGGATCGAGTGCACGGGGAAAGTGACACGTGTTGTGGAGCAACCCGGCTTCAATGCTTTTGGCGTCCATGGAATATTCGACGACGATCACCTTACGCGTCAGGTTTTGCAGTAAACGGAAGTACGTGCGGGATCGGAAGGTCTCGTTATGATGTCTGAAAATCAGCAAGTGTCGCGGTTTTGCGCGGCGCAGAGTCTGATGTTCGAGTTTTTTGTAGTGACCAACATCGGGATGTCCGATTCCAACGTTCAGTCCAAGACTGATCCTGCGGGGGGCAGATCGCATCGGTCATACGGTCGTTGAAAAGAAATATAGGGCGTCCTGAATATGATCGGAAGCGATCCTGGGACCCAGAGGGCGAAGCTATGTTAAGTGCCATTGACACCGACAACGGATACTCACGATCATCTGCTGCCCATGGTGCCGGCATCCGGGATCTGAAGTCGGATAACGATGGATCGGGGGCCAGCTGGTTCGCAGTTTGGACCAGATCGCGTCAAGAGAAGGTGGCGGCATCGACGCTTGAAACTCTCGGCGTCCCACACTTCCTTCCACTGAAGTCAGAGACCCGTCAATGGAGCGATCGCAAGCAGAAGGTTTCTGTGCCTCTTTTTGCCGGTTACCTCTTTGTCCGTCTAAATCTTCTCAAGGACAGCAGGCTCCAGGTTCTTAAAACTCCGGGTGTGGCTGGCCTGGTCGGCAATAGCAACGGACCACTCCCGATCCCCGACCAGCAGATCGAAGACATTCGTGCAATCCTCAGCAGCGACGTCGAGTATACGGTTCACCCATATCTGACAGAAGGCGACCGCGTGCGGGTAGTTCGGGGCGTACTGGCCGGCGTGGAAGGTCGGCTGCTCCGTACAAATTCAGCATCCCGGCTTATAATTTCAATCGAAATGATCCATAAGTCACTCGCGGTGAGTGTCTCGCGGCAAGACGTCGAGCCGGTTAACAGATACGCGGCTTGAGTAAGTGTTCAAGGCAATCCGTTGGGCCCGGTTAGGCCCTGAAGGCACATGTCTAGGTAAGGAGCATTCAATGATCAGGACTAAATCTCTCGCGTGGACACTGGCAAGCACACTCTGTGCGGCCGGGATATTGACGTTTGTAGTGCAAACATCGGCCGCAGCGCAAGCTTCCCAGAACTCCGGACCCGTACTCGAGAACCGACACCCTCGCTACATCCTGCAACGAGAGGACGTGTTGCTGTTGACATTCCCTCTGACCCCGGAGATCAATCAGACGGTGACTGTCCAGCCCGATGGCTATATCAATCTCCAAAATGCGGGGAGCGTATACGCGCAGGGTCTGACCGCTCCCGAACTGGTTCTAGCCGTCAAGAAGGCCTATACGGGTATCCTTCACGATCCGATCATCGACGTGGACATTCAGGACTTTCAAAAGCCGTCGTTTACCGTGCAGGGTCAGGTAGGGAAACCGGGTCAATATGAGTTGCGCGCTGACATCACCGTCGCGGAGGCCATAGCTATCGCCGGTGGAATGACGATGCCAACCGCCAAGACCCAGGTCTTCCTCTTCCACCGGGTTTCCAAAGATCAGATGGAAGTGCGAAAAGTAAATCTGAAGGACATTCTCAATGGTAAGCATGTGAATGAAGACGCGATGATGCAGCCCGGAGACATGATTTATGTGCCGGAGAAGTTCATCAGCAACTTCCGCAAATACGTTCCCTACACAGTTGGAGCCATTGCGGGCGATTACTTTACCCCGTAAACTCGCATTTCGTTCTTATCATGACAAGGCACTGGCTTAACTCAGGATTAGAAGGAGTTCAAGATGTACAAGACGACTGCTAGAAAATCGATCAGCGACGGAGCCGAGGACTTTTCTCTTCGAGATATAGTTGCTCCCTTATTCCGCCGCAAGAAACTGCTTATTATCACGCTTGCATGCGTCTTTGTCGGACTCACTCCGATCGGACTTCTCTTGCTCTATAAGTTCAAATCCGAGATGGCGATCCTGGTCAATCGCGAACGCGTTGATTCCCCGGTCACCACTGGGGTATCGAACCAGACCATCACGCAACCCATTCCGATGGCAGAGGAAGAGATCAATTCCGAGGCTGAACTGCTCCTAAGCCAGGACGTTCTGGAAAAAGTCGTCATTGCAAACCATCTCCAGGAACACAAGCCTGGTTTTTTGGATTTCATTCTGCCTAAACGGGACGAAGCGTACGAAGTCGCGACCGCAGTCAAGACGCTGGCTCGCAAGATAAAGGTCAGGCCTTCAACCAAAGCAAATATCATTGACGTATCGTACAGCTCCACTGATCCGAAGCTGTCTTATGCCGTGTTGAATTCGCTGGGCGGCTTCTATCTCGATAAAGATGCCCAGGTGCATCGTCCCCCGGGCTCTTACGAATTCTTTGCCGATGAGACATCCCGGTACAAGAAGGCTCTTGACGACTCGGAAGCAAAACTTCGCAACTTCGTGCAAGCGCCGGGCGCGTCCGCACCCGATCTGCAACGCACAGATCTGGATCTTCAGCTAGCTAACTCTATCGGGCAATTGCACACCACGCAGCAGGCCGTCGCTTCGGATGAAAAGCGCATTGACAGCGACAAGCAGCAGATGAAAGTCACTCCACAGCGGTCAACCACACAGCTGGCGTCGAGTCCAGCGGACCTCCTGCTGCAACAGCTCGGAAGCAGCCTGTTGGCTGCACAGACCAAGCGGAGTCAGTTGTTGTTGAAGTATGACCCCAGCTATCCGCTGGTTCAAGAGGCAGATCAGGAACTTGCCGAAACCCAAGCTGCCTTCGATAAGGCTCAGCAGACCAAGTACGTTACCGAGAACACCAACGCCGACCCAACCTACGAGTTGTTGAGAGAAGACTTAGCCAGGACGGAAGCCGATCTGGCAGCCCAGAAGGCAAGTCTGGCAGCTAACCAGACAAGCATCGCCAGCATGCAGACCCAGATGTCCCAACTGGCCGAAAAAGGGCTGGATGAAGCCGATTTAACTCGGGAACAGAAAGCTAACGAAGATAACTACTTGCTGTACCTTGGAAAACGAGAGCAGGCGAGAACTTCGGATGCTCTTGATAAGACCAGGATCGAGAACGTAGCGATCGCAATTCCTCCTTCAATCCCGGTTCTGCCTGTTCTTAGCCCATTCATGATCGTGTTGTTCGCGCTTGTCGGCGCTGGGTTCATCAGCCTGGCCACGGTCTACACCGTAGATTACTTCGATTCCTCCTTCCACACTCCAGGAGAAGTAATCGATACTCTGGGCATCCCGGTAGTCGTCACAATGTCGAAGAGGACGGCGTAGAAAAGCGATGGTCTTGCGTTACTTCAAATTGCGGGAACAACCTTTCGGCGTCACGCCGGACCCGCGATATTTGTACGCCAGCGCCACGCATAGGGAAGCTCTTTCATCGCTGCTGTACGGAGTGGAATCGGGCCTTGGCTTCGTAACTTTAATTGCCAATCCTGGGATGGGCAAAACGACGCTCCTGTTTGAAGCATTGCGTCGAATGCAAGAGACCACTCGAACGGTCTTCCTATTCCAAACGATTACCACTCCGATCGATCTTGTCCGCGCGTTGTTGATCGATCTCGGCGTCAAGGATACTCAGGGAACTCTCGTAGAGTTGCAGACACAGTTGAACGAGGTCCTCGTAGAGCACGCTGCTTCCGGAAAACGCCTCGTCCTGGTCATTGACGAGGCACAAAATCTCGATGATTCGGTTCTTGAAGCCGTGCGCATGCTCTCAAATTTTGAAACCGCAAGCCAAAAGCTGATGCAGATTGTCCTGGCTGGACAGTTGCAGCTCGCCGATAAACTGGCTCAGCCGAGACTGCTCCAGCTTCGTCAACGGATCTCGATCTTTGCTCATCTGAAGCCACTGTCGGCAGCTGAGACTGCGGCCTACATACAACACCGGCTGAGAGTTGCCGGGTTAAGCGTGGACCAATCGCTCTTTACCACCTCAGCAATAAACTTGATAGCCCAGAAGAGCGATGGAATACCACGGAACATCAACAATATCTGCTTCAACGCCCTCACCCTGGGATGCGCGCTTCAACGCCAGACAATCGATGTCGATGTAATTCAAGAAGTAATTGCAGATCTTGACTTCGAATCGGCCACCTCTTCTGCCGAAGCTGCTAAACCTAGCGCGCGGGAGCCAAAGCAACCAGCGTCTCAGCACCCTACGAGCCGGTCCGCCTTATCAAAGCTTCGAACCGCATCCGTGCTCGCCGCCGCCTGCGCAATTATTCTGGTCTTTTCATGGCTCATCATGCAAGACTATCGCGCCTTAAAAGCGGATGGCACAGTCCAGGCAAGCCCCAACCCGACTGCAGCCGCTAAAATCCCCCCCCCCCCCGGGA
>Ga0302325_10021305_pt1 | contig 13572 bp, 12 predicted proteins | sample Palsa_T0_2_FD_201948 | JGI IMG/M metagenome (GOLD analysis project Ga0302325, IMG submission 201948) | Peat permafrost microbial communities from Stordalen Mire near Abisko, Sweden - Palsa_T0_2 | ecosystem: Environmental > Terrestrial > Soil > Palsa > Peat permafrost | place: Sweden: Abisko... | reverse complement strand
CCTCTTTTCCGCATCTTCAAGTTTTCTCCTTCTCCCTTCCTCGATTTCCGCCAAAATCTTGTCTTTATAAGGGAACAGATTGGGGATCCCAGGATCTTTCTTTAATTTCGATCGCCATTCTGGGTTCTTCTTTCCGAGCTTGCGATCCTTCTTTTGCTTCGCTGCAGAAGCCTTCTGAATTTTGTGACGGAGCCGTACCTGGTTAAGAGGGGAGTCAGGAATAGCTCCATAGAGGATGTTTCGTGAGAATTTGGACTTTGTCTTTGGAGAAGACCATGAAGATGTTCATGAGGGGGGGAAAGAATTTCTCCACTACTACTTACAGGCTGACGCTTGCTTTTAGGCTCTAAAAAATCACAGTCAGCATTTTTATCATGTCAATAATACATAGGAACATACTGCCGGGTTTATTAATGCCTCCCATGGTTGCTGTGATGGGGAGACAGACATTGTATTTTCTAGACCCTTATCGCAAAAATTTTGCCTATCAGTCTTAACGATTTTTAGACGAGGCGTTGCAAGGCTGCACGTGATTCCTCCCAAAATTGGCACCCCTACCCAAAGGGCAACAGTAGCCACCTCGAACTTTAAACGTAGACAGTGTCCACGAACGCATGAAAATGATCTCCTTTCTTTTAGAAAAATGTCCCGACAATCGTTCAGCAGATTTTAGAGTCCCAATATATTGATATTTTAGATTTGCCACTCGGCATACAAATGTTTTGTTGCACATCGCACTTCTCGAGGAGGGTGACAAGTATGACAGACCTGGTGAAAAGTCAGAGCCCACTTCGGCAAGTTGCTCCTCAACCACGAAAGCTGTTCAACCACAACGACTTGCGTTCTGCAGCCCTCAACCTCTAGAACCCAACTCTGCCTTCAAAACGCTGTAAATCTATTAATTTGCACCCTTTTATTATCCAAATCGTTCTGGGAGCTCTTAAAAGCCATAGACCACCGGCTATCACTCCAGCAATGGGATCCCACTCTCCAACTTATTCTTCTCCTCCCCAACAGGTTTCATTTAGGGGCCTGCTCTTCGATTTTGATGGCACTCTAGGGTTCGCAAAATCTCTTTTAATTGCAACTGGGACTTTTCCTCCTCGTATCATGCACCACGATTACACACCCTAATCCTTCTCACGCTTTGCTTCCAACTTGCTAAACAGGAAATGACTAACTCCTCCATCATCCAGAGATTCAACAGATGCAGTTATCAAGCACTGGCACACGTAAGATCAGGGAGGCAAGTCCGCACCGCTCGTAGCAACTGATACTACCTACAGGATCGGTAACGAAATCGGCGTCGATCCGAACGTGATTCTGCAGACGTCCCACGGCAGGCGCAGCATCGATGTCTTGAAGATCCTGAGCCCGGAGAAGGCGAATTGGGAATGTCAGTCCACCTCCCTCCTCCAGCGCTGATCCCCTCTGCATGCAGCTATGCATCTCTCTCCAAGTTCACGGGATTGGATGCCTCTGTCTCGTATTCAAAATGCTTAGCTCTCCTTTCGATATTTTGGTGGCAAGGGGTGCCTCAGCCGCGATTTGGGAGCTAATGGACCTGTTTATTTTTGCACAGATATCAAGCATATGGAAAGCTTGCTGCCGAAGAATTACGGTGGGGATGTAGTGGAGATTCCCGGCGCGAGAGAGCTATTGGACTCTGTCACCAAAGCTGAGGTACCGTGGGCGATCGTGACATCGGGCACGACGCCGCTTGTAATGGGCTGGCTCGACGTATTAAAGTTTCCGGTTCCTGAGAACTTGGTTGTGGCGGAGGATGTGAAGAACGGGAAGCCGGATCCAAGCTGCTATTTGATGGGCAAGGAGAAGTTGGGATTGAAGGGCCAGGCCGAGGTCCTCGTATTGGAAGATAGTCCCGCAGGTATCGCGGCTGGGAAAGCCGCTGGATGCAAAGTATTGGCAGTGGTTACCTCTCATAGTGTTGAGCAAGTGCTTGCTGCTCAGCCAGACTGGATCGTGAAGGATTTGAGGAGCGTCAAAATTGTGAGACATTCAAAGGCTGGGGTAGAGTTGGAGATCTTAGACGCGTTGAAAGTTGATTGATTGGTATTTATAGAGGCTCTAGACCATGCAGACCGCGTGTCCAAAGCATATAGACTGAGCAATGGCATATCATTGGAAGATCTTGGTTCTTGAAGATCCAGCGGGATGGATCAAGATCCACGCGCTTTCGGCAGCGGCACAAGTTGGACCCTGAAAATGTCACCATCGCAATGGGATATTGAACAGGGTCACGAGCAAATAGAAAGCCTGGGACAAGAGAAAAGGGGAAGTAACGGTATCACTGGTAGACTGATATGCGGTACGTGATCCCGCGCGCCTCAGTGGCTTTGCGGACGTTGGTAGCTGCCGCAATTGTGGCCCATGCCGACGGGATATTGGAAACCCAACGAGCAAATAGAAAGCCGAGGATCATGAATGACAGGAAATAATAAAAATAGTAGCCTCCACAAAGTATCCAGACCCGGGAAGGCGACCGAGTCAAAATATTGCAAATCCGGAACCAATCGTAACCCAAGTACGACCTGTGAACGAATAGCGACTCTGTACCAGCGAATAGCTTCACTATGCAGTTTTGAAGGAGCGGGACATGTCTGAAACTGGAATGATAATCGACAATCGTGAAAATCATGTGTTGGAGAACAGTTGGGGCTGCTTTCAACAGACGAGCGAAATTACAAAGCCGCCCGAGGACTTAATTCGCCACACTGGGAGCCAGTAAACAACTCGAGCACTGGAACAAGCTTTGATTCGAGATTTAGACATCCAATTGACCTCGAAGAATCAAATCGCTTTGAAGACAATATTTCTACCGCTTGGTGGGAAAACATGTTGATCGTATGCTCAGGATTGAAGAACTTCACTGGAGTCTCTTCACGTCGCGCGCAAGATTTCAACAACAAAAGGAATGCAATAAAACGGGAACGAAAGTCACGATACGTAAGGCACATGATCAATTGAAACTCCAATCATTCCTCATGCGCGCGGAATAAGGGGAAGGTGTCGTGAAGATGCGCAGGGGTTTCGCGACTTTATTTCCTTGAAAGAGAAAATAAAGTCGCGAAACCGGCAAGACGCTAATGATGCCAAAATAGCTCACAATCCCTCACACACATCCCCCACGCAGCCCGATTCTAGGCCCAGGAACACCCGCCTCTGCCCGCCACCAAATCCCAAGGATCAGGGACCTGCTGTTAAAGCCGAGCCAAAAGAAAACGTTTGCGCGCGCCGAAATCTTCCCGCGTCGGAGCCTTGCTTTTCTTTTTGTTTTTGCGTGTGAACGGACTCTGGATCGATCGGACAGTCGGACTGCGGACTACGGGAGTAAAAGAAAAACCTCAACGTCGACTACTGTGAGTGCTGTGAGACAGCTTGCTGCCTCTAGTTTTCATATTCTCCGAGGGCAGGAACACACGGTTTTACAAGGCTAGAACGGAGAGGGAAAAAGCAAACGAGAGGAATTTCCCGAACTCGGTGCCCGTTGTTACCGGTACTTGGTATGAGAGTACTGCACAAGGGCATCGCACTAGGATAGATACTTGCAGGACGATGACCCCAAAAATATACAGCTAGAGCTATGAATTACATAATCCAACAGACATCATAGCTATACTATAGTTGATGCTATTTAGAGGTGAAGATGCAAGTCTAGAGAATGATGAGAGCAATCTGTAGCCAGCCGTTTGAAGGTCATGGTCACCTGTTCGAGATGCAGAGAAGCGGTGCGATGTTGTACTCTGAGTGGACGCGTAATTACTCTACGGGATGCGAACTCCCTTAAGTGTTTCCGAGGATATGGTTGTGGTAAGCTTGTGTGAGGGGAGATGCCAGCTAGATGATGCAGGTAGGAGAATTAAACATGACTTCGGGTGGAATATGCAGATTGCCTCTAAGTTTGTGGCAGTTGAGCAACCGTGCAACGTAACTGCTGCCATATCTCATATACGGTCACAGAGGCCGGAACTGCAGAGAGTACTGCGTAGACGCTATCTCAGAAGAGACGGGAGATATTGGCCGTTCGAACGACGTGCTGCGACCCGGCCGTTTTCGCAGCAGGACTCAAACGTTTGGTCAAGATAATTAGTTGGAAATAGATCTGTAAGCCTTGAATCGCTGACAAGCAGCAATGACTACCGTATGAGGAGATCAGATGGATAAACAAACACTGACGAGAATGCTCCCATGTCCAAACAGGAGTCATGACCAAGTAAACCCGTGATAATCTTGCCATGCAGAACATTCAGCTCAGAAGTTTGAAGCAAAACGCCACTCGAAATCTGAAAGCATACGGAGTAAGAAAAGTCGTTAGTTTCAGCCAAAGTCGGGCTTCGGAACTCCCTAGGGCAATCCCAGAGATGACATGCTGTGGCGTTATCAAAGCGATGCGGCTCTGGGTGCGAATGGTGACTGATCATTTTGGTCGTGGCCATCCCCTGTGCGCATTGCTCTTTAATTTCGATTTATTTAATTTTAGATCTCGGCTTCGAGCGGCACGCCGGCACCCCAAGTTGAAGATTCAGGTACGAGCAGAAGAAACAGCATAAAACAGGGGCTTTGACAGGGAGATTGAAGGATTTGTGCTTCAATTCATCGCATGGTGATTACCGGCGCAGGAGATCAAACAAAACGGGCGAAGGCATCTGGCCAAGTTGACCTGCTGGCTTTACGAAACTTCCAGAGCAACAGGTCCTGCGGTTCGACTGTGATACGGGAGTCGGGACTTGTAAATTTGCCTTGGCCTTGATTTATTTTTCCTAGTCGCACATCATGCAGGTACGGGAAAGAAACTTGGCCTGTCAGGAGCACTTGCTCGCAAGAACGGAACCTTCCATTCGTTGCACAACATCGCCACAGAGTGCGGGCCGCCCTTGAATAAATGAATGGATCATTTATGTATGATAGAGTTAGAAGTTAGAACTTGTCCTGCGTCACTACGAATGCCGAAGTGAGCGCAAGAATCCAAGATGATGATCGCCCCTATTCCTTCAGTCAGGGGGGGGGGGGGAGGGATAGGTGGGAAGTACCCCGCTCCCCACGTGGCCGGAGAGACGATGGATGGCTGTGATGCGCTGCTTTTCAAATGCCCCTGACCAAAGTACGTGATAAGCGAGGAGTTCTTGCTGGTCGAGGCCGGGGTGCGGACGCGCCTGCGGACGTGAGGTGGGATGAGAGATGAGGTGAGGTGTGGTAAGGTGTGGTGAGGTGTGAGGTGTGAGGTGTGAGGTGTGAGGTGTGAGGCGTGAGGCGTGAGGCGTGAGGCGTGAGGTGAGGTGAGGTTACACAGTACTTCATACAGTACGGTGCTGTACAGTAAGGTGGAAGAAGCCAGGCCACCCCAGACCACCTGGTGCACCCACCTCACCGCATGTTTTGCAGCGCATACAGTACTGTACAGTAGAAGAGCATCAGACCAGCGCAGAAAGGGCTCTCTCTGGAGAAATGCACTTCCTACGAAGTACAACATACGTATCTTCGTAGTAGTCAGTCCGCGCCGGAAGCTTTTCTTCCAGAATCCAGATCTTCAAGCCCTGGAGTTACTCAGGCCGTGCTGCCTTCTGCTCAAATCCCAGTTGCCACGATGATTTTCCGAGACCCATCGACAAGGGGAAGCGAACGGTGCAAGGATTGGGCAGATCTCGCTTTTCCCCAGCCAATCAAGGCCGCGAAGGCTGAACCTTGACGGCGTTCCCTTTTTTTCCACTGGGTGTTGTACGAAGTTATGAAAAAGGTTAAAAAAGCACAGGGCACATTTGCTGTTCCTTTCTCCGGTTTCTGCATTTCTGCATTTCTGGGTCGTCGAGTCAAACGCTATGCCCCTTGCGGATCCCACACCAAGACTGGCTTGCCCGTGAATTCCGTGACGACTGACGAGGATCGAGGCACAAACACTCGCGCGCGGTCTGGTCAAGCCATGCGTCAACACGGGGCTGTTGCGCCTCGCCAGGAAATGGGGAGATTGCGCCTCGACTTCAAGTCGAGGCTTCGGTGGTCAGAGCCGCCAGACGAGCAGTCAGTCGCGTCAATGCGTGCGATATCGCTGGCGAGGTTACAGCACAGCTCAGCTCAGCAGGACTCAGAAGGTGCCTTATCAAAATCTCCGGACTCCGAAGGGCCAGAGGGCCAAAGAGCCAAAGGGCCAAAGAGCCAAAGAGCCAAAGGGCCAAAGGGCCAGATCGATGCGGCACGGTCGGGCAGCTGGGCTCGCACTCGCAGAAGGATCCGAAAGAAAGAAGTCTTGCTGCTACAGTACTACCGTACTGTACTGTACTGCTGCTGCTTTCTGCGTTCCAGCATTGAGTTCTCTTGGCAGCGGTGAGAGCCGGCCCTTTCTCTATTGGGCCTCTTCAACTGCACAGTTTCCCCCAACTTGTCAAGCTCGTTGCCGCATTCGGATTTCGTTCGAAAGGATGCATTTCAGCTGAGTCTCTAGATGGCAGAAAGCTTTGGTCTCGAGGCAGAGAGAAAAACCGTGGGGTCACTGCGGGGATAGGCATTTCCCCGATTCCGAGGACTACAGTGCACTACTACAGTAGAGAGAGAGTTTAGAGGAGAGGAGAAATAGCGCACCACAAGCGCTCCCTGAGTCCCATGCGGCGCAGGCGCGCGAGATTTTCATATTCGTCCCATCATACAGTCCGGTACAACATGGGAAGGCTGGAAGCCCTGAGGGCGATTCGCGGGGCCTGCAACTGGGGTCTTTGGTTGGACGCGGAAGAGAAGGTCCCCCAGGGGTCTCAACAGGGCAGTGAAGCCAACCCGGCTCGGCCGCCATCTCCATCCAGTATCTCACCAAGATGGAACAAACAGTTCACGACCATCTCACTGCGCAAAGTCTGCGCATTGCGACGGCATTGCAGATAATACGGTCTTGATGATGATGATGATGATGATGATGATATTAATAATAATAATAATAATAATAATAATAAAGGAACACAGCTCACACAGCACACACAGCTCAGCAGCCTCTGGAACTCCTTTGGTGGTGGCAGTAGCCAGCACGCACCAAATCTTCACTGGGCCTGCATATGCATGATCAGGGAGTGGGCCAAAAATAGATGACGATGAGGTTCAGGGCTTCGTCCCATCTCCTCCATCGTCAGGCTCCCCTCCCCTCCCCTCCCCTCCCTCCCCTCGACAGTTTGCACTCGCACCCCAGGAGGTACCTCAGAGAACCGTCCAGTATGGCAGTGCAGCGTGCACACCTCCCCGCCGCTTTGTGCTCTCCCAGAATTGAAGTCGCGGCGGGATCACTGGTCGACTCGAGGACCAGTTAGCAGGCCGTCATGAACATTAACCATGATATCACAGCAGAATCGATAGCGAACCGATATTCTCACGTCAAACTAAGCCAGTGATGGTTACAATCTATGCGCTCTGCGTCCGCGGCCGATTCTCAATCGCGGATATCACTGAGTTTGCTACGGCGTTAAAATGAACCCGGCCTCCTCCACGAGCCCGAATCAACCGGATAGTCGCAACGGCGGTTGCCATTGGCCCTCCCTCGAATTTAAGCAAATCTCCTAAGACTCGATTCGGGGCGGGTGGCTCACGGTGCAGCTGAAAGAGCACAGCGTACGTTCGTACCTGAGCAGCACCAGTCGCAACTTTGCAAATCGGTCGCTAGTCTCCTTAGTCTCTCTAGTCTCTCTAGTCTCTCTAGTCTCTCTATTCTCTCTAGTCTCCCGAGCCACCTTTTGGGGCAGAACCCGCCGCTCGTCGAAGGTCGTCCGGTTGCAGGGCCTGTCTCACGGCGTCCCACCTCCTCCCGCTGGTGCCGTGGCGCTGTTGCACCAACCACTGGCCCACCGCGGTCAGGAGATTGAAAGCAGGGCTCTCTGAGTCTGAGTCTCTTCCCAGGCCCCAGGGGCAGGCAGCGAGAGCCAGGCAGGGCAAAGGATGGCAAGGTTTACCACGCGCCATCACGGCCCCCAGCAGCAAGCAGCAAGCAGAAGCAGCAAGCCGACCGGGATGTAGACCCCCCTGCCAAGCCCCACGCCAACAGCCCTCGAGAAAACAGCGAGGGGGATGGCATGAGATTCAGATCTCGCTCATGTGCCCCCAGTACTTCCTCTCCGCGCCTGGCACTAGATAGCTTGTCAACTCATTTTGCATTTTTGCTTTGCTCTGCTCAGCCCGTCCCTCCTCGCCCGACTGTGTGTGATATATATCCCCACTCGCTCTGTACAAAATACGGGGAACATCTCTTGAAGTATGACCGTGTAGAGCGCCAGGTTCCAGAAGTCAAACCGCCCGCCACAGATCTGCCACCCCAAGCGCTACCCTCCGTATGTCCCTTCCCTTTAACCACTCCTCCACATCCCTCCCTCCTTAGCCCTTTTCTGACTCTCATCCAGCAGTCCCTCCCTTTCTTCCTTACGTCCTAATCGTTGGACACGGTGCTCAACTTGCAGTCGTTCGTCCATACATCTAATAACGCATCCACCATTCGTTCACCCGTCACTTCTGTAATACGCGATATCGACCTCGGCCGTCAACACGACCGCGATCTCCCTCAACCAACCTCTAGGCCGCCAACGCAGGAACTTTTGTTATTCCTCGACCTTGTTTTGATCCAGACTTCATTCGTTTGTCTGTAGGACCATTGCACTTGCCGACGTCGATCAATTGTTTATCCATTCGTTTCAGCATTGTACTCTCCCACCCATCCGCTACTTCCAGGATCCAGCCCGTCACCTGTCAATCGTTCAACTTCCACGCAACCAATTAATCCAGTCTTATTTCCCCGAAGTGTGATTCCCGGAGATCCCTAAGATCCCTGAGATCGGGCGAGCTTACAGAACTCTCAATCAAATTCTTAGCGACTGCCTTGGATCTCAGATTGTCAAGTCTGGTTCCGAAACCAGGCCGAATATGGCCCAGTACTTCGAACCATCTTTCCAGCACCAACATCAGCATCAGCATTACGCCCACGAGCAAATGCAACAATTGACACAACATTACGCCGAAACCCATCAAAATTATGCCATGGCTCACCAACAGGCCACCACAATGATAGCCATCCCAACGGCAGCAAAAACGACTGAAACGAAACCACGCCTCGGAAAGGATGAGGTAGATGTTTTAGAGCGGGAATTTAAGAAGAATCCCAAGCCGACAACTCAAACAAAGCGTCAGTTTGCCGAAGATATGGGAGTGGAATTGGCCAGAATAAATGTTTGTTCACCAACTTATCTTCAACAGTACACTTACTGACGGCAAATAGAATTGGTTCCAGAATCGGCGAGCAAAACGGAAGCAGGAAAAGAAACAAGAAGCGTACGAAGCGGGGCAAGCTCAGGATGCTTTGGGGGCATACTCGGAACCGTCGTCGCCTGATTTCTACAGCAGCAATGGATACTTCGGCGACAGCCACATGCCGAGCACATCGTTCGCTTTATCGACTGGCCCTCCACCGCCAGTCGCTCCTTACAATCCTCAGTATCCCGATCCTTCGACTGCAAGCATAGAGTCCTTGCATCGCACCTTAGCTGCGGCTCAAGCAGCAGGCGAACACGACGACTATCACAACTTCGTTGACCACGATTCATTGGCTACGTTTGGAGGCGGCTCTCTCATCCACGATTCCGCAAACAGTGATCGTGCTCATTTCCCATCTCCTGATGATTCGCATGTTCACTTCGACGGCACAGAAGCATTCTCCTACTCGTCCCCCTTTACCAGCAACCTTTACAATAATGCTTCACAGTCAGCGGCGGATCTTCACTCGCCTCCACAGGAGGCCTCACGCCAAACTCCCACACTTTTCAGCGCCTACCCCACTTCAGAAGTCGAAGTAACCGCGCCTCAAGCCGTGACTGCATTCCCATCGCAGCTACTTACTCAATTTAACGATGGCCTTCCTCATCATGCGAACAGCAATGAAGGTGAGAGTCAAAGCCCAGAGAATAGTAACGCCGCAACCCTTGCCATTGGATTTCACGACATTGCCGAATCTGATGAGTCGTCTATTTCACCGCCAGCACCCTCGAATCCTTTCCGAAGCCCGCCTCCGCCAATGGATATCGCTTCCCGCAGAAAGAAGGTTCAGCACAAGCCGACAGCATTGATAGCGGATACGCTGCGCAGCAGCCGTCCGTCAATGGGGCCAAGAACCGTTTCTCATGCCGAGGGTTTCCGTCGACCAATGGATAGCCCAGTTTCGTCTCCAATGCGTCGAATTGTCTCCGCCGGAGGAAACAGAACCGTTCTTTCTGGCCGTGTCTCCAAATCCGGAGTCGAGTCGGCACAGCGCTCACCGATCAACTTAGGTAGTTTCGCCGAAGCGGGTGCATTCATGGAGCAAAACTACCATACCATTCGGCTTCCTCCATCCCTTACTGCTGGGTCATCCCTGAACAGCAGTCTAGCGCCACCTACCCCAATGTCGCCTCGAGAAAGGGAGACGACTCTCGTCAAAAGGGATACCAGATCTACTGCCTCGCCCGAAGGGGGTATGAATTTTGTTTTCAACGCTGGAACAGGTGGTTTCACCACTATGGAAGACCAGAATCTAGCATCACCCCCTGAGACTCCGCAGGCCCAAATAGTTATGCACCCTTCCAACGGTTGGCCAACAATGGAGTTCTCCGAGAAACAGTGGAACTTCGAGGTCGCGGATGAACCACTGTTCACTCCTGCCCACGACACGTTTACCTTGGAACTCCCCATGCCCCCCCAGCCGGCATACTTGACCATGAGCCAACCAGTCACTCCTGCTTTCGGTCAGTTTAACCCGAACTTGATGTTCGGTATTGGGGGTGAAAGCCCCCAATACACCCTCTCTACGCAAAATCATCCCGACTACTCGTTTCCGGATGCTCATTCGTACATGTCGCCATCCATGACGAAACAAAAAACATTTCAATTCTCGCACACCACTGCTGCCGACTTCTCCGAGAAGTAATGGCTAGTCAACTGCATCCATCAGTGGTCTCGTTCTATTCCATGCTCCAAGAAGATGTGTCCCACACAGTCTGTGTTCACACGGCAACATTGCCACTTGTACAACAATATCTTGCTTAGCATGTTCAGCGCCTGTCTTGTTTGCCAAATTCGGGCGCACCTGCACTCACTTAATGTAATCAGGGTGGCACTACGAGGTGCCAGCTGTTGATGTTCACGAACTACGGAGGGAGAGATATACCCAAAAGAAACATGAAGGATTATCCGGGAGGGAGGATCGTTTTGTTGAGGAATCTTGAGCATCATCAGGATCAGGCGTAATGGGTAATGGGAATGGGGATGATTAGGTAACATGTGCTGATTAACGGCCATGGGGGGAAGCTATCTTAGATGCATTTGCATTTCAACACTTGAGATGGTGTTTGAGTGTTTGTACAGTGCTCGTACAAAAATAGAAGCTCTTCAAATCTAAATCTGAGTACATTCATTGTAGTGCCTCTTAGAGAAGCTCCTGATGCTGCTCCGATTTCAGGAGGCAGCTGCATGGATCAGCTACAGTAGTACTGTTACGAGTTACAGTAGCGCGATTGCCCCTCCAGTGGGGCCCCCCTTCCCCCTCCTTGCTTGTGCCGTCACTTTCCGCATCGCGAAAACATGAAAGAGAGAGAGACAGCTCGCCCTTCATTGCACGCACTTTCCTCGAGCAGATAAAAACTTTCGAGGTACGGTCTCTGCAACAGTTCTTGTTCTTGTTCTTGTTCTTATTCTCGTTCACTCCTCGCAGTCGTGTGTATCGTGCAATGGCTACTAAAAGTCTCAGGAGTTTCCATCCCTTGAATCGTTGCTTGCAAAACGCCACAGCCAAAACCCCCGCCAGGATACCCGGCAGTACAGTCAACATGTCTACCATTGCTTCTTTCAAGACTCCCAAGGTCTCAAACGAGCCAAACGTTAGTCTGGCAGGCCAAGTGATTGATTAGATACTTACTGGTCTTGGTAGCAACATTATGCGAAAGGTTCAGCTCAGCGGGAAGGTCTCACTGCCGCCCTTGAGGGCTTCCAACAGAAAGCTCCGTTAGAGGTACCGATCGTCGTTGGGGGCAAAGAAGTAAGTCAGCCAAGAGCGCCACGCAGATTGCTTTTAACATCTGCAGATCAAAACCTCGTCGATTTCCAAACAGCACAACCCAGCTAACCATTCCTCCGCGATCGCATCATACTCCAATGCCTCGCCATCTGACGTTTCCGCGGCAATCGATGCAGCTCTTGCAGCAAAACCAGAATGGGAATCTCTTCCCTTCTCCGACAGAGCTGCAATCTTCTTGAAGGCTGCCGATTTGATTGCTGGCAAATATAGATACGAGATTATGGCTGCCACCATGCTCGGCCAAGGCAAGAATGCATGGCAAGCCGAAATCGATTCAGCAGCAGAATTGGTCGATTTCCTTCGATTCAATGTCCAATTCGCGGAGGAACTATACGCACAACAACCAGCACACAATTCGCCTGGTGTTTGGAACAGAGTGGAATATCGTCCATTGGAAGGCTTTGTTTATGCTGTCACTCCGTTCAACTTCACCGCGATTGCCGGCAACTTGCCCGGTGCTCCGGCATTGATGGGAAATGTGGTTGTATGGAAGCCTTCCGACTCTGCTATTGCGTCGAACTGGCTGCTTTATAATATTTTACTGGAGGCTGGTCTGCCAAAGAACGTTATTCAGTTCGTTCCTGGAAATCCGGAAGAAGTTACTACGGTTGTTCTCGCACACAAGAAGCTTGCTGCCCTTCACTATACCGGCAGCACGGCAGTCTTCAGGAAGCTCTATGGTGCTATTGCCAATGGTGTTGCAGAAGGCAGATACCAAGGCTACCCTCGAATTGTCGGAGAGACTGGAGGCAAGAACTTCCATCTCATCCATTCATCTGCAGACATTGAAAATGCTGCTGTCCAGACTGTGCGTGGTGCTTTCGAATACCAAGGACAGAAGTGCAGTGCCACTTCCAGAGCCTATGTTCCACAGTCAGTCTGGCCCCAGTTCAAGGAACGTTTGGTTTCAGAGACTGCTGCCCTCACTGTCGGTCCACCAACGGATTCCAAGAATTTTATTGGTCCTGTCATCCATGCTCCATCGTTCAACAAGCTTTCAGGAGTGATTGATGCCGCCAAGGATGACAAGGATCTCGAGCTGATCACCGGGGGGGAGTATGATAACTCCACGGGTTATTTCGTCCACCCTACCATCTATGTTACCACGAATCCCAACCACCATCTTTTGTCAACTGAGCTTTTTGGCCCAATTCTTACAGTTTATGTTTATGACGATATCGAATCACCGGTTGAGGCATTCGCTTCCATTTGCGAATTGGTTGACAACACATCCGAATACGGTCTCACCGGTTCTATCTTCGCATCAGATCGTGCAGCTATCCGCTTCGCTGAAGATGCCTTGAGAAACTCTGCAGGAAATTTCTACATTAACTGTAAGAGCACTGGTGCAGTTGTTGGGCAGCAGCCGTTCGGTGGTGCGAGAGCCAGTGGAACGAACGATAAAGCTGGAAGTCAGAACTTGTTGACTAGATTCGTGAGCATGAGAAGCATTAAGGAGGAGTTCAACCCTACTCTGAAGGTTTCTTACCCTA
>Ga0302325_10021303_pt1 | contig 13573 bp, 11 predicted proteins | sample Palsa_T0_2_FD_201948 | JGI IMG/M metagenome (GOLD analysis project Ga0302325, IMG submission 201948) | Peat permafrost microbial communities from Stordalen Mire near Abisko, Sweden - Palsa_T0_2 | ecosystem: Environmental > Terrestrial > Soil > Palsa > Peat permafrost | place: Sweden: Abisko... | reverse complement strand
GCGGAAAACTTTGTTGTCTTGAAAGGGCTCGGCTTTAGCCGTGCCGAAAGTGCAGCGAGCAGGCACGACGCTTTAGCCACTGAGGGAATGTGCGTCGTTGAAAATGGATTCCCTCAGGGGCTAAAGCCCAAACATTGTTTTGCCTTTCTGGCGGCACGGCTAAAGCCGTGCCCTTTCAAAACGCCTCCTCACGCTTCGTGCGCAGAGGGAACATGAGGCTGCGGCACCAGCTCTGTCAGTGCAATTCCAGCCAAAATGAGCAGCGCGCCGCATGCAGGACGCAAGCCCAGGCGCTCGCCCATGATGATAAACGAAGTGATCCAGGCAAACACCGGCTCGAGCGTCAGCAGCAGGGCGGTGTGCGTGGGAGGCAGCACCGACTGCGCCCAGCTTTGAATGGAGAATGCCGCCGCGGTGGCAAGCACAGCGGCGATTCCCAATGCGACAGCAAGGCGCGGCGTCCAGACCATGTGCGGGCGCTCAATGAAGGGCAGGCTGAGCGCCATGAACGCAGCGCAGAAGCCCACTTGCAGCAGGGCCAGCGGCTGAAATCCGATGCGCGGCGAGACGCGGCTCAGCGCAATGCAGTGGAAAGCAAATCCGATGGCACAGCCGAGGGTCAGCACATCTCCGATGTTGATGGAGGAGAGATCGGGTAAGAGGCCGGCAACCACGCTCATTGCGGTGGACGGCTTGTGAATACTGATGGCCGCAGGCGCAGTGAGCAGGAGTATTCCAGCAAAGGCCAGCGCGGCTCCCATAAATGCGTTCCAGCGGGGCGATCGAGCTCCTGGCGGGCGAATGCCGGGCACTGCCGAAAAAAGTGGGACGAGCACGACGACCAAGCCTGTAATGAATGCGGACTTTGATGGCGTAGTGCGGGCCAGGCCAGTGGTCTGGAATTGGTAGCCAATTGCCAGGCATAGGCCGACCACTGCGCCCGCGCCAATCTGCCAGCGGCGGATGCTGCGCCAATAGCGGTGATAGGCCACGGCCAGCACCAGAAAGGCCAGAGTCATGCGAACCAGGTTGAAGGCAGCCGGCGTCGAATCGGTCAACGCGCCCTTGATCAGCACGAAGGTCGATCCCCATATAGCCACAACAAACAGCATCAGCAGGTAGGCGCGAAGCTTCATCTGCCTGCATTATTGCAGTTGGGACGGTCTTGGAAAGAGGATGCCACAATGGGGCAACCTGGAATGTCGCGGCATTGGTCGCGAAGGGAGAAACTCAGATCCGTCGGCTTGTCCAGCAGAAAAGATTCAACCTTCGCGACGGATGGGAGATATTTTCCCACAAAGCGCAGAGCGGGAGATTTCGGCGCGGATTGCCGCACGGCCTGTCAATCCCAGTGGACCAGGGCTTGTTTCTCTTTTACATCGTCCTTGACGCCCAAAGCGAGTTGGATTCTACGGACCACATACAACGCCGCACTGATCGCGAAGCCAGCGACGATAGCTTCCCAGGTTGTCGAGAATATGCGAAGTGCGATCTGTACCATGGTCCCTCCCTGCTTGCTTCATTCTACCGCTTAGAACGCTTTGATTTTCCAAATTACGGCTCCCGCCCCCAAAATCAGTTGTATGCCCCCGGCCGCCCAGTGGACGGGCGGAAGAACGAAAACCCCATTTACCATCTGGCCAAGACGTCTTCTTTTATTGCGCCAGTACAAAAGAATTGCCGCAAAAAAATGGAATCACGAATTCGTGGAAGAGGCTGGTCCAATTCATCCGAAAATGCTAGCACACTAATTTTTGCCGGCATAAGCCTCCTGGCCGGCAACGAATGTTCCCAGAACAACAGTCTGCAGAATGGCTGGTGCGCCAACCGTGTAGAGGTTGCGATCGACGAGAATGAAGTCAGCGTCGAAGCCGGGGACGAGTTTGCCTTTGCGCTTCTCTGCAAACTCTGCATACGCCGAGCCCTGCGTGTAAGCGTAAAGCGCCTGGCCGCGTGTGAGCTTGTTTTCAGGGAAATAGGTTTTCGTTCCCTTCTCACTCATGCGCGTCACCGCGGCGTAGAGTCCGCGGAAAGGCGTGATGGGCTCTACCGGGTAATCGGTGCCGAAGGCCAGCGGAACTCCCGCATCGAGAAATGCCTTCCAGGCGTAGGAGTAAGCGGCGCGCTTGGGCCCCAGCCGGTCTTCAGCCCAGTTCATATCGGTCAACAAATGATTGGGCTGCATTGAAGCTATAATTCCCAGCTTCGCAAAACGCGGAATGTCTGCCGGATCGACAACCTGCGCGTGCTCGATACGGTTGCGGGCCGTGCGGGAAACCTCAGGCTGCGAAAATGCGTCCAGGGCCATCGCCGCAGCCTTGTCGCCTATGGCGTGGAAGCCAATCTGAAAGCCGGCCTGCGCTCGTTCCACAACCATTTTGTTTAGTTGCGGCTGCGTGTATTGAGGCAGGCCGGTGTTGTTTGGATCATCAGAAAACGGAGTCTTCATCGCCGCAGTCCTAGAGCCCAGCGAACCATCCATGAAGCCCTTCAAGAAACCCGTATGAAGCAGCGGGTCGTTGGCGTCGTGGTGGGCGCGCATTCGCTTCAGCGCATCCAACGGCTCCTTGAACGGCAGCCATTCGCTGATGCGCAGGTTCAGCTGGCCTTTCTGCTCAAGCTCTTCGAATACGAGAAAGTCCTTCCAGTCGCTGAAGTCCTGCACACTGGTAATGCCGTGAGCCAGGGCGTCGTCGATGGCCAACTGGTCGCGGCGAAGGCGTTCGTCGTGGCTCGGTGGCGGAATCACCATGTAGACCAACCCTTGAGCCGATTCGCGCAGAATGCCGGTGGGTTCGCCGCTAGCGTCCAAATCAATGGCGCCGCCTTGCGGCGCCCTGGTCTTAGCTGTTATTCCGGCCGCCGCCAGTGCAGCGGAGTTGGCGATGGAGATATGGCCGTCGATACGGTCAAGAAATGCGGGATGATCCCCGGTCACTTTGTCGAGGTCTTGCCGCGTAGGAAGGGTCTTGTCGGCCCATAGCGTGTGGTCCCAGTTGCCGCCGGTCAGCCAGTGGCCGGCAGGCGCAGCTTTGGCGAAAGCTTCTATCTTCGTCACCATCGCGGCCAGAGACTTGACGCCTGTCAGGTCCACATTGAGCTTGGTTTGGCCTGCGCTGCCCAAGTGCGTGTGAGCATCATTGAATCCGGGGAAAACGTACGTGCTTGTGTTAGCCGTGTTCAGATCCTTGAGCCGCGTGTCGGGTCCGGCCAAGCGTGTTATCTCCTCAGTTGTACCCACGGCAATTACTTTGCCTCCGCCGATTGCCATGGCCTGGACAGTCTCCGGCTTGTCTTCAGCCAATCCGACTCCGGTGTAGATGACTCCATTGAAAAAGATGATTTCCGGAATGGCGGTTGTCTTTATCGGCGTCGGACGATTAGGCGTATGGCGTTTCACGGTCGAATTCTGAGCTTGGCAAATGGGGCCGAACTGCGAGGCGGCAAAGGCTGCGCTACACAGAACGGATGTGACGAAGGGAGCGGAAGAGACGCGCATGGGCGGAGTGTAGCAGAGAAACCCTACTGCTCAGCAGCCCATTCCGTGGTGGCCAGCGTCAGCAGCAACACGCGCTTGAGACCCACTTCGCGATTCTTGGCTGAGTACCACTCGGACTTGGTATGGGCTCCTCCGCCATCCCCGCCGGCGCCCATTGACAGGGCAGGGACGCCCAGCGACAGCGGAATATTGGCGTCCGTCGAGCCCAGGCGGAGGTCGGTGCGCAGAGCCAGATGGCGATCGACGGCGCGTAGTGTTTCCAGCAGCGGGGAATCGCCAGGAAGCTGTGCCGCGGGGCGGTCGCCGATTTTCAGAATTGCAAAAGACAAAGTACCCCTACCGGGCGATGGGGTCTTTGCCGTTGCATTGCAATGGTCGACCGCGTCTTCAACGGCGCGATGCAGAGCCACTTCAAGCCGTAGAAGCTGCTCGGGGTCGGTTGAGCGGCAATCGATAGACGCCTGCGCGCTTTCGGGAATGGAATTCACGCTTGTACCGCCATGAATGGTGCCCAGGTTGAGAGTCGTGCGAGGCTCTGCCGGTAACGGAGTCTCAGCCAAAACGGCCAAAGCCGAAGCCAGCGCCGCAATGGGGTTGGGCACGCCGGCATTCGTAAAGCTGTGCCCGCCGGGGCCGGTGATCACAACCTGGTAGCGTTTGCTGCCCAGAGCCTGCGTGACGGCCGAGTCCGCTCCGGCACCGTCGAGGACAATATGTGCCGCAATGCGCCCGGCAAGCGAAGCCTGGCTGTAGAGATGGCGCATGCCGCGCAGGTCGCCCTCGCCCTCTTCGCCCACGTTGCAAAGAAAGAGCAGGGATGCGGGCAGTTCGACCCTGGAATGAACGAGCGCATGAACAATGGCCAGCAGGCCTGCGGCTCCGGCGCCGTTGTCACACGCTCCCGGTGCCTCCAGGCGATCTCCGTCCACAATCGGATTCAGGGGTGTTTCGGCTGGGAAGACGGTGTCGAGATGGGCAGAGAGAATGACCACCGGGCCAGTACTTTCTTCCGACAAATTGGCCGATGGAAGGACCCCAAAGACGTTTCCGATCTCATCCGTACGCACCTGACTCAGGCCGGCATCGGCAAAGCGCGCGGCCATCCAATCGGAGCGAGCTTGCTCGCCAAAGGGGGGCGCGGGAATGGCCACCATTTGCGCCTGCCAGTCCATGATCCGTTTGGGATTGCCGTGCAACCAGGCGAAGGCAGCGTGAACTGGGCGCTGCGCGGCCAGCGCCGTCACGCGTGAAAAGGCCGAATTGCGCGGGAAAAGAGGCATACAGTTGCTTTTAGGGTAGCAGTGGAGGTGCAGCGGCGCATTTTGAAAGCTTAAAACCAACGGTTGACCTTGGAGACAACCTAGCGACCTCGCGGTCCAGGAAGCCGTCTCGCAAGGAACGGGGACATATCCCGCCGTCCGTCTGTGATGACCGCAATAAACACAGTCTTTGCGCGAATCCGGTAGAGAATACGATAGGGCTTGAAAAATATCTGGCGATAGTCGCGCCGGCCCTGTTGCAGCAGTTCCGGCGGGTGTGAGCCGCGGCTGGGGAGATCGCACAATGTGAGCGCGCAACGCACGATCTCTCTGGCAACGTGATCGGCGTTTTCGAGGGAGTCGTTCTCCGCGATATATGTGTGGAGGGCGCGGAGGTCCTTCCTTGCGCCCGACGTAAATTGGACTGCGAAGGCCATCAGGGCTTCGCACGCCGCACGCCATACTCTTTCATGACGTCTTCGATGGGCACGGTTTCGCCCGCCTCAATCTCTTTGTCCGCCAGCGCGAGAACACGTACCAACTTCTCGGTTTCTTCCATCATCTCGTCGTAGCTGACAACATCCATCAACACGGCTCGAGCCTCGCCGTTCTGGGTAATGATGATGGGCTCGCGCTCTTCTGCGATGCGGTCGAGGAGTTCAGCCGCGTGGGCCTTGACATAGCTGATGGGCTTGATCTGAGTCGAAAACCGCATTGAGTCCTCCAACGGTTCTTATATGGTCTGAATATATACCTTTATTAGGGCGGAATGACATTTTTATTCAGTCGTTTCGTTGTTCACCGGCTCGTCATATTCCACAGAATGCAGGAATAGCCCCTGCGCGGGGGCTGTGGGTCCGGCGGCAGCGCGCACGCGGGAGGCAAGGATCGCGGGGATTCGTTCGATATCCATATATCCGCGGCCAACGTCGAGCATGGTTCCAACCAGGTTCCGCACCATGTGGTGCAAGAATCCGTTGCCCTGCACCCGATAAACGAGCAGATCGCCGTTCTCCGATCGGCGGCTCTCCCAAGTTGAGGAATAGATGGTGCGGATCGCGCCCTGCTTGGCTATCGGGTCCAGCGCCGCCCTCTCCAGCGCCAACGCCGCGGTCCCTTCCGGATACTGGCCGGATTCCGTGTCCAACGAAGCTTCGCGCGTGGCCAGATCGGGATCAGTCGCTGCAAAACTGAGGAAGTCGTGTTGACCCTCAAACATGCGGGCTGACCTTTCCAGGGCTTCCACGTCCATTGGCCAGGCACAAGCGTAAACATAGCGAACCAGAAAGGGCGGGCACACCGCTCCGCGAAAGACGCGGTATTCGTAGGTTTTGGACATTGCCGAGTGCCGCGCATGAAAAGCGCTCGGCATCGTTTTCGCCTCAATGACCCTTATTGCGGCGGGGAGGGTCCGATTCAGGGCGCGTTTCAGGTTTTCCGGCGGGATGTTGGCCTCGAGCTCGAAGCTGGCCACCTGGCCCAGGGCATGCACGCCGGCGTCTGTCCGCCCGGAGCCCTGGGGCAGCGGGGCCTCGCCGGTGACGCGGCGCAGGGCGCCCTGCAATTCCCCCTGGACTGTAGGTTCCCCAGGTTGAATTTGCCATCCGCTGAAGTCGGTGCCGTCGTAGGCCAGGGTCAGCTTCCAGGTTTGGCGGTGAGAAACGTGTTGGGAGGGTTCAGTCACGGGCTTTCAGGATTAGTTAACAGGGTACCCGACGACGGAGGGGAACAGGGGCGCTGAGCGGAAGTGGGATATACTCAGCTTTCTGAATGAGATATCTGCAAGGCCCGGGAAGCTATCGAAAATCGCGGCTGAAATCGGAATGCTGGAACGAACCGGGCATTGCCCGCGTAAGTACCTGGGAGCCCTGGAAGCGGGCTTGAGGTGAAAAGCGTCCCAGCGAACCACAAAATTGCGTCCGGAGAGGCTCTCCGAACGTCTTGAAGAATGGCACCCCACATGCCTCAGCAACTTGCGGAGAGGAATAATGCATTTGTTCGGTATATGTGTGTTTGAGGAGCAGAAGATGACCGTTCGCAGAAGCAGTGGGCAGGCAGGCAACCGGCTGCGCGCAATTGCGGCGGCAGTGCTTACATTGGCAGCGGGAGTGCCTTCGGGGTTTGCCCAGCAGACAGTGGCGGGAGCTGGAGCGAAATCTCCAGACAAGGCGGCGTCTGAATTACCTCCGGCGCCGGCGCCTGTCTTAACACAGCCATTGGACCTGCGGACTTCGGAGCGCGATTTTTCGAAGCCGACGGCCCGTCTTTGGGGAAACCCGATCAACACCTTCAGGCAGACTTCGATTCCCAAGGCCAGCTTTGCGAATTCGGTGCGGCTTGGGGACCTGGTCAAGGAAGGCAAGATCTACCTGAGCCTTTCTGACGCGATCGCGCTTGCGCTTGAAAACAACTACGACATCGCCATTGCCCGCTATGACCTGGATATTGCGGATACGGACATTCTGCGCACAAGAACGGGTCAATTACCGCTGGGCGCTCCATCCGGTCTGATAGCCAATACTCTTGGCGGTTCCGCTTCGACGTTAAGCGCGGGCGGCGGCCCCGGCGGTTCCACAGTTGGATCGGGCGGCGCGGGCTCCGGTGTGAGTGGATTGACGCTGACCACGGCAGGCGCGGGACCATTGCCGCCGACTCTTGAGCCGTCCATCACGGCCAGTGCAACATTCGACCGGCAAAGCGCGCCTTCAACGAACTTTTTCACAGGCGGCACCAGCACCACCAATACCTACGACCTTGGATACAACCAGGGTTTCGTCACCGGCACGACCTTGGCTCTGACTTTTGACAACGTATATGCAACGTCCACGAATGCAGTCACGTCGTACAGCCCGCAGTACTCCTCGAATTTCAGGGCCCAGGTGACGCAGCAACTGTTGCAGGGAGCCGGTATCTGGATAAACAAGCGGTTCATTTACCAGGCGCTGAACGACCGGCGCATCGCCGACTCGGGGTTCAGGCAGCAGATTCTCTACACCGTGAACCAGGTGGAGAGTATTTACTGGGGGCTGGTGCAGGCTTACGAGGATGTACAAGCCAAAGAGCACGCGCTGGAGCAGAGCAGCAAGTTAGCCGGCGACGACCGCAAGCAACTGGAGATCGGCACAATGGCGCCGCTGGACGTGGTAAACGCGGATCAGTCAGTGGCTTCGGACAAACAGGCTCTGATCAGCGCGCAGCTTGCATTGAACTACCAGCAGCAGATCATCAAGCAGGCCATTGCGCGCAACCTGAACGATGCTACGCTCTCGGCCGCGGCTGTGATTCCGACCGATCGCGTAAGCATCGAGGAAATTCCGGAGGAGAAGCAGCCCGTTGAAGCGCTTGTTCAAGAGGCGTTCCAGCAGCGGCCGGAACTGGAGCAGGCGATCCTGACGTTGCGCAACGACGAGATCACGCTGAAAGGTGCTCGCAATGCATTGCTACCGCAGGTAGACATCTTCGCCTACCTGGCAGGCCAGGGCATTGCCGGCAAAACCAATCCCAAACTTGATTGCGCTTTCTTTGGCGGGGTTTGCCCTCCAAGCATTGGCGGCTATGGAACGGCGCTGGAGGATGCCTTCAACAATTCGTCTCCTGACAAGGGTGTCGGGTTCAATGTCAACATTCCTCTGGGCAACAAGTTTGCGCAGTCTCAACAGGCGCGGTCACTTATGGAATACCGGCAGGCGGAGTTGCGGCTTGAGCAGCTTTACACGCAGATCCGCATGCAGGTAGTCAATCAGCAGTTCGCGCTCACGAACGACCGGGCGCAGGTGCTGGCGTCGACTGCCAACAGAGACTTTAACCACCAAAGCCTTGATGCGGAACAAAAGAAGCTGAAGTTGGGCGCGTCGACTACGGCGCTGGTGCTGGCTCAACAACGCAGCCTGGCGATATCAGAAGACAGTCTGATTGCGGCGCAGGCATCGTATGCCAAGGATCGGGCGACTCTCTACCAGATTCTGGCGACGACAATGCAGCACTACGGAATCAACCTTAGCGAAGCTGCGACTGGAAATGTGAAGACAGTGCCTGTGGTGCCGGGGCTTGTACAGGCGCCGGCAGGCAACGAGCCAATAACGACGCCACCGGCGACTCCGTCGGCAGCGAACCCGCCAAGCGCGACTACACCCGCTCCACAGTAACGTCGCTATTCACTTGATCTAAAGGGAACGCCTGCTTCCAAGAGCAGGCGTTGCCTTTTTATATTCAGCAATATCGATCATGATTCTTAACGCTCCGCTACAAGGTTCAGCAGTTCAAAAAATTCTGGAAAGCTGATGGCAGCGGACTCTGCGCCCTGAATCAGCGTCTCGCCATTTGCGCGAAGAGCAGCCACGCTGAAAGCCATCGCAATGCGGTGGTCGCTGCCGGAATCGATGATTGCACCATGGAGAGTCTGTCCGCCGGGAACGTCGAGGCCGTCTTCAAACTCGATGACCTCCGCCCCCATGGCGCGCAGGTTTCTTGCAACCAGCGCAATGCGATCAGACTCCTTGACGCGAAGCTCCCTGGCGTCTCGGATGCGGATGCCGCCGCTGGTGTAGGGCGCAATGGCTGCCAATACGGGGAGCTCGTCGATAAGCTGGGCGGCGAGGGCGCCGCTCACCTCTGTTGATCCAAGGCCTTCAGCCGGAGCGGATATCTGCACGACACCCACCAGCTCGGCATTCTTTTCTTCAATGTGGAGCACTGAGATGCGCGCGCCAAGGACAGTGAGCACGTCGAGAAGAGCGGCGCGGGTTGGGTTAAGCCCCAATGAATCGAGCAGCAAAGTCGAGCCAGGGAAAAGCGCAGCCGCGCAGAGGAAGAATGCGGCTGAGGACATGTCTCCCGGAACGACGGCTTCGATGGCGTGGAGAGATTGCGGCCCAGAAATGGAAACGGAATCGATGTTACGCGTGAGGGTAGCGCCGAATGCTCGCAGGGCCAGCTCACTGTGGTCGCGGGTGCGCACAGCTTCTCTAACCGTCGTGGTTCCTGTGGTTTGCAGGCCCGCAAGAAGGACGCAGGTCTTGACCTGGGCGCTTGGAACTGGGGTTGTGTAGTCGATGGCCTCGAGCGGGCCGCCGTTGATCGTAAGCGGAGCGTGGCCCTCGGTCAGCGTCAGGCGAGCGCCCATAGCTTCCAGAGGCTTGCGGATGCGCTCCATGGGCCGCCGAGAAAGCGAGGCATCGCCGATGAGGGTGAAGCTGCCTTGCTGCGGAGCTAAAAGACCCGAAATCATGCGCATCGTCGAGCCGGAGTTGCCGCAGTCGAGAGCATGGCTGGCAGGAGTAACGCGGCCGGCCACGCCGGTGACTTCGATGGCTCCGTCGCTGAGCGTGTTGACCTTGGCGCCGAGAGCCATCATGCAGGCGAGCGTGGAGGCGCAATCGGCGCCAGTCGAGAAGTTGTTGAAGCGCGAGGTGCCTTCAGCAAAGGCAGCCAGCATTCCGTAGCGATGGCTGATCGACTTGTCGCCTGGCAGGCGGAGGCTTCCGTAAATATTGCGGGCAGGGCGGATGAGGCGTTCTTCGGTCGAGGCGTGCAAGGGAACTCCCGGAATCTTCAACTTCCCTTCAAGTCTATCGGAACAAATCTCCGCCAATTGGTCATCCGGTCGCGACGGTCATCCTGTCGCGACGAGAGACCGCATCAGGCGGACGGCTCTGGGAATCTGCGACGGCAAAGTGCTTCCGAATCCCAGGTTGAACCCGTGGCGGGGAGTTTTGCCCTGATAGCTGGGTGAAAGAGGCCAGAGCCATAGCCGGGAACGCGCGGCGCGAGCGGCTATTTCGATGTCGTTCAGGCCGGCCGGGAGGGTGATTGCGAGGTGCATGCCGGCCTCAACGCCGTGAACTTCATAGCCGCGATGCAAAGGGAACTCCCGATGAAGCGAATCCATCAGAACGGATCGTCTTTCCTTGTAGACCTGGCGCATTTTGCGGATGTGGCGCGTGAAGTGGCCTTCGATAATGAAGTCGGCAAGCACTTCCTGATGGAGGTAGGGCGGAAAAATATCCATGGCGTGGCGCACGGCGACGAAGCGGTCGACGAGGTCCGGCGGGATCACCATGTAGCCCAGGCGCAGGGAGGGGAATAGAACCTTGCTGAATGTTCCGATGTAGATGACGCGGGAGTTGCGATCGAGGCCGTGCATTGAGGCGATGGGAAGGGATTCGTAGCGGAACTCGCTGTCGTAGTCGTCCTCGACAATCCATGCGCCGGCGCTATGGGCCCAATTGAGGAGCTGAATACGGCGCGAGGCGCTCATGGTTGAGCCGAGAGGATATTGGTGGGAAGGTGTAACGAAAGCGGCGCGGGCTCTGGGTGCGCGCTTGATGCCTGCGGCGACGTTCATGCCGTCGCCATCGACCGGGATGGGAATGATGCGGCACCCGGCGGCATTTAGAACGATGCGCTGGAGCTGGTAGCCGGGCTCTTCGACCCAGACCGCGTTGCCGGGGTCAAGCAGAACGCGGGCGGTGATGTCGAGCGCCTGCTGCGAGCCGGAGACAACGAGGATTTGATCTGGAGAGCATTTCACTCCGCGAGCGGTGCGCAAATAATCGCAGATGGCGCCGCGAAACCTTTCTGCGCCTCGTGGATCGACGCGATGGATGGCGCGGACGTGGGGATTGCGACTGTGAAGGGCCACGAGGCTGGCCCAGATGGGAAAAGGGAACTGGTCGAGGGCCGGCTGGTGAACGCCGAATGCTCCCCAGCCACGCAGGATTGGAGAACTGGGGAAAAGCGGATACAGCTCGGAGCGGCGCGACACAGGGCGTGGGCCTGATGGCGTCGCGGCTGCCCGGCCGGCGGGCAAATCGACGGACATTTGCTGCTCTGGCAGCGATGTGGAAACAAACGTGCCGGCACCGGTGCGGGTTTCGAGGTAGCCTTCAGCGAGCAACTGGGAATAGGCGTTGAGGACAGGGAAGCGGGAAACGCGCAGTTCAGAGGCGAATTCACGGCTGGAGAGGATTTGCTGGCCTGGCCGAAGGTCGCCCCGAAGGATAGCAGCGCGGTAGCTATCGTAGATTTGCTTGTGGAGGGGGCTAAGGGCGGAGCGGTCGATGGTGAAAATGGGAAGAGCTGCAGGTTGAAGGCTTTTCACCGCCCAATTCTAGTGGCTATGACCAATTCGAGGCAAATGGCTATGACTGCCAACCACTCTACCAGCCAGAGTATTATCCGACCGGTACCAACTTCGGATCGACGGACTCGCGGTCAGGCGCGCTCTGCAGGCGCATCGGTACGGGCGTGGCCGAGAGGCGCAAAATTCTTTGCTGACCGTTGAGGCGAACGAGGCCATTCTTCTGGTCGAACGTGAGCGCAAAGCCCTGCATGGGGCAGGAACCGAAGTTGGCCAGTGGGAACGCGGGATTGATTTCAACAAAGGGGCGCTTGAATGTGTAAGAGCCCAGATGTATGTCGGCAGCCAACGTTGCGCCCATAACCATGAACCGCGTCGAGAGCGAGTGGGCGTTGCTCAAGCTGGCATACTGAGATGCGAACTTGAGTTGAGAAGTCAGTTGCAGAGGCAAGCTTAAACCTGCGCCGCCCGAATCAAGCTGGGCGTCGATGCGCGTGCCTCCGATGGCGATGGTCACGATCGGGATTCCTTCCGGCATGCGAAACGCAAGTACTGACTGTTCGCCATCCGGTTTGAGATCTCCTGAGGCGAGCGACATGCGGTGGTTGGGATAATCAAGCGTGAGCAGATAGTCGCGGAAGAGCGCGAACCCCAGCAATCCCTGGCAGGAACCATCGCCGCTGCCAAGATCGTGAACGGCGGCTTTGACGCCGGTAAATTCAACGCCCGCGACTTGAAGAGAATCGAGCACAACCATAGGAACTTTTTGGCCGCCCTGGCCGCTGGGGTCGTTCAACGTGATCTGGCCGGATTTGGGGATAGCCAGCCGTGCAACGAGATCGGCGGAGACAAATGCTTCCCCACCGGTGCCGGTGTCTATGACGAACCGGAAAGGGCCCTTGCCGTTGACCATGACCATGACGAAGGGTTTGCCATGGATGATTTCCAGGTTAGTCGAATGGCTGGCATCCTGTGCGGATGCTCTGAGGCAGGGAGGCACTATCAGAAAAATTCCTGCCAGGATGAGCGCGGCTTTCTTGGTCACGTTTTCGGGCATGGCAGAACTCAAGAACGATGGCCTCCAAAAAGGAGCACATTATTATGTATCTACCTGCGAAGTGGTGAGTGGCAATAGCCATTCAGGTTGCCTTTAGCATAGCCACTCCTGTGTTGAAATCCAGACGTGGGTTTTCCCCCCATAGCTTTGACGGCCCAATTTGCGTTTGGGCGCGGGTTGAAATCCTTCAGGGCTTATTCCTTTCCTGCTCGAATGGCCGTCTAATCCATTAAGGTAGCCCGGCGGAATTCATGAGGGCGGCTGGAGTAGCGTTGGGTTATAAAGGACCAAGGGTGGGACTTATCGGCAAAGCGGCGAGCTTGGACAACGGGTCAAGAGGTTGGGGGGCAAGGAGTTGGCGGCGCGAGGCTCTGCGAAGCGCGAGGGCGTGTTGCGCTACGGCGTTGTTGGGGCTTGCGGCGGTAGCGTGGGCGCAGCAACCCACGGGAGAGCCAGCGCCAGGCACCACCCCCTCAGGCAGCATTCACGGGGTGGTTGTCGATCGTGACGGCGCAGTCTACGAGGGCGCGCACATCTCGCTAGCCCAGCCCTCTATCAATGGACCGGATTCAGTCTTGGACACAACGTCAAGCAGCAACGGGCAATTCAATTTTGCCGATGTACCGCCGGGTGCTTTTAAACTGACCATCAGCTCCAATGGATTTGCGACACAATTTGTG
>Ga0302325_10021302_pt1 | contig 13573 bp, 10 predicted proteins | sample Palsa_T0_2_FD_201948 | JGI IMG/M metagenome (GOLD analysis project Ga0302325, IMG submission 201948) | Peat permafrost microbial communities from Stordalen Mire near Abisko, Sweden - Palsa_T0_2 | ecosystem: Environmental > Terrestrial > Soil > Palsa > Peat permafrost | place: Sweden: Abisko... | reverse complement strand
TTTCAGGTAGTTTCAGGGTCGCCCCTTCGGGGCTGGAGTTGCAAAGCCTGGGATTGGGATCCCTCTACATGACCCCCAGGTCTCAAAGGCGAGACCTGTGCCACCCACTCATGGTTTTGGATTTATCGAGGTGGTTCTCACGCAGTCTTACTTCGCCAGCTCAGCTTCGAGTGCCTGCAAAAGCGCCGGATCGTCGGGCGTCGTATTGGGCGAAAAGCGGGCAGTTACTTTGCCGTCGCGCGCGACCACGAACTTCTCGAAATTCCACAGGATTTCAGGCTCGGGATTGGTCTGAATCCCGTAACGCTTCAAGTCCTCGCTGAAATGAACCTCGGAGGTACTGGTGGCTTTGGGCTGGGCTGCAATCAACTCTTTGTAGAGCGGGTGCTTCCCTTCCCCAACGACAGTGATCTTTTCGAACAAAGGAAAGTCGACGCCAAAGTTGCTGGTGCAAAAGCTCTCGATTTCCGCGTTGCTGCCGGGCTCCTGGCCTTTGAAATCATTGGCAGGAAAGCCGGCAACCACAAGGCCGCGATCACGGTACTCGCGATAGAGCTTTTCCAGGGATTCGTACTGCTTGGTGAGTCCGCATTTGGAAGCGACGTTGACAACAAGAAGAACTTTTCCGCTGTACTCGCCGAGGTTGGTGTCTTCGCCGGTGATGCGGCGCACGGGAATTTTCTGAATGGAAGTGCTCATGAGTTCATTGTATTGGAAGCCAGCCGCGCTCGCTTCAGGGCAGCCCTATCGTATAAGCTGTTTTGGGTGGAGGTTATGTCTGGATCGCCGGATGGCGCTAACGTGCATGAACTGGAAACGCCTACTTGCGTTGCTCATTCCCTGCTTGTTTTTGACGGCGCAGGCGCCCGGGGCGGAGACGACACCCGTGGCCGCGGCTGATCGCACGGCAGTGGTTGAGAGCGACAATGCCTTTGCTGTCGCGCTCTATGGCCAGTTGCGCAAGCAAAGCGGCAATCTCTTCTTCTCGCCGGAAAGCATCTCGACGGCCCTCTCCATGGCCTATGCGGGAGCACGCGGCGATACCGCTTCAGCGATGGCGAAAACGCTGCACTTCACGCTGCCGCCAGAGCAGCTGCACCCCGCCATGGGCGCAGTATTGAGCGATCTGAACGCGGCGCACGAGGGATACCAGCTTAGCGTGGCCAATGCCCTATGGGCGCAACGCGGCTACACCTTCCTCGACGACTTCCTCACGCTGCTCAAGAACGATTATGGCGCCGGATTAATGCAGGTGGATTTCAAAGGCGCGACCGAAACGGCACGCTTGACCATCAATCAATGGGTGGAGCAGAAGACGCAGGATAAGATCAAAGACTTGTTGCAAGCGGGCGCACTGAGAGCCGACACCCGGCTGGTGCTGACCAACGCTATCTATTTCAAAGGCGACTGGGAGACGCAATTCGATAAGGCGCTGACCAAGGATGAGGATTTTTATCTAACCCCGGCAAAGACGGCGAAGACGCCCATGATGCACCGCCAAGGCGGCTTCAATTACTTCGACGGCGGAACCTTTCAGATCTTGGAGATTCCTTATAAGAGCCAGGAACTCTCGATGATCATCTTTCTGCCCAAGGATCGAAACGGCCTGGCCGCCCTGGAACAATCGCTGACCGCTGCCAATATGCAACCATGGCTGCGGCAGTTAGCGCCGGCTTCCAAGGTTATCGTGACCATGCCCAAGTTCAAGATGACGCAAGAATTTGAGCTGGGCGCCGAGCTGGGCGCGATGGGTATGCCGCAGGCATTTACCTCGCGCGCGAATTTTTCAGGAATGACCGGCAAAAGCGATTTCGCCATCTCGGCGGTCATTCATAAGGCGTATGTCGACGTCAACGAGGAAGGAACCGAAGCAGCGGCAGCGACCGCGGTGACCATGCGGGCCATGGCAATGCGCGTGCCGCAAAATCCTCCCATTACTTTCCTGGCGGACCATCCCTTTATCTTCCTGATCCGCGACAACCACTCGAGCAGCATTCTGTTTATGGGCCGCATGGCCGATCCGGCCATTTAAGTGTGCAATCTCCATTTGGTGCGTGTGTACGCAATGCGAAAGCCCTGGCGTTCCGCATTACGTTGGGATTGGCTGCCCGCTTCGGCGACCATCATAGCCAGTTCATAGCCGTGCTCGAAGGCATAGCGCATGCGCGCTTCGAGCAGGGCCGCCTGAAGTCCGCGCCGGCGCATCTCCGGGATGGTCGACGCTCCGGAGAAGAGCGCAACGCCCTTATGGAGAGAGAGAGCACCCGCCGCTCCGGGGATACCATCCAGCGCAGCGATGAAGTTCAGACTGCCCTCGCGGGCAAATGCAACCGCACCGAATTGCTCGAGGAAGCCCAGCAGCTCCGGATTCTCTGCTGCCCATCCGCGTGCGCTGACGTCGGCCCATAGGGCCGCTTCTTTCTCCGCGGCCACTCGTACACTTACTGCAAGGTTGTTTCTGGTCGCAGGTTGCTCAACCGGCCGGTGCAGCACGCTGCTCAGTTCGATCGGGCGGTAACCGCGAGCACACAGCAAGTCAAGCGTGGCGAGGCCGGCCAGGGGACTTACCTCATGGACAACGACCGCTCCGCGATCCAGGAAAAATGCCTCGATGGTATCCAACGCGGCTGGGGTCAACGGCTCGAAGAGGCCCAAGCCGAAGCTTTGCGTAACCGGCGAGTCAACCCCGTCGAAGACCGCATAGGCGCCGGCGCACTCTATCCAGGCGGCTCCGCTATCGGGATACAGGTCACGGCGCGCCTCAGCGAACTGCAGGCAGGCGTGGCCTTCGGCGCGCTCGAGGCGTCGCGAAAGATCGAGATCGGAAAATACCATCGCAGGGTAAAGTTACACGGTGAACAGGCTAAGGAAGAAGTGCCGCTTTGAGGAAAACCATCCCTTAGCGGCTTCTAAAGAGTCTGCGTGAGAGACCAGGATCGGTGTCCCTCTGCATAACCCCAGGTCTCAAAAGCGAGACCTGGGCCACCCACCCATGGTTTTGGATTTACGGACGTGGCTCTCACGCAGACTCTGTCAGATCCTGTGTCCACGGTCGAACAGCGATTCGCGATTTTGAACATGAGCGGAGCGCCGGACGATACTCCTCGCCCGCTAAGCCGATGAAAGCAAGCTATCTAACGGGGCTTGCACTGATCCCAGGCCTGGTGCTTCGATTGCTAATTAGCGCAGGCAAGTCACATACGAGGGGGTACGCATGGCGCACTTTGAGCGGATACGAGATCTGGTTTCCGGGCCTTTCAGCCCGTCGCTTATGCAACAGCGTGAAGCCGCCGGGTGGCAATTGGTGTCGATCGAGTGGCGGCGAGAGCGGCCAGGGGAGGAAGGGCCGAGCGAGCACGCCTTCAACGAAGACATCCCCTACGGCCTACGCATCTCCGACGATTGCCAACGGCTGGAATTCGATCCCCGCGAGCGTATGGTGCTTACCCAGATGATGGACCTGGTGGTTCAGGATTTCCCCTTCTCAAGCATCGCCAGCGACCTCAACGAGAAGGGCTTTCGATCGCGCGATGGGAAGTTGTGGAACCAGGTTTCGGTCTTCAAGATGCTGCCGCGCCTGATCGAAATAGGGCCAGGTCTTTTCTCTACCGAGGAGTGGTCGGCGCGGCGGGAGAAGCTGGGGAAACCCAAAGCTAGGTGAGGCATTCAAATACGGGCGTGATTTAAACAGCAAGTCCCTTCTTTTCAGAAACGGGTGGATGCGGCTACAGTTGGACGAGAGTCCACTATGCAACCCATCAGCCATGCGTTCGATATAACCTTCCTGACGTTGCAAGCCACGGTTGTGGCCTTTCTCCTGCTTCACGACTGGATTCCCCTCGGCCGATTGAGCAACATCGCCGCGATCCATAACGAGGACTCTCTGCAACGCCGGATATTTGTGACCCTTCTACCGGCTTTACCCGCAGCCATCGGCCTGTTCTACGGCGCGAAATATTTCGGGCGAGCTTATCCGGACTGGCTGGGGATGTTGCTTTGGATTACCTATGGCATCTTCCTCTTCGGAATGCTTCGGGCCTGGTGGATACCGTATCTGCTTATACCCGACCCGGCGCGGGCGGCGCGCTACCAGATTCTCTTCGCCAACACCCACACCTTTCTGCCAAAGCGCAATGGGATGGCCCCGGATACCCTACATACCTTGTTTCATGTAGTCACCGTAGCCACAGTGATCGCCCTGTTCATCAGGGGCCGGATGTTGCACCAACCCTTCTAACGCTCAGCGTTTCCCATCCAGGTTTGCCCATTCTCCCACCTGGATGAAGCTCGCCCAATAGAACGGATGCTCATGTCCCTTGCGGTTGAGCATCGCAAGCTGGGCCTGGCGCAGGGCATCTCCCCGGCCAAGCCCTGCTTTGAGCCCGCGGTAGTAGGAGGTCATCAAGTCCCGGGTGACCGCGTCGCTGATGGGCCAAAGGCTCATCACTACGGTCTCCGCACCGGCAATGACGAAGGCGCGCCGCAGCCCGAAGACTCCCTCGCCATTCTCAACTTGACCTACACCTGTGTCACAGGCGGACAGCGTTACCAACTTCGTTCCCCAGAGGTTCAAGTTGGAGGCTTCGAGCGCGGTGAGTATCCCGTTCCCGTCAGAGCGGTTACCCAGGTTTGCGCCGGCCAAAGCCAAACCAGATCGCAACAGAGGATTCTCGATCTTCATTGTGGAATCAGTGCTTCGGCCGGCCCCTTTGCCAACCGTGTGTTTGCTCGCCGCATTGTCGGCGGTGTTCTCGAGGAAGAAGCCGTGGGTTGCCAGGTGGAGGATGGTTGGCGCCTCGACCCGTTCCAGCTCGGCCTTGCTGGCGCGCTCTCCGCTGAGGATCTTCGCGTCAGGAAAGAGTGATTTGAGTACATGAGCCTCCTGGGCGGTACCCGCCAGCGGGGCAAAGTAAACGCCGGCGATATCCTGGCCGGTGTTGGAACCGCGACGCGCGGCAAAAGCCTTGGCAGGCCCCAGCTTCGGGGCAGATGACGCCGCTGTCTGTTCTGTGGCCGGCTCGCCGAACGCCGGATTGGCAAAGATCTCGGGTTCGCTCTTGCCCGGACGCGCCAGCTGCATGCGCAACAAGTCCCGGCCCGCAGTGACATAACTGATCAAATAGTTCTCGATCAAATAATGCCCTTGTTCGTCGAGCAGAGACTCAAAAGGCAAGAGGTTCAATTCGCCGTCCGGCGAGATGATGAGATGCCTGCCGGAAGCCCCCATCGACCGCACCGGCTGCATTATCTTTTCATCGAGCTCGCGCGCAAGTTGGCGGGCATCGCTTCGCTTGGGATCTCGTAAGGCCAGACGGTAGGCATCGATTTGGCCATCGATCTGCTTTGCGGCACCCAGGTCCTTCCATCGCACATCGCCCTGAGCGGGAATCAAGTAAACGACATAGCGCGGCGCGGCGTAATCCTTGAGATTAGCCTGCCGGAAGTCGTAAGGCTCGTAGACGGCGAATTCAACCAGGACGCTGCCAGCGGGGATTGCCTTCTGAACCGCGGCCAGAGTGACCGCATCCGTTCGCTGATAGTAGCCGGCACTGCGACGGCTGATTTCCGTTTCGAGTCTCTCCTTATTGCCCCTGAGCGCTTCGAGCTGGGCCTGGTATTGCTCCGGCGTTCTCGGTCCCGGGCCCTGCAGGTCGGCCTTGGCCAGCTCTGCGACCGTGCTGTTCAGTTCATTGAGCAATATCTGATCTGCGGGTTCCAGCCGCCGGCGAAGCGCAGTCATGCTGTCCGCGACAGAATCCAGCACCCGCCCCTTGCGCTGCAGGATCATCTGAGCGGCAAGATCGGCGGCGGAAGGGTCGTTGGGCGCCACATTCACATTCAACGAGATGACGCGAGAGGTGTGCGCGGCAAACTTCTCAGCATAAGCCAGCCGGTCTCGCTCGGAACCGATAGCAAGGTTCAAGGAAAGGTTGGTCTCCGCCGCTTCCTGCATGCGAGCCATGTACTTCACGGCATCGGCGGAATCACCCTGCGCAGCGTACGTTCTGGCAAGGTTGCCGAGAGTCATCAGGGTCCACTCGTGATAGGGGCCCACGGCTGTCTGCATAATCGTAAGGGCGCGCAGATAAGTTTCGATGGCCCTGGGGTAGTCGCCCTGCGAGTTATAGACATTTCCGATGTTCACCAGCAGAGTCCCGGTAGCTGGGTGCCGGCTGCCCAAGGCTTTGTCGCGAATCTTTTCCGCGCGCCAAAGGTAGTCGAGGGAAAGTGGGTACTGCCCTTGTTCCCGTGCGATGATGCCGAGGTTTTGCAACGGATGGGCGGCCGCCGGATGGTTTGGGCCGAACTTCCGCTCCGTCAGGCTCAGCGTTTGTTGCAAGATCGGAACCGCCTTCTCGTAGTCGTAGACCTCAAAGTAGAGATCTCCCAGGCTGTCCATGACCCGGATGATCGCCAGGTCGTCAGGGTCCAACCGCTTCTGGTCAATGGCAAGGGCGCGCTGCAGTTCGTTCAGGGCGCGGGGAAAATCACCCCGACGCTGGTGCAGGAGAGAGATCGAAACCAGGCAGTTTGCTGCTCCCGGGCTGTCGCTTCCCAAGACCTTCTCGGTGATTTGCAGGGACTGTCGCAGCACTTCCTCCGCCTTTGGATAATCATTCGATTCGATATACACCTTGCCCAATCCCTGGAGCGCGAGGGCGAGCTGCTGATTGCTTCCCACCGTCTCGTCAATGCGGATGGCGCGGCGGAATGACGCCCCAGCCTTTTCGCGATCCCCTTCGGTAAACTGGGCGGCCCCGAGCCGCGCGGCCAACCAGCCGATATATGCATCGTTCGCTGCGAGAGCCTGTTCGCCCAAGGTCAAAGACTGCTGAGCGAGATCGAGCGCCTTGGCGTAGTTGCCGGCGTCGTTTTCCACTTGCGATTCCGCGCTGAGTTTTTGGGCTTTGAAGAGAAGCTGGTCCTGCTGCGTCGCGGGACGAATCTCCAAGAGAGAGATGGCATAAGCGGCGGCCGGATCTTTGCCATCTTTCGCTTTGACCAGTACCTGGTAGGTTCCAGGCGACTCCGCGACAAACCCGAAATGCTCCTCGCCCACAGGCCGGCTTTCGCTATCGAAGTCAGCCAGTGCATGGGAGGAAGGGTCCAATATTCGCACCACTACATCGAGGCCCTTTTGCTCGACCAGAAGGCCGGCATATTGCCCGGCTGAGAGAGAAATGGGATAGGTGTGGCTTTGCCCGCCGGCGAGCGGCCTCTCGATGACTCTGCCTGGGGCGAGCTCACCTGAAGCCGGCTGGGAACCGGCGAGCAATGCACCCTTCGCCCCCATGGGTACGGCAAGCACGCAGACGGCAACCAGCACCGCACTCGCGACCTTGAATGCGATAAAACTGGCCCGGCGAGGAGAATTGCTCTCCATGGTGACTTGCAACCGCATCGAACTTTCCCAATGCTTCTGGCCCCAATGCTTCTGGAAAGCCTAATTACTCCCAATCCTGAAGACATAACTGCTGACAAACTCGGCGGAACCTTTTGCTTGGCTTCCCGTGATCTGCAAAAGGTACGCCTCGTGTTTTAGCAAGCTCGCCGGTAGGCTTATGCGTACTGTACTGTCCTGGGCTTTGGTTTCAGCGTTCAGTTCGCCGCTGTGCCACACGATCTGGCCGGTCTTCAGACTTTTGAGTGTTACGCGGTATTGGGGGAAATCGTTGGATTCAAGTTCAAGACGCAAGTCTACCCGGGTTGTTCCTCCTGGCAGCGATAAATCCGCTATCTTTGCCCCGCCCCTTAGCTGCGGGGATAGAACAAATGCGACAACACTTACCGGGAAAGATGATAACGCAGATCGCGGTTGCCTGGCAGCCGAGTTTTGTTCGAGCTGGGCCAGGGATTTGCGTACCTGTTCTAACTCGTTCGCGGTAACCGCGTCGCTTGCATGCTGCTCGTCCAGCGTGGCCTGAAGATCGTGTTCCCGTTGCTGCAACGCCAGGCGTTCGGCGTTGGCCTGATTCAACTGGTTGCGCAGGCCCAGATTCTCGACTAACAGGAAGCCGCCAGCCAATAGCATGGCCAATGTACCGGCAAAAGCCCAACGCGGAAAAACGGCTAAGGCGGGCCATAAGGAACCCGGCTTCGCCGGAACGAATTCACTCCCGGCTGGGGGGTTAGCACTTGCGAAGGAGTTCAGGCTCTGCGCAAAGGTAACCTTCTCGCGCCGTTGGGGCGAAGACAGGTATGAGGTTCGAAACCTTTCCAGGGTGTCACCGGAAAGCTCTCCCTGGACATATGCATCCACCAAATCGTTCTCGACCGCGCTGAGACGAGCCGCAAAGTCCTCGTCGGCGATGCATAGTTCATCCAGCCGCTCAGTTTCGTCCGGCGGCAGAGCGCCGAGGAGATACCTCCGCAGGGTTTTGTCGTGGGCTCCGGGCTGGCGTGAAAAAAGCATGTTCTATTCCTATAAGCAGAAAACCCGGAAATACTTCACACTACGTTGGAACAATTCCGGACACAGAGCTCAAGTTTGTTGCGAATCCGGCAGGCTCGGATGCTGAGGGCGTTCAGGGTAACGTTCAGGCTTGCCGCCAGCCCCCGCCGACGCTTGATCTTGGCTTGCTGCTCACCGTGATAGTATTCAAGGATTAAGTCCCGATCCGCCGGTGCCAGTTTGGCCACGCAATCTTCCAGGCAGGCAAACTGACGTTCCTTAGTGACCAAGGCGCTGGTCTCCGGAGCAGGTGCGCCGAGGACAGATTCCACCGCCCCGGGGGGTAACTCCGAGAAACTGATTTCGGAACGTTGGCCGCTGCGAAGATTTTCCAGGAAGACGAACTTGGCCGTGATGTAGCAATACCGGGCGGGAGGGGTGTCGGTGATCGCCCCTTGTTCCTCTAGCCTGCGGGCGACCCGGTTCAGGGTCTCGTCCGCCAGCTCGTCGGGAGCGACGCAGTTCTTCCGGTCAAAATAGCCGACGAGCCTGCGGCGCATCTCAAGGTATTTTTCGCCGCCGGAATCCGTACCTTCATCAAGCCAATGGAGAAATTGATGGAAAGTGCCGGCCGTTGGCGACCAGTCTTTCTTGTATCCCACGCTTGCCATTCTAAGGCGATTTCGCAATTACTGTCGGCTCATAATGGCCGCGAGGAGTGGATTAGACTCGTGGACATCAATAGACTGCGGCGTTCCCGGGTGGCTTCCATGCCAATTTGCAGGATGACCCGGAAGGAATTGAAAGATTCTTCTGACAGCTTATCGGCGTCGAGATCGTGGACGGCCTGGGCAAGGATGGTCAACAACTCATTCCAGATTTCGTCTAACGGCGCAATCGAATCTACGTTCTGCACAGAGGCGATCAGCTCCACCACGCGTTTGCTGTATTGATCCGCGTTGCTCTTTTGCTGCCTTTGCATCCACCGTTTCAACTCCCAGATCCAGGAACCCGCCATGAGTCCCACAGTCAGGATCAGGCCGACATAGTCGGCGTGCGCCAGCAGAAACGACGGCTTGTCTTTGTCATAGAAGCTGAGCGCGCCGGGATGCAAAACGGGCCCGAGTGCAGCTTGCGACTCCGGCCGGCGTGCCTGCACCAGCAGCAAACGCACCTCCGTCATGGCTGATGGGATCTCCTGCATGATCTCCTGCCGCCGCTCAATCAACGTTCCGGTGACGGCTCGTATGGCCGCCGCATTGGCGCTGTCGCGCGCCAGCAGGGTGCGATGGACCGCTATCGTGGGGATATCTTGCGCCGGCACTGGGGGGTTGCCCAGGTAGGCCCCCACGGGAATGAGGGCGGCCTCAAAGGCGGGGTGTTTGATCTTCATAGCCGCAGCGTGCTCAATGGGAAGAAAGCGGGCCTTGCCGGATTGCACCAGCTGCTGGATCGATGGATCGCCGATGGCGCGGACGCGGAAGATCGCGTCCGCTTGGCCGTTGAGGAATGTATCGGCCGCGGCCTGATCATCGGCGCCGACAAAGTGAAAGTCCTCCCGGCGAAGACCAAAATGCTCCACGACTCTGAGGAAAGACTGAAATTGTCCTCCGCTCTGCGCCAGGGCAATCCGCCGGCCTTGCAAATTAATCAGGCTTTTTGCCGACGAGTCCTTGGGCACCAGAAGCTGGAAGGTGTCGTCGTAGAGCACGGCGACCGCTCGCGCCCTATCCCCGGGCAAAATATCGGCTTGCGCGGTGGCCAGTTGGGCGCGCCCATCCTGGAGCATTTGCAGATTCTCCACCGTCCCGCCGGTCTCGAGCAGAGTAATGCGGATCCTGGGGAAGTGCCGCTCCACAACCGTTTTCAAGGCGCTCCCCAGCAGGTAGCTTTCCCCGCTGGATGCGCCCGCAGCCAGGTTAAGATGTTCCACCTTCGATTGTTGCCACCAGACGACGGCAAGCATGACCACCAGACACAGGGTGAACGCAATCAAGGCGAGCCGCAGAACCTTGTTGAAGTCGGGTTTGGCCATACTTCAGAATGCGGCGGAGTTGTTAATGGGTCATGAAGATCGACGGCCGCAGCGCAGCGGAGCCTGCATGAGTGCCCGGTTAAAATTCCAGTAAAGTTGGCCCGGCTTGCTTGTTTTTGCCTGGGGCAGCTTCTAGGATTCGCTTCGAACCCCTTCCGGCAAAAATCAAACGCGTTCTGCGGAAAGTTGGACAATCATGAGCCGTTCCATTCAGGAAGAGCCCTTCCAAGATGAGATTTCAACCGTCGAAGACGACCGTACCGGCATCAAGGTCGAAACCCTGAAGCAGGCGATCCTCAAAAACTTGCGATACGTAGTTGCGGAAGATACCGGGACGGCGACGGAGATGGACTACTTCCTGGCGATCGCCTACACCGTGCGGGATCGTATCCTGGCGCGTTGGCTGGCGACCAGAAAGGGCTACCGGGAGCATGACGTTCGCGTGGTTTGTTATTTGTCCGCTGAATTTCTGATGGGTCCCCACCTGGCGAACAACTTGCTGAACCTGGACATCGGCGAACCAATGCGACAAGCCACGAAGGAGCTGGGCCTCGATCTGGATCGGATCATCGCGGAGGAAAGCGAGCCGGGACTGGGAAACGGTGGACTGGGGCGGCTTGCGGCATGTTACCTGGACTCCCTGGCAACCCTGGCAATCCCGGCGATCGGCTACGGTATTCGTTACGAATTTGGGATGTTTCACCAGGAGATTCATGATGGCTGGCAAGTGGAGCTGACCGACTACTGGCTTCGCTATGGAAATCCCTGGGAAATAAGGCGGCCGCAGGAGTCGGTCGATGTGCATTTCGGGGGACACACGGAATCGTGGAAAGATTCGCACGGGAATTACCGGACACGTTGGATTCCGGCTACAACGGTGAAAGGCGTTCCCTACGACACGCCGATTCTAGGATATGAATCTGGCGTAGCGAATGACCTTAGATTGTGGCGGTCGGAAGCGGGCGAGTCGTTTTATTTCGACAAGTTCAACAGTGGCGATTACGAAGGCGCCGTGTCGTCGAAAATCTTCGCGGAAAACATCACCAAGGTGCTCTATCCCAACGACGACGAAAAACAGGGAAAGCAACTACGGCTGGAACAGCAATACTTCTTCATTTCCTGTGCGCTGCAGGATATGATTCGCGTCCACCTGAGTGCCGGCCGGCCGATCGACAAGTTTCATGAGAAGTGGACGATCCAGCTCAATGACACGCATCCCTCCATTGGCGTGGCGGAACTTATGCGCCTGCTTATGGATGAACACGATCTGGCGTGGGAGCGAGCATGGGACATCACTTCGCAGACCTTCAATTACACCAATCACACGCTGCTGCCGGAGGCGCTGGAGCGGTGGCCGTTACCGCTGTTCGCGGGGTTGCTTCCCCGCCACATCGAGATCATCTACGAGATCAACAGCCGCTTCCTGAAAGCGGTACGCGAGCACTTCCCGGGCGACGACGGCAAAGTGACGCGCATGTCCATCATTGAAGAAACGGGGGAGAAGTTTGTCCGCATGGCTTACCTCGCGTGCGTTGCCAGCAAGCACGTGAACGGCGTGGCCGAGTTGCACACCCAGTTGTTGAAGAATGAGTTGCTGCGCGACTTCCACGATTTGTGGCCCAATAAGTTCATCAATGTGACCAACGGCGTTACCCCGCGGCGCTGGCTGGCGGTGAGTGATCCTGAGCAATCGGCACTGATGACCAGCAAGATTGGAAGCAGCTGGATCAACAACCTGGATCACCTGAAGCAGTTGGAGAGTTTCGCGGAGGATTCCGCGTTCCGCGCCGAGTGGCGGAAGGTGCGGCGCGACGTCAAGGTAAGACTCGCGCAGTACATCCTGCAGGATACCGGCTTCGCGGTCGATCCCAGCTCCATGTTCGACACCCAGGTGAAGCGAATCCACGAGTACAAGCGGCAGCATTTGAATGTGCTCTATATTCTCACGCTCTATCTCCGCCTGAAGCGGCACCCGAAGATGGAGATCACACCCCGCACCTTCCTGTTTGGCGGCAAGGCCGCCGCCGGGTACGCGATGGCTAAACTGATCATCAAGTTGATCAACTCGGTGGGCGAGGTGATCAATCACGACCCCGAGGTGAGGCATCGCATCAAGGTGTTGTTTCTTCCCGATTACAATGTGACGTTCGGGCAGAAGGTGTATCCTGCGGCGGACCTCAGCGAGCAGATATCCACCGCGGGCAAAGAGGCATCGGGAACGGGGAACATGAAGTTCGCCATGAACGGGGCGCTCACCATTGGGACGCTGGATGGCGCGAATATTGAAATCAGGGATGCGGTCGGGCACGAGAACTTCTTTTTGTTCGGCCTGACGGCGCAGCAGGTTGAGTCGGTTAAGAATGCGGGTTACCATCCGCGAACCATCTATGAGTCCAACCCCATACTGCGTGAAGTGTTGGACAGTCTTGCATCCGGCCAATTTTCCCGCGGCGATCGCGGGCTGTTCCGCCCCTTGCTGGACAGCTTGCTGACCAGCGATCCCTACCTTCTGCTTGCCGACTATCAATCCTATGTCGACTGCCAGGACCAGGTGAGCGCCACCTTTCTGGACCAGGAAAAGTGGTCGAAGATGTCCATCTACAACGCCGCGCGCATGGGAAGGTTCTCCTCCGATCGGGCGATTCAGGAGTATTGCCGGAACATCTGGGGTGTGAGCAGATACGATCCTGGAACCAGGTAGAGACAGTATTCACTGAGATTTAACAGAGAAGTCATGCCTTCGTATTCTTCCGCGCCTAGTACTCGCGTGGAGGTTTTACATGAAGGTTAGCCGGCTGGTATTGGCATCCACCGCAGTTGCGGTGGCGCTCTCGTCGTCAAGCTACAACGTTGCGGCGAGCAGTGGGAGCTCGGAGAAGATCAAGCATGTTCTGCTGTTGAGCATCGACGGCATGCATGCAGTGGATTTCTATAACTGCGCGCATGGGATTGCGGGTGTCAACAGCGGGAACCCATACTGCCCGAACCTGGCAGCCCTGAGCCAGACGGGGATCAACTATGTGGCTGCCTCCGCATCCAAGCCCTCGGACTCCTTTCCCGGGCTGATAGCGCTGGTCACCGGGGGCACCCCCAAGTCGACCGGCGCTTACTACGATGTAGCCTATGACCGGACACTCGATGCGCCG
>Ga0302325_10021301_pt1 | contig 13574 bp, 5 predicted proteins | sample Palsa_T0_2_FD_201948 | JGI IMG/M metagenome (GOLD analysis project Ga0302325, IMG submission 201948) | Peat permafrost microbial communities from Stordalen Mire near Abisko, Sweden - Palsa_T0_2 | ecosystem: Environmental > Terrestrial > Soil > Palsa > Peat permafrost | place: Sweden: Abisko... | reverse complement strand
CCCTTCAAGCTTTACACCACTAATTTTGGCGCCCTCCCACCACCACTGTATATAGATAGATTAGATTATAGAGCCAAGACAACATGTTATAGGTGCCTTAAATCTAGGGCATAAGAGCAGTCTCAGGTACCACCTGGGGATTGTTTTGCGCTGGCGTTTGGCCAAACAGCAAGCTCCCCTCCAGCCGGAAACTCTTAATTGAGCGTACGGCTTGATGGTGCCTGTGCCCGCCAAATATATGTCATTGAAAAGATCTACGTGCTATTTGTTGAAAAAAGGTTGATCACGAGGTCAGATGAAGTTGGTGTATTGGTACATTTGGAAACTATGCAGTCAGCTGATGTGAGCTTTATCGAGCCGAGCAATCAAAGGGCTCTCTCGTGTTTTTTATTCCTCCGTGCATCCACAACATGCGTCATTGTCTCCATCCTCTACTTCCTACCAGAGCACTAAGATTTTAGATACAAGGGCCGTTGGAGTAGATCCAGAAGCTTCTTCCGAAAACATCTCAGCATGAGATTGTGCGTTTTCCACAGCCTAGAGAGTTAGAGCTCATGAGCCTTACTCATCATGCACTGTATGGTTAGAGGTAGAGTAATTAGGTAGGTGAGAGGGATAGAGCGATTCAGAGATGCACGTAAATGCGTTGATACTATCTGCAATACTTCTCAAGACGCTGCTGCGAACCGGGTGTCTGACACCTCAGGTAGACAATCTGGCCGTGACGCAATGTTTTCTTCGTAATGCTAATCTAAACTTCCTTTAATCCCGCTAACTTGTAACTTATATAGAGACGAACGTTAATATGTTACACGATTTCGCTTACAACGCGCTTGCTAGCTTATTATGCACTTGTTAAGAGGACGTACTATTTCCGTATGTGACACAAGAGAAATAAAGATGTAACATTATCCCATCACACAAATCTCCTTGGCAATGGGATACGCCAACTTTCTGCCTGTAATCTTGCCCGTCCGCACCTCTTCCATTCCTTCCCCTACCGCCGCCAACCCACCGTTCCGGATTTCCACCGGATGCGGCTCAACACAGCCCTCATCGAGCAGCCGTTGCGCAAGTGAAAACCAAACCTCAGCAAAATCGCGATCCTGCGGACGCGGATCCCAGTCGAATGGAGACGCCCAGGGAATGGCCTGTCCAAACATGCTACATGTGAGCATCCAGTCGGGCACCACACTGCGGCGCGTATGGCAGCGCAGTGGGAACGGATCCAGCGCTAGATAGCGCCCACCCGAGGACCCCAGGGCCTCATAGCAGATTCCGATAGATGTCGTGTAGGTAATACAGTCCAGCGCCAGCGTTAGTGTATCAACCGTGTATTCACGCACATCGGCGCCGCACGTCGGCGAGCGGTAGTCGAATGTGGCCGCGGCGCCCAGGTGCATAGCATGTGCCGCCGAGGCCGCAGAACAGATGGCGATGGGCGTGAAGCCAGCAATCTTTAGCACTTGGATGGCCATGGCGCCTGTTGCTGTACCCCCGCCGTACACCAGGACGAAGGGGCCTTTCCCCCCCGAGTCCGCCTCCGTGCTGGTGCTGGTGCTGGACGGCATGGGCAGCTCCAGATATTGGAAAAGCGACAGCCCCGCTGTAGCCATGGCAGTCCCAAGCGTCGCGGCTGTTGCTAAGTCCATGCTGGCAGGTACATGCCAGACCAGGCGCGCCGGGACAGCGGCATATTCGGCGAACGCACCGTTGTCGAGGCGGAGCGGGTTGTTACCGAAGGCGCAACTGAAGACGCGGTCGCCTAATGAAGGGGGCTTGATCCGCGTGTTGGCGCGGAACTCGTTCGTCTCAACATCAGCCCCTAAAGCGACAACGACGCCTGAGAAGTCAATTCCGCACGTCGCACCAGGTGAGGGCGACAGTTCAGCCGACTTGCCATCGACGGGGTTGATGGAGACGCAGGCGACGCGTACGAGGACCTCTGACGGGTCGAGCGTTGGCAGTGGTGCAGTCTTCGACAGAGTGACGGTGCCGGGTCCCTCGACTTTGAGAGCTGTTTGTACGGCTGGGAGAGCAGACAAGACTGCCATTGTCCAAGTGGGTATAAGTTTCAACGGCGACACCCTCCGTTCCAACCTGTCCAGGAGGGCTAGCTAGATGGCGTTGATGGATATGGCCGGTTTCAAGCACTTGTATCTATCTGTAAGTGAGGTGTTTTGCAAAGTGCTAAGATATAGCCTCGCATCCGAACAGTTTGCAGACCTTCGTCGAGGTCGCGAATATCCCGTACTACTGTCTTTGGTTTAGTCTTATGGTTTATCATGGGGCGAGAGAGTACATGAGTTCTCCGTGCATGCATATCGGCATGTCATATTCCGCTCGGATTATTCGTCAGCCCCTCCACGGAGATTTCACCTCGAAGCAGGCTACTCCTATACTGGCCGGTCACGGAATATTAGATCGAGAAAGGTGATTTATCTATTAGAATTGAAAAGGGCTATGCTAAAAGGAGTAAATAGCTACATAATTGTTTGAGCAATGGTGCTACTGGGGCCATGCCATATCAGATGAAGATAAATACTACCTACTATCTGCAGTTCTGTTTGCTACCAATGGTATTTGCTGACCCAGCTATCTATCCTCAGACCGGAATATTCAGATCCCGCATACTGTCAGAGAGTCTGCCCATGGGTAATAAGTAGATCACGGACAGTAATATGTGTGTCCTTCTCTCCTTATCTTTCTCTCTCCCTGTCTTTCTATCCCTGCCTTTCTCTTCAATTTCCGTGCTTCATATTGAAACGACCATATTCCCAACCCTACTCCTTACCTATTGCGGGAAGCACTCTCTAGTATAATGGCTACACACAATGAATTTATCCAGGAGCCCATAGCCATTGTTGGGTCGGCATGCAGATTCCCAGCCGGGTCCAGCTCGCCGTCTAAGCTGTGGGAACTACTCCGACAACCTCGCGACGTCCTGAAAGAATTTAATCCAGATCGCCTCAATCTGCAACGATTCTATCATCCCGACGGTGATACCCACGGGTCTACGGATGTTCAAAACAAGTCATATCTGCTCGAGGAAGATAGCCGGTTTTTCGATGCTCCGTTCTTCGGTATCAGCCCCTCAGAGGCATCAGGTATGGATCCACAGCAGCGTCTGCTGCTGGAGGTGGTTTACGAAGCCTTCGAGTCGGCTGGTGTCACGCTCGATCAGCTCAGGAGCTCATTGACCTCGGTCCATGTTGGGGTGATGACTGCTGATTACGCCAACATCCAGTTGCGAGATCTAGAAACCATCCCCAAGTACGCCGCCACGGGGATGGGTAACAGTATTCTCTCAAACCGTATTTCATACATCTTCGATCTTAAAGGCCCCTCCGAGACGATCGATACGGCCTGTTCTAGCTCTCTAGTTGCCTTACACAACGCGGCCCGGGGATTGCTCAACGGCGATAGCGAAATGGCCATAGTTGCGGGCGTCAACTTGATTTTCGATCCTGCCAGCTATATTACAGAGTCCAAATTACATATGCTGTCGCCTGACTCGCGGTCTCGAATGTGGGACAAGTCTGCAAACGGTTATGCCCGTGGCGAAGGCGTGGCTGCCGTGTTTCTTAAACCCCTCAGCCGGGCCCTGAGGGACGGCGACCATATAGAAGGCCTTCTCCGCGGTACTGGCGTCAACTCGGATGGTCAAAGTCCCGGTATCACGATGCCTTTCGCTCCTGCACAAGCGGCGCTCATCCGCCAAACTTATCGTCGAGTCGGTCTCGACCCGGTGAAAGACCGGCCTCAGTACTTTGAGTGCCATGGAACAGGAACGCCTGCCGGCGATCCTGTGGAAGCGCGTGCCATCAGCGAGTCTTTGTTAGCTAGTCATGGAGGTGATTTAGCCGCCGAAAAACTCATCTATGTGGGATCGATCAAGACTGTCGTCGGGCACCTGGAAGGTTGTGCGGGCCTCGCTGGTGTCATCAAAGTGCTGCTTGCCCTCAAAAATCGTACCATTCCGCCAAATCTCCATTTCAACGAACTGAATCCGGCCATCACTCCGTACTATGGGCCTCTCCAGATAGCTACGGCAGCACTACCTTGGCCCGAGCTGCCCGCTGGTGCCCCTGCTCGCGCCAGTGTCAACAGCTTTGGCTTCGGAGGCACGAATGCCCATGCGATCATCGAAAGATTCGACAATGACGCCTGTGTGAACGGCAACGCCCAAGGACAGCGGCATTATGAGGATAATCAAGACTCGGATCTTGAAGAAGGCATTCTAGGCCCTCTCTTATTCTCCGCTGTATCGGGAGCATCGCTGTTAGGAACAGTCCGCGCCTACCTTCAGCATCTGAGGCATCATCCGGAGCTCGATCTTCGGGATCTGAGCTGGACCCTTCAGACGAGGCGGTCAACCCATCGAGTTCGAGCCCATTTCTCCGGCACATCACGGGATTCTATCTTGGAAGGCATGGCCGAATGGGTTACAAGCAATGAGAAGGCCCCAAGTACCCAAGTTGGATACCAACCGCGACTCGTCAACCCAAGTGAGGTCCCTGGGATTTTAGGCGTCTTTACCGGTCAAGGCGCACAGTGGCCGACTATGGGACGGGAACTGATACGTAAATCGCCTCTGTTTCGCAAGACAATACAGGCATGTGAGGACACTTTGCAGGCTCTTCCTATCCCAGATGTGCCAGAGTGGTCGCTAGTGCAAGAGCTGATGGCAGATGGTTCTTCCTCGCGGCTATCGGAGGCGGCAATTGCCCAGCCATTGTGCACCGCTGTACAGATAGCATTGGTAGATCTGCTGGCAGCTTCCGGTATAACTTTTGATGCAGTTGTGGGACACTCTTCCGGTGAGATTGCTGCTACGTACGCAGCCGGAATCATCACACTCAGGGGCGCAATACAGATTGCATACTTTCGAGGTCTTTACGCCCGGCTGGCCCTGGGTGCCGCTGGCGTACGCGGAGGTATGCTGGCGGGTGGCATGTCGCTCGAAAAAGCCTTGCAGTTCTGCTCCCTTCCTGAGTTCCAAGGTCGAATTCAAGTGGCCGCCAGTAACGCTCCGCAAAGTGTGACTCTCTCCGGAGACGTTGACGCCATTCACGAGGCAAAGCAGAGGCTTGACAATGACAACATCTTTGCGCGGCAGCTCAAGGTGGATACGGCATATCACTCGCATCACATGCAGCCCTGTGTTGAGCCATACTTGCAGTCGCTACTTGCCTGCGACATTGAGATCCGGCGCCCAAACCCTGGTTGTGTGTGGAACTCAAGCGTGCGTGGTGATACGGAGCTTCTCAGGAGAGGGGACTTGTCGTCTTTGAAAGGACCGTATTGGGTAGCCAATATGGTACAGACGGTCCTCTTCTCCAAGGCCATCCAGTCGTCAATCTGGCATGGTGGTCCGTGGGACTTGGCCATCGAGGTAGGCCCTCATCCAGCTCTGAAAGGCCCAGTCGAACAAACTATAAAAGCCGTGTATAACTCAGTCCCGAATTACACGGGAACGCTCAAGCGTAACGACAGTGATGTCGCAGCCTTTTCCGCAGCCGTGGGTACCGCCTGGGCACAGCTAGGCCCTTCGTTTGTCGACTTCAATGGGTACCGAAGGGCCTTCTTCAAGTCTCAGCCGCCAGCTCCCAAGGTGATTAAGGATCTGCCCTCATACTCGTGGGATCATGACAAGGTCTATTGGCGGGAGTCGCGCATCTCACGGAGATATCGCACGAGTAGAGACACTGGCCACGAGCTGTTGGGCCGCCGCACGCCCGACGACAACGATCATGAGCTTCGCTGGCGTAACGTACTCAAGCTGAGCGAGATGCCCTGGCTTCAGGGGCACAAGGTTCTCGACGAAGTACTGCTACCCGCCGCTGCCTATGTGTCTATTGCGTTCGAGGCTGGCAAGCGTCTAGCCGTGGTGGGAGGGAAGGCGAGGCCAATCCGGCTGCTCGAAGTTGACAATGTCGAAATTCACCGCCCAGTGGTTGTGCCTGACAATAAAGATGGTGTCGAGACCTTATTCACAATGCGCTTGTTGGACCATGCTTCTTCCACCGCCACCGATGGCATGTTACAGGCTGAGTTTTCGTACTACGTCTGCAACGACGAATCCGTCGGGTACATGGCTCATACCTGCAGCGGTACTCTTTCTGTCTACCTTGAAAACATGCCGTCCGGGAAGCAGGAGGAATGCTTCCCACCCAGAGCTACGGTGCCTCCAAACCTCGCCGATGTCGACGGCGGGCAGGTCTATTCTATGTTTGACGAACTTGGACTCCATTATTCTGGAGCCTTTCGCGCAATAACTGAGAGTCATCGCTGCCTTGACTATGCCACGGCAACGGGTAGTTGGCCTGAGGGATCCCTAAGCAATGATTATATTATTCACCCAGCCATGCTAGACGTGGCATTTCAGAGTGTCTTCGTTGCTCGTGCACATCCGGCCAGCCGTCAGATCACCTCAATCTTTCTACCTGCGCACATCGACCGTGTTCGGGTCACCCCATCGGCGCAGATGCTGCAATCATCTCTCTCGGATGGTCACGTTATCGCCGAGTTTGAAGCTTGGGTTGTCGCACAGACTACATCTTCGCTTTCAGGAGACCTGAACATATGCTCCCTAGAGACTGGACAGCCGTTCCTACAGGTTGAGGGTTTTGTTGTCAAGACGGTCGGCGAGCCGGATGCCGACCATGACAGACCTGTTTTTGCTAAGACGGTATGGGCGCGCGATGTCTCGCTCGGCCTGGCCGATCCCGTGCGTGATGCCGTCAAGGATATCGAGGCGCTGCACAAGACCGAGGTCACCGAGCGCTTTGCTCTATTCTATATGAGGCGGGTGGTGGAGGAGATCCGCGTCCAGGATAGGAAAGGCTTCCAGTGGTATCACGATCGTATGTTCGAGGCCTTTGAGCACCGCCTCGCAGCAATACGAGATGGTCAGAACACTCTGTTGCCAAGCAGGTGGCTGGCTGATGAGCCATCTGTTATCGAGGACATACTGGCAAAACATAGCAATTGGATTGATCTGCAACTGATTCGTGCCGTGGGCGAGAATCTCGGCCATGTCAGGGAGGAGGCGGAATTACTAGAGGTCATGAACAAGGACGACATGCTGAATCGCGTATACATGGACAGTAACACGTTCCTGATTAACGACGCCATTGCTGATGTCCTACGGCAAATAACATTCAAGTTCCCACGCTGCAACATCCTTGAGGTTGGTGCGGGTACAGGCGGTACGGTATGAACTTGCCAGGCTCCATCTATCTCATTTGGTCCTCCTTTCCGTGTTAGGGAAAATTGCTAACAGTACAGCATTAGACATGGAGTGTTTTAAATGCACTTGACGATGCATACGACTCGTACACGTACACCGACATCTCGTCTGGTTTCTTTCAGAATGCAACCCGCAAGTTCTCCAACTTCGCACATAAAATGGTCTTCAAGACGCTGGATGCTGAGAAAGCACCCGCGGCGCAGGGCTTTGTCGAGCATGCATACGATGTCATCATCGCAGCAAATGTGCTTCATGCCACGCGCTCTCTGCGGACAACGCTGCGTAACGTGTGGTCGCTGCTCCGACCGGGCGGCTATCTCGTCATGATGGAAGCCACTGGAGAACAGAGTCTCCGTGGGCATCTCGTCTTTGGCGGCTTTCCTGGGTGGTGGCTGAGCTCGGAAGAGGGCCGTAGATTTGGCCCTGTGGTGTCTGCCGCGGAATGGGACGTGGTTCTGAGTGATACAGGCTTTTCGAGGACCACCCCCGTTATGCACGACCTGGCAGACGCGGATAAGCACACAACGTCGCTCATCGTCGGCCAGGCGGTTAATGATGCCTGGCTGCGGCTGCGTGATCCTCTATCCTTTATACATGAGCTACGCCCTCTCGGCCCAACTGAACCATTGCTGCTCGTCGGCGGCAAGAGACTCTGGACGTCCCAGATGATGAGCGAAATCCAAAACCTGCTTCCGACACCATGGAGGCGCTACATACAAACGGCTGACAACGCCGATGCTGTTGATACGGCTACATTAACTCCTGGAATCAACGTGATTTGTCTTCACGAGGTCGATGAACCCTTGTTCGCCGCTCCCATGAGCCGGCACCGCCTGGCAATTCTACAGAGTCTCCTGATCAGCTCAAGAAATCTCCTTTGGGTGACCACTGCAGGCAGGTCCCAGTCCCAGTCTCAACCCCCCTTCGATCCGCGGGCAGCCATGTTCAATGGTATCGCTCGTGTGGTTCCATCGGAGCTGCCGCACCTACAAGTGCAGGTTCTCGGCCTTGAGGCTGGAGCAACACCGGCTACAGTAGCGGCCAGGCAATGCTTCGAGGCATTCCTACGGCTCAGAGAGTCAGAGAGCGATGGGGCCAGTGACGACCATAGCGAAGGTGCCAAGTCTCAGGTGCTGTGGTCACACGAACCTGAAGTCGAGGTTCTAGCCAACGGACAGTCTATGATACCGCGAGAGGTGGCAGACAAGACGCTGAACGAGAGGTATAATGCGTCGAGGCGGGCCGTCACTAAGACTGAGGATGCGACAGATGTTGCTGTCCAGGCCGTTCCAGGACCCACTAACAAAATGATTCTCCAAGAAGCTACAGACGTGGACGACGAGATATGGTTCTCAACTGATGATGAATTAATGTCGATGAATCCAAAGCGCAATCGCACTCGAACGCCGATTCGCGTCCAAGTTAAGTACGCCCTACATATCCCCGCAAAAAACGGCAACAGTGTCTATCTCGTCTGTGGTTATCGTCATCCTCAGGATATCATTACAGTGTCGTCTCCGGTTTTTGCAATATCCAATGTCAATGCCTCTATCGTCGACGTGGAGCGCGAGGAGCTGATGGTCGCCATCGAAGACCATGACTGCACGCCTGGTGCGCTTGTTTCCACAGCCTGCCACATGTTTGTCCGGGCGATTTCCATTTTAGCCAATGAATGTCACTCAGAACGACAACAAAACCCTTGTCCTGTACTCTTATACGCGGCTCAGGAACCACTAGCCGCTATGGTCGCTGCCGAGCTCGCGCTCACAGGTAAAGAGCACGCCTACTTTGCGTCTTGCAGTCCGCCTGCAGGTGCCTCCGGTGCGTGGATTAAGATATATGCGGGCGCTTCTAAACGCGCTACACTCTTGACTATACCACGTCATGTCAAGCTCTATGTTGACTGCGCCGAGTACTATTCGTCTTCGTCCTCTGCAGAGAACCCTCAAGGTATTAAAGGTACGGGTATAGGAGATACCCTTCAAGCATGTCTACCACTGGCCTGCATGGCTAGGCAGCTCGACGGAAATCTTTTACACGAAGCGCTCCTCGTTTCTGGCCGCCAGACAACGCCCACACTTCTCGAGGAATCATATCTGCATATTAAGGGGTCTTCCGGCCCCAATACCTATGACTGCAAAGTAATTAAGGCTGTCGAGCTTGCAGGCGCTGCTGTGTCACCACTTATGCAGACGAGGTTCGTGACCGACTGGCAGGAGAGAACGTCGCTGCTCCTAAATGTCCGGCCCCTGAGGCTGGACGGTCTATTCAGGCCAAACAAGACGTATCTCATGGTAGGATGTGCAGGGGGTGTTGGTCTATCACTATGCCAGTGGATGATAAGGAATGGTGCCAAACACATCGTCATTACGAGTCGGAACCCGCAGGTTGATGCAAGCTTTCTCGAGGATGCACGCCTTATCCATGGTGCATCCGTCCAGGTCGTCTCTATGGACGTGTCTAGTAAGGACTCGGTCCAAAGCGTCGTCGCCCAGCTGGTGCGGAATGCTGCCAACACGCAGCCCTTTGGCGGCGTGTGTAACGCAGCCCTTTGGCGGCGTGTGTAACGCCGCCATGGTTCTGGCAGACAGGTTCTTCGTGGACATGACCGTCGACCAGCTTAACAACACGCTGGCGCCTAAGGTGTACGGCACCGAGTACCTTGACGCCGCATTTGCCGACACGCCGCTCGATTTCTTTATTGTCTTATCTTCCACCGCCGCCGTCGTTGGCAACGTCGGGCAGGCTAATTATCATGCCGCCAACCTCTTTATGACGAGCCTTGTCGCTAGGCGCCGCTCGCGCGGCTTGGCCGGTTCTGTTGTCCATATTGGCCACGTTGCCGATACTGGATATGTTATGCGCGAGAAAGGACGACGCGGGCTCGAGCAGCATTTCCGTGACTTACGTTTAATGCCGCTATCGGAGACGGAGGTTCATCACGCTTTTGCTGAGGCCGTCAGGGGCGGAAAGCCTGGCAGCTCCTCTGGATCGCATGATATTATCATGGGCCTTGATCCACCAACGGAGCCCAGGGTGCCAGGAAAGATGTGTGCCTGGTTGAACAACCCACGTCTGGCTCACTTTGTACCCTTTAGCGCGCTGCAGACAAAGCAGCAAAATCGTATGGAGACTAACATAGGCGGTGTCCGACGACGAGTCGAGGAGGCCCAGACCGAGGACGAGGCCGTATCTGCTGTGCTGGAGGCTTTCTGCAGCAGACTAGAGTTGATCCTGCAGCTGCCGGCAGGCAGTGTCGGGGAAGATGTCAGGCGGGCTGTTATCGACTTGGGAATCGACTCATTGGTGGCGGTCGAATTGCGGACTTGGATGCTCAAGGATCTAGGGGCCGATATGCCCGTGGTTAAGATTCTTGGAGGTGACACTGTCTTGCAGCTGTGTACGCTGGCTGCCAAGAAGATGATGGCGAATATAGCGAAGAAGACCCAGCAGTTGGTGCTGCAACAACACGAGTATGTCAATGTCAAGACCTCTGTCGGTCCTACTGCTGCCACTTTAGCTGCTCCCTTGACTTCTGATCTGGGGAACCCGTCCCCTTCTCATGGAAATGCGAGCCCTCTTTCTTCCGCTGTCCTAGAAATCACCGGCAAACCCCTCACACCTACAGGCTCCAGCGTGTTTGAGATAGACATTACATCCTCGCATTCGGCTAGTTCCAGCGGAGGAGACAATTCCAGTGAAACGGTAGCATCGACTTCCAATAATACGGAGCTCAGTGACGTTGCTCTCAGTTCAGAGGGCTCTAGCGGTTGTCCTGCGGTCGAAAACGCCGAGGCTGAGGAAGAAATAGGCACAGTCAAACCGCCTCCAGAGACAACGCATTACCAACGAATGTCACCGGCCCAATCCCGCATATGGTTTACGTCGAAACACTTCTTGGAAGACCCAGCGGCCTATAACATGGTCTTTCATTACCATGTTCAAGGTCCCCTTAGCATGGCCCGATTACGACACGCACTTCATGTGGCAACAAACCACCACGAGTGCCTCCGGATGCGCTTCTTTGCGCGCCCCGGGGACGGGGTTCCTATGCAGGGTGTCATGGCCGCATCCGCATACGAGCCAAAGCACGTGCCCGTTGCGGACAAGAGTGATTTGCACAAGGAAATGGCCCAGCTCGAGTCGAGGGTGTGGAATCTAGAGTACGGGAACACATTCGGGGTGGCGGTACTTAGCCAGAACGCCGAAGAGCATGAAATCGTGTTCGGATTTCATCACATCGTCATGGATGCTACGGGCTGGTATGTGTTTGTCCGAGACTTGGATAGAGCGTACCAGATGCGTCTGCTAGAGAAGAGTGCGGCAAGTTCAATTCTGGAGTATTCTGCGCTACAGCTGGAGCAGGAGAAGTCGAGTGTGTTCGAGGAGCACCTCTCCTTTTGGCAGGCCGAGTTCGAGACGTTGCCAGAGACTCTGCCTTTGCTGCCCGCCTTCGCCCGAGTGCGCACTCGCCCGGTAGACCCAACCAGTCAGGGGAGTCATCACGAAATGCGAGAGCTACCCACGCCGCAAGTCATGGCCATCAAGGAAACATGCCAGCATCTCAACATCAGCCCGTTCCACCTACACTTGGCTGTCCTGCAAATCTTGCTTGCTCGCCATGCCAACACCGAAGACATCTGCCTCGGGATTGTCGATGCCAACCGGAGCGATGCGCGTTTCGCTCAGACGGTCGGCTGCTTCATCAACATGCTTCCCATCCGCTTCCACGTATCAACCCAGGCAACGTTTGCCAACATTGCACATGCAGCCTCCAGAAAGGCACTCGCTGCCTTTTCCCATGGTGCGGTCCCCTTAGAGATGATCTTAGACAAAGCGAACGCTCCTCGATCGCTAGATAGCACCCCTCTCTTCCAGGTGGCGGTCAACTACCGGACGGGCTCGATTGACAACATGCCTCTGGGGGATGAGTGCCGGATGAGGCTGGTAGGGGGCAAAGACGCTGAAGACCCATATGATATCAGCTGGGGCTTTGTCGAGGGAGGCGGGTGGTGTGCCGTTCAGATGCACTGCCAGGCCGCCTTGTATACCCGCGACGCCTGCTGCGCTATGGTAGACGAGTACCTCCGTCTGCTGGAAAGGGTTATGATGGACCCCAACATGCCTCTGGAGGAGTGTAGAGTTCGGAGTAATGATATTCCATTCACAGTGGCAACTAACACTGCCACCAACGGCGAACCTGATCGCCAGGAGGCCATCAGTGCTCTTCCCCTGCAGCAGAAAGAAGCTGTCGATGACTGGATGATGGAGACTGAGGGTGAGCTGCGACTGCTGTGGGAGCGTGTCCTTCCTAAAAGCGAGACTCATATCATCGCCTCATCCTCGGACTTTTTCCTGTCCGGCGGTAACTCGCTGCTGCTGGTTCAGTTGCAAGCCGTCATCATGGAGTCTATGGGTGTGACAATATTAACGCGGGTCCTCTACCAGGCTAGTACGTTACAGGAGATGGCCCGTTGTATTAGGGAGGAGCAAACTGGCGTTAAATACAAGGCTAGTTGTAAGGTAGAACATAGTTTTGAGATGGAGAGTAAGTAAAATGTTAGTAATTGCTTAGGAAGTATAGGTATTATTTCTATTTAGTATTTCTTTTAAAGATCTTATTAGAGTTGTAGTTAAATAAGCGCTAGATAGGTATTAGGTACCATAATCAGACCCACTTTAAACCCACACATATCCTCGTAACTCGGATGTTGGCATAAGCACGCGTCGAAAACACGCTAAGGTACTTCGTATCTTCTTACCTTACGTACCTTGATTGGCGCCATCGCCTTTAAAGATTACATCAATTCACGCAAAGGCATAACCCGCCGAGAACCCATTTTACGCCCACCAACAAACATGCGCACCTCTACTCTCGTTGCTAGCTTGGCCATACTCACCCAAGCCATCCTTCTCTGGCGAACAACAGCGACTGTCACGTGTAGCAGTAGCCTAGCTTTAGCCTTAGGCAGCGACTCTAGCCCTTAAGGCTAGAGACCCGACTACAGAGAATGAAGCATCTTACATCCTCTCCTTCGATTGACCTAATAGCGACCCTGGCCAAATTTGAAGCAAAAATGCTCGTCACGACTCCTGTGCACACCTTTGGGGCCATCAACGAGACTGAATTATTCCTCTTGCCAGATGAGCAATTCGCCATGCGATATTCAACAATCATCCAGTGCCTTGAGGGCTGCAGCCTTGACAACGGGGCGCTGCGTGAACTCCGGCATCTGGGAATTGATCCTGGGAGGGCAAAAGAGAATGAGAATACTTGGATGAAAGTGAGGAAGTACAGGCAAGAGTGTTTAAGGAGGTACGG
>Ga0302325_10021299_pt1 | contig 13574 bp, 13 predicted proteins | sample Palsa_T0_2_FD_201948 | JGI IMG/M metagenome (GOLD analysis project Ga0302325, IMG submission 201948) | Peat permafrost microbial communities from Stordalen Mire near Abisko, Sweden - Palsa_T0_2 | ecosystem: Environmental > Terrestrial > Soil > Palsa > Peat permafrost | place: Sweden: Abisko... | reverse complement strand
TTGAAATCACCATCCAATCGTATGCCGCGATCAAGTCCGGCAATGTGGGCCTCGCCGGAGCGACCGGCGCGCTGCACGTGCATGCGTTGGAAGAACTACAGTCCCTGCCTGAGCGTGGCCTCCCCGAGCTTCGTGTCAAATCCCCAGACTTGCCCGAGGGGACTTTCTAAGCGAGTGCCTCTGAAGCGGCACACGAGCGCCCGCCGCCTTCCAGAGGCAGCGCAGCCGCGAGCGCGCGCGACGACGAACTTGTCGAGTTGCCGTTGGCACGGTGATCAGGCGCGGCCGACGCACAGCTCGATTGGATTCTTTAAAATTGAGCCTCGACTGCAACCTTGTGACCCTTGCGGTTGCGCTGCGATGCTCAAGTTTTTAGTGTGGCTAGGCGCCGCGCCCCGAAGCTGCGAATCTGGGGTACAATACGCGCGGCTCTGAGGGTAAAGCTTGAGGCGCTTGAGGTTGGGGAGCAGCCCGCGCCGGAGCGAAGCTCGGCCAAATACCCGCCGCCGATCAGCGAGTTTTAAAATGATCCCCAAGCTTGTCACTCGGGTGCACAAGATTGTTGCGTCCTTCGACAACGGCCTGTGTGCCCTAAAGGTCGCGCGACCGCGCCTGTCTTCAGGTTATAACGCACGCACATGAGCGTTCCACTTTCCGCAACGGCTGCCACCATCACGACCGACGTCGTGATCATCGGCGCGGGCCCATGCGGTCTTTTCCAGGCCTTCGAGCTCGGTCTCCTGGGTCTTAACGCCCACATCGTGGATTCTCTGGCGCATCCCGGTGGACAGTGCGCCGAGCTTTATCCAGACAAGCCTATTTACGATATTCCGGCGCTGCCCGTGTGCAACGCGCAGGAGCTCGTTGATCGGCTGATGCAGCAGATCAAGCCCTTCAATCCGCAGTTTCACCTCGGCCAGGAAGTGAGCGAGTTCGCGAAGCTCGATAGCGGACGCTTTCTGATCCGCACGGCAACCGGCACCACTTTCGATGCCGGCGCGGTCGTTATCGCCGCCGGCGTCGGCTCGTTTCAACCGCGGCGCATCGGCCTCGAAGGCGCGCAGGCGTTTGAAGATGTGCACATTCATTACCGCGTGCGCCGCGCGGCGGATCTGCATGGGCAGCATTTGGTGATTTTCGGCGGCGGCGACTCGGCGCTCGACTGGACGCTCGAGCTTGCGACCAAGGCGAGCAGCGTCACGCTAGTGCACCGGCGGCCGGAATTTCGTGCCGTGCCCGCCTCGGTCGCGAAGATGCGCGAGCTTGCGCAGGAAGGCCGCATCCGCTATTTCGAGGCGCTGCCGCATTCGCTCATCCTCGAGGAGGGCAAACTGCGCGGTGTCAACGTGAAAGCGAAGGATGGGCTGACGCACGCACTCGAGGCGGATCGGCTCCTCGTCTTTTTCGGCCTGCATCCGAAATTGGGGCCGGTCGCAGAATGGGGTCTCGCGCTTGAGAAGAAGGCATTGCTCGTCGACACCGAGTCTTTTCAGACGAGTCTGCCGGGCGTATTCGCCGTCGGCGACATCAACTACTATCCAGGCAAGAAAAAGCTCATTCTCTCCGGCTTCCATGAGGCGGCGCTGGCCGCTTTTGGCATCCAGCACCATTTATTTCCGGAAAAAAAGCAATTCCTGCAATATACGACCACGAGCCCGATCATGCAGAAACGGCTCGGCGTCACCAGCTCTTGATACAACAACGGAGAATCCCATGACCCTCACCCGACACTCGTTTGTGGCGCTGCTCATTGTTGCGGTGCCCGCGCTCATGCTCGCATCCCCTGCGCAGGCGGCCAAGGAGTGCAAGCTTGCGATCACCGGCAACGACAGCATTCAATACGACAAGAAATCTCTGTCGATCACCCCGGACTGCACTTCCGTCGAGCTCACTCTGACGCACATCGGCAAGCTGCCGGCGCAAAGCATGGGTCACGACTGGGTGCTCGTGAAGGCCGAGGATATGACCGCGGTGGCAAACGACGGACTGGCGGCCGGAATTGCCAACAATTTCGTGAAGAAGGACGACCCGCGTGTCATCGCGCACACGAAGGTGGTGGGCGGCGGCGAGTCGACGAGCGTCACGTTCGCGACTTCGCTCCTGAAGAAAGGCCAGGCGTACAAGTACATGTGCACGTTCCCCGGCCACAACGGTCTTATGAACGGTGATTTCACCATTGGGTGAAGCTTGTCACGAGCGGGCCGCCATTGCAGTCAAATGACTCGCGCATCCTTGACCTCCTGAGCGTATTTGAGCTCGAGCCGCTCGAGGTCAATCTTTTCAGGGGCCAGAGTCAGGACATCGGTAGCCCGCAGGTGTTCGGCGGCCAGGTGCTGGGGCAGGCGCTGCGCGCGGCATCGGCGACCGTGCCCGCGGAGCGCATGGCACATTCTCTGCATGCGTATTTCCTGCGGCGCGGCGACTGCCGCGCGCCCATCATCTACGACGTCGACCGCAGCCGCGACGGCAAGAGTTTCTCGAGCCGTCGCGTGGTCGCGATTCAGCATGGTGAGCAGATCTTTACCATGGCCGCATCGTTCCAGATCGCCGAGAGTGGATTTGACCACCAGATCGGCATGCCCGAGGTGCCCCCTCCGGAGAGCCTGCCCGATGCAACCGAGCCCCTGCGCGAGATCCTGAGAGAGATGCCCGCCCGGGTGCCCGAGCGACTGCGGCGCTTCGTCGAGATGCCGTGGCCGTTCGAGTTTCGTGAGGTGCAGCCGAGCAACTATCTGGAACCGCGCCGTGAAGCGCCATCACGGCAGGTGTGGTTCCGTGCTGTCGCGCGCCTGCCGGATGAGCAGATGCTGCACCGCTGTGTGCTCGCTTACGTCTCGGATCTGTACCTCCTCGACACGGCGACGCTGCCGCACGGCACCTCGTTCCTCAGCAACAAGGTGGTCATGGCGAGCATCGATCATGCGATGTGGTTTCATCGTACGCTCAGGGTGGATGAATGGCTGCTGTACGCGCTCGACAGTCCGAGCGCGCAAGGAGCGCGTGGCTTCGCACGCGCCAGTGTGTTTGCCCGCGATGGACGCTTGGTCGCCAGCACCGCGCAGGAAGGACTCGTGCGGGTAGCGTAGGCTCAAGCCTTGGCGAGCGCGGCGATCTCGTGCAGCAGTACCGGATTGAAGCGTTGCGGCGCCTGCATCATGAGAAAGTGGCCGGTGCCGGGCAGCACGATACTGCGAAATGTCGGCGCCGATTTTCTGATGCGCGCCTCGTCTGTCGGCATGTCCAGATCCGAATTGATGGCAATGATCGGCACGTGGATCTGCGCCAACACTGCGCCAAAGTCGTAGCGGTACAGGGCCTCAAGTGAAGGAATGGCGACCTGTGGGGATGCATGCGCCATGTCGTCGGCCACCTTGCGTACAAACAGAGGGTCGGCGTCCTTGGCGAAAAGATATTGGCCGACAAACTCGTGCATATGGCCGATGAAATCGCTGCGAAACGGTTGCACGAGGCCGTCAAACTCGGCCTTCGACATCGGCGGCAGGCCGATCGATTTCAGGGAATCCACGACAATGACGCCAATGACTCGCGCGCCGCTGCGGCGCGCCGCCTCGAGCACGACGGGCCCCGCCATCGCATGCCCGACGAGGATGATTTTCGGCTCGTCAATCTCGTGCACGACGGCGATGACGTCCTGCGCATAGTTTTCGATGGACCAGTCCGTGCGGTTCTTGCCCGAGGCGCCGTGGCCGGCGAGGTTCAGTGTCACGACGGTGTAGTGCGCCTTCAGGTCATCGAGCTGCGCGTCCCAGTAGTTGGCGTTATTTGACCAGCCGTGCACGAGCACCACCGCCGGCTCACCGTGTCCGTAGACCTGATACTCGATATGCACGCCGTCAGCCGAATCCGCGATCTGCGGCGCACCGTCGGCAAGCCGCACCGCAGGCGGCGGCACGGTACTTGCGGGCGGCGGTTCGTGCGACGTGCACGCGGCGGCTCCGATGAAGGTCAGCGCGAGCGCAGCCATGGCTCTTGCGCTCAAGGCGTGGGCCTCTTCAATACCTTGCCGGGGTTCAGAATGCCGCGCGGGTCCAGCGCGTATTTGATGGCGTGCATGAGATCAAGCTCCACCGCCGGCGCGTAGCGTTCGAGCTCGCCGACTTTAAGCTGCCCTATGCCGTGCTCGGCGCTGAAGCTGCCGCCAAATTCCTGCACGAGATCATGCAGGGCGCGCTTGATGCTCGCTTCACGCGCGAGAAAGGCCTCCCGGTCCGCGCCCGGCGCCTGATTGAGATTGAAGTGCAGGTTGCCATCTCCCACGTGGCCGTAGGCGACGAGCCGCCCGTCCGGGACGTTGGCGGCGAGCCACTGCCCGGCGCGTTCGACAAATTGTGGCAGAACAGTGATCGGCAGGGACAGGTCGTGCTTCAGGCTTGCACCGTCCAGGCGCTGCGCCTCGGGAACGTTTTCCCGCAAGCGCCACAGCTGAGCCCGCTCACGCTCACTCTGCGAGATCGTGGCATCGAGGATGAGGGCGCGCGCCAGAGCATCCTCGAGCGCGCGTTCGAGCAGCGCGCCCAGGGGCTCGTCCTGCTGCGAGGATGTAAGCTCGCACAGCGCATACCAGGGATAGGGCCCGGCGAGCGGATCGGCGACGTTGGGGATATGCCGCATTGCAAGCTCCACCGCGATGCGCGGTATGAGCTCAAAGGAACTGACGCGATCGCCGCTGGCGTCGCGCAATTCGGCGAGCAGGCGCACGGCAGATGCAATATCGGGCAGTGCGACGAATGCGGTGGCCGTCGAGCGGATCTGCGGGAAGAGCTTAAGTTGCGCCGCCGTGATGACACCAAGGGTGCCCTCGGCGCCCAGAAAGAGCGACTTCACATCATAGCCGGTGTTGTCCTTACGCAGCCCCTGCGTGCACGGCAGGATGCGTCCGTCGGCGAGCACTACCTCAAGCCCGAGTACCAGATCGCGCATCATTCCGTAGCGCAGCACGCTCGTGCCGCCGGCGTTGGTGGAGAGATTGCCGCCGATCTGACAGCTGCCCTCGGATCCCAGGCTCAAGGGGAAAAGCCGCGCGGCTTGGGCTGCGGCCGTCTGCACCTCGTGCAGCGTGCAGCCGGCTTCGGCGAGCAGCGAATAATTGAGGGGATCGACCGAGCGGATGCGCTTCAGGCGCGCAAGCGCAAGCACGACCTGCTGTCCCGACTCATCGGGCGTTGCCCCGCCGCAGTAGCCGGTGTTGCCTCCCTGCGGCACGACGCCGATTCTTTCCTGGTTGCAAAATGCCAGAAGCGCGCAGATCTGCTCGACGCTGCGCGGCACGGCGACGCCCAGTGCGCGACCGCGATAGAGCTTGCGATGATCGGTGAGAAAGGGCGCAACGTCGGTTGCCGAGCGCAGAAAACCGTCAGGGCCCAGGATCCGCACCAGCTGATCTGCCGCGGATCCGGCCGCGGGCGATGTCATAGCGGTGGACATGCGCGCATTGTGGAAATCCGCCGCGCTGCGGCGCAAGTGGTATGGCTAAGCGAGTGCCGCGGTGCGCAGCGCCGCGATGCGCTCGTCAAGCGGCGGATGGCTCATGAAGAGGCGCGCGAATCCGGTCGAAACTTTTTCCGAGGCGATTCCGAAGGCCTCAAGCTGCGCGGGCAGCGGCGGCTCCTCCTGGGCTGCCTTCAGCCGCTCGAGCGCCGCGATCATGTTGTTGGTGCCGGCCAAGCGCGCACCGCCCAGATCGGCGCGGAACTCACGCCGCCGCGAGAACCACAGGACGATGATGCTCGCGAGCACGCCGAGGACGAGCTGAGCGACGATCACCGAAATAAAGTATCCGGGCCCCTGGCCGCGGTCGGAGCGGAACACGGCGCGGTCGACAATATTGCCGACGATGCGCGACAGCACGATGACGAAGGTGTTGACGACGCCCTGGATGAGCGCAAGCGTCACCATGTCGCCGTTTGAGACGTGCGTGATCTCGTGGCCGAGTACGGCCTGCAGCTCCTGCTCGTTCATACGCGCAAGTAGACCGCTGCTGACCGCCACTAGCGCGTTGTCACGCCGTGCGCCGGTGGCGAAGGCATTAGGCGCCGGGGAGTCGAAAATTCCGACCTCGGGCATGCCGATGCTGGCGTGCTGGGCAAGGCCGCGCACGATGTTGAGGAGGCGCTGTTCGGATGAGTTCGCCGACTGCGGATCGATGACGCGTACCCCCATGGAACGTTTCGCCAGCCACTTCGACATCGCAAGCGACACGAGCGATCCTGCGAATCCGAAGAACGCCGCAAACACCAGGAGGCTCGAGAGGCTGCTGCCCTGGCTTGCCAGCCAACGGTCGATCCCCAGGAGCTGCGCGACGATCGACAGCAGGAGGACGATCGCAAGGTTCGTGATAAGAAAGAGCAGAATGCGCTTCATGGCGGGCGTCTCGGGCTTCCAGCGCGGCACTCTACCGGGCCGCTGGCGGTCTCGTCACCGTGGGGGCCGGCGGCGCTCATTTCAAGCATCGGCCGCGCCAATTTAATAGGCGTCGCGATCCTCGGTTTCGTCCTCGTCGTCCTCGTCGTCCTCGTCGTCTTCATCCTCCTCGTCCTCATCCTCGTCCCAGTCGTCGTCCTCGTCTTCTGCTTCCTCGGCTTTCTGGGATTCGGCCCAGCCCTCGGGCTCGGCGATCCGTTCTAGGTCCATCTCATGCCAGGCCTCGACATCGAGCTCTTCGATGTCGCCGTCCAGGTACTCGATCTCGATGAGCTCCGAGTCCTCGTCGACTGACAGCACGCGGAACTGTTCTTCTTCTTCGAGGTTCTCGTACCACTGGGAGGGAACCGGTTCGTAATCTCTGCTCACCGCGCGAAACCTCGATAATCAATGGCCACGACGGGGATGAGTTTAGGGGCTGCGATCCGGTCAGGCAACGCTGGCGCGGCATCCGCGATCCGCGCGAAGTCGCGGTTGAAATCCCGATTGCGTATAGTTTTCCGATGTCATCGCCTTTGAGCGCCGCGCGGCGCATCGTCGTCAAGGTGGGCTCGACGCTCATCGTCGACCCGCAGTCCGGCCGGATCAATCGTGCCTGGCTTGAGGCGCTCGTCGCGGATCTGCTGCGGCTGCGCAAGCGGGGCCAGCAGGTGATCCTCGTCTCCTCGGGGGCCATTGCGCTCGGACGCCGCGAGCTTAAGCTTGCGAAGGGGACGCTGCGCCTGGAGGAGAGTCAGGCGGCAGCGGCCGTCGGGCAGATCCGCCTCGCGCATGCTTATAAGGAGCTCCTGGAGGAGCAGGGCGTCACAGTCGCCCAGGTGCTCCTCACGCTAGAGGACAGTGAGCGTCGCCGTCGCTACCTGAATGCGCGCGCAACCCTCGAATCGCTGCTCGCGCTCGGGGCACTGCCGGTCATCAACGAAAATGACACCGTCGCGACTGCCGAAATCCGCTACGGCGACAACGATCGCCTGGCCGCGCGCGTCGCGCAGATGACCGGCGCCGACTGCCTCGTCCTCCTGTCGGACGTTGAGGGCCTCTTTACGGCCGATCCAAACAAGGATCCGGGCGCCGCGTTTATTGACACCGTCCGGCATCTCACGCCTGAGATCGAAGCGATGGCCGGCAGTTCAAGCTCCGACCTGGGTTCCGGCGGCATGGCGACCAAGATCCTGGCGGCGAAGATCGCCATCGCCGCCGGCTGTCATCTGTGCATCGCCGCGGGGTATCCGAAACACCCGCTGCGCCGGGTCGAGGAGGGGGCGCGTTGCACCTGGTTTGTGCCGTCGGCGACCCCGGCGGCGGCTCGCAAGCAGTGGATCGCCGGTACCTTGAGGCCGACGGGCTCTCTCATGATCGACGCGGGCGCGTTGCGTGCGCTTGCCGAAGGCAAGAGTCTCCTGCCCGCGGGCGTCGTTCAGGCGCGCGGGCGTTTTGACCGCGGCGACACGGTGAGTGTTCTCGGCCCTGACGGCAACGAGATCGCCCGGGGCATCTGCGCGTATTCCGATGCCGATGCGGCGCGCATCATCGGGCGACGCTCATCCGAGATCGAAAGCTTGCTCGGATTTCGCGGGCGCGACGAGATGATCCACCGGGATGATCTGGCCGTCATGAAGCGTGAGGACAGCGCGCTCGCCGCCGCGGCGTCGGATCCCGTGGGGGTCATCCTTTGAGCGCCGCCGTCGCAGGCCCAAGTGAGGCAGTCGCGGATCTCACGAAGCTCATGCATAAGCTTGGCCGGGATGCGGTCACGGCCGCGGGGGTGCTCGCACTTGCAAGCACGCAGGCCAAAAATGCCGCCCTCATCGCCGCCGCCGCCGCACTGCGCGCAGACAGGCGCACCATCATCGCCGCCAACGAGCGCGACATCAGCGCCGCACGCATGACCGAGCTTAAGGCCGCTTTGATCGATCGGCTGCAGCTGAACGATGCGCGCATCGAGACGATGGCCGCGGCACTGGAGGATATTGCCGGCCTCGCCGATCCCATCGGAGTCGTGACCGCGCAATGGGATCGTCCCAATGGTCTGCACATCGAGCGCGTCGTCGTGCCCTTGGGCGTCATCGGCATGATTTACGAAAGTCGGCCGAACGTGACGGCGGATGCGGGGGCCATATGCCTGAAGTCAGGCAACGCCGTCATCCTGCGCGGCGGTTCGGACAGTGTGTTCTCCAACCGTGCGATCCACGCCTGCCTTGTCGCAGGTCTTGCGGCCGCGGATCTTCCGCAAAGCGCCATTCAGCTGGTGCCGACCGCCGATCGCGCGGCGGTCGGCACCATGTTGGGCGGCATGAGCGAGTACCTCGACGTACTGGTGCCGCGCGGTGGCAAGGCGCTCGTCGAACGCGTGCAAAAGGAAGCGCGCGTTCCGGTCATCGGTCATCTCGAGGGAAATTGTCACGTCTACGTGGATCGCGATGCCGCCTTGCCGATGGCACGCGCAATCGTCCTGAATTCGAAGCTGCGCCGCACCGGCGTCTGCGGCGCAGCGGAGACCTTGCTCGTGGATCAAGCCTGCGCCGCGACGCACCTCGCGCCGCTCGTGCGCGACCTTCTGGATGCGGGCTGCGAAGTACGCGGCGACAAAACCGTGCAAAAAACCGATGCGCGTGTGCGCCCGGCAGCGGAGGAGGACTGGTATCGCGAATTCCTGGACGCGATCATTGCCGTGCGCGTGGTAGACGGCGTGGAGGCTGCGATCGCGCACATCGGTACCTACGGCTCCGCCCACACCGAATCCATCGTGACCGACAACGCGCTGACCGCGCAGCGTTTTCTGACCGAAGTCGACAGCGCCATCGTGCTGCACAACGCCTCCACGCAGTTTGCCGATGGCGGGGAGTTCGGCATGGGCGCGGAGATCGGCATATCGACCGATCGCTTTCACGCGCGCGGCCCGGTGGGTGTGGCCGAGCTTACGAGCTACAAATACGTGGTGCGCGGCAGCGGGCAAACGCGCCCTTAGCGCCCCGTGAGCGCGGAAACCCCTCCGGCCTGTGAGAACGCCGCACGGATCCCGCGCGCGCGCAGTTCGTGGGCGGCGGCAAGGCTTCTCTGCCCGACCGCACAGACGAGCAGATATTTGCCGTTCACATCAAGATCAGGCTCGCCGTAGAGTAGCGTGCGCATCGGAATATGGCGCGATTCCTTGCACGGCGTCGGCCATGCCTGAAGCTCCTGCGGCTCGCGCACGTCGACGACCACGAAACCCTCGGCCCGGGCGTCATCGAGTGAAGCAAAGGCAAGCTCGAGCGATTCTTCTTTCATGGGCGCGTCCTCAAGTTTAGAGCTGATGTGCACGCAGCGGCCGGCGGCGCAGTCCGGCGCGCGGCGTGTACGCAGTCGCGTGATCGAAAAGGTCAAAAGGTTGACGAGCAGGACCTCATCGCCCAGCTGTCCGGGAAGGTTCAGGAGAAGCTTCAGAGCCTCGAGCGCCTGCAGGGATCCAAGCACACCCGGCACGGGTCCTAGCACGCCCGCTTCTGCGCAATTGCCGACGAGCCCGTCGCGAGTGGCCTCGGGCCACACGCAGCGCAGGCAGGCCCCGCCCGCTGCCGGACGCACCACTTGCAGCTGTCCTTCATACTGATAGACGCTTGCAAAGATCACGGGCTTTTGAAGCCGCATGCACGCGTCGTTCAAGGCAAAGCGCGTCGCGAAATTGTCGCTGCAATCGATCACGAGATCGTACGGCGCCACGAGTTCGGCGGCGTTCTCGCTCGTGAGCCTGACGACATGCATGCAGGCGTTGATGTCGGGATTAAGTGCGTTGACGCGCCGCGCGGCAAGGACAGCCTTCTGCTCCCCAACATCGGCCAGCGCGTAGGCGGTCTGGCGATGCAGGTTAGATGCCTCGAGCCGATCGGCATCAAGAAGGCCCAGACGGCCGACGCCTGCGCCTGCCAGATAGCTCAAGACGGGAACGCCCAGCCCCCCGCAGCCGACGATGAGCGCGGAACTTGCCGCCAGGCGCGCCTGCCCGGCGCTGCCGATCTCCTTGAGCGCCATTTGCCGCGAATAGTCCGGCAGCGCGGCGCTTTTTTCGTCGCCGTGCTGATGGCTCGCCGCCGGCGCGCAGCGCTCGCAGTTGACCCAGCCCGTATCGCCGCTCTCATAGTGCTCTTTCTTCCAGATGGGCAGGCGGTGTTTGACCTCGTCGATAATGTAGCGGCAGGCGCGGAAGGCTTCGTCGCGGTGCGCGGCGCTGACGCCGACCCAGACGGCAAGCTCACCAACCTTAAGCTTTCCCACCCGATGGATGCAGGCCGCGTGCGCGACACCAAACCGGGCCGCGGCCTCTTCCAGGATTCGTCGCGCTTCCTTCACGGCCAGCGGCGCGAAGGCTTCGTACTCGAGCGCAGTCACGCGCGCGCCTTCGTTGCGGTCGCGCACCCAGCCCTCAAAGCTGGCGTAGCCCCCGCAGGCAGGGTCCACGAGTGTGCCGCGTATCCGGGCGACATCGATGGCTGCGCTTGCGAACTCAAAGGTCAGCATCGCCTCATCCTTCAGCCGCCCGCGACGGGCGGGATGAACACGACGCAATCCCCGTCGGCGAGGGTGCGCGACCAGTCGGCGAATTCCTCATTGACGGCCACGCGCAGCTGCTCGCTGGCAAGTGAAAACGGGTAGCGTCGGGCAAGCTCCAGATACAGATCGCGCGCGCTGCGCGCGTGCGTATGCACGGACTCCTCGCTGCGGCCGGCCTGCTCGCGCAGCAGCGCGTAGTACTGCACGCGCAGTTGAATGGCAGCGGATCCTTGCGGCTTCAGGGATTTCACGGTCGCATCGTACTCTGCGCGGGTATTGATATTGTCGAGCACGCGCGCGCTCGGCGCCGCCAGAAACTTCGCGATTGCCTGCGCGAGAAACTTGCGCGGACACAGACCGTTTTGCGCAACGAACGCGGCAAGTTTGGCGCGACTTGGCGGCTCATAGATCGCGCACAACGGCTCGGGCAGGCCATCGTGAGCGGAAAGGTAGGCTGTGGCATCGCACGCCGGATCGCGCGCGCGCACGAGCGCTGCGAGCGTCGCCGCATCCAAAAAGGGCAGATCGCAGGCGAGCACGAGCCAGGCGGCGTCCTCGTGCTGCGCTTGGGCTGCCATGATGCCGGCGATCGGGCCGCGATCCGGCTCGCGGTCGATGATCTGGGCGAAGCCGGCGCGCACCGGATCATCCACCTGATCTGCGCGCACCGATACAAACGCGCGGGCGACGAAAGGCTCGAGAAGCTGCACGGCCGCGGCCAACTGGGAGCGGCCGTGATAGTCGAGCGCCGCCTTGTCCGCGCGCATGCGCGTGCTCCTGCCGCCGGCGAGCACCAGGCCATACAGCGCTGCGTTCATCGGCGCTTCACGTTGCGTTTGCCACCCGACTTTTCAACGAGGCGGACGTTTGTGATCTCGATATCGTGCGAGAGCGCCTTGCACATGTCATAGACTGTAAGCGCAGCGACAGTGGCCCCGGTCAGAGCTTCCATCTCGACCCCGGTGCGGTGATGCACGGAGACGCGGCAGCGGATGCGCAGCCCGCCGGGCACGCTCTGCACCTCGATGCTGCAGTCATCGAGTGCCAGCGGATGGCAGAATGGAATGAGCTCGTGGGTGCGTTTGGCGGCCATGACGCCGGCGATGATCGCGGTGTCAAATACCGGACCTTTTTTTGTGCGATGGCCGCTGTTGCGCAAAGCGAGCGCAACCGCGCGCGGCAGGCGCAGCCGTGCCTCGGCGGTCGCGATGCGCTGGGTAACCGCCTTGTGCGCCACATCCACCATGCGCGGCCGGCCGCTCGTATCCAGGTGTGTGAGCTTGCCCGCCATGTCAGCCGCCGATGTAATACATTTCAACTTTTGGAGTCGCGGCGGCGGTTTCGCGCACGCGTGCGCGTATTTCGCTATAGCGGTCGGCGCGCCCGAGCCACACCTCGCGGATGCGCTCGAGGAGCTGCGCGTCGCTTGCGCCACTGCGCAGCGCATCGCGCAGACTCGTGCCGCGGGTCGCGAACAAACAGGTGTAGAGCACACCGTCGGAGGACAGGCGGGCGCGCGAACAGCTGCCGCAGAACGGCTGCGTGACCGATGAGATGAAGCCGATCTCGCCCCGGCCGTCCTCGAATGCATAGCGTTCGGCGACCTCGCCCCGGTAGTTGCGCACGAGTGGCGCGAGCGGCCAGCGCGCGCCGATGAGCGCGAGGATCTCCTTCGACGGCACGACGAGCTCGGCGCGCCAGTCATTCCTGTTGCCGACGTCCATGTACTCGATGAAGCGCACTATGACATCGGTGCCGCGAAAGTGCTCCAGAAGTGCGAGCACCGTGGCGTCGTTCACGCCGCGCTGCACGACCGTATTGATTTTGACGGGCGCAAGCCCCGCCCGCCGGGCATGCGCGATGCCGTCGAGCACTTCATCGACGCTGCCCAAGCCGCCGCTCATGCGCGCAAAAACTTCTGGATCCAGACTGTCAAGACTCACGGTAACGCGCTTGAGCCCTGCGGCTTTGAGCTCCGCGGCGTGCTGCGCGAGAAGTACCCCGTTGGTCGTGAGCGCCACATCCTCGATCCCCGGTATCGCGGTCAGGTCACCGATGAGATCGGCAAGATTGGCGCGCAACAAGGGCTCCCCCCCGGTCAGGCGCAGTTTGCGCACTCCCAGTTGCACGAAAAGCCGCGCAAGGCGCTCGATTTCCTCGAAGGAGAGCCGCTCGCCGGAACCTAGAAAGCGGTATTTCTCATGGTAGGTCTCGCGCGGCATGCAGTACGGACAGCGAAAGTTGCAGCGGTCCATGACCGAGATGCGCAGGTCGCGGATCGGCCGCTCAAAGGTATCACGCGGCCGGCGCAGCTGCTCAAGGGGGATGACGGTTTCAGATGGGGACATGGACCCTAAACTCTTACCACCGGTGGAGGCGAGTGACAAATCCCTTCGGGTAGGTGTCCGGGCCCGGTGGAAGTTCCACAAAGCCGTCGGTGCCTGCGAGTGCCGTGAAATCACCGGAGCCATTGGTAGGCGACGGGACCGCCCAGGAACGCCCCCAGTCATCCGTTTCGATGCGCACCGGCATGAAGAACGCCAGTGCCTGCTTAACCGTGACCGGTGCGCTCAAGGCGATCTTCTGCACCGCGCGCGGCGCCT
>Ga0302325_10021298_pt1 | contig 13574 bp, 13 predicted proteins | sample Palsa_T0_2_FD_201948 | JGI IMG/M metagenome (GOLD analysis project Ga0302325, IMG submission 201948) | Peat permafrost microbial communities from Stordalen Mire near Abisko, Sweden - Palsa_T0_2 | ecosystem: Environmental > Terrestrial > Soil > Palsa > Peat permafrost | place: Sweden: Abisko... | reverse complement strand
GCCGGGCGGCCAGCCAGCCGGCTGACGTCCGCCTGACGGCATGGACGGTCACCCGGCACGCCAGCGGCGACGTCCACGCGCCGATCCGCCAGCTGCACGACCCCTGCCCGGCTGCAGCACCCGCTCCGCGCCGACGGGATGCCAGCCAGCGTCACCACCTCCGGCCACGCCAACCCGGCCCCGCGTCGGTATACGGCTGCCGGGCGCCGCTGGTTTCCGCGACCCGGTGGCGGGCCAGTTCCTCCCGCGCCTCGTGGCTGACCTGATCGCAGTGGCCCAGCAGCGCCCGCGCCGATCCGCAGGCCGCTGCCGTACAGACCGTCGGCGAAGGCCACATCCCGGTCCTCGTTCACGCCCTCCCAGGAATCGTCCGGCAGCCCGCCGACTGTGGACCCGCGCAGCCCGACGTTTGTGTCTGCACTCGCGGTGTCCGGCGGGCTAGGCGTCTCGTGTGTCTGATGCGTCGCGCTCGTCCAGTGCCCCGGTGGCCGGCACCTCCATCGCGGCAGGTGTGTGCGCGTGAAGCGCAGGTTGTCTACGAGCCATGGGCCTGTTTGATCACGTCTCGCGCGTGCCGGACGCTTGCCCCGTATTCCTGGGTCCCGAGGCCCGGTATCAAAGGTGCGAGCGCTTGCTGCAGGCGAGACAGCACCTTGCGCTCTGCCTCATCGTCGAACTCGAGAACCTCAAGCTCGCTGGCCCACTCGGCGCGCGCAATGAGCTCATGAAGCGTGATGGCCTCGTCCTGGCTGAGCCAGAGCTGGACCTCGCCCTTTCCGTCATCCTGTGCAGCAGCATGCATGTCGGGAAGTATCGCAGCTCAGAGCGCTGCCCACCCGCCCCACAGCGTCGTCCGCTGCCCACCCGCAAGACGTGCGGCGGCAGAGACAGAATGCCGATTGGGGCCCGGATATCGTAAACGGCGGCCACTGAGTCGTCACCTTCTGTAACAGAATGTCAGTGCCCAGGGCTGGCAATTCAGGCGTCCGGAGGGCCGGTCCCGGCCGACGGAGCCGCCAAGGCGAGCGTAACCGCGTCATCGTGAGCGTCACCCAGGGATCACGGTCAGCCCCTTTCGATTGGTCCGTGCTCATCTGGAGTGACGTTCGGTGTTCGTATCGGCTGGCGGACAACGCCTGACCTCACAATAGGGTGCTGGCCGGGCCGGTGCCACTGCCGTTGGCGCGGACGATGGCTGCGGTGACCAGGCCGATGTTGGTGCGGTCGAGGTTGCCTAGGACGCAGGCGAGCTGGACAGGGATGGCGGGGTCGCCGAGGCTGGCGGCGATCCGCAGGATGTTGTTCTCTGAGCCGGAGCCGTGAATGCGCCCGGCGTCGAGGGCAGCGATTGCCTCGCTCCAGTCGATATAGGCGTAGGGTTCACCGCTGGCGCGGGCGCCGGTGATGGCGCATCGGCTGACGAATGCGGGCTTGCCGAGCCAGGCGCGGTTGGCTCAGAGCAGTTCGACGGCAGCGCTGGCGGCGTGAAGGCCCTGCGCGTGGTTGATCAGCTGCTCGGTGAGGTCGGTGCGGGGAGGCATGGGGTTTCCCTTCAATGGCGAGCATGGCGGAGGGGTCACCCTCACCTGGAGGCGGGCGGTGGCTGGCGCGCGTTGTGTTCAGCGGGGTCTGGTGGTGCGGCTGGCCCTAGCGGAGTCCAGGTCGCTGACGGCCGGGGTGCGGTCCGCGCGCAGCCGTTCGATTTCCTGGTGCTGGGCGGCCAGCCGCGACAGCGCGAGCTGCTGGGACTCCCGCAGGCCAGTGCTGACTGCCTGGGCGGTGTCCAGGCGCTGCTCTTCGCCGACGTGGTAAACGGCCGGCTCGTCGCCGTCCCGCGCGGCATCATGGCGGCGGGAGACGTCATGCAGGGGTCGCGCGGCGGCGTCGACCTGCCGAAGTCCGATATCGAGCGGGTCAAGAGCCACCTCGCCAAGTACTACAAGAAAATGGGCGATGAAGCCCCGTGGCTGCGTGACTAAAGCGACGTGACTATCGCGATGAGCGGATCGCTGCGCGCCGTGCTGTTCGATGTGGACGGCACCCTGGTTGACACGAATTACCTGCACGCCGACGCCGCGCAGATCTACGCCGGCCCCGATCGCGCGATTGGCGTCGCTTGGGCGCGCACCGGAGAGGTTTGAGCTGTGGTTGCCTGGGCAGTTGGGCGGCGCCTGGGCACCTCGCCTCAGGGGTGCTGCAAGTCGTCAGGAGCTGCACATGATCATTCTTGGCCTCGTTCTCCTCATCATCGGTTTCGTTGTGAAAATCGCCATCCTCTGGACGATCGGAATCGTCGTCCTCCTGATCGGCCTTGCCCTGGCACTCCTCGGCATGGTCGGTCACGCGGTCGGCGGCCGTCGGCACTACTACTGACCGCGACGCCGGGCGCGGCCTGAAGCCCCGCTCGGCACGGCCTGAACCTCAGGCAGTTGCCCCGGTCCGTTCGGGATAAAAATCTTGACTTTCCCGAACGGACCGGGGCAACTGCTATGCGCGGCCGAAAGTCACGGGCAAGCCATTGACAGCGCTTACATCGTTGCCTAATGTCCCGAGTTGGGGGGCAATGTAAGCGCTGACATCTCCGAATGGCAGGCCCGCGATGCCGACCGGCTCCCCGACCATCTACGACGTCGCCCGCGTGGCCGGAGTCTCGACCGCCACGGTCTCTCGTGTGCTGCGGGGATCCGATGTCGTCAGGACCGATACGCGCCAGCGCGTGCTCGCCGTCATCGAGTCGCTCGGCTACGTTCCCGACGCGTCGGCGCGCGGACTGACCAGGCGCCGCAGGGACATCATCGGGCTCGTCGGGCTGGTCCGCGGGGCCGACGAGATCGACATCGAACGCAACAGCCTGCTGTTCATCGACCACATCGTGCACGCGGCCGAGACGGTGCTGCGCGAGACCGAACTGTCCCTGCTGCTGACGTTCGGCAACCGCGGCGAGCAGTTCGAGAAGCGGGTACGTTCCCTCGCCGGCCAGGCCGACGGCCTGCTCATCGTCGAGGAGGTGCTGGCCCCTGGTGAGCTGCGCACGCTGGCCGGCCAGCTACCCGTCGTCCTCATCGCAGCAAGCCGCGACCAGACCGCGGCGGACGTCTTCCTCACCGACAACGTCAGCGGCATGACGGCCCTGGCCAGGCACCTGACCGAACATCACCGCTACCGCAGGCTCTGCTTCGTCGCGGGACCGAAGGACGCGCCGGACGCCGCCGAACGGCAGTTGGCATTCGAGCAGGCCGTCGCGGCCAGCCCGGACAGCGCCGTCGACCAGGTCATTCACGGGAACTTCTCGGAAGACGACGGCATCGCGGCCGCCAGGGTCCTGCTCGGTCGCAGGGTCTTGCCGCAGGCCGTGGTGTGCGCCAACGACCAGATGGCCATCGGCGCGCTGCGGGAGCTGCAACGGGCCGGCATCGAGATCCCCACCGATGTGGCGGTGACCGGATTCGATGATGTGTACGCCAGCCGGGTCGTCGACCCGCAGCTCACGACGGTCCGCCAGGCGTTCAACGACCTCGGCAGCCGCGCCACGCACCGCCTGCTCGCGCGGATCGCCGACCCCAAACTTGCGCCGCGGACCGAGGTGCTGCCCACCCAAGTCGTCATCCGCGCAAGCTGCGGCTGTCAGCCGCAGGCAACAACCGATTAGGGCAGGCCACGGTGGCCCTGCCCGGAAGGAGAATCTTCATGCGAAGACACCTCATCACATCGATGTGGCGGGGGACAGATCCGCGGGGGGCGCGGCACAAGAAGGGACGGCCACGGCGGGTGGCCACGCTGGCGGCGGTGCTGGCTCTCGGCCCCGCGGCCGTGTTCGCGATGGTCGCGGTAACGGCGCCGGCCGCGTCCGCGACCACGGTTCCCGCCCCGCCGTCCGGATGGACGACGGCGTTCAGCGACAGTTTCTCCGGCGCCAACGGGTCCGGAGTCGACTCTAACTGGACCCACGACACAGGCACCCAGTACTCGGGTACTGGCTGCACCGCGAACTACGGCACCGGCGAGGTCGAGAGCAACACGAGCTCGACCGCCAACGTCTCCGAGGACGGGGCCGGCCATCTGAACATCACCGCGCTCAACTCCGGCGGATCGTGGACATCGGGCCGGATCGAGACGACGGCCGACAACTTCGAGGCGCCGGCCGGCGGCGAGATGGAGGTCACGGCGTCCATCAAGCAGCCGAACCCGGCGACCGGAGTTGGGTACTGGCCGGCGTTCTGGATGCTCGGCTCTGGGTTCCGTGCGAGCGGCGCGGGAACCTCAGGCACGATGGACTGCTCGAACTGGCCATCGACCGGCGAGATCGACATCATGGAGGACGTCAACGCGCTGTCCGAGCACTCGGGCACGCTGCACTGCGGCACCGACCCCGGCGGTCCCTGCAACGAGACGACCGGGCTTGGCAGCGGCCTCCAGGCCTGTTCTGGCTGCCAGACCGGCTACAACACCTACTCGGCCATCGTTAACCGCACCAACACGAGCGCCGAGTCCATCACCTATTACCTCAACGGAACCGCCTACTACACGGTGACCGAGAGTCAGGTCGGCACGTCCGCGTGGCAGGCCGCCGTCGACCACGGCTTCTTCCTGATCCTCGACCTCGCCATGGGCGGCGCCTACCCGAACGCCATCTGCGGCTGCACGTCACCGTCAAGCTCGACAAGCTCGGGCGCGGCGATGAGCGTCGGCTATGTCGCCGTCTACACGACGACAGGCAGCGGCACCGGCACCGGCACCGGCACCGGTGGCGGCACGTCCTGCACCACCACCGCGACGTCGGACATCTCCGCCGACTGCTACTCCGCCAGTCAGGGGACCATCGGCGTCACGGCCGCTACCGGGGACACCAACCCAAGCGGCGTCGACGGGAACCAGGCCGCGCAGCTGGCGAACGGCGACTACCTGGAGTACGGCAACGTCAACTTCGGGACGACCGGATCGACGCAGTTCGACGCCCGGGTGGCTTCCGGAGCCGCCAGCGGCGTGAGCGGCGCAGTAGAAGTTGTGCTTGACAACCCGTCCAACACGGCGGTGGCCACCTTCGACGTGGCGAATACCGGCGGCTGGACGACATGGGAGACGATCCCGGCCAACATGTCCAAGGTCACCGGCACCCACAACGTGTACCTGGAGTTCGTCTCCGGGGCCGGTGGCGATCCGCCCTACGTCAGCCTGCATTACTTCAACTTCCCTACTAGCTAACGACGCGATCCGGTGATGCCGCGGGCAGCGGGAACTTGTGCCGCTGCCCGCGGCACGCCGTTTCTGACCGGTCCCACGCCCCGGCGGGTTTGCGGCATGGTCAGTGCGAGTCGAGGCAAGCGGCGTCAAACCCGCTTGACGTCAAGATCGTGGCCGGTTCCGCCGCGTGGGTCGTCGTCAAGCCAGGAAATCGATAGTGCTGAAGTTTTGACCGGCCACCACCGGTCAAAAGTTCAGCACTATTTCGATCTTGGTGTTTTCATCTGGATAAATCTGGCAGACGGCGGCATGTTAGCTGCCAAGTAACTGCGCATCCGTCGTTTGACCGTCCGCCGTGGTGGGTCACGGCGGCCTGAATGACGGAGCCACGGTCCGTTCCATCGCAATCTTTTTGATCTGAACAGACCGTGGCGTCTGTCCTCAGGTCCTGGCGCATCCCTCATGGGCGCGCGGGCTTCCGGGTGCTCACCGCGACCAGGCTGCTCCGCCAGGCCGCCAACTGGGGGTACCTGCCGGTCGGCGAGGTGATCAGGTCCGATGCCCCGGCACGTTCGCAGGTAAACAAGGCGTATAAGCGCGATCGCCGAGCGTAGAGCAGCACCAGGCCCTTGAGCGGCTGCGGGCATTCTCCAGGGCCCCTTTGTTGACAAATGTTTGCATTACAAACGTTTGCTGACAAACGTTTGCATTACAAAACTATTATCCCACAGAGCAATTCTCCTTTCTCAGGTCGCGCGAATCAGTACCCTTCACATTTATCTCCCAACATCGATTTGAAGTGTGTCTCTATTCGTGCTGCCAAAAGCAAGCGGCCCTGACATGGAGTTAGAATGAAATTTCGAAAAACATGCGGAGCCTCGATAGCCGCCACCGTGGCGATCTCGGTCCTGGCGGGGTGCTCAAGCACGACCGGGCAGGTGACCGGGCCCCTGGAGAAGACGAACCTCGTCGTGGACGCGTTTCCCGCGATCGACTCTGTGGGCCTGTTCATCGCCGAACAGGAGGGCCTGTTCAAGAAGCAGGGCCTGAACGTGAAGATCGACCTGGCCATGGACAGTCAGTCGGCCATCACCGGGCAGCTGGCGGGCACCTACGACATCACGTCCGCGGACTATGTGACGTATATCGATAACGTGCTGAACGACAACGCGCCGTTGCGCATCGTCGCGGAGTCGTCTTTCCTCCAGCCCAACGTCCTGACCTTGCTCGTCAAGGGAGGATCCAGGGTCAAGTCCATCGGGCAGCTCAAGAACCAGACCATCTCGGTCAACGCGCCCGACGACATTGGCACCTTGCTCATCGACTCCGTGCTCACCGAGAACGGAGTACAGCCGAACACCGTGAAGTTCGACAACAACGTACAGTTTCCGCAGGTCGGGGCGGCTCTCCAGTCGGGGGAGGTCGAAGCGGCGTTTACCCCTGAGCCCTTCGTCAGCGTCACCGAGATGGGCTACGGCGCGCAGGAACTGACCGACCTCGACCAAGGCGCCAACGCGGACTTCCCGATCCAGGGCGTCGCCGTCACCCAGTCATGGGCGCGCAGCAACCCCAACACGCTCGCCGCCTTCGAGCTGGCGTACTCGCAGGGACAGGAGATCGCCGACACCAACCGCTCCGCGGTCGAGAAGGCGCTCGAGTCGTTCCTCGGCATGCAGCCGATCGCGGCGGCGCTCGTCTCGCTGCCCAGCTTCCCGACCGACGTGGACGCGACACCCCTGCAGCGCATCGTGGACGCCATGCTCAGGTTTGGCCTGCTCGGGCCGAAGTACAAGTCCTTCAAGATCAGCAGCATCATCGGCAACGGCTGACCTGCATTAGTTCGGACGCGGTACCCGGGTATGCCCGTCCGAAGGTCACCCGGCCGCTCAAGCAGCGCGACCGGATGTCTGCCCGCATGAGATAACCCCTCATTCTCTCCGCGTGCCCTAAAATAGCGGGGGATAAATGTTAGACCGGAACACGGTGCTCGTATTCACGTTCCGCGAAACGGCGCAAATATCCCAAGTAGGGAACCTACCGGCCGGCGTTGCCGCCGCATGATCATTTCGCGGCGGGTGCCGTCGCCGCTTACCCGGTGACCATGGCCTTGCCCCCTGGCGTGGCTCGCGCTCGGCAAGCCCGCTCCGCCGCCGGATGACATCGCCTGGATCGGTAACGGTCGTGACTAAAAGAGAAAAAGGCAGGTCAATGGAGCGCTCGTGCACAAACTGCGAGCGGCGCGGCTGTCTCTCGATGTCACGATTCTTGTCCGACTCTCGCCGACCACCGATGTTCCGTGCCCGTCATGCGGTTGATTGTGCAAGATTATGGCTGACAATTGCCCAAGGCCCGAGAGGAGGCAGCCAACCTTGCCGCAGTCAATCGTGCAGCCGCTGCGTCGCTGGGATCCGGAACGAATCGGCCCATACGCGATCATTGGGAAACTTGGCGCCGGGGCGATGGGCCAGGTGTTCCTCGCCCGCTCCACGACCGGGCGCCTGGTGGCGGTGAAGACGATCAGGATCGAACTGGCCGAGGAGCCCGGTTACCGAGCCAGGTTCGCTCGCGAGGTGTCCGCGGCCAGCCGGGTGAGCGGGGTGTTCACCGCCTCGGTCATCCAGGCGGACGCGGAGGCCGACCTGCCCTGGGTGGCCACCGCGTACGTGCCTGCGCCGTCGCTGAGCACGCTCGTGCGCCGATGCGGGCCGTTGCCTGTCCCCGCCGTGCGCTGGCTCGCGGCCGGCTGCGCGGAGGCGCTGCAGTCCATTCACGGCGTCGGGCTGCTGCACCGCGACGTCAAGCCGTCCAACGTGCTCGTGGCACCCGATGGCCCGCAGGTGATCGACTTCGGCGTCGCGCGGGCGACCGAGCGGATTCAGCTCACCGCCACCCGCGGAGCGGCGGGTACGCCCGCGTATATGGCGCCCGAGCAGGCCAGGGACGCCACGCTTGCCTCCTCGGCCAGTGACATGTTCTCGCTCGGCGCGACGCTCGTATTCGCCGCGACCGGGCATCCGCCCTACCAGGGCGAGACCGTCATGGACATTCTCGTCAGGCTCGCGACCGAGCCGCCTGACCTGACCGCGCTGCCCGAGGAACTGACCGGACTTGTCGCCGCCTGCCTGGAACGCGTGCCGCGCGACCGCCCGACCGAGGCCGCGATCCTCACGGAGCTCGGCTCGTTCGCCCTTCCTTCCGGCCCTGGCCACTCGTATCTGCCGGACTCCGCGATGGCGGTCATCGCCGAGTACCTGCACAACCCGCGTGTGCCGACCGTCAGGGCTGGCCGCGACTACGAGGAAGAGGATCCGCCTGACGGCGAGACGAACGGCTCGGGCAGTTCGGTTTCCAGCGGCCCCACGTCCGGATCTCATACCGCGCTGCCAGGCTTCGAATCACCGGCCGTCCTCCATCCCGGGGATGGACCGCCGCCTCGCCGTGGACGCCGACGCAAGGCGCCGCACCTCGGCGGCGACCCGCGATCCGTGGCACGCAGGCGGTCGCTTGTGTGGATGAGCTGGGCGGCCGGGGGCGTGGCGCTTGTGGCCACGGGGATCGGTCTCGGGATGCTGCTGCACGGGTCAGGCGCCCAGGCAGCCGACACCGGCACCAACACCACCACCATCAGCACCGGGCCGCCAGACGGGTCGCCCCCCGTGCTGCCATCGGCGGCGCTGACCTGCACAACTCCCAAGCTAAGCAGCACGCCGGAGCTTTGCGTCAGTCAGCCGTACGGTGACGGCGACACGGTGTTCGTGATCCACGGTAACGGCTTCGCCCCCTTCAAGCGGGTCGCGGTAAAGATCATCGGTGTGCGCGTCTCGCGGGACCACCCGCTGGCCGACCTGCAGGGCACGTTCAACTACGCGATCGATCAGGGGCACGAGTTCTTCGCTGGCTCGATCCCGCCGGGGACCTACCGGGTGGTGGTCACCGGTCCCGGTGGGCGCAGCGCCACCACCTCATTTCGCGTCTCCAACGCTGACTCCACCGTTGGTTCCTCCCAGCCGCCTCCCGGCGGGCCGTAACTCCCGGGTCCACCACAGGTCCTCCTGCCGGGAACACCACGCGGGATCGGCAAGCAGCCGCAGGTCACCGGGGGCGACGACGCCGTGCTCGATCAGTATCCTGACGGCGACCTCGTCTGACACCCGGACGTCGGGTCCGGCGAGCCCACGCTCGGTGATCTTGCGGCGCAGCACCTTAATATGCTCGGCGACGCGCGCGGAAAGCCGGTCGCGGAACTCGGAGTCGGTGTCGAACCGCTCAAGCTCATGGTGCGCTCCCGTTACCTCAAACGCGGCCCTGGCGATCTCAGGGGTACGCGGCAGCGGGGACGTGGCGCTCGGGTCGAGCAGCCACGGCCTGCACCACATCAGCGCCACCATGAAAAGCTTGGTCATCGGGTCAAGGTAGAACGGCAGCAGCGTGCTGTCCCCGTCCCCCGGTTCCTGGCTGACGGCAACCTCCGCCGCGCCAGGCCGCCGATGCCGTCCGGGTACCGTGATCGCGATCTGTAGCCCGTCGTCCATCATGGCCCGCGAGCCGACCATCGCCGTCCCCTCGTGGATGAGCCAGCCGCCGGCCGGATCCCCGTCGCCCTCAACCCGGGGCAGCCGGATCCGGTAGCCGTCGCCCGCTACGTAGAGCGCGTGCGTCCGGCTGATGTTGGCAACCCAGGCACCTTCTGGTGTCGTCTTGATCACCCCGGCGCGCCGGGAGAGCCCGCGCCCAGCCGTAATCGCCAGGTCAACCTCTGGACCTCGCCCGAATACCAGCTGAGTGCCTTCGGTGAGCCGGATGACCTGGCCAGACGCTGTGCTGACATGCGCGGCCACCGAATCAGTCTAGGCCCGGCGATTTCGCGGCCGGCACCCCTGGATTCGGGGATGGCGCCGATCGCGGGCGGTGCGGTTAACTTCAGTTGGCGAGGTGCTGGGCACCGTTTGGGAACCACTCCGTCAGGGGTGGGGGGGAGTACCGGGGCAGGGACCAGAATGGGTCCCGGGGTGACCCGGTATTGGGGCCACGCGGAGCCCGGTACCTCGCTTGCACCCGGTTCGTTCCGCCGGTCCGGGCACCGCTCGCCGGTCCGGGCACCCCATTTCCGGATTTATCCGGAAATGAACAGCTAGATCAAACTTGTGCTGAATATTTGACCGGCGGGGGCCGGTCAAATATTCAGCACTATCGATTTCTAGGAGTGTGTAGCCCGGCTCGGCGCCGACCGCGGCATTCCAGTCACCGGATTCGACCCGGTCTCTCCACAGGTCGGTCGCGGTGATCGTCTGCTTCGCGCTCACGCTGCCCGCTCCAGTCTCAAGAGGGTGGTCTTGGCGGCGAGACCGCCGATGTAGCCGCCGAGCGTTCCGTCGGTGCGGAGCACCCGGTGGCACGGGACGACAACGGGAAGGGGGTTGGTCGCGCAGGCCGAGCCGACGGCGCGAACGGCGTTCGGGTTCCCTACGATCCGCGCGACCTCCTTGTAGGACTCGGTGCGCCCGTAGGCGATCCGCGAGAGGTGACGTTGCACCGTCTGCCTGAACCCGCTGGAGAGGGAGAAGTCCAACGGCAGGTCGAACCCCGTCCGCAGACCCGCGAAGTACTCAGCGATCTCCCGCGCCGCGGTGTCAAGTCGCCGCGGTGCGCGCAGGATGCGCGGGCCGAGCCTGGCCGCGAGTGTGTCGAGAACCTTGTCGTGGTTCTCGCTGTCGTAGGCGACCCGCACGAGCCCCTTCTCGGTCGCGGCGAGCAGGAGCGAACCGACGGGAGTGTCGATGCTCGTGTACGCGACGTCGAGGAGGCCTTCGCGGTCGGCCGCCGCTTCAAGCGCTCGGTGCAGACTCGCCAGCGCCTCCGGGTCCGCGGCGGTAAAGGCGAGCAGGGCAGACACGCCCGGCTCACCGATGCCGCCGTTCATCGGGCCGTCGGTACTTGCGATGTCGTTCATCGGGATGCTCCTTCCGGGAGTGCGCCCGGATAGGTGGTTCGCAGGTTGGTGATCCCATCGGACGCGGCCCTGCGCGCCGCGTCTGTGGTTCCGCCGAGGATCTTTGCTACCTCGGCATAGGGCAGGCCGACCAGATAGTGATAGGCGACGGCCTGGCGTTGCTTCGGAGGGAGCGCCTTCACGGCATCCCACAGGTCATGGTTGTCCGCTCCGGGTACGCCGATCGAGGACGGCACGGCAGGCAGCTCATCGACCGGGATCGCGTGGCGTCGCTGAGCCCGGATGATGTCGATGCACTTCCGGTGGGCGATCGTCACCAGCCAGGCCGCCACGTTGGCGTCCTCGGGAAGGTCCGGGTAGGCGCGCATCGCGGCAAGGAACGTCTCTGACCAGGCGTCGTCGGCGTCGTGCGCTCCGACCACGACCCGGCACACGCGCAGCACGGTCTGCGCGTGTGCGGTCACGATGCTCTCGAACGGCTTCTTCATATCCATCGCTCGGCAGACGCCGCGGCTCACCAGGGCGTGAGCCGTCGTCAGAACAATCTTCCCGCCTTCGCCAGGGCTGGTTCCTCCAGATCAAGCAGGAACTGCTTGCGCTTCAGCCCGCCCGCGTAGCCGATGAGCCGTCCGTCGGCGCCAACGATGCGATGGCAGGGCACGATCACCGACAGCGGGTTGCGCCCGACTGCCTGACCGACCGACTGCGCCAGCGCCTTGTCGCCGAGCCGCGCCGCCAGCTCCCCGTAGGTCACCGTCTCGCCGCGCGGGATGTCCCGCAGCAGCCGCCACACTCGCTCCTGAAACGGATCACCGTGCGTGGCGGTGGGCAGATCGAAGGAGGTGCGCTCTCCGGCCAGGTAATCCCCGAACTGGCCCGCAGCCAGGCTGAGCAGAGCGTCGTCAGCCACCGGCACCTCGGCCCCGAGCGAGTCCAGAGCCGGCCTGTGCCAGTGATGCGAAAAGTACAGGCCGACCACCGACTCGCCGGATGCGACGAGCGTGATCTTCCCGAGCAGGGTGTCGACGACGACGTGGCGTGTGTCCATGATTGCGATCCTTCGCGCTTGGCGAATACCTCAGTTCTCTCTGCAGACGCGCGACGGCGCGGAAACGTGAGATCCGATGTTCAAGCGTCAACCGTTGATTGCCGCCGAAGAAAGCCGGCGACCTGGGACACGACCTCCGGCGAGGCCGGGATGGCGTGGCCGCCGCCACGTTCGACTACAACCGGGTTCTCCAAAGGGAAGGATGCGCCCCCTGTCGTGTCAAAATCCGGCACCTGCCAGGCCTCCAGTTCAACCTCACTGGCAACGGCCCCCGTTTCACGGCAGATGCAACTGGGCGCCGTCCGGCCCTGGCACATATGACGCTAAAGCGACGCTTCGATCTTGCGCTACGCGTCGTTCCATGCCTTGTCAAGCCAAGAAATCGATAGTGCTGAAGATTAGACCGGCTAGAGCCGGTCTAATCTTCAACACTAGTTCGATCTTGGTGTGTTTATGATGATAAATCCGGCGGATCTCCCCGTCGAAGGCGACTGTCTCCCCTGTCGAGGGTGACTGCTGACGGCCTTGAGCGAGAGCCAATTCATCGGGATGGAAATTTTAAACGATTCAACAATCCTACCTGCCAACTAGGCTGACGGTGCCGTAACGAAGGGCGGTCGGGTGCGTTGACGCCCTTGGGCGATCATGCCGACCAAGGTCCGTGGTGAGCGAGATTTCGCGATCTCTCAGGACGGCGAGCGGTCTCTTGACGGCGTCCGCAGGGCGGTTTAACCTCGCGGCAAATAAATTGAAACATTTCAAACCAATCGTCGAGGAGTGCCGTCATGTTTGTTCAGCGATGCCGCGGTCGCCACAAGCGCCGCGTGGGTGCGGCGGCCGTGGTATTGGCCGGGCTGCTTGTCGGCTTCGGCGTAGTCCCCGGCGTCCCCGGCATCCCCGTCGCTTCGGCGGCGACGTCGGGCACGCCGTGGCCTTCCTCCCCCAGCTGGCAGTCCTACGACGAGACCCCGACGAGCGCGCAGGTCTGCCCGACCGCCGTGCGGAGCACCGCGGGTACCGTCTCCGGAGCGTCCACGCTGCTGTGCGGCGGTTCCGGTGATGCGACGCTCACCATGGTCTCCGGCGGCACCGCCCCGGTGATCGTGTTCGACTACGGAAAGGAAGTCGGCGGCACCCCGTACTTCTACGTCAGCTCGGAGAGCGGATCGCCCACGCTCCAGGCGGGTTACTCGGAGAGCTCGCTGTACATCGGCGCCACTGGCGATGGCACGAGCCCGTGGGCCGAGGGCGACCCCCACCGCTACGACGACTACACGGTCACCGGCGCCGGCACGATCACCAACCAGTACGTGCAGGGCGGCGAGCGGTACGAAGAGATCACGCTGACCACGCCGGGAACGGTCACCCTGAACGGCATCGGTGTCAACTACATCG
>Ga0302325_10021296_pt1 | contig 13574 bp, 12 predicted proteins | sample Palsa_T0_2_FD_201948 | JGI IMG/M metagenome (GOLD analysis project Ga0302325, IMG submission 201948) | Peat permafrost microbial communities from Stordalen Mire near Abisko, Sweden - Palsa_T0_2 | ecosystem: Environmental > Terrestrial > Soil > Palsa > Peat permafrost | place: Sweden: Abisko... | reverse complement strand
GCTTCGATGATGCCGGCGCTCGCCAACATCTCCTGGGATCGCGTCGAGCGCGAGGACCATGTCACCTATCCGGTCGACGGGCCTGACGTGCCGGGCCGCGACGTGGTGTTCGACGAGGGCTTCCCGCTTCCCGGTGGCTTCGCAAAACTTGTTGCCACGAAGTTGCAGCCGCCGGACGAAGTGCCCGACGACGAATATCCGTTCATCCTCACCACCGGGCGCGAGCTTGAACACTGGCACACCGGAGCGATGACGCGGCGTGCTACTGTGCTGGACGCGCTCGAACCTTCCGCGATCGCCGCGGTATCGCGCGGCACTATCGCCAGGCTTGGCATTGCGCCCGGCGATATGATCCGCGTCACCACCCGGCGCGGTACGGTCGAATTATATTCACGTCAGGACGACGCCATTCCGGATGGTGTTGTGTTTATCCCGTTCGCCTTCGTCGAAGCGGCCGCGAACCTGCTCACCAATCCCAAGCTTGATCCGTTCGGCAAGATCCCCGAGTTCAAGTTCTGCGCGGCGAAGCTCGATGCCGTTGATCCGGCGACGCGGGTTGCGGCGGAGTAGGGACGTCCACTTGTGCCGTCGTTGGCGGGTTTCCTTTACCCAAGGCAAAGGCCAGCAAGACATTTTCAGGCGTTTGCTTGAACTGCTTTGCAAGGGCGATGCGCACGGTCCCGGCGAGTTCACGCAAGGGTTGGCTCTCGTAGAGCTGCGGAAAAGTCACGGTCACTGTCACCAGCCGGCCGTTGCTCCAGTTAAAGCCGACCTGGGGTTTTAGGCCAGTCATTTCTTGAAGATCGCTTTCAACTGCCCTCGCTTGCTTTACGCCGTCCACAAGGGTGCTGATCACGCCGCAGGCGCCGAGGCCGGCTGCTACAATGAAAATGACAGCGATTTTATGCATGGCGTGCTCCAGCGGGAGGGTGATCGAAAATGGAGTCGGATGGTCCGATAGGCAACGGCGATCCACACGACGAGATCGTGCGCCTTGAGGCGCAGATCGAGACTCTATCAACCCGCATCGAAAGCTGCCGCAAATTTATCCTGGCCGCCCGCATTGCTGTTGCCGGGGGCACTATTTTACTGGCCGTCCTTCTGCTTGGGCTTATCCGATTCGATCCCACGCTAATGCTTACTGCTTTCGCGGCGTTGCTCGGGGGCATCGTGGTTTGGGGTTCGAACGGATCGACGGCGAAAGAAGCAGCAGCGGAATTGGCCAAAGCCGAGACGAACCGGCGCGCGTTGATCGGGCTGATAAATTTGCGCGTTGTCGCCGAGCAACCGACGCTGCACTAAGCCGATTGTCGTGAGCCAGCGCCGGTAATATCATTCTCCAAAATATATTTGGGAGGATCGCGATGGCTCAATCGCATGTGTTCGCCGGCGTCGGCGGTTATTACGGCGGCAATCAGGGCAATCTCGCCGGAGTGTTCCGCCGCGATGTTGGCGGCAACGACTGGAAGCACGTTCTTACCGAGCCGGAAGCTTATACGGTCTTCGTGCATCCGCAGGATCCGAGCCTCGTTCTCGCCGGCACCAAGGATGGCATCTATCGCAGTACCGATGGCGGCGCGACATTCGAGCGCGCGAACTCTCCCGATAGCGGCATCCAAATCTGGTCGTTTTTGGCGGACCCCGCCAATCCGAAACGCATCCTCGCCGGCGGCTCGCCGGTTTCGATCTATCGCAGCAACGATGCCGGCGCGACCTGGGCACGCCAGGCCGACCCAAAACTTCCGGATCGCGGCAACGCGCCATTCGCGGTCCGGGTGATGCGCTTTGCGCAGCACCCGAACCGGTCGGAGGAAATTTTCGCCGCGCTCGAAGTAGGCGGCGTGATGCGTTCGACCGACGGCGGCGAAACCTGGAATGACAGCAGCGAGCATCTGATCAAAATGTCGGTCGATGAGCCGCGGTTGCGCAGCAAGATCGTCAGCGATACCGAAGCCGAAGGCATGCTCGATGGTCACGCCATCTGCATGAGCGCCGCCGATCCCGACAGCGTCATTCTTGCGGTGCGCATGGGTCTGTTCCGCAGCGACAACCAGGGCAAGACCTGGGAAGACATGCGGGTCGATCGGTTCTCGCCATTTACCTATGGCCGCGACATCAAGGTGTCGCCGCAGGACCCAAACACGCTTTACGCTTGTCTAAGCGTTGCTGCAGCGTCCAAAGACGGCGCTCTCTACCGCAGCCGCGATGTCGGCAAAACCTGGCAGCGTTTCGACAAAGTACAGCCGCACGGCACGCTCATGTCGGTGAGCCTGCATCACGCCGATCCGAAACAGGTTTACACCGCCGCTCGCTACGGCGAAGTGTTCGGCACGCAGGATGGCGGCGAGAGCTGGAGCGAGACGCCACTGCCGAAGGGCGTGCAGCATATTTACGCGCTGGCTTGCGGCTGACCGGCGTTACCTGCCGCTATCGCGGAAATAAGGCTCGACCGTCCCAGTGAGCTTGAGCGTCAGCGGGTTGCCGTTGCGGTCCTTGCCGTTGCCGACCGACACGCGCACCCAGCCCTCGCTGACGCAATATTCCTCGACGTTGGTCTTCTCGACGCCCTTGAAGCGCACGCCGATGTCCCGCTCGAGCAGCGCGGCGTTGTAGTAAGGACTGTTCGGATTGGTCGAGAGGCGGTCGGGAAGTTCATTAGTCATCGTATTTATTCTGTCGGTTCGATGTGGGCAGCTTTGCCGATCGCTATCGTGGTCGCAACATCGGCGGCAAAAAATTTATCGAATTGCTCCGGTGTCATTGGATCGGGAGAAACGCCGAGACGCGTCAGCTTTTCCTGAACGCCCGGAATGTCGAGCGCCTTTTGCACGACCTCATGGACCTTGTCGATGATGTTGTGGGGGGTCTTCACCGGCGCCATCACTCCGCCCCAAAATAGATACGCGGCGTCCGGATAACCGGCCTCCGCAATGGTCGGTACATTTGGAAGAAGCGGGGAACGCTTTGGCGTGCTGACCGCGAGCGCGGTCACCTTGCTTTGCTCGATCATCGGTACGGCCGGCGTGATCGGTACCACGTAGAAATCGATGCGGCCGGTCATCAAGTCGGCGAAAGCTTCGATGGGGCCACGATAGGGGATATGTTGCACATCAATATCCGCGCTCAGAACGAAACGCTCGCCGGCAATGTGGGACGCCGAACCGATACCGGCCGAAGCGAAATTCAGCGCGCCGGGATTGGCTTTGGCCGCCGCGACGAGATCAGCCACCGTTTTGAACCCCTTTGACGGTGCCGACACCAGAACGCTCGGCTGCACCCCGAGCATCGCGATGCCGGCAAAATCATGCAACGTGTCGTAAGGCAGCGACTTGTGCAGAATGACCGCCGAGCTCATCGATGCACCGGCCAACAGGAGCGTGTAGCCGTCGGGCTCGGCCCGCGATACGGATGCCGCACCTACAACGCCGCCGCCGCCCGGACGGTTCTCGACAACAAACGGCTGGCCCATGTCGTGCCCGGCCTTATCGAGCACCACCCGCGCGATGATGTCGTTGGCGGCGCCGGCACTGAACGGGCTGATCACCAGGATCGGGCGTTCCGGCCATTGCTCGGCCGCTGCGGCGCTTAAGCAGACGATTACCATCAATGCCGCGCACAGGGCGCGAAACAAGCTCATGTTTACTCCGCAAATGAGAGGCTGCGACCATGGCGGCTGTTGGCGGTCCTGACAAGGCGACGCCTTTGCGCAAAAGGGCCGTGCACGATGCTTACTCGATGGACATCCCGGCGGCCTTGATCGGCGCACCGTTCTTCTCGATTTCGGGGCCGATGATGTTTTGCAGGTACTCCGTCGTCTGATGCTCCGGTGGTACGACGAACGTGCCGGTCGTGACGAGCAGTTCCTGCACGGAAGGGGTATTGATTGCCTCAGCGGTGGCGTCGTGCAGTTTTTTGATGATCGACGGCGGCGTCCCCTTGGGCACAAAGAAGCCGAACCACGTTGAGGCTGTGAAATCCATACCCTGCTCAAACGTCGTCGCAAGGTCAGGAAGCGATGGCAGACGGTTGTGTCCGAGTACTGCAATGCCCTTGACCAGCCCCGCCTGAAGGGGCGGCAAGCCGGTCGGGCCCAAGGTGCAAAAGTAATCAAATTGCTGGGCGATCAGGTCCTGGATTGCCGGGCCGCCGCCGCGATAGGGGATATCCTGCACGTTGACGCCGATTGCCTGATTGAACAGCGCACAGTCGACATAACCTGTCGAGCCGACTCCCGCCGACCCCGATCGCAGACTGCTCTGGTTCTTGCGCACGTAGGCAATGAATTCCTGCAAGCTATTGACCGGCAGGTCTTTGCGCGTGATCAGCACCATTGCTTGATCCGCGACCAGGATCACCGGCACCAGGTCCTTCTTGAAATCGTAAAGCGGATGCTTGTAGAGCGTCTGATTGATGGCGTCAGCGCGACTGCCGAGGTCGAACTCGTAGCCGTCAGGCGCCGCGTTGACGACGTGAGCCGAGCCAATCATCCCGCCGGCGCCGCCGATATTCTCGACAATGACTTGCTGACCCAAGGTCTGCGAAAGCTGGCGGGCGACAATTCGTCCAAGCACGTCGGTGCCGCCGCCGGGCGCGAACGGCACTACCATGGTCACGGGGCGGTTCGGCCAATCCTGCGCGATCACAGGCGCGGCGGCGGAGTTCACCGCCAGCAGGATCGCCGCGGCCAAGGGGATCGTGCGGGTTCGGCTCATTCATGCACCTGTATTGCGCCGGCACGGCTAGTTTAGCCCGGATTTTGCTTCCCGGTGATCCGGGCTAAGATGATTTTTAACGCGGAGGTTTGCCGTAGTGAACGACGCGAAACAGGCGTGGCAGAGTCCCTCTCCTCAAATGGGAGAGGGTTGGGATGACCCGGCCTCCGGCCTCCTCCTTGCCGGCAAAAGTATCGTCCGGCACGACTGGACACGCGAGGAAGTGCGTGTGCTGTTCGACCTGCCGTTTCCGGACCTGATGTTCCGGGCGCAAACCATCCACAGGGTGAATTTCGAGCCGACCGAGGTGCAGATTTCGACGCTGCTGTCGATCAAGACCGGCGGCTGCCCGGAAGATTGCGCCTATTGCCCACAAAGCGCGAAATACGACACCGGCGTCAAAGCCGAAAAGCTAATGCCGCTCGACGCCGTGCTGAGGGAAGCGCGCGCGGCGAAGGGTGCCGGCGCAAGCCGGTTCTGCATGGGTGCCGCGTGGCGCGAGCCCAAGGATCGCGACCTCGACAATGTCTGCGCCATGGTGGAAGGCGTCAAAGCGCTCGGGCTTGAGACTTGCGCCACGCTTGGCATGCTTACCGGCGCTCAGGCACTGCGGCTGAAGGATGCCGGTCTCGATTATTACAATCACAACCTCGACACCTCGCCAGAGTTCTACGGCGAGATCATCACCACGCGGGTGTACCAGGATCGCCTGCAGACACTGGATTATGTGCGGGGCGCGGGCATCCATGTTTGCTGCGGCGGCATCGTCGGCATGGGCGAGACCCGGGAAGACCGTGTTGGCATGATTGCGACGCTGGCGAGTTTGCCCGAGCATCCGGAATCGGTGCCGATCAATATGCTGGTGCGCGTCGCCGGTACGCCGCTTACAAGCGAGCCTTCGCTCGAGCCGCTGGAATTCGTACGCACCATTGCGGTCGCGCGCACCACGATGCCGCGCTCGGTGGTGCGACTCTCCGCCGGCCGTGAAGACATGAGCGAGGAAACACAGGTGCTGTGTTTTCTCGCCGGCGCCAATTCGATTTTTTACGGACCGAAACTTTTGACGACACCGAATCCCAAGCGTGATCGCGATCAGGATTTGATGCACCGTCTCGGTATGTCGCCGATGGAACCGTGATAGATTTTTTTATCAAATGCGAAAGGGTGGCCAAAGGAGGCCACCCTTTCGATCGTTAGCCCGGCAATGGCGAACGTCTGCGACTTACGGCACCTCGCCGTGGGTTGTCATGCACTCGCCGTAAACTGCAAGCTGGGTCGTTTCGAAAGCGGCGAAGTTATATTTGGAAGCCTCGACGCTGCAATCGTGGACAGCGGCCGCCCGCTTCGCGCTGATCGGCACGCTTCCAGTGTCAACGTCGTTGGCGAAAACGCCGTTGGAATTTCCGGACTGACGCGAGGATGCTGCAAGCGTCGGCGCCGCGCCGAGAGTTACAAGCGCCGAGACGGCCAATGTAACGCGGAGAAACTTGCCGGCCACGCCGGCAATTCGATTCAACCGTGGCGTAGTTTCGAACGAGTCCATTTGGTTTTGCTCTTTCAATTTGGTCAATTTGGTGCGTCGCCCTGAAGGTCAAATAGCAACGATGCCTTGCGACACACAATAAAATCTATTTGTAGGTAAGTCATAAAATCGCAATGTGGATCAATGTGTTGATGGAATTTATACAGGCGTATTTATATAACTGCACCGCAACGTGATAGAATGTTTTTCTTCTGCGGCCGGCTTGGCAGCTGACTTCGTAGCGATCGGCGCAGATCGGCATCGAATGTTTCGTTATACAACGCGACCGACAGGGCGCGTGGTTGGCTTATCGGGATATCGTTCGCGTATCTTTTTAGATTCAGTTGGATCGCTGCGTTGCGCAAATTGCATCCCAACCAGCGAGAAATAATCAGCATCTATTCTTTCATAACCTGATATTACCGCATTCCGCAGACTGCTCAGACGCCAAACGCGGCGAAAAGCAGCAGCAGTATCGCTGCGGCAAAGCCTTGCAATAGCGTCGCGACAGAAAAAGTACCGAGCGTTCGCGGCGGCGAAACCTCAGTGACGTACGACACCAACCAAAAAAAATCGTCGTTGACGTGGGAGATCATCATGGCGCCTGCGCCGACGGCGAGTGCTGCCAGTGCTATTCTGCCATCGCTGTTTAGCCCAAGTGGCGACAGCAGCGGTTGCATCATCCCGGCCGTAGTGATGGCAGCGACCAGCGACGATCCTTGAAGCGTTTTGATAACAGCAGCGACGAGGAACGGGATAAGCACACCGGCCGCTCCGGCAACATGCCATGTGCTTAGACGCTCGCCCAACAGCTCGGCCATGCCGGTCTGCTGACAGAGCCGCTGCAGACCGCCGGCTGCACCCACCGTGAGGATAATTCCCGCGGCTTTTCCCAAAATGCGTCCCGTCCACTCTGAATCCTTCAGACATTTTAGGCTCAGCCGCCGATACCCGAGAGTCATGATGCACACGCTCACGAGGAACAACACCAGTGGCCGGCCGATGCCAAGGATGAGTTCGCGATGCGCGCCACCGCCGAACGGTTCGCTTGGCATATCACCGACCGATTGCGCCATCAGCATCAGCAACGGAATGAAACACGCGGCCAGCAGGACAGCAGCGGATCTGCTAGCGGATTTGTCTTTGAGACCGGACGGATCGGAAATTGCCGATTGCGGCGGAGAAATCAGGTGCGTCCATCCGATGCCAACTGCCGCGGAGACGACGGCAACCGGCACCCCGAACACTGCAACACGCTGCCAGCCCGCATCGAGAATAGCGGCAGCGGCAATAGGCACTGGAGACAGCCAGATCAACCCGTGGCCGGCTGAGATCGCCAAGGCCACGCGGGTGGCATTTCGCCCACGCCGTGATTTCTCGCCGCCACGTTGCAAAAGAGGGTTGAGCAGGGCCAACGCAGCGGCCGGCGAGGCGCCGATGCCGGCGAGCAGACCGACGATTGCCATCATCCAATCCCTGCCGATGAGTCTGGGCCGATGCACAACAGTCGCGAGGCTGTCCGTGGTGCCTGTTTGCTCAGCGATCCCTGCGACCAGCACCATGGCGACGATCACCAGGCCCGGCAAATAGAGCGCTTCCGAAAAGCCGTTGCCGAAGGCTTTTCCAATCAAGCCGATCGACAGTCCCACAATCAGACCGAATGCCGACGCAACGATTGTAAGGACGAGGAAGGGATGAAAGCGGGCACGGATTGCCGCGATGATCGCAATGACCGATATCGCGAAGACCAAGGCCTGGGCTGCGGGCAAACCTGTCATCAGAAGTTATCCCTCGCAGTCCCTAACGCTTGTCCGATTGCCGTGGCGTTCACGGCACGATTTCCTAAGATTGAGCGCAGCGGTCGGGATCGTAGCTGTAGTGGTGCTAATCTTGCAGGAAGTGTGCCGATGACTATGCGCCGCATCTCAAGCTGTCCACTCACCTGCGGGCCTGGCGGGTTTGTCCTGTTGGCAGCCCTGATTGCCGCGACGCCCGCAACAGCAGCGGCTTCACTATCTGACTTTATCCGCGCCGACGGCAGGCATTTGGCCGACGGCGACGGCCGTCGCTTCGCGGTGAAGGGGATCAATCTCGGCAATTGGCTGGTCCCTGAAGGCTACATGTTTAAATTCAAGCAGGCTCTGGCGCCCAAAGAGATCGAAGACGTCGTTGAAAATTTGGTCGGAGCCGAGCAGGCGGCGCGGTTCTGGAGCGAGTTTCGCGACGTCTATGTCGGCGAGGATGATATTCGTTTCATCAAGGCGGCAGGCTTCAATACGGTGCGGGTGCCGCTGCATTGGCGGCTGTTTGTTACCCCAGACAAGGCCGGTGACGATCGCTTCGAAGGGCCGGGATGGGCACTGCTTGATCGGTTAGTACAATGGTGCCGCAACGCCGGCCTCCGCGTCATTGTCGATCTGCACGCCGCACCCGGCGGCCAGACCGGAGTCAATCACGACGACGGTACAGGCTTCCCGCTTACCTTTTACGTTCCGCGATATCGCAACCTGACGGTCGCGCTATGGCGTGCGCTTGCCGCGCATTACCGAGACGATCCGACCGTGCTTGGCTACGATCTTCTGAACGAACCGGTTTCACCGTACAGCGATGAAAGCTATTTGAACCCGCGACTGGAAGCGTTTTATCGCGACATCGTTGCCGCAATCCGCACCGTCGACGGCAATCATCTGGTGTTTCTGGAGGGCGCGCAGTGGAGCACCAATTTCGACGTGTTTGGCCAACCGTTCGATGCGAACGCCGTCTACACCTATCACAAGTTTTGGGCGCGGCCGACGCGCGACGAGGTTCAGAGCTACGTTAATTTCAGCTATCGCTGGAATGTACCGATTTTGATTGGTGAAACAGGCGAGGCCAGCGACGAATGGAACGAGAAGTTCCGCCGGCTCAACGAAAGCTTCGATATTGATTGGTGCTTCTGGCCCTATAAGAACCTGGATTCGGAAACGAGCGTCATCTCCATCCGCGAGCCCGAAGGATGGGGTCTGATCGCTGCCGCCGGCAGCGGCGGCGGTGGCCGCCAGCCGGATCCATCCGAGGCGCGATCAATTCTCGACGCTTATCTTGAAGCGGCCAAATTCGCGAAAGGCCGGATCAACCGCGGCTACCTCGAATCGCTTGGCCTTCACGTCCCCGAGCCTCAAGACACCAAGTAAGGCGGGGCTCAAGGTTAGACACCTGCGGCGCCACCATCGGCCCGCGGGTCGTGTGCGCCTTCGCAAGTGCCGTCCTTGTGCAGCACTGCCGCGCCAGCATGTCCCATGACATCCGAATAGTCGTCCGCAATCACATCGACCTCATGGCCGGCAGATACAAGCTGGTCGATCAGATTGCCGTCGAAGCGGGCTTCAAGACGCAGCGAGGTGTGGGCCGCTCCCCACGTGCGGCCGAGCACCCAGCGTGGCCGGTCGATCGCTTGATCGAGCGGCTCGCGAAACATGATGTGACGCGTGAACACCGCGCCTTGAGTTTGCGGTTGACCGTCCCCGCCCATGCAGCCGTAGGCCATGACGCGGCCGTCATTGAGCACGGCGAGTGCCGGATTAAGCGTATGAATTGGCAATCGCCCCGGCATCAGCGGGTTGACGGCGCCGCTTTGCAACGAAAAGCTCGCACCGCGGTTCTGCATCAGCACGCCGGTGCGTGGCAGCACGCAGCCCGAGCCGAATTCCCAGTAGAGTGACTGAATGTAGGACACGACGAGGCCGGACGAGTCCGCCGCGCCCATCCAGATTGTATCGCCGCCGCCGGATTCGATCGGCCAGCGTGCGGCCTTATGGCGGTCGATCTTCATTGTTTCGCCGGCGAGGAAGCGCGGGTCGAGGTAGCGATCGAGCGGATGAGCGAGATAATTAGGGTCGGTAACGGCGCGGTCACGAGCACGAAGGCCACGTTTGGTCGCCTCGATCAGGCCGTGAACGTGATCGAAGCCTTCCGGCTCTTTGACGCTCTGGCGGTCGAACAGGGCGAGGATCATCAGCGAGGCTATGCCCTGAGTGGGCGCGTCGGTATTGTAGACCGTACCGACCGAGAGATCGGCGCGTAGCGGTTCGGCAAACTTGGGCTCGTAGCGCGTCAGATCTTCGCGCGTGACCGGGCTTCCGATGCGTTCGAGGTCGGCCGCAATCTCGTGCCCGACGTCGCCGCGGTAGAAATCAGCGAGCCCAGCATGGGCGAGATGTGACAGTGTGGCGGCGAGCTTTTCCTGCTTCAACGTAGCGCCGATAGCCGGAATTTTGCCGTCAACCAGGAACGTCTCGGCAAAGCCTGGCACCGATTTCAGGTTTTCGATGTTCTCTCGCGTCAGCCGTTCCTGGCTGCGGGTCACCTGATAGCCATTGCGGGCGTGACCCATGGCGTCAGCCAACAGCAGATCGAGAGGCAGCACGCCGCCATGCGCTTTCGCCACTTGCAGCGCCAGCATCCAGCCGCCGATCGCACCCGGCACCGTAAGTGCGGCGAGGGGCCCACGCGGCGGAATGGTTTCGTAGTCGCGATAAAGCTCAGGCCGTGCATTCCGGCCGGCGGGGCCCGGAGCCATGATGGCGCGGACGCGGCCCGAGGGCTCGCGGACCAGCCAGAAGCCGTCGCCGCCGATATGGTTCATATGCGGATAGACCGCGGCGATAGTGGCCGCCATCGTCACCATAGCTTCGACGGCATTGCCGCCTTCGGCCAGGATCGAACGGCCCGCTTCGACGGCAGCCGCATGGGGCGCGCAGACGGCGCCGCGGCGATGACCCGCGGTGTGAAGATCCGTCATGCGGCAGCGAAGCCGCGCTTGCGCAGCAGCGCATCGGAACTGGGCAGGCGGCCGCGGAAGGCTTTGTAGGCCTCGGCTGGGTCCTGCCTGCCGCCGGCGGCGTAGATGGTGTCGCGCAATCGCTTTGCGGTTGACGGATCGAAGATGTCGCCGGCCTCCTCGAATGCTGCGAAAGCATCGGCGTCGAGCACTTCCGACCACATGTAGCTGTAATAGGCCGAGGCATAACCGCCGCCTGAGAAGATGTGCCCAAAATGCGGTGAGCGGTGCCGCATGCCGATCTCAGCCGGCATGCCGATCTCAGAGAGCGTCTTTTTCTCGAACGCCGCGGCATCGAGGCTATCAGCGGTCGGCAGAGAGTGAAACTCAAGATCGACCAGCGCGGACGAGACATACTCGACCGTCGCAAAGCCCATATTGAAATTGCGTGCCGCAACCAGGCGCTGCAGCAATTCTTCCGGCATCGGTTCGCCGGTTTCGTAATGGCGTGCGTAGCGTCGCAGCACATCAGGTTGCTCGAGCCAATGCTCGTAAAGCTGGGACGGCAATTCGACGAAGTCGGTAGACACGCTGGTGCCCGATATCCTCGGATAGGTGACTGAGGAGAGCAGGCCGTGCAGCGCGTGGCCGAATTCGTGGAACAGCGTACGCGCATCGTCGAAGCTGAGCAGCGTCGGTTCTTCGTTTGGCGCTTTGGCAAAGTTGCAGACATTGATGATCAAGGGATCGATGTTGCCGGCAAGCCGCTCTTGGTCGCGCAGCGACGTCATCCACGCGCCGCTGCGCTTCGAAGACCGCGCAAAGTAGTCGCCGAAGAACAGGCCGATTTTTTCCCCGCCGCTGTCGCGGACTTCCCAGACCCGCACATCGGGGTGCCATGCTGGTGCGTCTGGACGCGGCCTGAAGCTCAGTCCAAACAGCCTTTGCGCCGTATAGAACGCTGCTTCAATCAGGCGGTCGAGATTAAGATAGGGTTTGATCGCCGCTTCATCGAAATCGAACGCGCGCTGGCGCAGTTTTTCCGCGTAATAGCGCCAGTCCCAGGCCGCGAGCTTGAAGTTGCCGCCATCCTCGCGGACGAGTTCTTGCAGGGCGTCGCGGTCGGCAAGTGCGCGTGTGCGCGCCTTGGCCCACACCGTATCGAGCAGGTCGCGTACAGCTACTGGCGTCTTTGCCATGGCGTCATCGAGCCGGTAATGGGCGTAGTCCGGGAAACCAAGCAGCCTGGCGCGTTCGGCCCGCAGCTTTACTGTCTCGGCAATGATCGCCTTATTGTCGGTCGCGCCGCCGTTGTCGCCGCGCATGGCAAAGGCGCGGAAGATCTTTTCACGCAGGTCCCTTCGGCTGGAAAATTGCAGAAACGGCTCGACGCTGGAACGCGAGAGGGTGATGACTTGGCCATCAAGGCCACGCTCCTGTGCTTCGGATCGCAACACCTCGCGCATGAAATCCGGCAACCCGGCAAGCTCGGCTTCGCCGTCAAGCTGAAGCGTATAAGCTTGCTCATCGGCGAGGATGTTTTGGCTAAACGATGTACCGAGCGCAGCCAGCCGTTCGGTGATTTCGGTCAAGCGCTTCTTGGCGGTCTGGTCGAGGCCGGCGCCGGCCCGGCGAAAGCCGGTGTGGTAGCGCTCGAGCACACGGGCTTGCTCGGCCGAGAGGCCGAGCTTCCCGGCTTGCTGCATCAGGGCATCCACCCGCGCAAATAATGCGGCGTCGGTATTGATCTTGTTCCAGTGTAGCGCGGTCAACGGCACGATTTCGCGCTCGATCGAGAGCAGATCCTCATTGGAGTGGGCGCTAACCAGCATGTGGAAGATGTTCTCGATGCGCGTCAGCGCCCGACCGCTCAGTTCAAGGGCCCCGATCGTATTGTCGAAGCTCGGCGCCGCGGGATCAGCCTTAATGGCCGCGATCTCCACCTCGTGGTCTGCCAGCGCCTGGGTATAAGCCGGGCGAAAATGCTCAGGTTTGATGGCATCAAACGGGGGCACCCCATCCGGGGTCGTCCAATCCGCCAAAAGCGGGTTGGCGGTGGTGACATGGCTGTTCATTGGACACCCTTATTCAATAGGCGGGGGACATGATATATGTCCCAGCAGCCAACCGGCCACAGGAGAGCCAGATTAATGCCCCGCCACGCTCATTATGTACCCCATGGCGTTATTCCGGCCGTCCTGCTGCCGTTTAACGACGATCTGTCGATCGACGAAAAGAGCTTCCGCAAGCATCTGCGCGATGTGGCGGCTGTCCCGCATCTGACCGCGGTCACTATCAATGCCCATTCGACCGAGGTCGCGTCCTGCACCTTCGAGGAGCAGCGCCGGGTGCTCGACATCGCCCAGGACGAGATCGGCGGCAAGCTGCCGCTGATTAACGGCATCTGGGCCGACGGCAGCCTCGAAGCCGCACGCATCGCCCGCATGGCGGAGGAGGGTGGTGCCTCGGCGCTGCTGGTATTCCCGCCTGCGCCTTTCACGCTGCAACAGTCACCGGCCATGGCGGTTGAGCACTTCAAGCGCATCGCTGGCGCCTCGAGCCTGCCGATCATCGTGTTCCA
>Ga0302325_10021295_pt1 | contig 13575 bp, 11 predicted proteins | sample Palsa_T0_2_FD_201948 | JGI IMG/M metagenome (GOLD analysis project Ga0302325, IMG submission 201948) | Peat permafrost microbial communities from Stordalen Mire near Abisko, Sweden - Palsa_T0_2 | ecosystem: Environmental > Terrestrial > Soil > Palsa > Peat permafrost | place: Sweden: Abisko... | reverse complement strand
CGTGCCGATGGTGGAGGTGGGGATGGTGTAGACGCTGCACTGCTTCTCGTGGCCGCCGTAGTAAAGCCGGTACTGCTCCTCCGTAAATTCCTGGCTGCCGCCGCCGGAGCCCACAATGACGCCGATAGTACGTAGCTGGTCTCGGGTCATGGAGCGAAAGTCGAGACCCGCGTCGGAGATTGCTTCGGCAGCCGCGGTGGCGCCCATCGGAACGACGCGGGAGACATGGGGCCGGTCTTTCGGTTCGACCCAAGTGGTTTCGTCAAGCCCCTGCACCTCGCCGGCAACCTGAACCGGGTAAGGAGAAGGGTCAAACCGGGTGATCCGGCGAACGCCGCTGATGCCATTTTTCGTCGCTTCCCAGAAAGCCTCGCGGCCGATACCATTCGGGCTCACGGCCCCAATTCCCGTAACAACGACGCGGCGTTTTTGCACTAGGACCCACCGTCAGTATAGGCTAGGTGGCATGGGCGCGCACGCCACGAATGTGAATTATTTGTGAATGAATAGGCGTCTGATCTACGGATTGGCCGGTCTGGAGACGGGCATTACGGGGGCGCTCGCGATGCTGATCTGGCTGGCGGCCGGATCCGTGTGGACGCGGCATTCGGTGTGGTGGGTTCCGAATCTGGTGGCCTCGGCGGTGTACGGCCCAGGATCTTTGCGCGACGCAGTGGGAATCTACACGGCGGTGGGCGCGGCGATGGTGCTGGCGATTTATGGGCTGGTGGGGTTGGTGTTTGGCGAACTTCTTGGGCAGCGCGAGGGCGGGTTCCAGCTCTTTTGCTTCAGTTTGATCGTTGGATTGACGGTCTACTGGGCCGCGTCGCGGTGGTTCTGGAATGGGGCCAACCCGGTGGGACATGTGTACGCGCCGGATGGCCAGATCTTTCTGGGCCACATTCTTTTTGGATGCTTCCTATCGGGGTATCCGAAAAGGTTGCGGGGCGTGCTGCGTTATCGAGCTACCGGCGCGGCGGCCAGTTGAGATGCCGGCCCAAGAACCGGAAAGATTCTTCGCCGTGGATGGTATGTCCGCCTTCGAAGTATTCGATTTCAACGCGGCCCCCCAAACCGAGCCTTGCATAGAAATGGCTCACCTTCGCGAACTCGTAGGCCACCCATTCGTCGCGGCCGACTCGGTCCTCTCGGCCACGCTCAACCATGAACGGATGCGGACTCATCAGATATGCCAGTTCGGCATGATCGAAGGTGTTGCCCATGTTGAAGGATGGCGTTTCGTACTCGTCGCTATAGAGGAAGCTCCAGGGCTGGCCGGCGTCCGCTATTTTGCGCGTCCAATTGTTGAAGTCGGCTGAGCAGATGGAGAGCCCGTAGCCGGGGACGACGGCAGGAATTCGCAGGGCCGTTTCTCCGCCGAAGCTGAGGCCGTAAAAACCGATACGCGTGCCATCGACAAACGGCAAGGTGTTGAGCCATGCAAGGATCTGTTGTTGCTGCGCGGCGATGATGGAAAACAGCGATGCTTTGATGGAGTTGGCTTTGCGGTAAAGGGCTCGGTATTGGGCTTCGTTGCGGAACAGGATGTGGGGAGAGAAGACGATATAGCCCTGGTCTGCGAGCCGCCGCGCGTAGTCGTGGTAATAGCGGACGTCGCCCTGGATGGTGTCGAGCGGAACGCCGCCGCGGCCGTGCTGGCAGACCACGACGGGCCGCTTCTCGCTGGGCTTGAGGTCTTTCGGTACGAGCAGGACGCCCCACGCGAAGAGCTCTCTCCAGACGTCGATAACCACGTCGTATCCGGTGCAATGGTGCAAGTTCAAAATCTGACGCGAGCGGGGATTCGGGGGAAGAAGGGGCTCTTCGAGCTTGCCCATTATTTCGTTCCAGAAATAGTCGCGAAAAGGGCCCAGCTTCGCAGAGATCTTCGAGGCCGGCAGCGCCTCGAACGAAGAGTCCGTATTCCAGCTTTCGTCCGCAAACTCGGGAGCCACTTTGTAGAGGAAGAATTGGTTGCGTGTGCGATCCGAAGCGCGCACCAGGGCTTGGACGCGTTCCTGCAATTCCCTGACTTGGCGGAGTTGGCGCTCTTCGTTCGGTATTGGAGCGGCGGGTGGAGCGGGTGAAATGTTTCTCGCGCCAACCTCAGTGGAGAAGTGTTGCAATGCCTCGGGAGAAAACGCGTTGCTGGATTCCACCCAGTGCCGGGATTGGAAGTTGGGCGGAAGCAGGGTGGCGATGCGATCGTACTCGGCGCGTGTCTGGGATTCGACGATCAATGTGCGCGGCGCGATAAGGGTGGCGAGTTCAGCGTCGCCAAATTCGCGGAGGAGTCCCCATACATTGCGGTCAAGCGGTTCCTGCCAGAGACGTTCTCTTGCGTTGAAGTATCCGCTCACGAGCGTTACTTTGATCCGGGGATCGAGGGCGGCGGCATAGAGCGCGATGAGTCCGCCTTCACCCGAACCGACGACGCCAACGGGAAGGTCGTGGCTGAGGCAGTCGAGCGCGGCGAGCACCTTCTGAACCTCATATCCGATGATGTGGCGGCCCATGTGGAAAGCCTGTCGATAGATCCACTCGCGATTTGTCTGCGTGGATTTAGGAGACGTTTCGGAGAGTGAGAATACGCGCGTAGCGCGGTTGATCAGGGACGGGATCAGGACGCGGCAGCCGGCTTGGGAAAACGAGGACGCGAGTGGAAGGAGTTGTTCGGGTGTCTGGCTGACGTCTGGGATGATAACGATTCCCGCGAGTGCCGGGCCAACTGCTTCCGAGATGCAGCCTTCACCCGTTACACCTTCAAGTACTTGCCACCTGGCATTGGAACCGGAAGTTTCCAGGCTCGGAGGAACGCGCAGATCGACTGCGCCGATGATGTGGCGGAACCGTTCGCGATTGGGTTCCACGGATTTCTCGTAAGCAGCGGGCGATGAGAAATCGCGATGCCAGAAAGCCGCGCGGTGCTGGGGCGAGTCGGCAATCAGGCGGTCCATCATCTGGTGCGCGCCCGTCATCATGCGGTTGCCGAGGTCACCATCCCAGTCAAGGGGTTTGGCGCCGGGCAACGGAGCCCCTTGGCCGTTAGCCAAGGATTGCGCGGCCGCGGCCAAGGATGCTTGCTTTAGAAGTTCGCGACGGGTCACGAACGTTAGGTTACATCCGCCATCACCGGATTATGAATATCCTGCAAACTCCAAACCCGCACAGGATCGCGTCTCCGTGAAGCCACAGCCTCCGCCGCTGCGCGGGCACCGCTCAAGGTCGTAATGCAAGGCACCCGGTAAGTGACCGCACCGCGCCTGATCGCCTTTTCATCGCTAAAAGAGAGCGCGCCAGTCGAGGTATAAATCACTAACTGCAACTGTTTTGCCTTGAGCAGATCTACGGCATTCGGCCGACCTTCGTTGACCTTGAAGACCACCTTGCAGTCCACGCCAGCAGCCTTGATCGCAGCCGCGGTACCGCGCGTGGCAACCAGTTTGAAACCAAGCCCGAAAAACTTCTTCGCCACTTCAACAGCATCGGGCTTGTACTTGTCGTTAACGCTGATAAACACAGTGCCCGAATCCGGCAGCGGAGTTCCGGCGCTTAACTGAGCCTTTGCAAACGCTTCCCCGAAGCTCTCGCCGACGCCCATCACCTCGCCGGTCGACCGCATCTCCGGACCAAGCGCTGGATCGACGCCTGGAAACTTGTTAAACGGAAACACTGGCGACTTCACAAAGCTCTGCGGCACCGGCAACACGCCCCGGTGTGGGGTTACGTCCTTCAATTTCTGGCCGAGCATCAAAGCTACAGCCAGTTTCGGCAGCGGCACGCCCGTGGCCTTGCTGACATAAGGCGCGGTCCGCGAAGCCCTGGGATTCACCTCGATCACGTAAACTTCGCCGTCTTTGATCGCATACTGCACGTTCATCAGCCCGATCACTTGCAGCGCACGAGCCATCCTCACCGTGTAATCTTCAATCGTCTTCAACACCGCGGGCGAGAGCGAGTAAGGCGGCAGCACGCACGAGCTATCTCCCGAGTGAATCCCCGCTTCTTCCACGTGCTCCATGATGCCCGCGATCAGCACATCCTCGCCGTCGGAGAGCGCATCGACGTCCACTTCGGTGGCTTCTTCGAGGAAGCGGTCCACCAGTACGGGCCGCTCCTGGGAGAACGTTACGGCTTCCCGCATGTACTTCTCGACAGTGGCCTCTTCATAGGCGATCACCATTGCGCGGCCGCCCAGCACATAACTCGGACGCACCAGCACCGGGTACCCGATCCGCCGCGCTACTTCACATGCTTCTTGAACGCTGGTTGCGGTGCCATTCGCCGGCGATGGAATCTTCAAGTCTTCGAGCAGCTTCCCAAACAGCTTTCGATCCTCTGCCAGATCGATATTCTCCGGCGAGGTCCCGATGATCGGCACGCCCAGCCTCTTCAGCGGCAGCGCGAGATTCAGAGGAGTCTGCCCGCCGAACTGCACAATCACGCCATCGGGCTTCTCCGTATCGCAAATGTTCAGCACGTTTTCAAGCGTCAAAGGCTCGAAGTACAACCGGTCGCTGGTGTCGTAATCCGTCGAGACCGTCTCGGGATTACAGTTCACCATGATCGATTCGATGCCGTGATCCTTCAGCGCGAATGCAGCATGGCAGCAGCAGTAATCGAACTCGATGCCCTGTCCAATGCGGTTCGGTCCACTGCCCAGGATCATGATCTTCTTGCGATCCGTCGGCGCGGCTTCACACTGTTCTTCGTAGCTCGAATACAGGTACGGAGTAAAGCTTTCAAACTCGGCTGAACAGGTATCCACGCGATTGAACACCGCCGCCACTCCCAGTTCCCTGCGCCGCGATCGCACGTCCATTTCCGGCACGCCCCACAGCTTCGAGAGCTTGGAATCGGAAATTCCGTTTCTCTTCGCCTCCGAGAACATCTGCTTCGTAACATCTCGGAACTCGGCCTTCCCCAGTTCCTTCTCCATCTCGATCACTTCCCGCAACTGCTCCAGGAACCACGGATCGATCGACGTCATCTCGTGGATTCGTTCCACGGTGTAACCGCACTCCAGCGCAAACAGCAGATAGTTCAAACGGTCCGGCGTAGGCGTAATCAGCTTCGCATTGATCAGCGACTTGTCGAACGTCTCCGAGCCGAAGGCCTTGCCTGTTTCCAAACTGCGTATGCCCTTCCAAAGGGCTTGTTTAAAGGTGCGTCCGATAGCCATTACCTCGCCGACCGACTTCATCTGCGTGCCAAGCGTCGGGTCCGCACCAGGGAACTTCTCGAACTGCCACTTCGGAATCTTCGCCACCACGTAGTCGATGGTCGGTTCGAAAGACGCGGGTGTCGTCTTGGTGATGTCGTTCTTAATCTCGTCGAGCCGATAACCCACAGCCAGCTTCGCCGCGACTTTGGCAATCGGATATCCGGTCGCCTTCGATGCCAGAGCCGAACTGCGCGACACGCGCGGATTCATCTCAATCACAACCATGCGGCCGTTTTTGGGATTGATGGCGAACTGCACATTCGATCCGCCTGTATCGACGCCGATCTCGCGCAAGCACCGTATTGCGGCATCGCGCATCATCTGATACTCGCGGTCTGTCAACGTTTGCGCGGGCGCCACGGTGATCGAATCGCCCGTATGAACGCCCATCGGGTCGAAGTTCTCAATCGAGCAGACGATAATCACGTTGTCCGCCAGATCGCGAATTACTTCGAGCTCGAACTCTTTCCATCCGAGCGCGCTCTCTTCGATCAGCACTTCATGCACCGGCGAAAGCGCTATCCCACGCTCAAGAATCGTAACCAGCTCTTCCTGGTTATATGCGATTCCGCCGCCCGAACCGCCCATCGTGAAGCTCGCGCGAAGAATGCACGGATAGCCGCTCTTTTCCGCGAACGCCAAGCCGTCTTCCACATTATTCACAAGCTGTGACACCGGCGTTTCCAGGCCGATCTTGCGCATCGCATCTTTGAACAGCAGACGATCTTCCGCTTTCTTGATTGCGTCGATCTTCGCTCCGATTAGCTCGACGCCATACTTCTCAAGAATTCCAGCTTCCGCCAATTCCACTGAGAGGTTCAGACCCGTCTGCCCACCAACGGTTGAGAGCAGAGCATCGGGACGTTCCTTGCGAATGATCTCTTCGAGATAAGCAACGCTCAGCGGTTCGACATAAGTGCGATCTGCCAGATTCGGATCCGTCATGATGGTCGCCGGGTTGGAATTCACCAGAATTACTTCGAAGCCATCGCTGCGCAGCGCCTTCGCTGCCTGCGTGCCGGAGTAATCGAACTCGCAAGCCTGTCCGATGATGATGGGGCCGGAACCGATGATCAGGATCCGGTGCAAATCGTTTCTACGCGGCATTACTTGTTCTCCGCCATCATCTTCACGAAGTCGCCAAACAGATAGTGCGAATCGTGCGGACCAGGTGCGGCCTCGGGATGGTATTGCACGCAGAATGCAGGCTCGCGCCGGTGCCGGAAGCCTTCCAGCGTTTGGTCGTTCAGATTGATGTGTGTAATTTCAATGTCGGAATCGTTCAGCGAATCGGGGTCCACTGCGAATCCGTGATTGTGGGATGTGATCTCCACCTTGCCGGTCAGATGATTCAGCACCGGATGATTGCCGCCGCGATGTCCGAATTTCAGCTTGAACGTCTTGCCGCCCAACGCCAAGCCCATCAGTTGATGTCCCAGGCAAATCCCAAACACGGGCGTCTTGCCGATGAGATTGCGTATGTTTGAAACCTGCGTTTCGAGCGGCTCGGGGTCGCCAGGCCCATTCGAAAGAAACACTCCGTCCGGCTTCAGAGCCAACACATCTTCCGATGAAGTCAGTGCAGGAACCACGGTCACGCGGCATCCCGAGTGCACCAGACGCCGAAGAATATTGTGCTTGATGCCGTAGTCGTAAGCGACCACGTGATAATTGGAATCGCCGGCCGCCGCGATTACTTCAGAAGGCGAGCACGGTTCCACTGTTTTCATCCATTCGTAACTCTTCGGCGTGCTCACACGGCTGGCCAGGTCAAGCCCCGCCATCGAGGGAATCTCTTTTGCACGCTGTACTAATTTTTCACCGCTAGATTCAACAGCGGAAAGGACGCCACGCATGGTGCCGCGGCTGCGTAAATGGCGAACCAGTGCTCGCGTATCCAATTCGGAAACCACGGGGATCTGGTGTTGTTCCAGAAACGAACGTGCGCCTTCGTCAGACCGCCAATTGCTGGTTACGCGGGAAAACTCGCGCACCACCAGACCTTCTATATATGGCTTGGCCGATTCGTTGTCGTCAACGCTCGTGCCATAGTTGCCAATTTGAGGATTGGTGAATACGACGATCTGTCCAGAATAGGAAGGATCAGTGAAAATTTCTTGATAGCCGGTTAGCGAAGTGTTGAAAACAACTTCACCGGACCGTTCAGCGGGCGCACCAAAGCTTCTGCCCTCGAAGACAGTCCCGTCTTCCAAGGCCAGAATTGCAGAAGCCAACGATTGTTCCTCCAGGAGAATGAGTCTTTCTCCATTCTACCGGAACCGCTAATTCAAAGTTGCCGAGGGCCGGTTTGACCGGCCCGTTGTTGCGCACCGTTACACTCCGCCGTTTGCCGTCTTCGGTGCGTCGAACACCAGCTTCGTCTTTGTTCCGCCCACGTGAATCTCTTCAAGGTTGTTCTTGCTTCCGTCCTTCGAGTAGCGTACGGAAGTCGAATCGTATTTGTGTTCGTTGGTCTCCGTCTTCACCTTCACTTCGGTACTGTCTTTGCCGTTGCGGATTACAGCCGTGTTGGCGTCCTTTACTTCGACTTTATAATCGCCAGGCTTCAAGACCTTGCCGTCGATGGTGACGCTATCGGCAAGCTTGAAGGTATAAGTTGCGGCCCCTGCCAGATTAGTCAATGCAAGGCTTGCTGTCATGAGTAAAAGTAAGTGTTTCATAAGGTCTCCTGTTTGCTCTTACGGATGTGCGATGAATTTGTTCCTTCCGAAAAGATCCAAAGCGGTGTTGAGTTCCGTAACGCTAAGTAAGTGACGAGTAAACCACCCAAAAGGATAGGAAGGAAAAAGGGACTATTCCTGGGCGCCCTTGTTTGAGCGCTCTGAACTGATTGCCATGTCAAGCGTTCCCAATCCGGATGAGTCACTAATCGCGCGTCTGAAACAGCGTGAGCCGCAGGCCATGGCGATTCTTTACGATCGCTTCAAACGTCTGGTTTATTCCATCATCTATCACGCCGTTCGCGAACAGGGTGTTGCCGAAGACCTTACTCAAGAGACGTTCTGGCGCGTGTGGAACCGCATACATACATTCGATGCCGAACGTGGAAAGCTCGAACAGTGGATCGCCACCATCGCGCGGAATCGAGCCGTGGACCACATGCGCGCCACGCGCAACAGGCCGCAGATCTCTTTTGAGATGATTGAGACGAATGCATCTTTTTTCTCAACGGAATCGCATGCCTCGCGAATCGAGCGTGAGAATTCGGTTCTTAAGGCGCTCAAGACCTTGAATCCCGCCCAACGGGAAGTAATCGAGCTTGCTCACTATCAAGGTTTGACGCAGATGGAGATCGCCGAGACATTGCAACGCCCGCTGGGAACTGTGAAGAGCGTCTTGCGAAGCGCGCTCAAAGTTCTACGCGGCTCAATGGAAGGAGCGGCCCACGCATGAACTGCGAGGAGTTATCCGAGGCCTATGAACTCTATGCGCTCGGCGTGCTCGATGGGCCGGAGAAGGAAGCTCTCGAAGAGCACATCGGCCGGAACTGCGAGAACTGTATGAAAGAGGTCAACCGTGCAGTGGAGAACAACGCGATCGTATTCCGCGCTGTTCCGAAACTCGACCCTCCTCCGCGGTTGCGGTCGCGCATTCTCGCCGGGTTCGGTCTGGAGACGCGGCCGTTTTGGGTTCGCGCTCTTCCCTGGTCTGTAGCAATTGCGTCGGTGGCTGTCCTGTTGCTAACGGTGGTTTCTTCCGCGCGCCGGAAGCCCGCCGGGAACGTGGCTAGCGCGATCGATTTCCTCGCCACACCTGGCACGCGGCAGGTGAGTTTCGGCAAGGACGGTCCGCACGGCAGCATCTTGATGCAGCAGGAAAAGGGCATGCTGCTGGTTGTCGTGAACCTACCCGCCGCGCCTTCCGGCAAAATGTACGAGACGTGGATTGTTCCGATGACAGGCGCTCCGAAGCCCGTTGGCCGGCTTGAGTTGGCGAAAAATGGAGATGCCGTCGGCCACATCCCCGGACCTTTGAATATGGCTTCCGTCCAAGCCGTCGCCGTAAGCATTGAGCCTGCCGGTTCCCAACCTGTGACTCCAACCAAAGTGATCTTCGCCGCGCCTCTCGGCGGCTAATGAAAGCTCACAGGCTTATCGTAGCCGGTCATTTCCAGATAGCCGAGTCCTTTTTGTGAGCCTGAGTAGTTGACTGCGCCTTCCCAATAAGCCGCGTTGTTGGTCTTCAGTTCCTGCTCCCGTAGCGCGGCTTCGCAATCGATGCCGATCCGCAAAGATGGCACCTCGATGCGCCACTTCACCGGATACTTTCCCCAATAGGCCACTGGGCGCAGCGTGAAGTCTGCTGCGGTGAGATGCCGCGCTTTCCCAGATGCATCTATATACGTTCCGGATGAGTGCGAATCGATCGATCCATCCTTCTTGCGTAGATCGAACAACATCAACTCCGTCTTGTCTTCAAGCTGTACGCTGAACCAATCCCAGCCGGTGTCGGAGGCATCGAGTTGCTCGGTGAACCATTCATGGTCCATCCAAGCCAGACCGTGCACAGGGTGCTTTTTGCCTCCGGCCGTCAAACTGCCGCTGACGCTCAAACGCGGAAACGAAACGTAGTGTGAAGCATGCCCGGCCCCATCGGCCTTTTGGCTGACGCCGTTGACGCCATGAATCACGAGCGGCTTGAGTGGATCCGCACGCAGGTCGAATCGGAAGTCGTCTGTGAGCGCGCTGAGATTCTGGTTCTCGCCGTTCCACTTCGCCGACCAATTTCCGTTCCAGACTTCGGCCTTCGCAACGCTCGCTCCCGCGATGCCCGGGCCGGCACGGTTCGTTCGTTCGGAATAGTAAAAGTGTTTGCCATCAATATCGGTCAACGCTGCGTGAGCCAGATATACATCATCCACGCGCCAAGCCGACGGATTCGAGCTTTCGGCTCGGTTGGTTCCTTGGCGGAAGAACACGAGTTCGAACCCGAACCGCTTACCGTTCGAATCCGTCACATTCCCGGTGTAGTACCACCACTCCGTCCGGTAATCGGGATGTGCAAAGTGATCCGAAGGGAACTGATAAACGTAACCGGGGAGAGCCTCACGATAGTGAAACTCTGCCCCAGTTAGAGATAGCGCTAAAACAAACGCGATTGCCGAACGGCTCGCTATCAATGCGAAGAAGTCGCGACAGCCGTCAGGGTCTTATTCAAATCCTTGGCGTCGTTCAGGTGCTTTTGAACAGCCGGCAACAGGTTCGCTGCAACCCGATTCGCCATTGAATCGGTAGAATTGTCGGCCTCGCTTTGGAAATAGCTCACCATTCGCTGGTGCGCCTTGAGTTGATCCTTTATGTATGCGCGGTCGAACTCCGGCCCGCTCAACTTGGCCAGCTTTTCGAGTCGCGCCTTGTGTGAAGAATCCAGCTGGGTATCGAACGGAACGCCATCCCGATCCGCCACCTTCTTGAAAATCGCCAGACCTCTCTCATGGTCGCTCGCCATCTTGGTGCCGAATTCCTTCACGGCCGGGCTCGAAGCTTTCTCCGCCGCTAGTTTCCCCATCGCGACATTCAACAGGCTGGCTTGCGTCACCTGTCCGAGGAATCGCTTATCTTCCTGACGGCCCTGGGCGTCCCGCATGGAATCGCCTTCGGAACCGTTCTTCGCATTTGTACTGCCTCCCGGCAACCCGTCTGCGGTTGTCGGATATGCTGACTGTGTCTGTGGCTGTTGGCCTTGATTGGGGGGCTGCGCCCCAACTGGCCCGGATATACCCACTGCAATCCCTGCCGCAACTGTGAATACTCTGAAATCCATTCTGATTCGCATCGTTTTCACCTTCCCGAATTTCCTTGTTTTGCGGTCTGGCCGCTGTTGAATATACTGTACACCTTTCGGAATGCTCGGGCGCGGAAGTTTTTTACGAATCTTTACGAATGCCGAATTGCTAGGATAAGTACGTCCATGATTGTCGACACTCAGGTGGCGCGCTTCGAAACCATCTCGCTCGAGAGCGGCGCCATTCTCTCGCCCGCCGAGGTTGCTTTCGAAACCTACGGCACACTCAATCCCTCCCGCTCCAACGCCATTCTGATTCTGCATGCGTTTTCCGGCGATGCGCATGCCGCCGGAATCGGACGCGACAGCGGTAAACCTGGCTGGTGGGACAGCATGATAGGTCCCGGAAAAGCCTTCGATACCGATGAGTACTTCATCATCTGTTCCAATGTGCTGGGAGGCTGTCAGGGCACAACCGGCCCCAGCTCCATCAACCCCGAAACGGGCGTTCCTTACGGCATGTCGTTTCCTGTCATCACGATTGGCGATATGGTGAAGCTCCAAAAGATGCTTGTAGATTCGCTCGGCATCGCGAAGCTTCTCGCTGTAGCTGGCGGCTCGATGGGCGGCATGCAGGCGCTCCAATGGGCCGCCGCATACCCGGAAATGGTTCGCACGGTGATCCCGATCGCCACTACCGCCCGCCACAGCGCGCAACAGATCGCTTTCAACGAGGTTGCCCGCCAATCCATCATGGCGGACCCCGATTGGAATGGCGGCGACTATTACGACAAGCAGCCGCCGGCCCGCGGACTCGCCATCGCACGCATGGTCGGCCATATCACTTATATGAGCGACGAATCCATGCGCGAGAAGTTTGGCCGGCGCCTGCGCGACAAGGATAAATTCGGGTTTGATTTCGAGGTCGATTTCGAGGTCGAAAGCTATCTGCGCTACCGCGGCAAGCAGTTCGTCAATCGCTTCGACGCGAACTCCTATCTCTACATCACTAAGGCGGAAGACTACTTCGACCTTCTCGGCGGAACTTGGCAATTTGCGTTCGAAGGCGCGGATACGCGCTTTCTGGTGATCAGTTTTACGTCCGATTGGCTTTATCCCTCGTATCAGTCACAGGAGATTGTGCGGGTTCTACGCAGACGTAACCTCGATATCGCTTATTGCGACCTTCAGTCAAACTACGGACATGACGCCTTTCTAGTCGATGTTGCGGAGCAGACAGACGTGGTCCGTGGATTTCTAGCTAGCACATACAAAGCATCTAAGAAGGAGCAGTCCGAAGTTGTCACTCGTCCTTGATAATTCCCCCAAGACCAGCCAAGGGAAGCCGTTTGTCGGCGAACTTCTCGGGCGCGGCGATTTCGCGATCATCGGCGAAATCGTGGAACGCAACACACGCGTGCTCGATCTCGGCTGCGGTGAGGCCGAACTACTGGCTTGGCTGATCGAACATCAGAATGTAGAAGCGCGCGGCGTCGAAATCTCTCCGGCCAAGGTCCGCCGCGCCATCTCTCGCGGCGTCTCGGCTTATCAAGGCGATATCGACGAGGGCCTCGCGGACTATCCCGATCGCGCCTTCGACTATGTGATTCTCAGCCAAACCTTGCAGGAAACCCGCTCCCCGCTCAAGGTCCTGAACGAAATGCTACGCGTCGGCAAGAAGGCGATCGTGGCATTCCCGAATTTCGGCCATTGGACTGTGCGAGCCTCCATGCTGTTCTCGGGGCAGGCGCCGCGCACCAAGCTCTTTCCCTACAAATGGTACGAATCTCCCAACATCCACTTCCTCACCGTGAACGATTTTGAAGAGCTTGCCGTAGAGCAGGGCTTCAACGTGGAGCGGCGGGTTTTCATCTCCGGCAAGCAGCGTATTTCGTTTCTGCCGAATCTGTTCGCAGAAGTTGCTGTATTCTTAGTGGGCAAATGAGTACGATCCTCGCTGCCGCCTTGCTAGCGCAGCTGCTTCCTGGCAATGGCAGCGGCGTTTCGATGGGTCACTACCATCTGAATGTTTCCGACCCCGCGGCCACCCGCCGCTTCTGGGTCGAGATCATGGGCGCCTCCCCGTTTCAGCTCGCCACCATCGAAGGCGTGAAGTTTCCTGGCGCCGTCATTCTTTTCAAGTCCGGCAAACCATCCGGCCCGACCGTCGGCAGCGTCATCAACCACATCGGCGTCACAGTGCAATCGCTCAAGCCCTACGCCGGCAAGCTCACAGCCGCCGGTTTTGTCGTTGAGCCAGGCACAAATCCCAAGCAGTTCATGGTCAACAGCCCCGATGGCGTCCGCGTTGAACTCACCGAGGACGACGCCGCGCCCGTGACGATGGCCAACCACCATATCCATTGGAACGTGCCCTCGGCGAAAGATGCCCAAGCCTGGTACGCCACAAATTTCGGCGCAGTTCCCGGGATGCGCGGCAAATTCGTCGCCGCCGACCTTCCCGGCGCGAACCTAAGCTTTACCCAAACCGACGGGCCGTTGCTCGCCCCAACCAAAGGCCGCGCTCTCGACCACATCGGATTCGAAGTGAAGAACCTTGCTGAATTCTGCCGTCAACTGGAAGCGAAGGGAATCAAGTTCGATGT
>Ga0302325_10021294_pt1 | contig 13575 bp, 11 predicted proteins | sample Palsa_T0_2_FD_201948 | JGI IMG/M metagenome (GOLD analysis project Ga0302325, IMG submission 201948) | Peat permafrost microbial communities from Stordalen Mire near Abisko, Sweden - Palsa_T0_2 | ecosystem: Environmental > Terrestrial > Soil > Palsa > Peat permafrost | place: Sweden: Abisko... | reverse complement strand
CTCCTTGGCGCAACAGCCGCGCCCCTAACTAACAGCCGCCGTTCTTCCAACTTCTGAAAATCGCGTCTTACTCCCGCCGGGTTTCCCATGACCGCAGAGTAACACGAATCCTCAGGAATGTCACTATATTATGCAATACTAAATAAGTCTAGAGAATCGACACTCACCAAATAAACCGAAAGGTAATATTTGAAAAGTGCGTATTGGAGATTGGCCTTCTTTGACGAAAAAGCCGCAAGTTGCGCCGCCACCACAAAACCGGGCGTGCTCAGCAACGTATTCCGGTCTTTACGCAGCAAAATGTGCTCTGCATACACGGGTCTATATCCTTCTCTGGCTTCCCTCGTCATAAGCTCTGTCGGATTGGAAGGAGCCTCCCGGCGTGACTCCATTTCGGGGAACAACACGACCAGTCGGCCTTCCAGGAGGCATAGTGAAGCGTGAAATAGCAGTGCTGCGGAGTAGGCATGTTCCTCAGTTGAGGCTTGAATGATGAGCTCTCGCCCGAGTGTCAATGGTCCCTTGATCCTTTTCGGCAGACGGCGGCTTTTGTACTCTGAACGAATATCCTCAGCTTGGGGATGTAGGCGCTCTCGCAGCACAATTCGCCACCCCTCTGCCTGGTACGGCGGTTTCGGACTGGCCCAATCATCGTTCGAAATAAGACCTGTCGGATAATTCTTCAACGACTCACCTTGGTTATTACTGTCGGTACAGTGCACCAACGATCTCGGCGGGCAAAACCTGAACTAAGTCGTCTTCGAGATTGTGGCCTTTTAACGTCGCTGACTCGAATGCCCCTCTCAGTTGGTGCGAAAGATGGCCGCAAGCAGAGCCGAGACGCTGGTCTCACTTGCTCATTTTCGATATTACCCCAAACATTCGCGGAATGGAGCCATTGTGGTCAGATCTGCTTAAAGCCTCTGATTCCGGACCAGAAAGCGCTGCGCGTCGATCGCAATCGAGAACAGGCGATGAGCCATTTTCAATAAGGTTGGTGAACGATAACGTCCTTTATCGTTCATAAAGGACGGAGCAGACCCCTGCCACCTTAGTTTCAAGAAGTCAATTAGCGGTTAGGCTCCTTCAAACTTTAAAGGCTTCCCGAGTTGCGCAGCATTCCGCCATCGATGAAATGAGTACTGCCCGTAATGTAGGCGGCATCATCGGATGCAAGATAAACCGCGAGGTGCGCCACCTCTTCAGGCTTGCCCCATCGTCCCATAGGAATTTCTGCCAGGATTTGATCGTTCAGTTTTGTATCGCTTTCGACATCTTTGTCGATCAGTGTATAGATCGCGCCGGGACCAATATTATTCACCGTAATTTGATGAGGAGCCAGCTCGACCGCGATGGTACGCATCAGCATGCGAAGGCCTCCTTTGGTCGCGCAATAAGGAGCGTTCGTCGGCATGGGAAGATCTTCATGAATCGACGAAATATTGATGATGCGGCCGCCGGCCCCTTGTGCAATCATCTGCTTCGCGGCAGCCTGAGAGCATAGAAACGGCCCGGTGAGATTCACCGCCATGATCTTCTGCCATTGTTCCAGCGGGTAGTCGACAAAGGCAAACTTCTTCTCAATACCGGCGTTATTCACAAAGATGTCAAGCTTGCCGAAGGCGGCAACTGTCTGTTGAATCAGGGCCTTCACCTGATCTGGATTCGAGATGTCCGCATCGATGCCGAGGGACTTCCCGCCCAGCCCCTTGATCCTGGTGATTGTGTCTTTCGAGACGGAGGCGTTACCAACATAATCCACCACCACGGCTGCGCCCTCCTGGGCGAACGCGATTGCAATCGCCTGGCCGATTCCCGTTCCTGCGCCCGTCACGACGGCAGTTTTCCCCTGCAAACGCATACTTCACCTCGAGTCGTATCCTAACCCATCGACGCAGGAAACTCTGTCGCAAAAAGACCACTTCCTCGAGCAGAAACCGTAGACCGATTGAGCAATTTAAGTCAGTCTCGTTCAGTTACGCAGCATAGACTTGAAGTAGAGGGAGGTGCGTGTATGCAGGGAGTTGCCGGAATCGAGGCGTTTGGAAAACCAGGTATCGAGCCCCGCTGGACCCACAGCAATAAGGAGGGTGTCGGCACAGCATACTGTGCCTCCAGCCATCTCTGGTTCACGATTTGGAATGGGATTGTGACGGAAGCCTACTATCCAACAATCGATCGACCGCAGCTTCGCGATCTGCAATATCTGGTAACCGATGGCAGCACGTTCTTTCAGGAAGAGAAGCGCAATCTCAAAACTTCGGTCGAGCGCATCTCCCAACACGCGCTGGGCTATCGCTGCACGAATGCCGACCCAGCGGGCCGCTACATCGTTACAAAAGAAGTGATCGGCGACCCACATCTGCCTTGCCTGCTTCAACGCACGCGCATCACGGGAAAAAGCAAATCCTTCCTGTCCAGCCTAAAAATATTTGCCCTCTGTGCTCCCCATCTTGAAGGCGGAGGAGCAGGAAACAACGCATACATTACGGTCGCCAGCGGTCAACGCATTCTGATGGCGCAGAAAGGAAGCAAATGGCTGGCCTTGGGCGCGACCGTTCCCTTTTCGCGTTTGTCCTGTGGATACGTGGGATCGAGCGACGGCTGGACCGATCTTCAGAATTTCACAATGGACTGGGAGTTCGAAAGGGCCAGCGATGGAAATGTCGCCCTGACTGGCGAACTGGCTTGCAGTGGAGACGAAGAATTCACGCTGGGCCTGGCATTCGGCAACAGTGAGCACCGGGCTATCTCGAACCTGCTACAGTCGCTGGGGATTCCATTTGACGAGCATCTCGCAAAATACACAAGTCAATGGAATGAGACAGTGCCGCATCTTAAGCCCTTGGACGGAAACTCTTTCGACCAAGGCAATTTGTATCACAGCAGCTACAGCCTGCTCCTCGCGCACGAAGACAAGTCTTACCCCGGCGCGATTATCGCGTCGCTCGCCATACCCTGGGGAGAAGCAAAAGGCGATAACGACCAGGGGGGATATCACCTGGTGTGGACGCGCGACATGATCAACAGCGCAACAGCGCTGCTGGCTGCCGGCGATAGGGCCACCCCGCTCCGCGCATTGATTTACCTCGCCGTATCGCAACAGCCCGACGGTGGGTTTGCGCAGAACTTTTGGGTCAACGGAAATGCATACTGGAGCGGCGTTCAGCTCGATGAGGTTGCCTTTCCTGTCTTGCTGGCGTGGCGTCTCCGCGCCGAGAAATGCCTCTCCGACTTTGATCCGGCCTACATGGTTCGCAAAGCCGCAGCTTATCTGATCCGCAACGGACCAGTTACGCCGCAGGAGCGCTGGGAGGAAGCCTCCGGTTATTCTCCCTCGACACTGGCCTCGAATATCGCGGCCCTCATTTGCGCCTCTGTTTTCATGAAAGAAGCCGGGGATAACGAGAGCGCCGCATTCGTTGCGGAGTACGCCGACTATCTGGAATCGCACATTGAAGATTGGACTTTAACCACGACTGGTACGCTGCTGGAAGGCGAGAGCAGCTACTACATGCGCATTCTCCCCGAGCAGATTGGGCAGCAGGATCCGGCGGAAAATAAGGAAGAACGCATTCTCCACATTGCCAACCACGCACCGGGCGAAGAATGCGATTTTCCGGCGCGCAATGTCGTCGATGGGGGCTTTCTGGAGTTGGTTCGCTATGGTATTCGCAGCCCGAAAAATCCGAATATCCTTGCGACCATCCGGGTGATCGATGCGATCCTCAAGACCGATACATCTCAGGGGCCAACCTGGCATCGCTACAATCACGACGGATACGGACAGGGCCCCAATGGCGCCCCCTTTACTCAGCACGGAATAGGCCGCGTATGGCCGCTGCTCACTGGCGAACGCGGGCACTACGAACTTGCCGCGGGCAAGAGCCCCGCGAAGTACATCCGGACAATCGAAGGGCTCGCCAGCAAAACAGGATTGCTTCCTGAGCAATCCTGGGACCAGGCGGACAGGCCGGAGATTTTCGAGTGGCTGGGCAAGCCAACGGGCTCCGCCATGCCGTTGATGTGGGCTCACGCCGAATACATCAAGCTGCTTCGCTCCGCAGCGGACGGCAAGGTCTACGACGCCATCCCCGAAGTTGCCGAACGCTATCAGGGCAAGCCAAATGGCCAACCGCGACTCGAAATATGGAAGCCTACGCGGCAGGTTCGATTCATGCGGGTCGGAGAATTATTGCGCGTGCACGCGGATGCACCGTTTACCCTTCGCTGGTCGAACGATGGATGGAAAACCGTGAACGATTCCAAGTCCACGCATAATGCGCTTCAATTTGATTACGTCGATCTGAAAGGCGCATCCGGCAGGGCGGGGGTTATTTCCTTCACGTTCCTTTGGACGGAAGGTAATCGTTGGGAGGGCCAGAACTACGAAATCACGGTTCGCTAGCTGTCGGGATTTTGGATGAATGAGATCCGAAGGATCTGCCCTTGTCATTCTGCAAAAAAGGAGGACTGTCTGGCTGGGAAGCAAACCAGTTTCACTTCAGTGAATGCACCGCACTCATTGCGGCCTGCACTCCTGCGCCATTGGCGCCTCTATCTCGATGAAGGCGTCGAACTTGCGATCTTCATGATTTCCGCCTGCTTCTTCACGGTTTGGCTTTTTAACCCGGCATGGCCCATTCTGCATCTTCTGTCCAGCAGCGCCTTGCGAAGACTGTTAATGGGCGTCTCTATGGGCGCTACCGCGGTTCTCATCATCCGTTCGCCCCTGGGAAAGCGATCCGGTGCTCACTTCAACCCCGCCATCACCTTCACCTATTTTCGGCTCGGCAAAATCGACAAGTGGGATGCAAGTTTCTACATCGTATCTCAATTCATCGGGGGCATCTGTGGGGTGGGCCTTTCGGCACTTTGCCTGCGCGGCAGCTTGGCCGCTCCCACCGTGGACTACGCGGTTACGATCCCTGGATTGGGTGGACCAGCCGCGGCTTTTGGCGCAGAGTATTTTATGGCCGCTCTCCTCATGCTGATCGTGCTCTGGCTCTCGAACCGGCCGCCGCTCGCTCAATACACCAGCTACTCCGTCGGCGTTCTGATTGTGTTTTACGTGTTTGTCTTCGCGCCCGTTTCGGGTTTCAGTATTAATCCCGCGCGAACCACCGCCTCCGCCGTCTTTGCCAACGTGTGGACTGCGGCATGGCTTTATTTTGTTGCGCCGCTGCTCGGCATGCTCACATCGGCGGAGATTTATCTGCGTGTTTACGGCGCCGAGCGTGTGCTATGCGCCAAGCTACATCCCGATCCAAGTTATCCGTGCCCATTTCTCTGTCAGTTCCCCTTCCACCGTCACTCGCATGAGGCGGAGCTCGCAGCCGAAACAGATCACCCTTAATCTCTCAGGAAAGGAGCAAGCGAAAGGTTATACCTCGTCTGTTTGATAGTTTTAGCAAGAGTAATTTGCTTTTCGCATCTCATCCATTATGTCTACTCAATACGACGCAATCATTATCGGAACCGGCGCCGGCGGTGGAACGCTTGCTTTCCACCTGGCTCAAGCCGGGAAGAATATTCTCATTCTGGAGCGGGGTCCGTTCATGCCTCAGGAAAAACTGAACTGGGACACCTCCGCGGTTTTCCTGGATAACCGCTATCACACCAAGGAAACCTGGCTGGATAAAGATGGCAAGGAGTTGCACCCACAGCAGTCCTACTTCGTGGGGGGACAGACGAAAGTCTACGGCGCGGCGCTGTTTCGCATGCGTGCCGAGGACTTCGGAATCATCCACCACAAAGGCGGGATATCGCCGGCGTGGCCCATCTCCTATTCCGATCTGGAACCCTATTACACCCGCGCCGAGGGGCTCTTTCACGTGCACGGCGACCTCGGAACGGCACCTGCGGTGCCTGGCGGTTTCGCCTCCTCTTTCGATCCCACCGAGCCGTTCCATTCCAAAAAGTATCCTTACCCTCCATTCGCCAACGAACCGCGTATGCAGTCCATCGAGGACGATGTCCGCAAAATCGGTGTACATACCTTCCCAATTCCGCTCGGGCTCAAACGCAACGAGGCCGACCCTCTCGCCTCAAAATGCATACGCTGCGATACGTGCGACGGCTATCCATGCCTGGTGCATGCCAAATCCGACGCGGATATTAACTGCATTCGTCAAATCATGCACCTACCCAATGTAACGCTGATGACGAACTCTCGCGTGACACGCTTGCTTACGAACAGCAGCGGCACCGCGGTGACTTCAGCCGAGGTGATCCACTCCGGCGCCAGTGCGACTCTGGGGACTGCTCTCGATCGCGCCGACCCCAGTGCCCCACCGGCATCAACCAGCGGCAAAACTGCCGTCTACAGCGCCGCTATTTTCGCCGTTTGCGCCGGCGCAATAAACTCCGCAGTCATCCTTCTGGCATCCGCCAACCAGAAGCACCCAAATGGTCTGGCCAACCGGTCGGATCAGCTTGGACGCAATTTTATGTACCATCAGGCCGACGCACTCCTCGCGATCGGCACTCAGCGCAATGAGGATAGCTACACCAAAACCTGGGGCACGAATGACTTTTACCTCAAAGATACCGACCCCGCTTATCCATTTCCGCTCGGGCAGGTGCAGCCGGTCGGCAGCTTTCATTTCGAGATGATGAAGGGCGATGCTCCGTCATTCACTCCAGATTTTGTTCTGGAAGGAATGAAACACCATGCTGTCCCTTGGTGGCTGACCACGGAAGATTTGCCTGACCCTGAGAATCGCGTCACGCTGCATAACGCTACTCCGCTGTCGGTCGAATCGTGTCAACCAGGTCTGGTTGGAGCCCACCCGTCAGGCGACACCGGCCACACGAACGAGTCCTCGATCGTGACCAATGCCGCGCCCGGAAGGATCCAGCTTTCCTACACACCAAACAACGTCGAGTCCTTCGAGCGGCTTAAAGATCGTTGGGTTGATGTCCTCAAAAGGGCGGGTCACGCGAGCGCGTCCATCCCGCTTCACGCTTACTTCAAGAAGCGCATACCGATCGAAGGAGTCGGCCACCAGAACGGCACCTGCCGTATGGGCACCGATCCCGCCACCAGCGTCCTCGACCCGCACTGTAAAGCTCATGACCTCGATAACCTCTATGTGGTCGACGCTTCCTGCTTCGTCTCGGCCAGTGCGGTGAATCCCTCTCTCACCGTGATCGCCAACGCAATCCGGATTGCCGATCATTTGATTGGGGAGCGACTGGGGTGAGGTTTCGCGAATGATATTCACTACAGTGAAAAAGGAAGTCCGTTTCGCCCGGACCCCGATTGCGAAGCGGTCGCTACGAATCCAACGCTTGGTTGTTGGGTCAGGTTTGTCCGCCTCCCGGAGTTGCTTTCGTAATGGTCAGGCTGGAAAGCGGGGGGTAAGAGTTCGACCAACTGTCTCGGCGACATGTCAACTCTCGCTGGCAGGCGGACGTATGGTTCCAAATCGGATCCGCCGATTTCGACAATAAGACCGGCGACGCGATTTTCGATGACACGCTGAAGACGGCACTTACTGTTTCCCTGCGGCAATCGCCCTTCCTGAATGTGCTTTCCGACAGCAAAGTGGCGAAGGCCTTGCAACTGATGACTCGCCCGGCTAGCACAAAGCTCACGCCCGAAGTGGCCCGCGAGGTCTGTCTGCGGGCGAGCAGCAAAGCTTACATCGCCGAATCGATTAGCAGCATGGGCAGCGAATATGTGCTGGGATTGAAGGCGGTGAACTGCCACAACGGAGACACGCTGGCGCAGGAGCAGATCACGGCGGCGTCCAAGGAGAAGGTGCTGGATGCGCTAGGCAATGGGGCATCCGCGCTGCGCGAGGAGTTGGGTGAATCACTGGTTACGGTGCAGAAGTTTGATGTACCGCTCTACGTAGCCACCACGTCGTCGCTTGAAGCCCTGAAGGCGTACAGCCTCGGAGCGAAGGCCTTCAACGAGAAAGGCTCCGATGCCGCCGAATTACCTTACGATCAACGCGCTATCGAGCTTGATCCAAGTTTTGCCTTGGCCTACCGGGAAATGGGCGTCGATTACCACGATCTCGGCGAGGTAGAGCGTGCCAGCGAGTACTACACCAAGGCATTCCAGTTGCGGGAGCATGCCAGCGAAGTTGAAAAGATGACGATCACCTCCGACTACTACTTGAACGTGACTGGGGAACTGGATAAAGCAGCCCAGACATATCAGGAGACTATCGAAAGCTATCCCCGGTTTACACCCGCATTCATTAATTTGGGCTTGGCGTACGCCGCACAGGGGCAATATGAGAAGGCCATGGAAATCACGAGGCAGGCCGTGCGCCTTGCCCCGGGTCTACCAGATTCCTACGTCAATCTTCCCAACGACGCTCTTGCAATGCAACGCTTCGACGAAGCGCGGCAGATCATCCACGAAGCGCAAACGCGAAAACTGGATAACTTCGTTCTCCACCAAGCTCTCTACGCTCTCGCCTTTATCGGGGCGGACTCTGCCGCGATGGCGGCGCAACAACAATGGTTTACGGGTACGCCCGAAGAGAACTTTGGACTGGCGCTCGCATCTGACAGCGAGGCCTATAACGGTCATCTGGGCAAAGCACGGGAACTGACGAAGCGGGCGGTGGACTCGGCCATTCGGGCGGACAGCAAGGAAACCGGCGCAATATGGCAGACGATTGCTGCTCAGCGGGAAGCAGCTTACGGCAATGCCACAGAAGCCCGGTGGGCAGCGGCCGAGGCTTTGAAACTTGCTCCGACGAGTCAAGCTGTCGTGAGCGAAGCCGCACTCGCGTTTGCCATGGTGGGCGATACGGCACGATCTGACTCCTTGGCGCAAGACTTAGGGAGACGCTTCCCGCTTGACACTCAGATGCAGTCCCTTTGGCTGCCTGCGATTCAGGGACAACTGGCGCTCGACAAAAAGAACTCAGTCCTCGTCCTGAACACTCTGCAAGCTTCACCTATTGAGTTGGGTCAAATCGTTTTTGTTGCCAATCTTTCCTGCCTCTATCCGACATACATTCGCAGCGAGGCATATCTGGCAGCGGGACAGGGCAAAGAAGCCGCTGCCGAGTTTCAGAAGATCATCGACCACAGCGGCATCGTCTGGAACTGCTGGACGGGAGCGTTGGCGCATCTGGGAGTGGCTCGTGCCAACGCCTTGCAGGCCAAAACCTCGCAAGGAGCGGATGCCGATGCTGCCCGCGTTAAGGCGCTGGCCTCTTACAGAGATTTCCTCACCCTCTGGAAAGACGCCGACCCTGATATTCCCATCCTGAAGGAAGCCAAAGCCGAGTATGCAAAGCTGCAATAGGCCTTCCGCGAAAAGCCGCTGGCAAAAGTATCGCTCGATTGCAATCGGAGCGGGGGTGGGGGCAGGCGGGGGCAAAATCGACTGAGACCTGCACTTTCAGATGAAGTTCCGGCTCTACAAAGCTGGCTTTCTCGTGAAGTGGGTCATGATGCCTTCAGATGACTTTCGGATGTGGCGGACGTATTTGTTTGAGGCACCCCGTCGGCAGTGGCCCGTCTGGCCGTTTTATGCCTATCGAGTGGTTATTGCTTTGTTCATTGCTTCCCGCCTCGTTCTGTTACTCAACATCGACAAATTCGATCCACTACTTCGACGGGTTGTCCTGCGCTGATCGTAGCCCTGAGCCGGGCATACTGGCATTGTTCGCCGCGGGCCTGATCGTCGTCGGAGTGTGCCGCAAGCTGGTTGCAGGTTCATAGTTCACTTCTCAACATCGTTCTCCACGACTAGCGTCCGGCTTCGATCCCGCAATAAAGCTGCCAAAGAGCGACGAGCAAAATTAGGCACTTGCTGGGTCTAGTCCGGCGAACGGTGCTAATTTCGTCGCAACCAACACCTCCAACAAAGTGGCGGTATTACGAACGCTTCCCGAGATGGTGATGAGTGCGTCGGAGACGAGAGGATGTTGCTCCGACAGCGTGTCAAGACGGTCACTCACGTTGTAGAGTTGCTGAACTCCGCGCAGGATCGCATTCGAATCCATCGGGTACGCGGCTTTCTTCGAAAGCATTTAAGGAGAGACAACTTTGGATGGGCTGACTTAGTTCAGGGAACCTGATGGAGGGTTCGGGAGTCTGTCTCCGTTTATTCGAACCCCGCATCAAACCGAAAATAGGGCCAAACAGCGTGTCAATCGTTCATCGCTTTAGGGGATTGCGTTAGCCGCGCCAACGAGAGTATCCCCACCCGCCGCCGCCGAACAGAAATAGCACCAAAAGAACAATCAATACGGTTTCCATGTTGGAACCTCAGTTGTAATAAAGAAGCTGGACTGGCCTTTGTAACAGTCGTCTCACCTCTTCACTGCATGATAGAACTGGCGAAAACGGATGTCTGATCACATTAGTTAGCCAGTCGGCGCGATAAGTCGACGAGTGCAGTTGCAGTCTCGTACTTTGGCGTGTCACCTTTCCATGCTTGACTCCGGCAGTTCGCCGTAACACTAAGCCGATGCATTCCTCAACAGTTTCAGCACGTCGTCAGTAATGGCTGTCTCGCCCAGTCGTGGAAAAATCCTTTCGACACTATGACGATGCGCATCGGCATCTCGGTCGGTCATCGCGTCCACGACCAGAACAACGTTATAACCGTAATCGTAGGCGCTACGTGCGGTCGCTTCCACGCCGGCACTGGTTGCAACGCCGGTCAATACGACCTGAGTAACGCGACGCTGACGTAAGTAGTCATCCAAGGATGTTCCGATAAATGCGCCTACGCGCTGCTTGCTAATGAGGTGATCGTCGACGTGCTGCTCCAGTTCAGGGACAAGCTCGGTCCAATCTTCGGAAAACGAAAGCTTGGGCCTTGTGCTGTCGGTGCGGCCCGGAGCTCCACCGGTTACGTTGACGAGAACGACGGGCAGACCTCGCTCGCGGAACGTGCGCGCGAGCTGGGCAGAGCGATCGACGATCTCGGCGACGGGGTGCACGGTCGGAAGACCGACGATACCTTTTTGCAGGTCAATCACGATCAAAGCGGCGGTGGTATCGAGTTTCGTAACAGGCATGGTTTTTCCTTGCAGTCGGGCTTTGTGGCCCATCACGTCGGCTTTCGCCCAGGCGGTTACTCGGCTTGTTTCTGTGCAAACCTCACGCTCGACATCAGGCTGATTACAACGATGCCTAGGAAGAAGATGATGAGTGCTAAGTGATCTCCGCTGGAAACTTTTCCGACCTGAAACAGGATGTAACCGACGACCACATTCAACAGTGCCCAGACAACGTTCACCGTTGGCGATGACAATCCTTTTCCGGGAGGACGAGCGAATGGTGTCGGGAAAGGGTCACCAGAAATGCCATGCACGAAATGAGGCACGACATTCGCGAGAAACGTTCCGGCAAAGAAACAAGCGATGTAGTTATACCAGTTCATTGTGGCTTTTCCCTTCGATTCGGTTCATTCGTAGGCTCATATTACCGGTTCTTGCTCGTCCGAAGTCAGATTGATGTCAAGCGCGGGCGCCAGCCTCAACTCCCTGATCGACTGGCCTCATGACCGCATGGACCTTGGGCAGCTCGAGCGTGAACCACAGCGATGCAGCGATGCAGAACGTGCCGGTAACGAAGACGGTGTGGGGCGAGCCTATCCTGTGAGCCAGCGATCCGGCGAGCAGGCTGCCGAACGGCGCTGTGCCGAAAAGGGCCATGACGTAATAGCTCATCACGCGGCCGCGTTTATCTTCTGGCACCAGGGTCTGTATCACGGTATTGCTGGCGGAGAACACTTGCATCATGCCGAAGCCGACGAAGACCATCAGTACAAGCGAGAGCCACAACCGATCAGACAAGCCGAACAGAATCAGCGCACCTCCGAGCACTGCAGCCGCGATCTGAAGCATCCGGGTCAGCCCGGCGGCCGATTTGCGGACCGCTAGAGAAAGGCCCGACACAAGCGCTCCGATTCCTGAGGCTCCGGTGAGCCAGCCGAGGGTCGCAGCGCCGCCATGGAGCACCTGGCCGGCAAAGATCGGCAGTAGCACGGTGTAGGGGTAGCCCATTAAAGCGACAAGGGCAGAAAACAGAAGGATGGTGCGGACCGGACGAAATGTACTGACGTATTGCCAACCCTCGCGCATCTGTTCGAACATGCTGGCGTTGTTGCGGTGGATCTCGAGGGGCTTGATATGCATCAGCAGCAAGGACGCGATCACGGCAAAGTAGCTGATGCCGTCGATCAGGAAGCATCCGCCTTCGCCGAAGGCAGCGATCACCAAGCCGGCAATGGCCGGACCGATCAGCCGCGCACCGTTCGCCATCGACGAATTGATGGCGATGGCGTTGCTTAAGTCGTTATGATCTTCGACCATCTGTACGAGGAAGATTTGGCGCCCAGGCGTGTCGAACGCATTGATCAAACCCTGGACGATGGCGAGAGCAATGATTTCCCAGAGGGTGATGACATGTGCCAGCGTGAGCGCGGCCATGGTTAGTGACTGGAGGGCAGCAGCGGCTTGTGTCCACACCAGCAGCTTGCGGCGATTGAGGCGCTCAATCCAGACGCCCGCAAATGGTGCGAGCGCAAACGTGGGAATCAGCCCTGCAAAACCTACGATACCGAGCAGAAGAGACGAATGGGTCAGGCGATACACCAGCCAGGTGGTGGCCAGCTTTGTCATCCAGGTTCCGACAATCGAGATACTCTGACCGGCAAAGAAGAGCTTGAAGTTGCGGTGTCGCAACGCTCGCCAGGAGTAGGACATCTTCTCCCGAATCTCCAAACTGGTCGCGGGGCCGTTCACAACTCCGCCAGACGCTTGATGATCTCGCCGGCCGCGAACAGAGTTGCCTGTTCCTGCTTGTCGAGTTGGGCGATCGACTGCGCCAGCCAGGTTCGCTTCGCATCCTTGGCACTCTCCCGTACGGCGGCTCCTTGGGCGGTAAGCTCAATGTTCACTTGGCGGCCATCGGTCGGATGAGGCTGGCGCTCGACCATGCCCATTTCCTCAAGCGCCGCGATGGTGGTTCCCATCGACTGAGGTTTCATGCCTTCGGCGCGTGCCAGCTCGGCGGTGGTTGCAGGTCCGTCTTTCGCGAGGCGCGCCATGACCGCAGACTCCGTCAATGAAAGCTCATGCGAGGCGGCGGCCGCGCGCACCCGGCGCACCAATAGCCCAATGGCCTGAGTAAAGTCGATGACGGCGATTTCAAGCGTCTTTCGGGACATCGCAATTTCATGCTATAGAAGAACAGGTAAACTTGCAAGTTATCCTTGCAAGTTAGCCTGTTTACTTGGAAGAGGAGGTCATGACTGTGCGGCCCGCCGTGGCGGGCGAGCCCGGTTCCCGCGACCGAGGCTCACTGTTTCAGGTCAGCGGGCCAGTTGGTGGTCAGGGTGAGCGGTTCGCTCATGGATTGCGGTAGAACTGTATTCATCACGAATTTCTTGCCGTCAGGCGAAGCGATATAGACTCCCGCGGGCCCGCTCACGGTGGCGGCTTTGAACAGCGCGTCATGCGCGCCCAGTCGCAGGCTAGCGCCGTTCTGGTTGACGTCCACAGTCATCATCTTCTGGTCCAGCGAAAAGAAGTAAAGTTCTTTGCCGTCCTTCCGCCAGCCTGGTCTAAATCCACCGGCGGTTGA
>Ga0302325_10021293_pt1 | contig 13575 bp, 10 predicted proteins | sample Palsa_T0_2_FD_201948 | JGI IMG/M metagenome (GOLD analysis project Ga0302325, IMG submission 201948) | Peat permafrost microbial communities from Stordalen Mire near Abisko, Sweden - Palsa_T0_2 | ecosystem: Environmental > Terrestrial > Soil > Palsa > Peat permafrost | place: Sweden: Abisko... | reverse complement strand
GGATCGTCGGGTTCGGGCCGCACGCGCGCGACGTGGACGAGATCGGTGTCCTCGGCGTCGAGGGGCGTGACGATGCCGTGCTTGTACAGCATGATCCCGGCCGCGGCGCCGAGCGCTTCGTGGAGCTCGCGCACGTCCGTCGGTCGCTTCGTCTCGAAGAACACGGCTTCGCTGTGCGCGCGCATCACCGGCACGCGCACGGTCGTCACGGCGATCGTCAGATCGGGCCGGCCGAGCATCTTGCGGGTCTCGGCGACGACCTTCTTCTCCTCGCCGGTGTCGCCGTCACCGTCGTACGCGCCGACCTGCGGCACGACGTTGCGGAAGATCGGTGCCGCGAACGTGGCGTCGGGCTGCTCGCCGCGCTCCTCGCGCGCCAGCGCGTCGAGGCCGGCACGACCGGCGCCGCTCACCGCCTGGTACGTCGCGACGCGCACGCTGCGCAGCCCGATCGCGCGTTCGATCGGCGCCAGCGCGACGGCCAGCACGATCGCGGTGCAGTTGGCGACCGGAAAGATGCGATGCTCCGGACGGATGTCGTACGGATTCACTTCGGGAACGATCAGCGGCACGCCGGGCGCCATGCGAAACGTCGCCGAATTGTCGATCACGATCGCGCCCGCGTCGACCACCGCGCCGGCCAGCTCCGCGCTCGCATCGTCGCTCGACGCGAAGAACGCGACGTCGGGCCGATCCGTCATCAGACGCACGCGCGTCGCCGCCGCGACCGGCACGTTCTCACCGCGAAACTGCACGCCTTCGACCCGGTCGCGCGACGCATAGGCCAACAGCGAGTCGATCGGCACCTCGCGCTCGTCGAGCACCTGCAGGATCGTTTTCCCGACGACGCCCGTCGCGCCGATCACCGCGACCTTCATCGCGCTGCCACCGTTGCGTCGAGCACCGCGTCGAGCCCCATCACCAGACCGCGCTGATCGCGCACCGCGCGGACGGCCGCGACGATGCCGGGGCCGAACGACTCGCGCGACAGCGAGTCGTGGCGGATGGTCAGCGTCTCACCGACGCCGCCGAAGATCGCCTCTTGATGGGCGACGAGCCCCGGCAGCCGCACGCTGTGGATCGGCGGCAGCGGCGCGCCGGCTTCGCTGATGCGGCGCGCGGTCAGCTTGGCGGTGCCGCTGGGCGCGTCGCGCTTGGCGTCGTGGTGCAGCTCGACGATCTCGGCGCGCGGAAACACGCGCGCGGCCTGCGCGGCGAAGCGCATCATCAGCACCGCGCCGAACGAGAAGTTCGGCACCACCATCGCCGGCGTACCGGTCCGGTCGCACAGTGCCGAGAGCGCGGCGAGCTCGGCGTCGGTCCAGCCGGTGGCACCGATCACGACCGGCACGCGGCTGTCCAGCGCGGCGGTCGCGACGTCGACCGTGACGGGGTACACGGTGCAGTCGACCACGACGTCCAGCTCGCGGCCGACGAACGTGCCGAGATCATCGTCGGTCGCAACCGCGCCGACGCGCTCGCCTGCGCGGCGCGCGAAGGCCGCCGACAACGTCATGTCCTCGGCCGCTTCGACCGCCTCGCACGCGACGCGCCCTAGTCTCCCGAGCGCGCCGGCAACCCCGACGCGCAGAGGTGTCACGGCGCTAGACTTTCTCCAACGGCGCGTATTTGAGCATGACCATCTTCTGCCCGACGTTCGGGAAGTTGATCGTCAGCAGACCGTCGCCGCCGGCGCCGACCGTGTTGACCACGGTGCCCTCGCCCCACTTCGGATGGCGGACCTTGTCGCCGGGATTGAGATCCATCCCGACGCCCGCGCCGGCGTTCTCGTGGATCGAGACCTCGCGCCAGCGGCCGCCGCCCGGCCGCGGTCCGATGCCGACCCCGCCGATCGCTTCGACCGACGGCATCTCCTCGATGAACCGCGACTTGGGGTGCGAGAAGGTGTTGCCGAACAGCGTGCGCCGCGCGGCAAACGACAGGTAGAGCCGGTCCATCGCGCGCGTCACGCCGACGTAGGCGAGGCGGCGCTCTTCTTCGAGCTCGGTCATGTCGGTCAGCGCCCGCGTGTGCGGGAAGACGCCCTCTTCCAGACCGGTCAGGAAGACGATCGGGAACTCGAGGCCCTTGGCCGCGTGCATCGTCATCAGGGTGACGAACGACGAGTCGGGATCGAGCGTGTCGATGTCGCTGATCAGCGCGATGTTCGACAGGAAGTCGTCGATCGTGGTGCCGTTCTCGGTGTTGGCCTCGAACTCGCGCGCCACGCCGACCAGCTCCTGGAGGTTCTCGACCCGCGCCTTGCCGTCGGGCGTCTCGTCGGCCTGCAGCTCGCGCAGGTATCCCGACTCTTCCATCACCGCGACGAGCAGATCGCTGACGCCGAACGACGTCGCTTTCGCGCGCAGGTCGTTGATGAGCTCGGCGAAGCGCTCGAGCTCGCGCTGCTTCTTTGGCACGGCGCGCTTGAGCAGGTTCGAGTCGAACACCGCTTGGCCGACCGAGACGCCGGCCTGGTTCGCGGCTTCGAGCAGCGACGCCAGCGTCTGCTGCCCGATCGAACGGCGCGGGACGTTGACGATGCGGCGGAAGGCGACCGCGTCGGACGGGTTGACGATGTAACGGAGGTAGGACAGCATGTCCTTGACCTCGGTGCGCGCGTAGAAGCCGACGCCGCCGACCACTCGGTAGGGGATGCCCTCGGCCAGGAAGCCTTCTTCGAAATAGCGCGACTGCGCGTTGGTGCGGTACAGCACGAGGAAGTCGCGGTACGCGGCGCCTTCGCGGACGTGCTCCTTGACCTTCTCCATCACGTAGCGCACTTCGGCACGCTCGGACTCGGCCTGGAACGCGGTGAGCTTCTCGCCCTCGGAACGCTTGGTGAACAGCTCCTTGGGATGGCGGCTGTCGTTGTGCGAGATCAGCTCGTTGGCCGCTTCGAGGATCGTCTGCGTCGAGCGGTAGTTCTCTTCGAGCTTGAAGATCTTCGCGCCGGGGAAGTCGGTCTCGAAGCGCAGGATCATGCGGTAGTCGCTGCCGCGCCACGAGTAGATCGACTGGTCGTCGTCGCCGACGACGGTGATGTTGCCGTGCTCCTTGGCCAGCGTCGCGACGAGCCGGTACTGGGCGTAGTTCACGTCCTGGTACTCGTCGACCAGGATGTACTTGAACTTCGTCTGATAGCGGGTGCGCGCGTCTTCGTCGTTGTCGAGCAGGCGGATCGCGCCGGAGATCAGGTCGTCGAAGTCGAGTCCGTTGGACTCGGCCAGGCGGCGGTCGTACTCGCGGTAGACGTTGGCGTAGCGCTCGCCGGCGAACGACGGGTTCTTGGCCTCGTACTCCTCAGGCGTCCACAGGTTGTTCTTGGCCTTCGAGATCTCGGCCAGCGCGGCGCCGGGGGCGATCTGCCGCTCGTCGTAGTCGAGGTCGGCGATCACCTCGCGCACGATCGCGCGCTGATCGGCGTCGTCCATGATGGCGAAGTTCGGCGCGATGCCGATCTTGCGGCCGTCGCGGCGCAGCATCCGGACGCACATGCTGTGAAACGTCCCGACCCACAGATCGCGCGCGGGCGCGCCGACCATGCGTTCGAGCCGCGCCTTCATCTCGCCGGCGGCCTTGTTCGTGAAGGTCACCGCCAGGATACGGTCGGGGAAGACCTTCTTCTTTTCGAGGAGGTATGCGATCCGGTGGGTCAGTACTCGGGTCTTGCCTGATCCAGCACCGGCGAAGATCAGCACAGGGCCGTCGGTATGCTCGACGGCCTCGCGCTGGACGTCGTTGAGGGGTTCGGTCTGCGCCAGCATCACGTCAACGTTCGCCACGCACCGTACTTTCGCCTAGTAGCGTACCAACGGGCCGTCGCGGGCGTGAAAAGGACGAACGTCGGAGCGTGATTTCGCAAGCGCAGCGGACGGTCTTGTCGTCCGTCGTGGACACCTTCGCGCCGACCGATGCGGACACAGCGGCGACGCGTGATTTCGTCGTCGCGGCCATCGAGCAAAATGCCGTCGCATCGGCGCGACGAGCTCGTGCCCGTCGCTGCGGTACTCCGCGGCGGCGGCATCGGCTGCTCTGGACTACGGCACAACCTAGCCCGGGCTGGTCTATTGTACGACGCGCAGGGTCGTCGTCGACATCGACCGCGTCGCCATCGCGATCGCGCTCATGAGGTAGCACAGCGTCGACTCGGCGCCCATGTTGCAGTTCGCGCCGCCGTCGTCGAGACCGTCGCAGCAGCCGCCGTCGTCGCGCGCGAGCGTCACGCCCCGCATGTTGCGGCCGAAATACCACTCGTGCGCGATCTCGGCGACCTCGCGCCAGCAGGGATCGCCGGTGACCTCGAGCGCCGCGAACGCCGCGTCAACCATCGCCGCGGCTTCGAGCGGCTGCTGGCCGCGCGTCGACCGCGCGCCGCCGCGCGGATACCAGCCGTCGTTGCCGATTGGAACGAACATCGTCTCGGCCGGATCGATCACGACCGACGTGTAGAACTCCAGCATCGCCAGACCGATCTGCACGTAGCGTTCGTTCGCCAGCACCGCGCCGCCGCGCAGCAGGGCTTCGCACAGCCGCGCGTTGTCGTACGTCAGCGCGTCTTCGCACCACTGCCAGTCGCTCGCGTGGTGCGCGTCGAAGGCGCCCGCGATCCTCTCGAGCGAGCCGTCGAGCACGGCGCGAACGAGCAGCTCGTCGTCGGGTCGCGCCGCCAGGGCGTGAACCAGGCCCAGCGCGGCATACGCATGCGAGCGCACGTACTCCATCGTCCCGATCGTGCCGAGGGCGCGCCGGCGCATCGCTCCCGCAATGTTGCGCCAGGTCTCGCGCGGGGCAAGCTGTTCGGCGTAACCCAGACCCCAGATCGCGCGGCCGGCCGCGTCGGGCGTGCCGCGGTGGTCTTGCCAGCGCCGGTCGTAGCCCATGAAGTTGTGGAACCAGCCGTCGTCGAGCTGCGCGTCGTGCAGGTAGGCGAGGTAGGTCGTCACGAGCCGCGTCGCTGCCGCCGAGGATGCGCCGCCGTCGTACGGGATCGGCGGCCGCGCGGCGGCCTCGCAGGCGACGATGAGCGCGCGCCCGACGTCGTCGGTGCAGTAGCCGCAGGATCGGTTCGGGATGTCGAGCGTCGCGTGCTGCAGGATGCCGACGTCGTCGGTCATCGCCAGCATGTGGTCCAGCGCCGGCCAGCGGTAGATGCGCATCGTGCCGGACGTATACCCCCGCTAGGCGGAGGTAGCGAGAGCCTCCCGACGGGATGCGGGCAGCAAGGTGACGACGAGCCGGCCGTACGCCTCGGCGACGTTGGGCCAGGTCATGCGGCGACCGAACTTGTAGGCGCGGCGCTCGGTGCTCTCGCGCAGCGCGGGGTCGTCGAGCAGGGCGACGAGGGTGGTCGCGATCGCCGACGGATCGCGGAACGGCACGAGAAAACCGCGGCCGTGCTCGAGCAGCTCCTGCGCGTACAAGTACGGCGTCGAAACGATCGCCTTGCCGCAGCCGACCGCGTAGGCCAGCGTGCCGCTGACGATCTGCACCGGGTTGAGATACGGCGTGAGGTAGATGTCGCTGGCGCCGAGATACTCGAGCAACTCGTCGAAATCGAGATACTTGTCGACGAGCTTGACGTTGTCGGCCAAGCCGTTGGCCGCGATGCTCGCCTCGAGCCCGCGACGGTACGACTCGCCTTCGTTGCGGCGAATGACCGGATGCGTCTGGCCGAGGATCAGGTACAGCGCTTCGGGATGCGATTGCACGACGGCGCCCATCGCGTCGATCGCGTACTCCAAGCCTTTGCCGCGGTTGATCAGACCGAAGGTCGAGATCGTCATGCGGCCGTCGAAGCCGAGCCGGCGCTTGCAGTCGGCGGTCTCGCGGAACGGCACGTCGGGGACGCCGTGGTGGATCACGTGGATCTTCGCCGGGTCGACGCCGTAGCGGCCGATGAGGATCTCGCGCCCGGTCTCCGACAGCACCACGATCGCGCTCGACGTCGCACAGATCTGGCGCGCGACGCGCAAGTGCTGCGGCGTCGGCTCCGGCAGGACCGTGTGCAGCGAGGTGACGACCGGCTTGCTGACGCCGGCGATGAGCTCGACGATCCACTCGCCGTCCTCGCCGCCGAACAGCCCGTACTCGTGCTGGATGTTGAGGACGTCACAGGGGAACGCGTTGACGAAGCGCGCGATGCGCTGGTAGGACTCGCGGTCGTCCTGCACCAGGCGGGCGACCACTTGGTCGGGGTAGGTGCGCCCGGCCGCGCCCGGCTCGTCGATCGCGATGACCGCGCTCGTCGTGCCCAGCTGCTCGTCGAAGCTGTCCACGACGTCCTTCATGAAGGTTGCGATCCCGCACTCTCGCGGCGGAAAGGAACCGAGGAACAGCATGCGAGGCGCTTGGGTGGGCAACGTTATCCCCTTGGTGGCGGCCGGCGGGCAATGCCGGCATCGACGCTGCGGATCCTGGGAAGTGGGTGCGGAAAGGACCCGCCTCTTCCATGGACACGCACGTCGGACGTACCGTTTCGTTACCCCACCGAGGCCATTTCTTAACTGAGAGCTCGCTTGCTTAGGGTCGCTCGACGGCAATCCGAGCGTTGTCCTCGACCTGCGTTCCGGCGGGGATCCGGGAGCCGTGTCCGATCACCGAGCCGCGTCCGATGCGCGCACCGGCGCCGATCCGCGCGCGGCTGGCGACGATCGTCCAGTTGAGCTCGGCGCCGGTCTCGATGGTGACGTCGTCCCACAGCAACGAGTCGGCCACGACCGCGCCGGACTGCACCTCGCAGCCGTCGCCGAGGACGGTATAGGGTCCGACGACGGCGTCGGGGGCGACGTGGCAGTCGTGGCCGATGTAGACCGGCGGGCGGACGGCCGAGGCGGGAATCGTCTCCCGGCCGGGACCGTCGATCTCGGGGGTCGCGAGCGGCATGTCGCCGTCGAAGATGTGCCGGTGCGCGTCGAGATACGCCTCGGGGCGCCCGAGATCGATCCAGTAGTCGTCGGTCGTGTAGGCGTAGAGCGCGCGGCCCGACGCGATCAGCTCCGGAAACGTCTCGCGCTCGATGGACACTGGCCGGCCGGCCGGGATCAGGTCGAGGATCGAGCGGTCGAGGATGTACGTGCCCGCGTTGATCTCGTTCGACGCTGCGTCCTCGCGCTTGGGTTTCTCGACGAAACGCTCGATGCGGCCGTTGGCGTCGTGGACCACGACGCCGAACGGGCTGGGATCCTCGACGCGAATGAGGTGCATCGTTGCGATGCCGCCTTTGGCGCGATGGTAGTCGAGCATCGCGCGCAGGTCGAGTGAGGTCAGCACGTCGCCGTTGAGCACGAAGAACGGCCCATCGATGTACTGCTCGACGTTCTTGAGCGCGCCCGCGGTACCGAGCGGCACCGCTTCGATGACGTAGCGGATGTTCAAGCCCAGCGACGTGCCGTCGCCGAAGTACGACGTGATCGCCTCGGGCAGATAGCCGGCGGGCAGGATGACGTCGTCGATTCCCGCTTCCTTGAGCCGCCGCAGCGTGCGCTCGAGGAACGGCACGTTCATGATGGGGACCATGGGTTTCGGCGTCTCGAAGGTCAGCGGCCGTAGCCGCGTCCCCTCACCGCCGACGAGGACAACTGCCTGCACGGGACTGTGACTATCGGTCGCGACCGTCGCGGGGCCTGCCGCCATTCACCCAACCGTACAGTGCCTGCATGCTGGCACACCGGGCTAGTAAGCTCTTGCCATGCGAAAGAGATACGACTGGTCGGCCGTGCAGCGGTACTACGATGAAGGTCACGGCCGCGACGAGTGCGCTGCGAAGTTCGGGTTTACGTACATCGCTTGGTACCGAGCGATCCATCACGGCAAGCTCAAAGCAGCGCTCCAGCGCCAGAGAACCATCGACTGGCCCGCCGTCCAACGGTTCTACGATGAAGGACACACCTACCGGCAGTGCAAGGAGCGGTTCGTGTTCGCCGCCGCGTCATGGTCAAAGGCGATCCTACGCGGAGACTTGGTCTCGCGGCCGCGGCAATCGGCGCTCGAAGTCATCTTGCAAAAGAGCCGGAGCCGCTGTACCATAAAGCGCCGTTTGCTCATGGCGGGCAAGCTGGTGAACCGGTGCGACTTCTGCGGGTTGACGGAATGGCGCGGAAAACCGATCTCTATTCAAGTCGATCACATCAACGGGGTTCGCGACGATCATCGAGTCGAAAATCTGCGGATGCTCTGCCCGAACTGTCACAGCCAAACACCAACGTATGGAACACGCAACAGAAAACGCCTAGCGCAGCGTTATTCCCGGGTCGTCTAATGGTAAGACGGCAGCCTCTGGAGTTGCTTATCGAGGTTCGAGTCCTTGCCCGGGAGCTTAAGCCAAGCGGCCCTATCGTCTAGAGGCCTAGGACGCCGCCCTCTCACGGCGGTAACACGGGTTCGAATCCCGTTGGGGCTACACGTAGAAACCCTCACGATGTGCGGGTTTCTTTTTGCACCGAACAACGTTGTCGGTTGCCTCACTGCTGCAGGCGTCAATGGCCTTCAAACTCAGGCGGCTATGGAAGCTCCGAGGATTGCGTCGGACGAAGCGGCGTCTTAACGGTCGGATCAAGCGCAAGCACGATTTTGCCATGGGCCTTGCGTCGCGCGAGTTCGGTATAGGCCTCACGTACCATCGTGAACGGATAGATGGCCGTTAGGGGCATGACGATATCGCCCCACGCAATCGCGTCAGCAACCGACGCGAGGCTCTCGCGCGTGGCCACCGCTGCCCCTCCGTCGGTCTTGGCACCCACCTTCTGCGCACCCGCGAAATCGATGATCGTGTTGATGCGCTCGGGCGCGACGCCGAGTGTTGTGGCGAGTTCGACGTAGCCGTTGCCGAACAGGTCGATGAATGCCGCCAGCCCGTTCGGTGCGGCGGCCCGTAGGCGTTCGGCGAGGCCGTCGCCGTAAGCGAGGGGTTCGACGCCCACCGAACGTAGAAACGGCGCGCTTTCGTCACTCGCGATACCGATCACGCGCGCGCCGGTGCGTCGCGCGAGTTGCACGGCGAGGGATCCGACACCGCCCGCTGCGCCGCTGACAGCCACGGTGTCGCCGCGTTTCAGTGATACGGCGCGCACCGCCGCGACGGCGGTTGTAGCGACAACCTTTAGGCTTCCGGCCCGGAACCAGTCGAGCGCCGGCGGCTTCGCAATCAACTGTTCCGTGCTAATTAGGACATACTCTGCCTGTGCGGAGCGTTTGTCCGACCAGCCGTAGACATCGTCGCCCGGTGCAACCTCGGTCACGCCAGCACCAACGGAGTCAACACGCCCGGCAAAATCAGAGCCCTGCCCGAAGGGAAACTCCATCGGAAAGATTTCCTTTAGCAAACCTTCGCGAATCGAGATTTCGCCGGGGTTCGTGCCCGCGGCAATGACGCGCACAACTGCCTCCCCCGCTTGAGGCACCGGCTTGGGGACGTCGACGATCGTGAGTTGATCGAGGCCGCCATATGCGGAGAGCTGCACCAGTTTTGGCATCACGGTTCCTTCAGAATAGGTCGAATCCGTAGGGATACATCGAGAACCGCGCTACGGCGCGATTTTTCTTTAGCTCTTCACCAGCGACACTTCTACCCGGCGGTTCAGCGCGCGACCGCTTTCCGTGGCGTTGTCGGCGACCGGACGTGTCAGGCCGTAACCTTTCGCCGTCAAGACGTCGCCGGGGACGCCGTGTTGAGTCAGCCACGTCACGACCGAATGCGCGCGCGCGAGCGACAGCTTCAAGTTGTAGTCTGCGCCGCCTTGATTGTCGGTGTGGCCTGCGATCGTCCAGTGCGATCCCGGGCTGCTCTTCACGAGCTGCAGGATCTGGTTCAGCGACGGCAGGCTTTCGGGACGCAGCTTCGCGGATGCGGTGTCGAAGTGAATGCCGTAGATCGCGACGGTTCCGTTTTGCTGGATCTGGCGCTTGAGGTCGGCGACGCTTTCTTTGTGCCGCTTGAGCTGAAAGTTCGCGGTGCCGTGTTTCCCGGCCGGAAGGTCGAGCAGCTGGACGGCACCGTCGTAACCGATCGCACCGGCGCTCACCGACACCAACCCGGCCGGCACGCCGCGCAACGAGCAGTTGCCGCTGGCGCCCGTCGTAGCGTTGACTCCGGCCGCGGACACGTTCGCTCTCGCGATCGGTTTCTGCGTTGCCGCGTCCACGACGTTGCACGAGATGGTGACGGCGTACCGCCACGGACCCGGATTGACGAGGATGCGCGCGAAATCGACGGCGTAGCCGTCGGCGCGCCCCGTGGTCGGGTCGTCGATCAGAAGATTGACGGTGCCGGCGTGCAGAATCGGCCAGTACTCCTTCAGCAGCTCGAGCGTGATCAGCTTCCCGATGGGGCCGGTCTGATCGAGTTGATTGATCGTGTCCTCGAAGCTCGGGATGCGCGTGCCGTTGAGCGTCACCTGAAAGTGCGAGTGCAGCGGCACGGGCTGAAAGTCGTCGACGAAGATCTGGAAGAAGACCCGATGGACCGTCCTCGGCATCGTCCCGACGTTCAAGGGGATCGCTTGTGGGAGGTCGTCGGGACGGCGGCCGCAGCCGGAGTAGCCTTCCAACGGAGCGACCGCCACGCCGTTCTTGGTCGGAACTCCCGAGCCGAGCTCGTTGCGATCGGTGCCGGGCGCCGCACCGGGTCGGGAGCTGCAGATCCACGGGTGCGACGGCGTCGACTCTCCGGAGAACGGCGTGAAATGCTTCGGCCACCCGAATCCGAGGTTGTCGATCGAGCCGGTACGCACGACGAGCTCCGCTTCGCGGCCGTGTTCCGTGCGCTCGTACTGCTTCTCCCAGCCCGGCGCCAGCCCGGGCGGCGGCGTCGGGATCGTGGGCTCCGGCGACGGCGTGACCGGCGGCGATCCGATCGCTGACGGCGTCGCGCTTTCCGACGGCGACGCGCTTTCACCGGGCGATGCCGCGGCGGCCGGCCCCTCGGACGACGTTGCGGACGGTACCGCCGACGGCGCGGCCAACCCGCTCTCTGCCGGCGATGCCGCGACGGTCACAGACGGCGATTCGGACGGCGCCGGCTCGCTCGACTGGTTCGACTTGGCGCAGCCGGCCGGCGCGAATACGAAGATCAGCGCGACCAGGGAAGCAACTCCACGTAGCGTTCGCATTGGGCCTCCGGCTCGATCGCGTTCGTCGACGACTTCCGTCGTGCGGCGAGGCGTTCGAGCGTCATCCCCTTCCGGACCTGTCGCCGCAGAATGCGCCGGCAGGGGTCACGATAGGGGCGACGGTAGGGGCGTCGGAACGTCCCTGTATGTCTGCATCGTTGCGACCTGTGCCTCAGCGTTTCGCGGCAGCGTTTCTCGGTGTTCTCGCGTTCGCGCTGCCGTCGCCGGCATTCGCCGCGAGCGAGATCGAGGCGATCACGCCGGCCGCCGCGGCGCGGCTCGACGCCGCTGTGCACGACGCTGCCGCGAAGACGCCCGGGCTGTCGGTCGCCGTCGCGGAGGACGGACGCGTGGCGTACGCTCACGGCGTCGGGTTCGCCGACGTCGCGGCGAAGCGCGCGGTGACGCCCGAGACACGCTTCCGCATCGCCTCGATCACGAAGATGTTCACGGCCGTCTCGGTCATGCAGCTCGTCGAGCGCGGACAGATCGGGCTCGACGACCGGGTCGCACGCTACCTACCCGACGCGCCGCACGCCGCCGAGATCACGATCCGCCAATTGCTCACCCACACTTCGGGACTGTGGAACTACGGTGACGAGGCATTCATCTCCGGGCGCGTCGTGACGCCGACGACGCCCCAAGCGATCGTCGCGAGTGCCGCGGCGCATCCGCTGACCGAAAAGCCCGGTGCGGGTTTCGCGTACACGAATACCGGTTACGTCTTGCTCGGTCTCGTCGTCGAAGCCGTAACGCGCGAGCCGCTCGCGCGTTACGAAGCCGAGCACATCTACGGCCCGGCTGGGATGCACGCGACGACGAACGGCGATCCCGCGGACGGTGACGTCTCGCGCGGCTACGAGAGCGCTGCCGGGAAACCGGCTCCGCCGTTCGTCACGTCGTGGGTCTACGGTGACGGTGACATCGTCTCGACGGCGTCCGACCTCGCGCGATTCGATATCGCCCTCATGTCGGGCAAGCTCGTTACGCCCGCGACGTTCGCGCTGATGCAGTCGGCCTCGGTCGACGCGTCATCGATCGCGCCCGGGGTCCGCTACGGGCTGGGGCTGATGATCGTGTCGTCCGGCGGCGTCACGTTCGTCGGACATCACGGCGGCATGCCGGGGTTCGAGGCCGAGAACGAGATGCTGCCCTCAAGCTCGTTCGCGATGGCGGTCCTCAGCAACGCGTTCGACTACCCGACGCCGCTCGCGAACCAGGCGGTGCTTTCAATCGCGGCACCGGCGATCCTCGCGCGCGCCGCTGCCGCGGCGAAGACGGCGGCGGCCGCCGACGCGCTGCCCGGTCCGGAAGATCCTGCGATCACGATGCGGCTGCGCGCGTTCTTCGCGGCGCTGCAGCTCGGAGAGGTCGACCGGGCCGGCGCGACGGCCGAAGTCAACGGCGCGCTGACGGCGGACGCGCTCGCCGCTCTCAAGGCGCAGCTCGGGCCGCTCGGCTCGATCAGCTCGCTGACGTTCGTCGATCGCCGCAACGGAGGCGGCGTGACGCGCTACCGCTACCGAGCGACGTTCTCGAGCGGGAAGCAGCTTCCGATCACGTTTGCGCTCGACGCTGACGGCAAGGTTGCCGGCTTCTTCTTCGAATAGCGTGGCGACAATGCGTCTCCTCTTATGCGCAACGGTGCTCTTGGTGGGGATGATTCCGGCGCCGCTGCGCGCGCAGACAACTCCCGCGGCGTGGGCAGCTTTCGAGAAGACGTGGGCTGGTATCAGTGCGTACAGCGCGACCGTGGCGATCTTCGAGCGCGAAGGTACGCAGGTCCAGAGTTCCGTTCTCGACTACACCTTCAGCAAGCCATCGAGCGCGACCGTGCATTTTGTCGCTGGCCAGAACGTCGGCGTCACCGTGATCTGGGGCGGGGGCAGCACGGTCGTCGCGCATCGCGGCAGCGGCCTTGCGGCCCTCTTCACGAGGACGTTTCCGTTGCGAGATCCGGAAGTGACGACGATTCGCGGCTCGTCGATCGACGAGCTGAGCTTCGCCGCGTTCATCGCGCACTCGCAAGGCACGCCCGGGGTTCTCTCGCAGGAAACCGGCCCGACCATCCTCGGCATCCCGACGGAGGCTGTGACGCTCGTGCCCACGTCCTCCTTCACCGACACTGGTTTGACACGAGAAATCATCGATCTCTCCGTGCCGACGAATCTCCCGATACGCGTCCTCGGTTACGAAAACGCTACGCTCGTACGCGAGATCGATTTCTCGAACGTCACCGTCACACTTCAACATGAGAGGTAAGACTACACCATAAAGGGTCACGCTGAATTGGGGGCATCGCGGGTGCCGGGCGGCGTCTGCGGAGCGACCCATCGCGCTCATAAGAGCACGTCAAACGCCGCAGGCGCGCTTACGCGGACGCCCACGGTTGCAGCACGATCTTGCCTCCGAAGCCGCCCGCGTCGATGCGAACGTGCACGCTGCGCGCCGCGGAAAGCGGAAGCCG
>Ga0302325_10021291_pt1 | contig 13577 bp, 13 predicted proteins | sample Palsa_T0_2_FD_201948 | JGI IMG/M metagenome (GOLD analysis project Ga0302325, IMG submission 201948) | Peat permafrost microbial communities from Stordalen Mire near Abisko, Sweden - Palsa_T0_2 | ecosystem: Environmental > Terrestrial > Soil > Palsa > Peat permafrost | place: Sweden: Abisko... | reverse complement strand
TCCGGAAAAACTGACAGGTGGAGGTGGTTGGTGATGGCGTAGTGGAAAAAAGAGGGTATGCTGGCAGGGCCGACTTAACATCTTTTCGTTTTGTTCTCGTATATGGGCTCTCATTGAATCTAATCGCTCCAGCTCATTGAAACCTAGCCGCTTCATATGTTAGCATATTAATTGACAAGCACCTTGTGCGTCCCAATGCGTAGGCGAGTTTCTGATCCCTTGGAAGAGCCTTGTCTAGACCTGAAGTGATCGATCGCCAAAAGGGCCCTCAAACAAGAGGAGTAATTTCCGAGGAGAGCTATCTTACACTGGTTCGAATTCCTAGTAATGATTTTATCCGGGCGCCGAAAATTTTCTCTCGGGCAAACTCTACAATACTCCAATCCTGCACGACCGAAGGCTGATGCTCAGGGGCGTTCAAGTTAATTGCAACGTAATAATTCAATCGTCCAAGACAAGGAGCATATTCGCAGAATCAAAATTTGCATACATCAGTGAGCCAACTTCACGACATGTTGCTGCTGAACACCCCAACGTCAAGTACAAAGAATATCACGAAGGGACTTTCGAGAAGCTCCAAAAAATAGAACAAAAGCTTTCCGCATCGGAAGACTCAATCAAGGAAATGAAGTGCAAACAACGACCAAGAGCTCCGTGCTCAAACCTTGTACGGTCAGAATCAGAGAAATAAAAAGGCAACTCACGTGACCTGCGACCCCAACTTGATCACTACCAAGATGAAGAAGTCGGTAACGATACTGTCCCCGGAAACTGAATGTTTCACAGTTTTATCACTGGAGAATGACTGATCCAACGTAATCACCTGATGCAGGCAAGCTTGATTCATAAGGGTTGTCCATTCGTTATCTATTCACAGACACACCTACGACCTTCGCCAGCAAAGATCCTCCACCACTCACTCCATTTATAATATTCCCAGAGCAGTGTTTGCTCGAGTCCAATAGGCGAGTCTATCTGACGTAGCACTAGTCCCAACACAAGACAGGTATGAAGCGTATCCAGCTTGACCGCCTGCCTCGAGAGCAGCTCTGGTACTTGCACACTGTGTTGTGAGGAACCATGCTGCACTCCCCCAACTATACTCGTCCGGCAGAACCAATGCCCTTATGGCATTTAGTTGATCATCGCTCAATCCACTCGTAGAGGTTGCGGTCGTGATTGCGCTCAATTGAGCGGAGAGTGCAGGAATGGATTGAGCGTACATCAGGTTGTAATTGGCCATCTGCATGTTTCTAGTTCCTTGCCCTGGCCTGCCCGGTGCCGGATAGTGGTTTGTGTTGTACTTGAAGTCTCCTGTCTCGTAGGCGATCAAAGATAGCAGTGCTGCGATTTCGGGAGGTGAAGTGATACCGTATTGACTCATCGCCTTGATGAGAAACGGTGCAGCATCCACGTTCGTAGCACACTCGCCCGCTGCTGGAGCATTGGCGCAGGATCCTGAAGTCGGAGCAATGGCAAGGAGCATCGACGCAGCAGAGGTGCCAGCTTGGCGAGAGGAGAGTAGGGTGAACGATGTGGGGAAGATCGCGGAAGCAGATGCCGTGACGCCAAAGAGGAAGATGCGAAACATTAAGAAGAACATTATGACGAGTATTGCGGTTGTTGGTTTGGAAAGATGATGCGGAAGAGCGAAGTTCAAGATATGCAGAACAATAGTATTGTTTTTGGGAAACAAAGAGTGACTGCGCAAGAGAATAAAGAAGGAACTCGATACGTATAATTACTTGGATAAACTTATAAGCGTGAGTGATCATCCGCGTCAATAAAGAACAGCATGAAGGGGCAAAGAGAATCATTTAGAGCAGATCCGAAGACAGTGGGTGGGTAGATTTGCCTGGTCGCCCTTGGCAGGTCACACTGTGTCCATAGAGACATGGTGTATCTGAAAGAAGACGACCACTATGAAGAAGGAGATGAATGGCTTTGCTTCAGGAGGTTGAAAGGTCGAGAAACGTTCACCCAATGGATCAATTGTGGAGGAGCTTTGATGAGGCGCGGTAGTTTCACGTTCAAGGGTTGGGGAATGTTTCGAAGTTCGAGCTAGACCTCTTTAGGATAGAGTTGCATTATCACGTGACTGAAACTTCTGCCTTCCCCGCGGCCGCATGCTGCATCGTTAGCGTACACTTCTTCGCACTCCGTTCTCCGCCTCCGGTCTTCTGCGTGCCTTCGTGAAGCGAGAAAGCGCCAAGGTGCTGACGGTGCATATTCACTTCGCCGTCTTTCTCGTACAAACTCCGCATTGTGCCTCCTCGTGCATACCCGATCCGGTGCAATCGCTTCAGTCATGAAAATCTTTCTCGATATAAAAACTGCAGGCATTGCCCGATGAGAGAAGCAAGTAGGTTTCCTCTTCACATTGCGTCTCCGTTTCCCTAGAATACTTCCTTGCGCATCTCAGTATCACTGTAACCACATCTTCCAGCATCTGCTTCACAGAAAAGTCTTTCACGCATTTTGAATATTATTTGCTTCGACATAATCCCCCGCTCTTCGTACAATGGCACGCATCACCTCACGCTACGTTTCATCGCACATCTCTCCAAGTGGGCCGGGAGATGCCAGGCCAACCGCTCTTCAGGTGGTAAAAGATGAGGAGATGGTTGACAAATGGGCTGGAAAAACCATCCTAGTGTACGTAAAGCCTAGATATATCTATTAAACACGTCTCTTTTGCCTTTGAACAGCGTCTCAATGCTGCCCGGGAGGATTTGTGGGGGAGCAAGTGCTAATTTTCTTATTTCTTAGTACGGGAGCCAATGACACAACAGGTCTTGAGACTGCCAGGGCACTTCATCTGACTGGTGCCAAAATATTCATCACCACGCGCAGCGCTACGAAGAGCGCGGCCGCCATTAAAACTATCATTGACAGTAATGGTGGTGAAAGGGGAGGAATAGAAGCAATTACCATGGAGCTTGGCGACCTTTCATCAGTAAGGCACGCTGCTAAGGAATTCCTGTCCAGAAGTGACAAGCTGAACATCTTGATCTGTAATGCTGGTGGGTTTCATCCGTTTCTTGATATTTCCCATATATCACTAGAGGCTGAGCCTTGACTGACGATCTCTTAGGCGTTTTGGCTCAAGAATTTGGACGGACGAATGATGGTTTCGAGACAAATTTCGGTGTAAACCATATAGGACACTTCGTCCTCTTTCAAGAGCTGAAGGAATGTCTCATTGCCTCGTCCACAGACTCATTCAATTCTCGTGTGGTTGTAGTTGCTTCAATAGGTCATCGGTAGGTGACGAAGATGTTCAATTCCTTTTCTGGAGAATTTCAGTATCCTCCCTGCAATAACGTTATTGAACCGTTGCTAAATTTTCCAGAATGAGCGAAGTCCATTTCGAAGATCCAAACTTTGAGCATCGAGCCTGGGATGCCGTATCTGCGTATGGCCAGAGCAAGACAGCAAGTATCTACATGGCAAATTACATAGACAGAACGCATGGCAGACACGGACTTCATGCTTGGTCCCTTCAACCAGGAGGAATAGCTTCAAATCTGATCAGGGTATCAGAGGAAGAGAAGCAAGCAATATACAGTAATCCCGCTATCTTTCCATGGGTCAAGACGCCTGAACAGGGGGCAGCAACCACTGTTTGGGCTGCCATTGCAAAAGATTTAGAGGGTAAAGGAGGGAGATATCTGGAAAGTATGCAAGAAATCGGGGAATGGAAAGGCCCAGAGGAGAGGCGCATTGATTGGACTGACCCGGGCTATGCTTCGCATGCGTATGACGAGGAGAAGGAGAACAAGTTGTGGGCTCTTAGCGCAAAGCTCACGAGCTAATTTTATCATTTTCGAAAGAACTGCGATAGGGAGTTTTCAGGTAATGGTGGGAACCGGAGAGTTCAGATCCGGCATTCTGAGGGGATAGAGTAGGCACATGCGAAAGCATTACATAATTATTATACATAGGAATTGCTGGTTGTCTTGTCAGATTTATCCTGAATGTGCGTGTCACCCTTATGAGATCTCATTCTCCATCGTGATCGCAATCTTGGCACTTCAACTGTCACTGTAAGTCCCTTTGACGTTCGCTCTTGGTGACACACCTCCTTGAACATCACCACTGGGGCTGACGTTTCCAGCCGACCATCAACTTCCCGATTCTGGAGTACGACTGCCACTTCGTATTTCATACCATTTCCCCACTCAACAAGCCTTCGTTCTCCTGCCAAATTTTGTCTGATTCGACGCGCCTCCTCTCCTCCTCTCCCTTGTCGTTTTGCTCGATAACTTCTTCGATATCAACCAGTGTCCCCTTCTTGGTTGTGTTGCCTGTGAGATGTCTTGCCAAATCATCATCGAATACAGCGTTGTGGCTTCCATCTCCCTTTCCCTCTGCCGCCTTCTGCAAAGCTCTTGCCCTTCTTGCCTCTCTCTCCATCCTTCGAAACTTATCTTGCCATGGATTCGTGCCGTTCACTAGTACACTGTGTGGTCGGAAAATTAGCCATATTCCCATTTTAGAGCATTAGAGAAAGACTTACTAGGGGTTTTGTCCCGAATAGCCTTTTATCACTACCCGTCGGATCTCCGGCATAGCCAACAGAACATCAAAATTGGCCCTGACCTGCTCATACTCATGTAGCTCATAATCTTTCAGACCTTGATTGCCCTATTGTTGGAGGGATCAGCAACTGCTCGCGATCGTTGGCATTCCTACTAACATCATGAGTCCACCAAATAATGCGCAGTTTACCTGGCTCATGAAACTTTGGGACCTCGCCGGTCCAGGCAATCTTGAGGTTGGATTTAAGGGATGACCAGTAGGAATAGATGTAGGATTCCTGCTCTTCCGGATGCGAGTCGAAGAATATGATTGGAGCACCGAAATTGACGTTTGGTTCGCTAGACATCTTGCTCTTCTGATTATAGCTGGTTTGCGTGTGTGCTTGGTGTCGCGGATTGAAAAGTGACGGGTGAAGAGTTGAAGAAAGTCCCTGGTGAAAACGAACGTGGGGCATCGGGCGGCTTGGATTATTGCCCCGCTTATCACACACTGTAACTCCCCTCGCTAACGAGCCCACCCGAGAAAGTCTGTGTTTTTAGCGAGGTTTCCAGGCTTCGCGAAACCGAAGTCGGTGACTTTAACTTATATTTATTCGACAACTACTATGCATATTGTTTTTAAATTCAAGCGCGTGAGATAAAAGAACCTTCTTCTAGTTTAGAGACCTTATTCCGAGCAATTGCGATAAAAGTTGAAATTGTCAAAGTTCTCTTTAGTGGACAATCGTTAGCGAAATGCCCTAAAAACACAGACCTTCTCGGGTGGGCTCGTAAGTTAAGGTAAGTCCACCTGCAGGGTCTTGGATCTAGCCCGCCACCCGGCATCCATGCCGAGAATTAGCCCGGCCTTCCGTAGGGTTGGTTGACCTTGGCAATGATGAGGTGAAATATCACGGTAGGATTCAAAAGATGACACGAGAAAAAGCTTCACAGTCGAAGGCAACAGAACAAATTCTGAATCTTTGTCTTCTCTATTCTCTCTTGTGGGGTTTGAGTTCGTACATCTTCAAGGTCAAACTATCGACCAGTCTTTATATTGCGTAACGACATAAGAATTATTATATCCGAGTCTCATGGTATACTACTATGCTCCAACCGCAATTGAGCCTTTTTGCATGTCATCTCCTAGTTTCGTCCAAGTGGCTTTCTCGCCCATCCGATCACGTTCCTCCACCCGGCACCACGAGCTCGACCCTCTTCAATGATGTCCTGAACGCCCTCCAGCTTGCCCTCACTCCCCACCGTCTGCACCTGGCACCTCAACAGCCACTTCTCCCACGCCCACCCGCCCACAAGTCCACAGATACTGGCAGCGTTTTCTGTGCTACCCGAAACCATAGCCTCTAGCTCCAATTTAACCTCAACACCCATGCTGTCTCTGTTCACAATCTTTTCCTCAATCTTCGCTCCCATGGGCAAGAAAACCCAGGCTCTCTTGGTGTTCACAAAACCAGCATCTCTCAGTCTTCCTAGCCAAAGTTTTGTTGGGCACGGATCGTACCCCAGAGTCTTCAAATTGAACCCGAATTCGACGCTCTTCGCCAGCCCCAGCGGTCCAGCGTTCACGATATCAGAATCCATGATGGAGAATTCCAAGTATCCACCAGGTTTCAAAACACGCATACACTCCTTGAGGCAAGCCTCCCACTCATCCTGTCCATTCGGTGCCTGTTCGCGCAAAACAGTATAGATTTCCCTGGCGGAAATCAGGTCGAATTGATTGTCACCAAATGGTAGCTTGACTAGGCGGTCTACAGCCACCTGGCGATGGTTCTTCGGGCCGCGGATATTCGAGTTGGAGAGTTGGCGCAAGGCCTTGGTGGTGACTGTATAGACCTTGGTATTCGGGTATTCGAGGGCAACATGCCATGCCCAATCACAGGTGGCTTGACCTCCGAGATCCAAGATTCTGGCTCGATCTCTTGGCGTACCATTGACCTTCGGGCCCATGGATGAAAGTCTGGCAAGGCGTTTGGCAACGGGTGCCGCAATCAATCGACCACCGTTTAAAAGCTTGCTGGCCATTACGTTCCAAGTTGCGGGAGCCATTTGCTGAAGCGCCTCGTACTCCCTGTTTCGCTTAAGCTTTTCGGGATCCTCAGGAGTGATCTCGTCGCCCCGGGCGACGTTGGCTGACATGCGGCGCTTAGCGCTGAGAGGGACCACGCTGAGCTGGTATTTGCTCAAGAGCTGAGCGCGGTGCGCATCCGAGAAGTTCACGCGCAGAGATTGGAGGGCCTCGAATCTGGGGATGCGATGGACAAAGGTATCCTGGTAACGTGATCGAACATTGAAGGCTTTAAACGCGCGGTAGTAAGCCGATTCCTCATGACCAAAGGGGGGAATTGGGCAGGCAATATCGCCGGAGACAGTAACGGCTTCCGAGAAGCGAACAGTTTTTCGAGGAGCAGACTCGGCTTCGACTACTTCCTTCTGGCTTCTCACGCTGGCTGCGCGTTGAAGGAGAGCGATCTCGTCGTCACGATCTTCGGTCGGGTTAATGAGTTCGGCTAAGTATGAAGACTGTGCTGCCAGCCACATGGAAGTCCGGTCAAGGTTGACAACAGCTCCATCATTAAGCTTTTCGACATACTCTGAAGTATAATCGGTCAAGATTTCGTCCGGAATGATATTCTCTCCCTCAAAAAGCTGAGGAGATTTGAGGCCAGTGATCGTATCGTCAGAATTCTCGTGTCGCAATTCTGGACGAGTTATCATTCCAGGGTTCAGCTGGCTGAGAGTGGGTCTGGCGGTAGGTAGGCCATCAGACAAGGTTTCCGACATCTCTGGGATCTCTACCATGCGTTCTACTGGCTCATTAGACCACGGGGTCTTGTAGAAGTGTTCAGCTGTGGTCGATGACGGGCAGCGATCTGATTCCGGAGTACAGGCAACGAGATGCCAGGTGTGTCGGGCTCCAGGTGACAATGCTGAAAAGAACCCGCCGGGAGATGGTATCTCGAGTCGAGTAAGGCTGCCCATGCATCTTTGCTGTTCTGGAGAAAGAACTACAGAGTTGTTGCGGCGAATATTGGTCGTGATAGGAGGGAGTCTCTGCTGCATTTCGTGAAATGGCGAAGCTTCCGGAGAAATGTGGGTCAACTCAATGACTTGCTCCGTCTGTTGTTCGAACAAGTCATCGCCGCCAGAAAGGGCTTGCAGGGTAGCCATGGCCGCGGGTTGCAGTTGGACACCACCACCCCAATGGTCGCCATCATCCTCATCATTCCCAATATTTGGTGTTGGTGGTGCAGACATAGCTGCCATCTGCTCAGAAGAAAGACTTCCATCAAGAGAAGGTGGGGCTGAGCACGATGGAACTTCCTGGGATTGTAGATATGAAAATAACGCAGGTGACATGGGCACTTTCGGTGGAGGTGTAGGTGGCACGGAAGATGGAGAGGTCATTAGTTTGAACGCAGCAACTCCAGGCCATGGGTCTCCACCAGAAGGGATAACAAGGGCAGGGAGAGCATTTCGAGTTGCTCTGCTACCAGCAGAGGCTTCGGAAGACCTCTTTGCCTTGCGGACGCTGTTATTTCGTCGAATGGTGTTCTTCCTCCGCTCATCTTCATCCGAAGATACATCATACAGGTCATCGAAGTCGGTAGCCTCCGTCGTGTAGCTATCTCGGGTCCAGGGAGCTGAAGAAGCAGTGGGAGAGACACTCTCGTCTTCCGAGCATTCTGAGGTTGGAGGAATAGGTGCCGACATGAAGTGATTGCCTCGAGGGGTCGGAAAGTGTTCACTGAGGGGAGAAAGCCAGTCCGCCACCTGCAGCTTCGGAGGCAAGTCCCGTGGTGACCTGTCCCGACCTCTGCGTACGTCTATTGCCGAACCTCGCGTCGGCTCCTCGTCGTCTTCCATTATCGTATTAAGAGACCGCCGCCGCCTGCAAACCTGCACAGGTGACGGGGGGCTGTAAGTTGTAGCCGGTAAAGTGTCTAAAGAACCCATTCTTGTTGATCTGAGAGACGTCATTTCGAAGAGTATGTGAGGACGACCAGCGTCACTTGGTTAAGGAAAGAAAAAATCTATTAAAACGATAGTATGCTTCGATCAACGAAGACTTGGAAAACGCACGACGACAACAACGACAGCAAGAAGATGACGAGAAAAGGTAACCTGGGCCTGTTTCCTGGGCAGCCAGTATGTTTATACGGTCCACACACGGACGAGCTGCTGACTCTTGCGAGCGCAACGCTGCCACTGGCTGGCGCCAACTTCAGACATGGGCAGGGTTGGCCGAGGTGGTTATCGGGTCTCAATCTGGGCCTGCAGTCATGTATTGAGACATCGCCAAGTGCGTCTCAACGCGCCCAATCCCGGCCTCGAGGCGACACTCGCGTCGGAGAAGCACCGCAACGAGGTGGAGGAGCAGCTGGCTATCATGCTATTGCCAATGCCCCTACGTAGAACCTCTGCCGTCGGCCAATGGAGAGGGGCATACAGCCATGATACCAACCACCGCTTCAGAACAATCAGTATAGCCAAAATTGGGGGTTCTAAGCTGTTCCCATCGCGCGCGCCAGAAAATGAAGCTGTTCGTGATAGGCGCCCGCATGGAGGGGAGCGACGAATCAGAGGACCGCTGCAGCCTCGCGCTGTTCCTCGGCGCTTAAACAGTTTGCCCGCGATCTCGCCGTACAGACAAACACCAATCCAGTGGGACTCTCCCATGCACGACGAGGCTCATGGCGACGCCTTTGGCTGGGGCTCGACGGTCCCGACAGCTCGGTGAGGGTGGCCGATTGGGGAAAGCAGCTTTAAATAGATCGGGACTGCAGAACTTTGCAGAAACAGTCTCGAGAACCTTGAATATTAGAAGTAAAAATAGGGCAGTGTGTTGAAGATTTCGTCTCATCTGGGTAATGAGTGCATGCGAAGGAGGTATCGTTTTACCCGTTGGGTTGAATGCATACTCCAAGAGATGTCGTTGAAGAAGTTGGAGATGACCGCTGGCGTGCAAGGTTCGTTGGCGACAAAGAAAAGTGGGCCCCACCTGGGCGAGAATCTAAGCGAGATTATGATACCACGTGACATGCACCCCCTTTTGTGTGATGAAAACCTGATGATGTCCAAGAACCCTCGAACGTGGGCTCTAAGCCTCTAACCGCGCATCTTGGAGGCAGTGCCTCAGCCGCCCACCCACGTAATTTCACTGACTTTCCAGAGTTTGAATCAATCAACTGAAAGTGGTCACGAACTTAATTATCGCTTACTGCCTACTTTGGAGTAGTTCGTTAGCCCTTGACTTGTCATGCCACCAATTCTTTGAGTTTCATTGAGTAATTTTTACAAGTAGCCCTCCTTTAAATTCATGCCCTCGACCATTGTCTTGTTAGTTGTATTCAAGTAGGGTCAAGCCTAGTAGTGCCCAGCGATGTCAAGTACCGCGCTGAGACAGCCCCAAATACCAAGGCCCAAAAGAATGCCAGAGACGGGAGAGTGTCAGGTACTGGTAAGAATATCCCCAAAGCATTCCATTTGGTTACCCAGCTATAGAAATGACAAGCGGCCTGGCTTTTTTTGGCTGTCGACTCCTGGCCAAGTAGTACTGGACATCGATGTATGCAAGCAAGCAACTTTGCCATTTGGTGTTGTGTTTCAATCTACGGATCAGCTCACTCGGTCGAGATACCGCAACCATCCATGCCATGCGCCCACCCGAGTCTGGGTGTTCAAGTGATGTTGACATACTGATTCCATGGCACAAGGCTGAGACTCCCTTGCACGTTGGCCTCCGCCACGGGGTATGCGATCCACCGTCAGTTTATTCCGGTTTACGTTGGGGATCTATCAGATGGCTATTTCCTTCCCCGCGAAGGGTCCGCACTTTTTGACAGGTTGTGGCCGTTTGCCATCGGCATACAAGCGCATGACAACGTATCGTCGTAACACAATTCTCCGTACACGTCATGAAACCCAGAACCTCCCCAAATATGTATTATAGACTTGATCGTTCTTCGCGAACAGTGGTGGTACGAAGAGAGTTCTTTCATCTTGACTTTATTATGACAGACCAAGGCCAGGCCTAGACCAGCCCAGCTTAGAAAATACTCTCGGAGAAGGCCTTCGAAGCAAGAACCTCACAAACCCAAATAGACTCACCCAAAGCTTAGCAAATTGTGGCATTCGCTCACATCTAGCTATCCATACCCTTTTTCCAACACATCGACCACCCCGTTCACACCCAGGTATCCCTACTCTTTGTCAAATGAAGCACATATTCTGTCCAATTCCAGCTTTGCGAACGCATCCGATACAGCGCCCATATTGCCAGCATCTTCCGCTGAAGATTTAGGGGAAGTGACTTTTATCTCAGAGGATAACGTAGGCACACAGACAGTTCAGCAGTGGAGACGCTCATCTGCCCTGAAAGGCACGATTTGCCAGATACACACACCGAAGTACATGGTTCATCCTTACAATAATTCTGCACCTACTTCCGCAATGGAATCATGTCACCTTCATGATTTATACGACTGCGAAGAGAACTTTCTGGTAGTCGAACCCCAAAGACCCTTTGCCCCCCATGCATATTCTCGACACTCGCTGGCTGGCCAAATCTACCCCTTTTTGTAGAGCCACCATTCTTCGATCTGGGACAAATACGGGCACGAGTCATTGATGACCTCGGAGATTACTGGGACAGTCCGGTCCCCCTCTATCTTGACAGTGCCGGCCAAAAGCAAGCATCCGAAGGATATATGTGGTTACGTGGCCAGAGGCAAAGGCTCCTCGAGCAGCTAGATTCCGTTTCACTTCAGCTGCGCGGCTTGGGTAAAGTCGATTACTTGGATATTGACGACCTCTCCCTTTCAGGTGACTCTGTGCATCACCAAGCCGCACTACGACCTTCGAAGCCCAGCCCCGAGGCAACAGATCTCGACGTGAATAACCTATCCAATGCAAAAGCCCAGCTCGATCTATACAACAAGCGATGGAAGGAAATCCAGGCACAGTTCACCAAACCATTGACTGCGTTTTCTCCATCAATACCATGGCCGGAACTCTTTCCCACTCGGAATAACTCCTTCCGCACCCACCCCAAAGTTAGAGACAAAACATCCCAAACAATCGTCTGGAAATGGGCCACTTACAGCTTCTTCGTCTCAGCTTTTGGTTTCCGGCCTCTGTTCGAAAGAGACGCGAATGGTGAGGTGAGATTTGATTTCATCAGCGAGTGTGGAGATGGGACGAAAGACAAAGTTGAGAAATTGAGGGAGCTGAGGAGTCAGATGAAATTGGAGAAGGTTAGGTGGCATGAGGATAAGATGAAAGTTCTTTTTGTTCCATCCGCCGTACTGAATGAAAGGGTCAAAGCTGTGTGGAGTGTCGTCATCGATTTGAGGGATCGAATTGAGCGGGAGCTGGAGGCATTGCAGAGATGATTGAAATGTGCGCTTTGGCGAGCTATGTAGTTGCTTCCTCACAAAAGGAGTAGACGTTGATGTCAGTTTATGATGCAGTTACAGGAGCGGAACATACATGTTATCGATTGATCAAATCCTTTTCACCATGAATTATATCGGGGAGGATGCCAGAATCACCCCTGAGCAAGCGAGCGCCAGTCTGTCCCCTGTCGAACCAGTCTCGCTTAATAGTTCACCCCTATTGTGGGAAACATCAGATGAATCGACGAGTACTTCGTGCAAAAGTAGCTGTCGCCGCTCCCGGCGTTTCCCCAAGGTATAGGCTGCAGAATTTCAATTGAGGTGTTATGTTTAGCTAGGCGATTTGCCTTTTACGATGGGAATTAATACCAGGAGCATCTCTCACGAAACCCAAGATTTTTCAAGATGACCCAAACTTGGGGATGCAGATATAGAAACGATCACACCTTAAATTTATCATGATGCTTAGATGCCGTATCATCCTCAGGCCATGCACAGCCCCTTTTGGTATTCCCCAACCCGTGACCTAACCTGGAAGATGCTGTCATAATTTCCAATACATTGCCGTCAGCCTAGAAGCCACTGTACAAACCCTCGCACCCAGCTCCCATTACCCAATCACCCTTCCTCCTTGCCGAGTAGGAAGGATTACATCTTCTACAAATAATGCAAATGCGCGCACCCTGGCAAAACCCATGTTTATCTGTGACTTGTACAATCGAACAATTGATACCTCCGCCGTCCGTATGATGTAATTGAAGAAAGCATTAGTCGTTTCGTTCATACATCAACATTTGGAGCCCATAGTTCGTCCTTCTATTGCAGCCGTTTTCGTTTTCTGTCCTCTTCCCTCAATTCTTCCTCATGCTCTTCGTCTCTTTCGGCTGTCTCTGCTGGATTAAGAATGTGGGCCATGCTGCCTCTTCTCGTAGGTGGCCCTGAATTATCCTTGAAAAGGCCGGTCGCGCCTTTATCTCGGGGACCACCCCATGACCAGCTGTTGAGATGGTCTACAGTAGTTCCGTTGGAAAAGGGTGGTGTTGTTGGACGGGAATTGTCCGTGCGGCCTTGGGAGGATGCGGTAGTAAGTGAATAGGAGCTAAAGCTGTCACGGATGCGCTGATCTTCGCTTATGACCACAGGACCCCTTTTGGGCGATGAAGGCCACTGTGCGGACGACTGTCCTGAGCCAAAAGGAGACGAGTTCGCTTGCCATCCGGGCACATTACGGATATCGGCAGAGGTATGACGGCGGGGGAGATTTGTGGGAGGCGATGCTACCGTCGAAAGTGGATGAGGAGGAGGAGGCGGCGGAGGAACCTGAGAGCGCAACGAGCTGGGAGATGATTGTGATGTGCTGGCTCCTATTGAACCATACCGGCGAGGGGTGATGGACAGATGCGATGGGACAGGTGGCCGATAAAAATTCTGTCGCGGGGCAACACCCACAGCTGTGCCACGCCGAGGATCGTCCTGTGGCATTTGTCGTGGTGAGACAGGGGCATTGTCAAGCGAGAGGTTGGAGAAGTAGGGCCGACTTCCAGAGAAGGGCGGCTCGGGTGGCTCATCCATAGATCTGATTACTTCCGCCTGCCGCTGAATCTCGGCTTGCATGTTCATAACTATTGCCAAGTTAGCA
>Ga0302325_10021290_pt1 | contig 13577 bp, 9 predicted proteins | sample Palsa_T0_2_FD_201948 | JGI IMG/M metagenome (GOLD analysis project Ga0302325, IMG submission 201948) | Peat permafrost microbial communities from Stordalen Mire near Abisko, Sweden - Palsa_T0_2 | ecosystem: Environmental > Terrestrial > Soil > Palsa > Peat permafrost | place: Sweden: Abisko... | reverse complement strand
CCGAACGCCTCGACCCGGATGCGCACCCAGCCGTCCCGCTCGGGCGGCAGCGGGATCGTGGTCAGCCGCAGGTTGCCCGCGGGGCCGGGGGCGGAGAGCCGGACGGCGCGCATGGTGGCCGGCGAGGACGTCATGGGCCTGCCTTCTTCCCGGTGGTAGGAGAGTCGGTCGGCGGTGATCAACATGCGGCCGCTGCGGCTTCATTCCCGAGGAGCGCCGGAAAAGACATAAGGTGAGTGCGGTGCCTGTCGAGGAGGGGCGTCGTGGGGCCTGCCAGCTGGTCCGGGGCCGCCGGCCCTCCGGCCGCGCCCGTGACCCGGGACGGAGTCGTCTCCCGGCCCGGGCTTTTCGGGCTGCTCGCCCAGGCTGGGCGGGTGACCGTGATGTCGGCGCCGGCGGGCAGCGGGAAGACGCTCCTGCTGCGCTCCTGGGCCGGCGATCCGGACCTGGCGGAGCGAGCTGCGTGGGTGCCGGTGCAGGGCGAAGAACGCGACCCGCAGCGGTTCTGGCTGTCGGTACTCGGCGCGTTGCGGGACACCGCCGCCGGGTCGAAGCTGGTAAGGCCGCTGACGGCGGCTCCAGGTCTGGACGGCTGGGCGGTCGTCGAGCGGCTGCTGACCGATCTCAGCGGACTCGAGGACCGGGTCTGGCTGGTGATCGACGACGTGCACGAGCTGCGCTCGGACGAGGCGCTCCACCAGCTGGAGCTGCTGCTCATGCGCGCGCCCGCGGGGCTGCGGTTCGTGCTCGCCACCCGCCATGACCTGCGGCTGGGCCTGCACCGGCTCCGGCTGGAGGGGGAGCTGACCGAGATCCGCGCGGCCGACCTGCGCTTCACCCGCCAGGAGGCCCGAGCGCTGTTCGAGGCGGCCGGGATAGCGCTGTCCGATCCGGCGCTCGGGTTGCTGTATCAGCGGACCGAGGGCTGGGCGGCCGGGCTGCGGCTGGCGGCGCTGTCGCTGGCCGGGCATCCGGATCCGGACCGGTTCGCGGCCGAGTTCTCCGGCAGCGAGCGCACGGTGGCGGAATACCTGATGGCCGAGGTGCTGGAGCGCCAGAGTGAGCCGGTCCGGCGGCTGCTGCTGCGGACCTCGGTGCTTGAACGGGTGAACGGCGAACTGGCCGACCTGCTCACCGGTGCCAGCGGCGGGGAGCGGGTCTTGCACCAGCTCGAGCAGGCGGGCGTGTTCGTGGCCGCGCTGGATGCGCGGCGATCCTGGTTCCGCTACCACCAGCTGTTCGCCGACCTGTTGCAGCTGGAGCTGCGCGGCAGCGCGCCCGCCGAGCTGCCTGCGCTGCACGAGGCGGCCGCCGGCTGGTACGCGGACCACGGGTACCCGGCCGAGGCGGTCCGCCACGCCCAGGCGGCGCAGGACTGGGGCCTGGCCACCCGCCTGCTGTCGGACCACTGGGTCGGCCTCGGGCTCGGCGGGCTGGGCGCCACCGCGCGCGAGCTGCTGGCCCGGTTCCCGGCCGGCGTGATCGCGGGGAACGCGGAGCTGGCCGCGCGGATGGCCGGGGTCGAGCTGGGCCGGGGGTCACTAGAGGAAGCCGAACGGTACCTGGTTCTCGCTAGCCGGCAATTGGAATCGGCAGCTTCGGACCGGCGCGAGCGCTCACGGGTGGTCCTCGCCGTCGTGCGGATGCGGCTGGCGCGCCAGCGCGGGGACGTCGCGGCCGTGGCCGAGCAGGCGAAACCGCTGCTGGCACCGGCCGGGGCCGCTGACCCGGCGGGGCTCGGCCTGGGCGAGGATCTGCGGGCGCTGGCCTTGATCAACCTTGGCATCGCCGAGCTGTGGACCGGTCGCTTCGAAGAAGCGGATCGGCACCTCGAGCAGGGCATCGCCCTGGCGCGCCGGATCGGGCGGCCTTTCCTGGAGGTCACCGGCCTGGCGAACTGGGCGCAGCTGGCGAGCTGGCAGTCTTTCCCGGTGGCGGAGCAGCGAAGCAGGCAGGCGATCGAGCTGGCCGGCCGGCACGGCTGGACCGAGGAGCCGGTCGCCGGCGTCGCCTACGTGGCGCTGGGCTTTGCGCTGGTCGCCCAGGGCCGGCTCGAGGAAGGGCAGCGGTCGCTTGAGCAGGCCGAGCGCACCCTCAGGACCGAGCTCGAACCGGCGGCCGGGATGAGGCTCCGCTACGTTCGCGGGCTGCTCGAGATCGTCAGCGGCCGTCCCGAGGCCGCGCTGGATGCATTCCGGGCGGCCGAGCGGCTGGCCGCGCTGCTGGTGACCGAGCACGCCCTCGCCAGGCGGCTGCGATCACACGTGCTGCAAACCCTGGTGCGGCTGGGCGAAACGCAGCGCGCCGACCGGGCCCTGGCCGAGATGGGCGAGCCGGAGCGCGATACCGCGGAGATGCGCAACGCCCTGGCGGTGCTGCGGATCGCCCAGGGCGATCCGGCGGCGGCAACGGTCGCGCTCGCACCCGTCATCGACGGCTCCGCGCCACTGGCAAACGCCCACCTGTGGGACGTTCAGGCGCTGTTGCTCGAGGCGATCGCCCGCGACGCGCTCGGTGACGCCGGCGCCGCCGGGCGGGCGCTTGAGCGCGCCCTCAACCTCGCCGAGCCGGAAAGCCTGCTCTTCCCGTTCCTGCTCGCCCCCGCGCCAGGGTTGCTCGAGCGCCACCGTCAGCAGGGCACCGCGCACGCCATCCTGATCTCCGAGATCCTCTCCGGCCCTCCCGGGCCGGACCGGCCCCCCGCAGGGGGCCCCGGGGGGTACGGGGGGGCGGGCAGCCCCCCCGTGAGCAGGGGGGGTCTGGGGGGGATCGTCCCCCCGAGACTATTCAGCCAAAGCGAGATCCGCGTGCTGCGCTACCTGCCGACCAAGCTCTCCGCACCCGAGATCGCCAGCGAGCTCTACCTGTCGGTGAACACCGTCAAGACCCACATGCGCCACCTGTACGACAAGCTCGGCGCGCACCGGCGCCACGAGGCCGTGGAACAGGCCCGCGCCCTCGGCTTGCTGGCACCTTCGCCGCGAAGGCGCTGATCAGGGCGAGTCCTCCCGCACCGCTCTCCGAGCCGCCGCGCGCCGGGTGACCGGCGCGAATCACCCGTCCGTGTGACGCCAGCTCACCCTGGCGGGCGGCAAGCTCAGTGGCATGACGACCACCCTGCTCGCAGCACAGCCGCTCGCACCAGCGCACCCCGCTCCCAGCCCACCGACGGCCACACCCGTGATCGCGTTTCTCGGCACCGGGCGGATGGGCGGCCCGATGGCCGCCAACCTGGCCCGCGCCGGTTTCCGCGTGCGGGCGTGGGACCGCACCGCCAGCCACGCCGCCGCCCTCGTCAAGGACGGCGCGACCGCGGCAGCCAGCCCGGCCGAAGCCGTCAAGGGCGCCCAGATTCTCATCACCATGCTGGCCGACGGGCCTGCCACCGAGCAGGCATTGCGCGGGCCGGACGGGGAGCTGGAGATAGGCCCCGGCCTGATCTGGGTGCAGATGGCCACCGTCGGCATGGAGTGGACGCAGCGTTTCATCAATACCGCCACTCATTACCAGGTGAGCTTCCTGGACACCCCCGTCTCCGGCAGTCAGGGACCGGCCCAGGCCGGGGAGCTGACCATTCTGGCCAGCGGCCCTTCCTGGCTGCGGGAAGCCGTCGCCCCGGTGTTCGCCGCGGTCGGCCGGGCGACCACCTGGCTCGGGCCGGCCGGCAACGGCACCCGGGCCAAGCTCGTACTCAACAACTGGCTCGCTGACCTCGCCGAGACCACCGCGGAAACCCTCTCTTTCGCCCGTCAGCTCGACCTGGACCCCGCCCTGATCGTGGACCTGCTGGAGTCGACGCCGCTCGGATCGCCCTACGCGGTGCAAAAGGCCCGCACCATGCTGGCCGGCGACTTCGCGCCTGCGTTCGCGCTCAAGCACGCGCTCAAGGACGCCGAACTCGCGGCACAGGCCGCACAGGACAGCGGCGCCGAGCTCACCCTCACCAGCGCGCTGCTGCCGCACTGGCGGCGCGCCGCCGCCAGCGGGCATGCCGATGACGACCTGGCTGTCATCTACGCCAGTACCTGACCAGCCCGAACTCTCGACTTCCTCGCGGTTGCGCACCGTGCCTCGCGCGCCATCGTCTGCCTGGTGTCGGCGGCAGCAGTACACGATCTGACCGATGAGATACCGGGCGAGCTGCCGCCGCCCGGGAGCGGCTCGCTGAGCATCGGCAGCCTCAAGCGAGGGCTGACCTTCCGGCGGAAATCCGGTAAACCGGCTGCCGAAGGGCGGCAGTCATGATTGTGCGATGCGAACCCCCTGATCAGGGTGGTTTTGTCACACAATCATTCGAAAGCTTAGTGGCGAGTGATGTGGGACGCCTTCTGGTGCTGGAGAGATGGAGCTCCGGGGACTTTGCGGCCGGACGAGAGGCGGCGTGGCTCCCGGTAACTCTCCATAGGGGCAGTTGTGGCACGGGGGGCTACCGCCATGGAGGTCGAACTGTCCTACCCGTTCGGCCTGACGCAGTTTGGTGAGGGCCAGGGGTTGCGGCGGGCCAGGGAACCGGCCAGGGATCCCACCGGCGCGATGGGCCACGCCGGAGCGAGACGGTGAGTCTTGACGACGTCGGGTGAGTCCGTCGCGGAGTCCGGAGGTTCACGCCATGAGTACCCATCTACTAGGTCAGGCCGTCTTCCGGCCGACCCTGCCCGAGGACATCGGCTTCGAGCCGTTCCCGTCGTTCCCGCCGGCGGCCCGTCTCGCGGTCGTGGTGGGCGATCCGTCAGAGCCCGCTCCGTACGTGGTCCGGGTCAAGCTGCCGTCCGGCGTCAAGCTGATGCCCCACCGGCACCACGAGGACCGGGTCTACACGGTGATGTCCGGCGTGTTCTACATCGGCGTGGGTGAACAGTTCGACGAGGCAAAACTGCAGGCGTTCCCGCCGGGTGCCGTCATCGTCCTGCCCGGCGGTACCCCTCATTTCCACTGGGCTAGATCCGGTGAGTACGTCACCCAGGTGACGGCGAGGGGGCCGATCAGCCTCGACTACCTGAACCCGGCAGACGACCCGCGGAACAAGTGACCGGTTGCAGTCCCGGACAACCCAGCGCGGGCGTGAGGTGCGGCCAGCGGGCAGGCTGGGTTAGCCTGGGTGCAGGCAGGAGCGCCTGCCGCACTCCGAGCTGCCGTGGCCCGCGCCCGCGGTGGCGGTGAGGACAAGGGCCGCCGGTTCGCGCTAGCTGGGAGAGATCAGTCACCGCTGAGCCAGGCGATCAGGGCGCGGGACGGCATCGCCGCGAAGGACATGGCGTGACTGACGACAGCGCGTTCAAGAAGCAGGTCCGGGCCCGGATGGAACAGACCGGGGAGAAGTACACCGTCGCCCGCCGGATGGTCGCCGGGCATGATCCGGGCCAGCCGCCGCTGGCGCTGCGGGTGTTCCTGAATCCGCATGTGGACCTGGAGCTGACCGATGACGCGGCCCGCGCATATGACACGGCGGATGAGCCGAGCCGGCGGGACATGGCGAACCGGCTGCTGGCGGACCACATCGAGCTGGCCGGGGTCGCCGACGCCGGGGTCGCCGCCGAATCGGAGATCCTGACGATCCAGGAGCTGCGCATCGAGGAGATCAGCAGGAAGGCCCGGACGGCGCAGGCACCGGGCGCACGGGCTGAGGAGCGAGCGTTGAGCGTTCAGCAGCCCGATCGATCCTGCAATGTACTGTTGGCCCATGGACGCTCCGTCCCGGCCTCCCCTCCGCGGACGTAAGCAGGAACTCGCGGTCATTCGCCGGAAGCTGAGCCAGGTCCGGGCCGGGACCGGTTGCGTGATCGTGGTGGAGGGCAGTGCCGGGCTCGGCAAGACGAGGCTGCTCGACGAGTGCGTATCGATGGCCGCAGAGCTGTCGTTCCTGGTCGGGGGAGGAGCGGCCGAGCCGGGGCGTGTCATCGAACTGGGCGCCCTGTTCGACGCGTTGTTTGAGGGAAGCCCGCCGCTCGCGGACCGGCGCGCGCTTAACGACGTCCACGCTTCAGCGGAGTTCTTGTTCTGGCTCCTCCAGGACGTGCAGTCCCTCATCGAGGAAGCCGCGCTCAAGAATCCCGTGCTTATCTGTCTTGATGATCTGCACTGGGGCGGGGTTAGTCTCTCGCTCGCGATGCGGCAGCTCCCTTCGCGTCTGTCGTCGCTCCCTGTCGCGTGGGTGATGGCATTTCGGCCCGAGCAGGGTCTACCTCAGCTACAGCAGGCGAAGACCGAGCTCATCGAGTCCGGGGCGGAGCTCATTCGATTGGGGCCGCTCGGCCGGGAAGCGGTAGCGCAGGTCGCGACCGACGTGCTCGGAGCCGAGGCGGACACCGAGCTCCTGCAGAAGGCGGAGCGGGTGCAGGGCAATCCGTTCCTGCTCGTCGAGTTCTTCCGCGGGCTCCAGGACGACCTCCTGGTGTCGCTCGATTCAGGGCGCGCGATGCTCGTCGAGGACCGGCTACCGCATCGCGTGAGTGACAGCATGCACGGGCGCCTCGCGCGCATGTCGCCAGCATCGGAACGGGCGGCCACGTTCGCGTCGGGGCTCGGACGCAGGTTAAGCGTTCACGACCTGGCCGCGATGACCGCCATGCCGCTCGCGGAGCTGATCGATCCGGTCAGCGAGCTCGTCCAGGCCGACATTTTCGCTGATGACGGCGGCCTGCTGGCGTTCCGGCACGACATCATCCGGGAAGCCGTTCGCGGCAGCTTGCTGCCGCCGGTCCGCCGTGCCATCGACCGGCAGGCGGCGGACGTGCTGCTCGCCCACGGCGCGCTCCCGGCGGAGGTGGCTACCCAGTTCGTGGAGAGCGCGGAGCCGGGTGATGACGTCGCGATCGAGACGGCGCTCAAGGCAACCCAGGCCCTCGGTGCTTCCGATCCCGCCGCGGCAGCTGAGCTAGCCGCGAAGGCGCTCGGCCTCACCCCGCTCCGGCACGCCCTTCGGGGTCCGCTGGTCGCCGAGCGGGTCGTGTCGCTCTTCGCGGCCGGTCTCGCGGAGGAGGGCAAGCGGTTCGCTGAATCGACACTGCGGCAGGCGATGCCCGCCGAGGAAGAGGCGAGGGTGCGGGCCAGCGTGGCCGGCATGTTCGATCTCTCGCCGGAGGTCCGGGCGGAAAACGCCCGGGCCGGCCTCGCTCTTCCGTCTTTGCCGGCCGATCTGCGTGCCGAACTCTGGGCTTCGCTGTATCACAGCCTCAGCGTGGCCGGCCGGAAGGAGGAGGCGCTCGAGATCGAGCCGAGGGCCCGCGACGCTGCGTACGCGAGCACGAGCGAGGTGTGCCGGTTCGCGTTTGAGCTCCCGGAGTCCGGATTGGCGTATCAGCTACTCGACTTCGGGCGCGCGCTCGAGATCCTCCTGGCGGCAGAACGCCGTCAGCTCGATGGCCAGGGCGACCCGCGGACTCGCCTCGCGCACCTGCTCCGATCATGGATCCTGGCCGCAAGCGACCGGTACGAGGAGGCGCTTGATGCCATCGACACCGGGGTGATCGCCGCCCAGCGTGACCGGCAGAACTGGGCGCTGCGCGTCTTCGAGACAACCCGCGGCCGGCAGATGCTGCAGCTGGGGAACTTCACCGAGGCGGCACTCGGGCTCGAAGGCCGGTTCAGTCGCGGCGAGGCCGATCTCATTGCCGGGGCCCTGCACGCGCCCTCGGTCGTCGCGCTCGGCGCACTCAAGATCCACACCGGCGACGAGTCCGGCGCGCTTGAGGCGGCCGAGATCGCGAAGATCATGTTGCAGGCGAGGGCGCCCGGTGTCCGGCATCATGCGATGTGGTACCTCGCGCTGCTCGCGTTGTGCCGGGGCGACCCGATGCAGGCGCACGAGTGGCTCTGCTTCTCCGGGCATGAGGAGCGGCTCTCGATGTACCCGCTGTACCCGCACGAGGTCGCGTACGACGCCGAGCGGGTGCGCATCGCCGCGGCGGTCGGCGACGAAGAGCTGGCTGAACACGGAATCTCGATCGCCGAACGACGCGCCAGCCTCAACCCTGGGGTCCCTTCGTGCGCCGCGGCGGCCGCGCACGCCCGGGGCATCTGGGACGACTCCGCGACGGACCTCGGGCGCGCGGTTTCGCTCTACCGAGGTGGGGCTCGCCCGCTGGCCCACGCCTCCGCGCTGGAAGACCTCGGCCGGGTGCTGGCGCAACACGGGGACCACGACTCGGCCATCGCCGCGCTCGACGAGGCGCTGACGGTTTCGTCGCGGATCGGGGCGAGCTGGGACGCGGCCCGCGTCCGGGGCCGGCTTCGCCGTCTCGGCGTGCGACGGCGGGTTGCCAAGACGGACCGGCCGCAGACCGGCTGGGAGGCACTGACCCAGGCCGAGGCCGTGGTGGCCAACCTGGCCGCGCACGGGTGCACTAATCAGGAGATCGCGGACAAGCTCTTCGTCTCCCCGCACACTGTCCATTCTCATCTCCGGCACGTTTTCGAGAAGCTCGGCGTCAGTTCCCGTGTGCACCTCACCAGGCTTGTCGCGGCCGGCTCGTTCGGATCATCAGGAGATCCGCAGGCTGGTGAGCCCCGGCAAGGTGGTGGAGATTAGGCTGGCGATCGCAGCTGGCGGCCAGAACTCGCCAGGCAGTTGGCCAGCTGCACGCGGGATTGCACGCCGAGCTTCGCGAAGACCGCGCGCAGGTGGGTGCCCACGGTGTTAACGGAGACGCCGAGGGCGGATGCCGCGGACTTGTTGGTGTGCCCGTCGCCGATGAGGGTGGCGACGCGCCGCTCGGCCTCGGTGAGGCAAGCCCATCCGGTCGCTGGCGCGGCGGCGGCGGCGGACCACTTGGCCCGGCGGGCGCCGGCCTGGCGCATGGCGCGCTGCACGTCGCCGCGGAAGGCCCGCGCTCCCATCTGGTGGTATTCGTCCCAGGCCCGGTCGAGGTGCCCAAGTGCTTCGGCGCGGCGGCCAGCGTCGAGCAGGGCGCGCCCGTAGGACTCGGCGCCGATGGCGCGCAGCACCGGCCGCGGGCTGCGGTCGAGAACTGCTGCGGCCTCGGCGAGGATGTCCAGGTCGCGACGGCCCAGTCCGCGCAGGTTGAGAGCGACGCCTTCGAAGCTGGCCACCCCCGGGTTCGCGGCTGCGTTCGCTTCAGCGACGTCGCGGCAGGAGGCGGCGAAGGCACCATCGCCGATGGCCCCACCGACACCGAAGAACAGTCCATTCCAGCACGGCCACAGCGGCCAGTAGCTGCGGGCCTGTTCCGCACCCTGCAGGACCGGCCGCAGAGTGTCCCGTGCCGCGGGCAGATCGCCGCGGCTCGCCGCGAGCCAGCCGCGCATCACGGTGACGCCCGGGTCACGGATGGCCTCGTCGGCACCGGTGAACTGGCCGGCCAGACGCAGCTGGGCCGCGGCGATCTCGGTCTCGCCGCGCAACAGCGCGACCGCGGTGCGGATGGTGATGGCGTCGAGAAGATGCAGGTTAGTACCCAGCTGACGGCCGAGCTCGATCAGCGTGCGAGCGCCGGCGTCGGCGTCGTCGAGGCGCCCGAGATGGAAGTCCTGCCACATCTGCGCGCACGCGATGCCAGGCAGCAGAGCCTCGGTGGCGGCGGCACGGCTGGCGCGAGCCTGATCGAGCAGAGCCTGGGCGTGGTCGTAGCGGTCTACGAACTGCAGCGCGGTAATCTCCTCCGCGAGGTACGGCGCGCCGGTAAGGGTGCGCAGTTCACGGAAGTGCCGCAAGGCCGCCTGGTGGTGCCCCTGGTTACGGGCTGCTTCGCCGGCGGCCTGTACCGCCAGGGCGAGCGCGTCGGCGTCGCCGCGGTCGCGGGCCTGCTCGAGCGCGGCGGCCGCTTGCCTAGCGGCCGGCTCGCCGGGCAGCGTCCGGGTGCAGGCCAGCGCGTACGCCGCGCGCAGCCGGACGACGGCCAGCGAGTCCAGGTCGCTGCTGCGCAGGCTCCGCTCGATCCTGGCGGCCAGGTCGCGGACCCGTCCGCTCAGCCACAGGGCTCGCGCGGCTTCGGTCTCGACCTGGCCTATGAGGTTAGGATCGTCGATCCGGGCCAGGATCTGGTCGGCGACGGCGATCGCCTGGGCCGCGTGCTGAGCCCGGGACAAGACGGACAGGCAGCGGCGGCTCAGCTCCAGCCACTCCGGCTGAGCGGTGTGCACCGCGCCGAAGGCGAGCGCTGCGAGTTCCCCGGCGTCGTCGGCACTGGTGCGGGTCAGGGTCTCCGCCGCCGAGACCAGGATCAGGGCACTGGCGAGGTCGCCGGCCGTCGCCGCCGCCTGGGCGTGGGAAGCGGCCACCAGCGGCTCGCCGAGCACGGTCAGGTAATACTCGGCCAGGCGCGCGTGCCATTGGCGGGCACGATGGCCGGCCAGGATGGCGTAGACCGTCTCCCGCACCAGGTCGTGGCGGAAAGTGAGGGCATCGGCGGACAAGATAATCAGCCCGGACTCGACGGCATCGGCCAGACCGTCCTCGCTGGGTAGGCCGGGAATCAGGGCGAACGCGTCGCGTACAGGCAACGGGCGGCCAGCGGCGGCGATGAGCTCCACTAGCTCACGGGCCGAACCGGGCAGATCGCCGAGCCGGCGCGCCACCGCCGCGGCGAACTGGACCGCTACGGCACCGGGTTCCCCGCCCGCGTTCGAGCGGGCCAGGCCGTCCAGGATCTGGCTGGCCAGGAACGGGTTTCCGCCGGTGGCACCCAGGTAGTGGCGGGTCCGCTCGTCCGGGACCCGGCCGAGCCAGTCCCGGGCCATCGCCGCCAGGTCCTGCGTGGTCAGCGGCGCAAGCCGTAGGTCCTCGCGGCGGATGACGTCGCAGGCGGCCAGCTCGGTCCCGAGGGAGTCGTCGCGGCTGGCGAACAGCCACACCACGGGCAGGCCGGCCAGCCGCGACGCCACGCTGCGCAGCAGGAACCGGCTGACCCGGTCGGCCCACTGGAGGTCATCGATCGCGATGAGCAGCGGACGGGCGGTGGCGAGGTCTTCCAGGCGGGACGCGATCTGGTCGGCGAGCAGCAGCGGTTCGCTGATCACGCCGGCGATCTGCTCGTACTCTCCCGCGGTCATCAGCGGGTCCGGGCCCGCGCGCAGCGCGGCGATCACCGGGGCACCGGGCCAGACCTGCCCGATCGGATCACACCTGCCGCGGCCGACCCGGATCTTCATGCGGGTCGCGTGCTCGCAGATCTCCGCGAGGAGCGCGGTCTTGCCGATACCCGCTGGCCCGGAGACCAGCACGCTGGAACTGGTTCCGTGCTGGCTGGCACGACGCAACGCCGAGAGCGCGCTGGCCATCGGCTCGCTTCGGCCTCGCAACGGTCCTGACCGCAAGACATCACCCCAGGAAACGGCATTTCTCCTGGCCAGGGTGACAGTGGCCGGGCCGCCGCGCATCGCCTGTTCGGGCGATGTCTAATCTGCGGACTCCTCACCCGAATAGGTGAGCGCGCCCAACCTGGCGACCTGGCTACAGTCAGCAACGTGGTCAGCGATCACGGCCGGCGCGGTACCGGGCGGGACGACGCCAACCGCCGGCAGGCGTCCGGTCGGCGGCTCGGCCTCGTCGAGCACGGCAGCGGGACGATCCCGCTGGTCCTGCTGCACGGGTGGCCGCAGACCTCGCACGCGTGGCGCCACGTAACACCACTGCTCGCCTCGGACTGCCATACGCTCGCCTATGACCTGCCCGGCATCGGCTCCTCAGAGGTGGCGATAGACCGGTTCGACAAGTGGTCAATCAGCGAGGATCTGCACGCCAGCCTCGGCCAGCGCGGCATCCAGCGCCCGCTGGTCGTGGGCCATGGCATGGGGGCTCAGGTCGCCTACGCCTACCTGCGCCGCTACCCCGCGCAGGTGCGCGGTGTCATGGTGCTGGATACCCCGATCGCGGGAATCGGCGGCTGCGAGGACCTGTTCACATCATCGGCGTTCTGGCACATCGGATTCCACCAGACCATGTGCGGCGACACCGGCCTGGCGGAACTACTGGTCACTGGCCAGGAGCTTCGCTACTTCCGCAGCCACATCGACCGGTTTGCCGCGCACCCAGACGCGATCAGCGATGCTGACGTGGCCATTTACGCACGTGGATACCAAGGGCCGCAGCGTCTGGCCGCGGGCTTCGCTCTGTACCGGGCGATACCGCTCGACATCGCGCGCAACGAGCGCCGCACCGGCACCGTGGACCCCCCGATCCAGCTGGCGTTCGCCGAGTACTGTCACGCCACCATGCTGCCCGAGGTGGCGGCGGGCCTAGGCGAAGCCGGCACCCGGTACGTGGCCACCAGCATCATCGCCGACAGCGGCCACTGGGTCGCCGAGGAGCAACCAGCCTTGGTCGCCGCGGCCATCAACAGGTTCATCGCCTCCATCTGACCACCCTCGTGTTGCCTACCCGAACGGGTCAGCGCCCCGTCGTTGCCGGCGGCAGTGTCTCGCCTCACCTGAACGCATGAGGGATCGCCGTTACCCGTCCGGCGACGCTGGTGTTTGTGCGGCTCTCGACTGGAGCCGTAGCCGACACAGTTCAGGAGGAACCATGTCCACGCCAACCAAGCCGAGCATCGTATTCTGCCACGGGATCTGGGCCGATGGTTCGTGCTTCAATAAGCTGATCCCCCCGCTTCAGGCGGAAGGGTACGAGGTAATTTCGGCGCAGTACGGCCTCGACACCAACGAGGCCGACGTCGCCGCGACGCTGCGTACCCTGGGCCGGGTGCACAGCCCGGCCATCCTGGTCGGCCACTCCTACGGCGGCGCCGTCATCACCGCCGCGGGCATCGATGACCGGGTGGCCGGGCTGGTCTACATCTGCGCCCTGGGCCCCGACGAGACCGAGACCTCCCAGGGCGAGCAAGACAAGTTCCCCGTCACGGACGCCTTCCAGCACATCGAGATCGCCGACGGGCGCGTCTGGATGCTCCCGTCAGGCATCGGGTGCTTCGCCGGTGACCTGCCCGAAGAAGAGCAGAAAATAGTCTGGGCGACGGCCTGGCCGCCGGCCGCCTCGTTGTTCGCCAGCAACGCTCCGGGCGTCGCGTGGCGGACCAAGCCGAGCTGGTACATCGTGGCCAGCAACGACCACAGCGTCCACCCCGAACTAGAGCGCGCCGCGGCCAAGCGGATGGGCGCCACCACCTATGAGTTCGACAGCAGCCACGTCCCGATGCTGTCCCAGCCCGACCGCGTCCTCGACGTCATCCGGGCAGCCGCACGAGGAGTCTGAGCCCGCACCGCCTGCTGAGGCCCTGCCCGTCGACGGGGCGAGCAGGGCCTCACAAAGGAGATTTGCCATGAGTTACGATCCCTCGGCTACCGCGATCAACGTTCTTCATGGCGAATGCGCTGACCCAGTTCACCATCACCGATGTGATCCCCGGCTACTGTCGGGTGACGTTCAGTAATCCGCCCATCAACCTGGAGGACCCATTTTCACTGGCCGGAAAAGCTGGCCGGGCCAGGGTTCCGGCCCAATGCGCTCAGCTTGCCGGATCCCAGATTGCTCAGGCGTCTGTCTCGCCAGCCCCAGCAGCGACTTTTCAAATTCTCGTGCGTCAGGAACCCCATGATCAGGGGGATCCTGACACACAATGATGAAAAATATCGACTGGCCTGCCTGCCTTCATCGATACCACCAC
>Ga0302325_10021288_pt1 | contig 13577 bp, 9 predicted proteins | sample Palsa_T0_2_FD_201948 | JGI IMG/M metagenome (GOLD analysis project Ga0302325, IMG submission 201948) | Peat permafrost microbial communities from Stordalen Mire near Abisko, Sweden - Palsa_T0_2 | ecosystem: Environmental > Terrestrial > Soil > Palsa > Peat permafrost | place: Sweden: Abisko... | reverse complement strand
GGCGCCACTGAGCGCGAGATCGACAACGAGTCAAAGACCTTGGCCGAGCAGACCGCGTGGACCATTCAGGCGGTCGACCTCCTCCTAGAGGACACCGCGCGCTGGTACCGCACGGACGGGTTCCGGATGGCGCCCGAGCACATCGATGAAGCGCTCGCAAATCGCGGATCTGGCGTGCCGCAGGTCCGGCTCTTGACGATCACCGATGCGCAGGGCATTCAACGTTATCGCTCCATCGGTCCCGTCCCGCCCAACCTGGACGTATCCGATCGCTCATATTTCACCGCGCAACGCGACGCTGCCGCGGCCGGAGTGTTCATGAGCGAACCGCTGATTTCTCGCTCGGAGAACCGCGCGGGAATCGTGCTATCGAGGCGCCTGGCGGACAATAGTGGCGCATTCTTCGGTGTCGTTACTGCCGTCATCGACCTTGCGGATCTCCAGCAGATCTATCGCGCAATCGATCTTGGCCAGGGCTCGGCGATCAACCTGCTGCGAGACTCCGGGACGCTGCTCGTACGGGTTCCCAGCTCTGCGGATCTTGTGGGGCGGGACTACCCGCAGCTTGCTGCGCATGCCCGTGGAGCAATGACGCAAATCGTAAGCCCCATCGATGGAATGCGGGATTTCGTCGCTGTCGCACGCGTTCGCAACACCCCCTTAGTGCTGACCGTAACGCGGGAAACGGCTGTTGCCCTGCACGGCTGGCGTGACCAGGCGATACGACTGGGCGTGCGCACGCTGGTGGTCGCGCTGCTGGGAATGGTGGCCATCCTGGTGCTGTTGCGGCAATTGCGACGTGTGCAGTCAAGCGAGCAGGCATTGCATGACAGCGAGGAACGCTATGCGCTCGCGATGGAAGGCGCGAACGAGGGCCATTGGGACTGGGACATCGCCCGCGACCGGCTGTTCCTATCCCCAAAAATGAAAGCCTGGGCGGGGCTGAACCAAGACAGTGCCATCAACACGCGCACGGCGTGGCTCGCGAACATCGTCATTCACCCCGATGACAGGCCAAGATTCGAGGCCGCACTCGTAGATCATTTCGACGGACGAACGCTGCGCTACGAGTGCGAATACCGCATCCGGCAACCCGATGGCCAGTGGCGCTGGCTGCTCTCCCGTGGCCGCTGTCTACGCGATGCGACTGGCGAGCCGTACCGATTCGTCGGCTCGACAACCGATATCGGGGCGGAAAAACAGGCGCAGATCGACAAAGAGAATCTGGAGGCGCAGCTGCGGCAGTCACAGAAGATGGAAGCGATCGGCACGCTTGCAGGCGGCATCGCCCACGACTTCAACAATATTCTCGGCGCGATCTTGGGATACGGTGAACTGGCGTATCAGCATTCGGTCGCGCAGAGCGCGCTGAGGCGTTATCTGGAAAACGTCCTGCATGCGGCAGAGCGGGCTAAGTCGCTGGTCGACCGCATTCTCGGCTTCAGCCGCAGCGGCCTCGGCGAACGGGTACCGGTCCATGTGCAAGCGGTTACCGAGGAAACCCTCGAACTGCTCGCCGCCTCGCTGCCGCCAGGAATACGCCTCGAGCAGAAACTGTTGGCCGGCAACGCCGCAGTAATCGGGGATGCTACGCGCCTGCATCAGGTCGTGATGAACCTGTGTACCAACGCGCTGCAGGCGATGCAAAACGGTGGACTATTGCGTGTGGAGCTCGAACGCATCGACCTGAACGCACCTCGTTCATTGTCGCGCGGCACGCTGGTGCCGGGGCCCCACCTGCGCCTCACCGTCAGCGACACCGGCAGCGGCATACCGCCGGACGTGTTCGAACGGATGTTCGATCCGTTTTTCACCACCAAGGGCGTCGGCGAAGGCACCGGTCTCGGGTTGTCGGTCGTGCATGGCATCGTTACCGACCTCGGGGGGGCGATCGAGATTTCCACCAAGGAAGGGCATGGGACCACATTCGAAATCTGGCTGCCGGTTGCGGGAGAAACCGGGGAGTCAGCCCACGAACAGATTGGCGAACTGCCGCGCGGACACGGCGCCGTGGTCATGATCGTCGACGATGAGCCGGCGCTGGTAGCGCTTGCCGAGGAGGTGCTCGCCGAGCTTGGCTACGAACCGGTAGGCTTTAATTCCAGCGCCTCGGCGTTGCGGGCCTTTCGAGCTGACCCGCAGCGCTTCCAGCTGATTCTCACCGATGAAGCGATGCCGGACCTGGCCGGAACCGAGTTCGCGCGCGAGATCCGGCAGATTGCACCTGCCACTCCGATAGTTCTCATGAGTGGCTATGGCGGCGCTCATCTTACGCAACGAGCAGCCGCGATCGGAATCGTCGAAGTGCTGCGCAAGCCTCTGCAGCGACAGGATCTTGCCGAATCGCTGGCGCGAGTGATGGAGCCGTGCAGCTAGAGGCGGCCGCGCTTCGCGCCTTCCGATTACGACTGTAATCCGCACCGGACAGCGCGAAATAATCGCGGCACCGCGACTTACTACGCTTTCCCTGCATGAACAGGACAAGCGCCATGTATCAGCTGACTACTATCGCCGGGGGCTCATTCTCCGCAATGCCCCATGCTGCGGCGGTTGGCGGCCGCCGTGTCAGCGATCTTCCCACAACAGACGACCCCGATACCGTTGCCAATCCACTTTTGGCAATCATGGTCGGTATGGCGTGCTTTTTTGGTGTGGCTGCTCTTATCGTTGGATGGGGCTGACAATGAAGGGCTTTATTCAGACGCTGGTCTTGGCCGGCGTAACGAGCCCCACCGTCGCCGCAGTTGCCAGTTCGAGTGGGCCCCGGCGATCGCATAAACCACCATGTCCGACCCCGGACCTGCCAGCCTCGCAGCAGGTCCGGCTGGGAGGGGCCCGATGCGTGCCCCGGTAGCCGAGGTCGAAGATGAACGGCATGCACGCGGCGGATGTTCATCCGTGCAGGGGCGTTGTGCTAAGTTGACACCACCGGCCCCTGGGACCATAGACATGCCGGAGATGATTCAGCCACACATCCTGGTCGTGGACGACGACCCGCAGATCCGTGCGCTCGTCCAGGAATACCTGACGGAAAACGCGCTACGCGTCAGCGCGACCTCGTCCGGCCAACAGATGGCGACAGTGCTAGAGGAAGAGGCCATCGATTTGGTCGTTCTCGATCTGCGTCTTGCAGGCGAAGACGGCATGGCGATCGCCCGCACGCTGCGCGATAAGTCTGCGATTCCCATTATCATCGTCACGGGCGTGCGCGACGAAGCCGACCGCATCATGGGACTGGAACTTGGCGCAGACGACTACTTGACGAAGCCCTTCAGTCCGCGCGAGCTGCTGGCCCGCATCCGGACCGTGCTGCGGCGAACCAAGGGACCAGCGCTGACGGAAGCGCGCCAGCGCGAGGTACGCGCATATCGCTTCGTCGATTTCGAGCTCAACCTGCGAACCCGGCGGCTGACACGACGAGCCCAGCGAATCGAGCTGACGAACGGCGAATTCAATCTGCTTGCATCTCTGCTGGCAGCGCCACAGCGGATCCTCACGCGTGATCAGCTTCTCGAGGCCAGCCGTGTTTACGACAACGAAGTCTACGATCGCTCTATCGACGTTCAAATACTGCGCCTGCGGCGCAAAATCGAAGCAGATCCCTCGCAGCCGCAGTTCATCATGACCGAGCGCGGCGTGGGTTACTCGTTCAGCTCGCCGGTAGAAGTCCTCTACTAAGCGACGGTGGCGGGAGCTCGTACATCTTGAGCGCCGCGGTGATCGGACCGCGGCATTGCCGTGCCGCGCCGGATACGGCGTGAAGCGGCTCTGGGTATACGCGAGCTTTTGCGCAAGCCGCTGCAGCGCAAAGACATCGCCGAATGCTTCGGGCGAATCCTGCCAAAATAAGTACTAACCCCGCAGTAATCGTCTTGTTTGGTTCGTGACACGGCTTCATCCGAATGTCCTGCTCGGCACATCGCGCGCGCCCCTGATGGCAGCCATCGCTAAGCACATGTCATCTGAAACAGCCCGTCTCCTTCATAGAAATACCTACGTCTTCGGTGCTGAGTACATTGCATCGACGTCGATGCCAACTCAAAGAGACCCACATGATTCCGACTCGAATATTCGCATTAGTGGCTGGCGTATTAAGCACCGCCTCGCTGCTGTTCGTGATCGCCTACTGGTTGCCGGTCCCGCGGTCGGCGCAAGCTGTGGCCGGTACTCTTGCCGACAGCCAATCGACACCAGACTGACGTGCGGCATCGATCGACGACATGCGAACGATGTCCTGTCACGGCATGGATCCCGACGCGCAGAGCCGGCTATCCGGGCTCGATCGGCAACTTCCTCTGGGCGCACACCTGATAACTCCGCGCCTTGGATACGACCATCATGGAGTCTTCGTCGGCCAGGGCAGGGTAGTGCATTACTCGGGGATCTCGGGGTTCTGGCAGTGCGGACCGGTCCAGGAAGTGTCACTGTTTCAATTCGTCAAAGGTCGTCCGCTGCAGATGGTCGAGCACCCCGAGGCGCGGTATTCGCCCGATGAGATTGTCCGGCGCGCCCGCTCGCGTCTCGGTGAGAATGACTATCGGCTACTGACCAATAATTGCGAACACTTCTGCAACTGGTGCGTCTGCGGTGCCAGCCGTAGTGCGCAGGTGGAGCGGCGGCTGCCCTTGGCATTTCGAAAACCGGGGACGTTCCTATACACGTAATTGCGCCTCCGATCGGCCTTTCTAACGGCGCAATGAGCGTACGCGCGTGGGCTCCACCGGTCATGAGGCAAACGGATCAGTTCTTTTGTACTCGTGCCGAAGTAGCGCGACTAGAATCTTGCGGTATACGGCGAAGCGGATCACGGCTGGTCGGCACTCGTCAACCCGACGCGCCCGCCAGCGGCCAGCGTCAGCGAGTCAGCTTGCACATACGCATCGTCAGTAGAGACTAAGAAACGCCCCGACGTGCAGTAGTACGTCAGCCACGCAGTTGCCAGCACCAGTGTCAGGAGTGCCGCGATCGTCAGCAGGAAATGCTGCCGTAGCCACTGCCCGCCCGCACGCAGCCGCGCTCCGATCGACGGGGTGGCAGTCGGCACGATTTGCGATTGCATCAACATGAGTCGCTCCCTTTCATTTCTGCGCGCCCGCCTCATTGGGCATGTAATCACCGGCAACAATGAGACCCAGATTCGGCAACGCCGCGCGGCCCCGTTGCTTGCCCCGCCTGAGCGGTTTGCATGTACCGTGTGGCCGGCGGCGAGGGCAGGAGGAATGTGCGGTACGAAGTTTGCGACGTCATTTCGCGTTGCTTGCGTCTTGTTTCAGTCGTAATGAGCGTAGACGAGAGATCACCCCTGCGCGGGTGCCGGGGTGCAGCCACCGCACTGTTACACACGTAATCGAAGCGAAGGATTCTGCAATCCGCGCAACATCCAGCGCACCGAGGCTGGCGCTACGGATTCAAGAGGACACGCTCATGCCAGTAGCAACGCAAGCCCGGACCCAAACGCTCGAAACTGAATTTGTCGAAATTGCCGATACGGGGCTACAAGTGTCGCGAGTGGCACTTGGCACGTGGGCGATTGGCGGATGGATGTGGGGTGGAACCGACGAGAGCCAATCAGTCGCTACGATCCGGGCCGCCCTTGACCAGGGTATAAATCTCGTTGATACCGCACCGGTCTACGGCTTTGGCGCGTCGGAGGAAATCGTTGGCAAGGCGCTGACGGGCGTTCGCTCAGATGCCGTCATCGCAACCAAGGTGGGCCTTGAATGGCGCGACGGCAAGGTCTACCGAAACGCAACTCGCGGGCGAATCATGGCCGAGATCCACGATTCGCTGCGCCGGCTGCGTACCGATTACATCGACATCTATCAAGTGCATTGGCCGGACCCGCTGGTCCCCGTGGAAGAAACGGCCGGCGCAATGCGAGAGCTGTACCAGCAGGGAAAGATCCGCGCCATTGGCGTGAGTAATTTCTCGGTAGCGCAGCTGCGGGCTTTTCGTCTGGTCGCGCCATTGCACGTGGTGCAGTCGCCGTACAACCTCTTCGAACGCGCTATCGAGCAGGACGTACTCCCCTACTGTCTGGATAACAAGATCGCGACACTCGGCTACGGCGCACTGTGCCGCGGACTACTAAGTGGCCGCATGCGTCCCGACAGCACCTTCGAAGGTGATGACCTGCGGCGCGTCGACCCAAAGTACCGACCACCGCGTTTCGCCCAATACCTCAACGCAGTCGGCAAGCTTGATCAACTCGCGCAGCGCCAGTTCCAGCGGCGCGTGATTCAACTGGCGGTACGCTGGGTGCTCGACCAGGGAATTAGCGTGGCGCTCTGGGGTGGGCGCCGGCCCGATCAGCTGCAAGCGGCACTCGGCGTGCAAGGCTGGTCGCTTGACGCTGCAACCAAGGCCAACATTGATCGCATCCTGAGCGACACGATTACCGATCCGGTCGGCCCTGAGTTCATGGCGCCGCCACAGCGAATCTGATTGCAGTTAGGGAGTCTTGGCTATGAAAACTGGATTTATCGGACTCGGCCATATGGGCTCGGCGATGGCGAAAAACCTGGTGACAGCGGGGCATGAGGTCACCGTGTTCAACCGCAGTCCCGGAAAAAGCCACTCGCTGCTGGAGCTCGGCGCGCACGAGGCAACTGATATTGCTGGTGCCTGCCATGGTGAGGTAGTGATAACGATGCTGGCGGACGACACTGCGGTCGCGGACACCGTCTTGGGAAAAGACGGCGTTATCGCAAATCTTCCGCGGGGCGCAATCCATATTTCAATGAGCACGATCAGCGTTGCGCTCTCGGAGCGCTTGACGCAGGCGCATCGGCAGGCAGGGCAACGTTATGTCGCCGCGACCGTCATGGGCCGGCCAGACATGGCTGCCGCAGGCAAGCTTTTCGTTCTCGCCGCGGGCGATCGCGCCACTGTCGAGATCTGTGCACCGCTGCTTGACGCTCTGGGACAGAAGACGTCATACATTGGCCCGGAGCCCTTCGCGGCGAATCTGGTCAAGCTCACCGCCAACTTTCTTCAAGCGGCGGTCATCGAGTCGCTGGGCGAGGCCGTCGCACTGGTCGGTAAGGCAGGCATCGACCGACGTGCCTACATCGAGGTACTCACATCCACCGTCTTCACGGCGCCTCCTTATAAGATCTTCGGTCCGCTGATCGCCGACGGTAAGTTTGAGCCCGCAGGCTTCGCCGCGCCGCTCGGATACAAGGACATTCGCCTCGCGCTGGCTGCAGCCGAGAGTCTGCGCGTACCGATGCCGCTCGCCAGCCTGTTGCACGATCGGTTCCTGCGGCTCTTCGCTCGAGGCGGCGGCGAGCAACTCGATTGGTCCGCCATCGGCGGTTTGGCAACCGAGGATGCCAGCGATCGTCAAGCGCCCCCGACATCGTCGATGGCGCAAGCCAATTAATAGCCGGCCGACCGTATCCCGTGCTCGCCATAGTCCGAATCGCGCTAAGCCGCCCTTACACCTTCGCAGTGGCGGCGTTGCTGATTCTTCTCATCGGCACGATGGCCGCGCTGCGCATGCCGGTCGATATCTTCCCGAGTATCAACATCCCGATCATCGGCGTGGCCTTTCAATACCAAGGCCTGCCTCCCGACCAGATGGCGGGGCGCATCATCACCCCGTTTGAGCGCGCGCTGACGACCACGGTCAACGACATCGAGCATTTCGAGTCGAATTCGTATAACACCTTCGGTATCGTCAAGATCTTTTTTCACCCGACGGTCAATATCGCCACCGCCAACGCGCAGGTCACGGCAATAGCGCAGACTTTGCTCAAGCAGATGCCGCCCGGCACGACGCCGCCACTGATCATCAACTACAGCGCCTCGACGGTGCCGATTATTCAGCTCGCTCTGTCGGGCGAAGGGTTGACCGAGCAGAATCTGGCGGATCTGGGCATGAATTTCGTGCGCCCGCGCCTGATAACGGTACAGGGTGCAGGAATTCCCTGGCCGTACGGCGGCAAGACGCCGCAAGTGATGTTCGATCTGGATACCGCCGCGCTGCAGTCGCGTGGCTTGACCGGCAACGACGTCGCCAACGCACTCGCCGCGCAGAACCTGATTACCCCCGTCGGTACCGAAAAGATCGGCCATTACGAATACGTGGTCAACCTCAACAGCGCGCCATCGCAAATTTCGGATCTCGGCGACCTGCCGATCAAGAACGTGGGCGGCGCGGTGGTTTACATGCATGACGTCGCCCAAGTGCACAACGGCAGTGCCGTGCAGACCAATATCGTCCACGTAGACGGCAATCGCTCGGTGCTGCTCAGCGTGTTAAAGAACGGCACTACCTCGACGCTCGATATCGTCAGCGGCATCAAGAAGATGCTTGAAGTCATCAAGCCTTCGCTCCCGGACGCACTCGACATCAAGGCGATCGGCGATCAGTCGATCTTCGTGCGCGCGTCGATCCAGGGCGTGATCCGCGAAGGAGTGATTGCAGCGGCGCTCACCAGCTTGATGATTCTGCTGTTTCTCGGCAGCGTGCGCTCGACCTTGATCGTGACCACCTCGATCCCGCTGTCGATCCTCGGCTCAATCGGCGCGCTCTCGGCGATTGGCGAAACGCTCAACATCATGACTCTAGGTGGTTTGGCGCTCGCCGTGGGCATTCTCGTTGATGAGGCGACGGTCACAATCGAGAGCATCAACTACCACCTCGAACAGGGCAAGGAGCCGGAAAGAGCGATCCTCGACGGCTCTTCACAGATCGTCGTTCCAGCTTTCGTCTCCTTACTATGTATCTGCATCGTGTTCATTCCGATGTTCTTCCTGAACGGCGTGGCGCGTTTCCTGTTCGTGCCAATGGCGGAAAGCGTCATGTTCGCGATGGTTTTCTCGTTCTTGCTGTCGCGCACGCTGGTGCCGACGATGGCGAAATATCTGTTGCGCAAGCGCGTCGACCAAGGTGGCGCGCACGATGGCGTCGCCGCCGAGGCGCCGTCGAAGAACCCGCTTGTGCGCTTTCAGCGCGGCTTCGAGAGGCGCTTCGAGCGGCTGCGTACCGGGTATCATGATCTACTTTCGCTCGCCATCGAGCATCGCGCCCGATTCGTTGCGGCCTTCCTGGGCGTCGTTGCCGTCTCATTCCTGCTGGCGCCGTTCCTTGGCCGCAATTTTTTCCCACAGGTCGACGGCGGTCAGATTCTGCTGCACGTGCGAGCGCCGGTCGGGATGCGCATCGAGGAAACGGCGGCGCGGTTCGCCGCAGTGGAGCAGGCGATTCGCGGCGTGATTCCGCCTGCCGAAGTAGCGGCGGTGGTTGACAATGTTGGCACGTATCTTTCAGCGATCAATACGATCTACAACAACACCGGCACCATCGGTGAGTCGGACGGCGACATCCAGATCTCGCTCAACCCGGGGCACGCACCCACTGCGAGTTACGTCAGCCGTCTGCGCGCTGAGCTGCCCCGCCGCTTCCCCGGGATGACCTTTTCGTTCCTGCCCGCCGATATCGTGAGCCAGATCCTCAATTTCGGCGCGCCGGCGCCGATCGATCTGCAGGTTCGCGGCAACGATCTCACCGCGGATTATGCCTACGCCAACAGGCTCCTGGCGCAGATCCGCCATATCACGGGTGTCGCCGATGCGCGCATCGAGCAGTCGGCCGCGGTGCCGACGATGAATGTCAATATGGACCGCACGCGCGCGCAATACACCGGCGTGACTGCGGCGGATGTGACCGACAGTATGGTCGTCAACCTAGCCAGTTCCATTCAGGTGGCGCCCACTTACTGGCTCAACGAAAAGAACGGTGTCGTCTATCCGATCGCACTGCAGACCCCGCAATATCAGATCGACACGCTGCCGGCATTGCAGAATCTGCCGATCAACGCCACCGGCGCAGCCACCACGGTGCTCGGCGGCATTGCTGAGATCCGCCGCGCACACAGCAACGCGGTCGTCTCGCAGTACGACATCTCTCCAATGGTGGACATCTACGCGACACCTCAAGGACGCGATCTCGGCGCGGTCTCGAAGGACATCGAAAGGATTATCGCTCAAAACGACAAGGACAAGCCGAAAGGCGCGATCGTGGCACTCATCGGTCAGACCGCGACCATGAACAGCGCCTACTCCGGACTGCTGTTCGGCCTGCTCGGCGCCATCGTGCTCGTCTATTTGCTGATCGTGATCAATTTCCAGTCGTGGAGCGATCCCTTCGTCATTATCACTGCGCTGCCGGCGGCGCTCGCCGGCATTATCTGGATGTTGTTTACGACGCAAACCACGCTGTCGGTGCCGGCGCTCACGGGCGCAATCATGTGCATGGGCGTGGCTACTGCGAACAGCGTGTTGGTGATCAGTTTCGCGCGCGAGAAGCTCAATGAGGTTGGCGATTCGACACGAGCCGCGCTTGAGGCTGGCTTCGTGCGCTTGCGTCCGGTGTTGATGACGGCGCTCGCCATGGTGATCGGCATGCTGCCGATGGCGCTGGGTCTGGGCGAGGGCGGCGAGCAGAATGCGCCGCTCGGCCGTGCCGTGATCGGCGGGCTGATCTTCGCCACCGTCTCGACGCTGTTCTTTGTGCCCGTGATGTTCAGCATCATTCACCGGCGCGGCGGCCCAACGCCGGTGCCAGAAAGTAACTTGGGAGAAGCCAATGTCCCAGCCTGATCGAGACCGTGTTGGGCGCGTTCCGCGCCGCCTGCGCCTGGTCGGCGGCGCAGTCGTTCTACTCGCCATCGCCTGCGTCGCCTATGGCCTTGGGTCGCGCGCGGCGCAATACTCGCGCCTGCACGATTTGACGGAAGCGCAGGCCATGCCGATCGTGGCCGTCGTGGCGCCAAGCCACGTCGAGAATCATGCGGGTTTGGATTTGCCCGGGCGGCTGGAGGCCTACATCCGTGCGCCAATCTACGCGCGCGTTCCGGGCTATCTGAAAAGCTGGCAGCATGATATCGGCGGCAAAGTGAAAGCCGGCGACGTCCTGGCTGAAATTGAGACGCCCGATCTCGACCAGCAGCTCGCGCAGGCGCGCGCTGACCTCAGCGTCGCCCGGGCCAATGCCAAGCTTGCACAAATCAGCGCCGAGCGCTGGCAGTCGCTCGCCGGTACCGATGCCGTCGCCAAGCAAGACGTCGACCAGCGCACGTTCACCTGGAATGCCAATATCGCGCAGGTCAAGGCGGCACAGGCGAATGTTGACCGCCTGGTTGCCGAGGAGGGCTTCAAACACCTGATCGCGCCGTTCGACGGTATCGTCACGGCTCGAGAAACCGACATCGGCGCGCTCATTAATGGGGGAGCCGCTGGTGGCGCGGAGCTGTTCGTGGTCTCTGAAACGGGGAAACTCCGCGTCTATGTCAACGTGCCGCAGAATTATGTGCCTAGCGTGCCCCCGGGCACCAAGGCCACGATCAGCGTGCCGGAACGTCCCAATAAGAATTATACCGGAACGGTCGAGGCTTCCGCACAGGCGGTCAACCCGAGCACCGGTACGACCCTGATGCAGCTCATTGTCGACAACAGTGCGGGTGAAATGATGCCGGGCGACTACGTCAGCATCCATCTGCAAATTGCCGCCGCGGCCAACGTGCTCAGCGTCCCGTCGAGTGCACTGATTTTCGATGCCAAGGGACTCTCCATTGCCACAGTGAGCGCCGACGGCCGCGTGGTGCTCAAGCCGGTATCGATTGAGCGCGATCTGGGCACGGTTGTGGAACTCGCGTCTGGCTTGGCGCCCAGCGATCGTGTGATACAAAACCCTCCCGACGGAATTGGCGATGGCGCCGCAGTGCGCCTCGCCGGTGCACCATCCGTCAGTGTGGCTGCCGCTCGGGGAACGAACCGAAATGAAAAGGGTTAAGACCTTACGCTTCTCCGGCGCAGCGCTTGCGCTCGCACTCAGCGCGTGTTCACTCGCGCCACCGTTGAAAACCCCAGCCATTCCCGTCGCGGATGCCTATAAGGAGCTCGGGCCCTGGACGCAGGCGCAGCCGGCAGACCGCCTGCCGCGCGACCGCTGGTGGACGCTCTACGACAGCGCGGAGCTTGCCGAGCTGCAGGAAAGGCTGATCGCGGGAAACCCGACGCTCGCTGCCGCGCTGGCCAATTATGCACAGGCTAGGGCGCTGAGTGACCAGGCACGCGCCGGGCTGTTTCCAACGCTGGGTCTTGGTGCCGGCGTTGCACGCAATCGCGACTCGCTCAACGACCCGCTCAGAGGACCCACCACGCCAACTTACTACAACACCAACACGGTAGGGGGCGGCGTGAGCTACGAGCTCGATCTGTGGGGGCAGATTCGCAACGAGGTGGCCGCCGGCGAGGCCAACGCCGCCGCATCGGCCGCCGATCTCGAGAATGCTCGCCTGTCGTTGATCGCGCAGCTGGTCGGCGATTACATTCAGTTGCGCAGCCTCGATCGTGACAGTGCGATTCTCGATGAGACGGTGAAGGCCTATGCGCGCGCGCTCAGCCTCACGGAGCAGCGTCACGATGCCGGCATCTCGCCCGGTCTCGACGTCTCGCAGGCGCACACCCAGCTCGATGCCGCACGCTCTCAGGCCGAGCAGACGCTCGCGCAGCGCGCCTTGATGGAACATGCAATAGCGGCGCTGCTCGGCGTGTCGGCCTCGACCTTCTCGACCAAGCCGGAGATCGTCGACATCAAGCTCCCGCGGATTCCCAGTGGCGTTCCCAGCGCCTTGTTGCAGCGCCGTCCGGATATAGCAGCCGCGCAGCGGCGCATGATTGCGGCTAATGCAAACATCGGGGTCGCGCGGGCAGCGTACTACCCGAGCCTCACGCTCGGTGCACAGGGCGGCTTCCAAAGCAATGTCTTCTCGAACTTGCTGAGCGCGCCGAGCTCGTACTGGGCGATCGGGCCGAACGCCCTGCTCAGCGTCTTCGACGGCGGCCTGCGCCGGGCGCAAGTCGCGCAAGCGCGCGCCGAGTTCGACGCCTCGGCGGCGAATTACCGTACCGTGGTCGTGGGCGCGTTTCAGCAGGTTGAAGACAGCCTCGCAACCCTAAATCATTACCACGACGCGGCTCTGGAAGAGAAGCTGGCAGTCGACGCGGCGCAGCGTACGCTGGATTTGTCCATGGCGCTCTACGTCAAGGGTGCGATCGACTATCTAACCGTTGTCACCTCGCAGACCGCCGTCCTGCAGACGCAGCTAGAGGCGCTCACACTTGACACCCTGCAGCTGCGCGCCAGCGTCGACCTGATCCAAGCGCTGGGCGGCGGCTGGGAGTCTCCCGTTGCGACTGAGCTTGCGAAAAATTGAACCGTCGACATCACAGCAAGACATGGGCGATGAGTCTTTCGTCTTGCGCAGGCACCCGCAATGAAGAAACAAGGACGTTTCGACCCGCGAGCGAATTGCGCAATTGCATGTAGCAAGAGCGCCAGCGAGAGTGAACAATGCCACTCATGCCGCATCGGTGACGCGCACATTGCATGGCTACTCGCGTACTGCGCTTATTAGGCGCTAGCTGATCTAGCATGTCGGCGCAAGTTGTTCCATCGGAATATAACGTCGCGACACGCGTTCAAGTCACGTCGGTGACGGTCAAGGGCGTCGCCGCGATCCGATCGCCTGCATCCTGGGGCGTGGGGAAAGCGATGGCGGCCCAAT